>Ga0187833_10001774_pt1 | contig 24081 bp, 28 predicted proteins | sample ETNtaG_37_FD_167968 | JGI IMG/M metagenome (GOLD analysis project Ga0187833, IMG submission 167968) | Marine microbial and viral communities from oxygen minimum zone, Eastern Pacific Ocean - ETNP2014_SV_400_PacBio MetaG (Illumina Assembly) | ecosystem: Environmental > Aquatic > Marine > Hypoxic...
CCTGCCGAGTTGTACCGCTCCACGACGATCTGGCCCAGAAGACCACCGAGGAACCCGAGCACCATGAAGGAGAGCACCCTCCCAGTCACCACGGCGAGGTTCGTGTAGAACACCTTACGCCCGCTCCGCGAGGTGGCGATGGTGTAGGGGAGGATGACCGGGCCGCACACCGCGATGCACGGCCCGATCCCGTACACGAGCCCCATGACAAGAGCTCCGGCAAGGCTCAGCTCGCCCAGTTGCGCGACAGGGAAGAATCCCATGGGGACCTATATCCTATATCTCCACGTCCTCTTGGACGCTGATGCGGTACTTGCGCGTGCGAGCAGAGATCGCTTTGATGAGTTTCTCTGGATCGGTGACCTTGGGATCGTACTCGACGATGCCCCTGCGCTGCTTGAAGCTGACCTCAGCAGAGATGACGCCCGGTGTCCCGTCCCAGAGCCGCGTGAGCCCGACAGCGCACCCGCCGCAGCACATGCCTATGACCTCGAACGTTACCTGTCGCATGCCCGTGACCTTCGTCTCCTCCACTTCCTCGTACTCGCCCGTGGAGGCAAGGATCTCGGTCCTGTCGACCTGCGCTGGGTAGCCGATCCGCTCGGTGATATAGGTCGCGATCTCCTCGGCAGAGATGACGCCCGAGTCGTACTTCACGATACCCGACTTGCCACGATAGTTTGCGTCCACGAAGGCCACGCCGCGCTGCTTGCCCGTGCTGTACTCGATCTCCGCCTCGCAACCACCGCAGGTCATCCCCTGGATATTGAGCCACACCGTGGACAGGCCTTTCTCGGCCTCATCTGAAGGAGGGGCCATCGATGGCGTATCACCACGCCTCATGGCCTCGATTAGGGCGAGCGTCTCTTCATCAGGAGTGGCAGCTCCAGAGAAGTCGTCGGTCATCTCCCGGATCTGATCGGGGGAGTACACCGACGTGCCATCGCTCGCGACCGGTGTCTCTGACATCGGAGGCCCTTCGACCTGGATCTCCAGGTAACCGCTCGAGACCGTTCCACCAGTGTCACTGGGAGGGCTCTGCGTCTCGATCCCGCCGACCATCTCACGAAGAAAGCTCCCGCCGGCCTCACTTCCCGTCGATCGGGCCGCCGTTCCGTCGATGAGGACGAACAGCAGAAGGCTGCCCGCCACCACCAGAGCGATCTTGGAACCCTCCTCGAGCACGGACTTGGACGGCTGGCATCCCTCTTCCACACACGTAATGTGGGAGAGATAGACGCCCACGATCCCCATGGAAACGAAGAGCGCCGCCATGGGACCCGCGATCCACCAGGCACCGACGCCAAGGACAGATGCTGCCAGGATGCAGGCGACGCATAGCATAGGACCTACCTCCGTTCCTTCCAGGCCTCGAGGTCGGACTTCTTGATGAGCACGGACTTGCCGCGGATGATGTTGGGGAGCTCGTCGGGCGGGTAGGCCATGCAGCCACCTTGGATACCGTTCAGCTGCTCCAGTGTCCATGTGGTGCCGCACTTACCACACACGAGGACGTCGTCCTGGATAAAGAACTTCTCGTAGTTCTTGCACGGCTCGCACACCCGCACTGAGGTCACGATACGGCCGGAAGGAGCCACGTATGCGAGCATGCGGACGAGCTTATTCCCTTGGTAGTTGAACCGCACGAGCTTCTTTTCGAGGATGTCCTCGAGCGGGATCTCGATGTACTCGCCAGCATCGCTCAGTTCGATTTCGCTGAAGGACACGGTCTTTCCGGAATAGGAGACTTTCTGTGGTTCGTAGACATATGCTTTCTCTACCTCGGCAGTCGGTCCCGCTGTATCGGGCGCCTCGGCCGCTTCCAGCGCGGTCGACGTGGCACCCTCGGGGAGGGGCGCGTCCGCGGGAAGGATGACCATTGCAGGGGAATCGTTCCCCCCGGAGAAGGCGTACGCCGCTACGGCCAGTACACCCAGCAATAGGGCCGCTGGTGCGATCCACTTGTTCATGGAGCTCGGTCGAGGGCTCCCGTGGAGCCGATCTCGCTTCTTCTGGAGGAGGTCGTCCTGTTCTGCATTCTTACGTCGCTTGTTCCGTCTTTTACTCATGTGCAACACCGTCCTTGATCCTGACAATGCGGTCCGCCTCGGCCCCCAGACGCTGGTCATGGGTCACGAAGAGGATCGTCGTTCCTTTATCGTTGAGCCGCCGGAGCAGCTTCATAATCTCCTCGCCCGTTGTCGAGTCCAGGTTCCCCGTGGGCTCGTCGGCTAGGAGGATGAGCGGTTCATTGACCGTTGCGCGTGCGATGGCCACGCGTTGTTGCTCTCCACCGGAGAGCTGATGGGGGAGGCGGTCCTCCAATCCCTTGAGCCCCACCCAATCGAGCACCTCGCGCGCACGCTCGAGCTGTTCGTCCCCGGGGAGGCCGGAGAGCATGAGGGGGAGGCATACGTTCTCGACGGCAGTGAGGGTGGGTATCAGGTGGAACTGCTGGAAGATGAACCCCACGTACTCCCTGCGGTAGTTCGCCAGTGTCGCGGACGTCGTATCATATATGTCCATATCGTCCACGGTCACGGCACCACCGTCCAGCTGCTCGAGACCGCCCACGATGTTGAGCAGGGTGCTCTTACCGCTCCCGCTGGGTCCCATGATGCCGACGAACTCGCCCTGTTCGACGGAGAATGTCACGTCCTTGAGGGCGATGATCGAAACACCAATGTTGAACTCCTTGCGCGCTCCCTTGACATCGATGAATACCATATCAAATAACCTCACAATGCCCTCAGCGCGTCCGATGGGTGCAGGTGCGCAGCCTGATGGGCGGGATATATCGACGAGATCAGCGTGATCGAGAGGGAGAGGGCGATGGCGATGGGGAGGAATGTGACTGAGGGGATGATAGGGGTCCCGACGATGGAGGGGCCCACAGGTACCGCGATACCGACACCCAGGACGAACCCCAAGATACCGCCGACGAAGCCCATGAGAGCCGTCTCGTAGATGATGAGCCGGGCGATCTGTCCCTCCTTGAATCCCAGCGACATCAGTACTCCAATCTCACGGGTGCGCTCGTTCACAGATGAGAGGACGAGGCCCGCCAGTCCCAGCACGCTGAGGAGGATGATGACTGACGATATGAGCATCGAGAAGTTACGTACGCTGCTAAGGATCGCCATCTCGGCAGAAGCGACCTGTTTGACAGGTGTCGCCTTCACATCCGGTACTGCCTCCATGATCTGTCTGGTGATCTCGTCAATGGGGCATGTGTTGCACAGCGCCCGGACGTCCACCATGGTGTACACGCCCTGCTTGTCCAGGAGCTCCTGGGCTATGGGCAGGTGGAGGAACACTATGCTATCGTCGGTGGAACCCGAGGACTGGAGAACGCCTGAGACCGTGAATTCTTGACCCTTCAGTGATATGGTACTCCCCGGAACGAGTCCGAACAGCTCGGCTGCATCGGCCCCGACGAGCGCCTCGTGCTCCGCTTCAGGCAGCGTGCCGTTCACGTTCCACCACGCCTTCACGGACGGTTCTTCTGTGAAGTTCACGCCCGCGATGATAACTGGCTCATTCTCGGTCTTCCCCTCGATTATACCAAAGACCTTCGGAGCGATGTGGGCGAGGTTCTCGTTGTTCTTGATCGTGTGGATGAGGTCGAACGATTCGGCATCGATATCGGTGGATCCAAAGGAGACACCTCCCATCCCGAAACCACCGAACTGGAGGTTGATGGATTGGCTTCGCGGAACGACGACAATATTGGCACCAAAGCGCTCAAGCTCGCTGTTAACCTTCCCTTCCATCGAGGCCGTGATCGCGAACATGGCAACCACGGTGGCGATGCTGACAGCTATGCCCAGAACGAGGAAGAGGGTTCGGCTCCTGCGCCGGACCAGGTTCCTGATAGCAAGCCCGAATATATCCATCTACCGATAGGAACATGAAACCCTTTATAAACTAATCCGCGAAACTGGTTTCATAGGGGCAACTGAGGCGGTCTAGTGCTTGAGCACAACGAGGTTCCCCATGCCCCGCCTACGCCGTTCAACGAGCCCCTTGCCCTCGAGCTTGTCGAGGAGACGGGTCACCTTGACCTTTGTGAGACTCGTGTTATTGACGATGTCACTCTGCATGATCGAACCGTCTGCCTCGGTGACGAGCCGGTACACCTCACGTTCCTCGCCCTCAAGGGTGTCGAGTATGTGTTCCATCTTCTTAGCCACGTCCACGCCTTCAGAGCTGAGCCTGCGGGAGATTTCGATCATCATGATGCCCACCAGTGCGGAGATGCAGGCCGTAATGATACTGACGTAGGTCTCGATGGGAGTACCGAGGTCGTGGTCTTGGTCACTGCAAGAGAGGATGCGCCGTGAGATGCCGATGGGTGTGAGGGGAGTCTCCGCCATATTCACCCCGTCCACCATATCGTCGGGGCAGCTACCTGCCGCACAGGCCAGAGCACAGGCTTCTTTCCGACTCTCTTGCACCATGTCTGTGAAGTTCTTGATAAGGACGATGTTGATGGCCGACACGATGAGGAGGATAATTCCGATGCGGAAAAGGAGCCGTCCTATGTCCATCGTTCCACGCTAGGACCCGATGGGTTTATCCATCTTTCGGTATTCTCGCACAAGCACGATTTCATGGATTTGAAACTGGTTTCACGGATTAGATTATAAAGGGTTTCATATTCAATGGATCGAGGGGCTCTCAGAGTGGCCCCGGTTACAAGGTGAACGATCAATGGCTGAGAAGAAGTTGGCCGCACGGCCTGGAAAAGCGAGATCTTCCGGAGGATCTCTTAAGATTGTGAAAGAGCGCCTCGAGGAAGTGGACGAAGGCATTGTCGAGATGAACCGTCGGTTCACAGAGCTCGAGGATGAGATCGACGAGATCGAGGACCGCTTGGAGAGCGCAGAGAACGGAGCGAACGCCTGGATGGTCGCAGCGATGGTGCTGGCCGCCGTGATGGTCATCGCGGCGGTGGGACTGTCCATGGGCAGTATAAGAGTCGGTGCCACCGGCACTGCACCGTCTGCAGAAGGGATCCCTGCCAAGAATGTAGAGGCTTTCGTGCAATACCAGCTCGCACGTGGTGTCCCGGCACAGGACGTAAAGCAGAGTCTAGCGCTTATGGGAGTCCAAGGGTCGGCAGTCGACACGATCATCCAGAAAGAGACCGGTGGGAGCACCCCCCCGAAGGCGACCCCCAAACCGACAGCGGCGCCCACGGCGGCACCGACGAAAGCGCCCACAGCCACTCCGAGGCCCTCGGCCCCCTCCGGGACAGCTAAGGTCACCATTGTGGAGTATAGCGACTTCCAGTGCCCGTTCTGTTCACGGGTCGTACCGACCATCGAACAGATCAAGGCCACCTACGGTGACAAGGTCAATGTCATCTTCAAGCACTTCCCGCTGGGCTTCCATGAGAACGCCCAGAAGGCCGCAGAGGCGTCGGAATGTGCTCGTGACCAGGGCAAGTTCTGGGAGTACCATGACATACTCTTCGACAATCAGAACAACCTTGGGGTATCATCCCTCAAGGGATTTGCTGCGGACCTGGGCCTCGATACCGGGACATTCAACAGCTGCCTGGACTCGGATGAGAAGGCACAGCTCGTCAGGGACGACATGGCGGAAGGACAGGCCAAGGGCATCAGCGGTACACCGGGCTTCTTCATCCAGGGAACGGACGCGAACGGACGGCCCATGGAGGAGATGATCTCCGGAGCACAGCCCTACCCGGCCTTCGAAGAGGTCATCGAGTTGATCCTCACCGGCGAGCGGGCGAGCGACAACGATCCGGTCGTGAAGCTCACGGTCCTGAACGACGAGACCTGTGACGCCTGTGATCCTTCCGAGCTCATCGGTGTCTTCCGTACGCAGCTCTTCCCCACGGTCCAGGTCACCAATGTAGATATCTCCTCTGCAGAGGGGAAGAAGATGATAGAGGACCTCGATATAAAGGCCGTTCCTGCGTACATCTTCGATTCGAGCGTGCAGCAAGCGGGTAACTACGATAAGGTCGCCCAAGTGCTGACCAAGAAAGGCGATCTCTGGGTCGTCAGCCCCGGTGCGGTCGGTGCCGGTAAGTACCTGCAACCGCCGGGCGTGGACGATGATCCCTTCATGGGTCCCGAGGACGCTCCAGTGACCATTATCGAGTTCACGGACTTCCAGTGCCCATTCTGTCAACGTGTCCTACCAACACTGGAACAGATCATGGAGGAGTACCCAGACAAGGTGCGGATCGTGTTAAGGGACTTCCCCCTGGACCAGCTACATCCGCAGGCCCGGAACGCTCACTCTGCAGCCGGATGCGCCAATGATCAAGGGAAGTTCTGGGAATTCCATGACAAGGTATTCGCCAACCAGCAGGACGTCTCCGATGCTACGCTCAAGGGCTATGCAGCGGATCTTGGACTGGACACAGCGACGTTCAACGACTGTGTGGACAGCGGCAAGTACAACCAAGAGGTTCAAAAGGACCTCGAGGACGGACAGGAGTACGGTGTGTCCGGAACCCCGGCGTTCTTTGTGAACGGGTTCTCGATCAGCGGTGCCCAGCCGTTCGCGGTATTCAAGGACGTCATCGACAAGGAACTCGCCAAGGTCGCTTAGAGGACAGGTGGACGACTACCATGGGGAGAGTGACGCATAAGAAGCGGCAAAAAGATAAGGAGGGGGATATCGATATCCCCGTCGCCAAGACTCTCCTCATGGTCGGTCTGTTCATGGCGGTCGTCGTCGGGGGCGTGTTCCTCATGGGCCCTGGTGGCCGTAGCGCTCCCGTTATTGACGCGTTCGGGCTCAGGATTCTCGATCGGATCGACGAGTGCCTTGAGCCCGGAACAGTACGCTTGGACTACTTCTACGCGCCCTCTTGTGGTGCCTGTGAGAAGACGAAGCCCGGTCTCGATCGCCTGAAAGAGGAGCTTGGTGGCGGATTCGACATCACCAAGCGCTGCATCACAATCAAGCAGGGCGACCGGGAGAAGTGCATCGATGATGTAGGCCAGGAATCGTTCGATGAGGCGACGAGCATGGCCCGAGGTTACTCGGTCCGTGCGACGCCCACCCTTGTGTTCGCCTGCGATCGCGTCAAGGTCGGATACACGGCCTACGAGGAGCTTCGCAGGATCGTGTGCGGGATCGGTGACGGCATTGCCGGCTGCTGACGTGGTCGTACGTGCGGTCCTTGTCGCGATCGTTCTCCTGCTAGCTACCGCGGCAGCCGCCGCACAGGGGCTTGAGGCGATCGCCTCCTCCTCAGATATTGGCACGAGTACGGCCGAATCTGCCGATGGCGAGGCGTGCTCCATCGTCGCCGAGTCCTGCGGGACCGATGCCAGTCCCTCCGTCCAGGACCTTGTGGCGGACGAGCCCATGGATTATCCGCCAAACGGCATCTGCATCTCCTACTTCTACTCACCCACCTGCGGCTCGTGCGCACGGGTGTCTGCCTACCTCGAGGAGCTCGCGGACCGCTATCCGCGGCTCTACGTCCACAAGATGAACATCCTTCTTCCCAGAAACGCCGAGGTCAAGGAGGCGATGGACGCACAGTTCGGTGTGCCACATGACAAGCGGGCATTCGTTCCGGCGCTCTATGTCGGCCAGGCGCACTTCATCGGCGAGGAGGAGGTTCGCGCGGGGCTAGAGGAGCGCATATCCACCGCACCGGAAGAGGGAGTCCCGTGCGAGTGCGAGGTGTTCTGTATGGGAGGGGTCGAGGCCGGACGCAAGTCCATCATCGGTCGTTTCATGAGCTTCTCGGCATCGGCAGTGATCATAGCAGGTCTGGTCGACAGTATCAATCCCTGTGCCATCGCCGGTCTAATCTTCTTCATATCCTATCTTGCCTACACCCAGCGAAAGGGGAAGGAGGTGCTCTTCATAGGCATCCTGTACTCGTCGGGCGTCTTCTCCGCCAACCTTCTACTGGGTCTCTGGTTCAAGCACATGCTCGTCTATGTCGAGCGGTTCACCCTGATCTCTGCGCTTATCTATCCCGCTACGGGGGTCATGGCCCTGGTGTTCGCAGCCCTCTCGTACCGCGACTATTGCCGGGCCCGCGACGGTGATCCGAGCGAGATGACCCTCCAGATGCCCAAATGGGCCAAGCGGGCCACCCACACCATAGTCCGCACGGCAGCACGCACCGAGTACCTTGGGGCCTTCGCCTTCTTCGTCGGTTTCGGCATCACCTTCTTCGAGTTCCTCTGCACGGGGCAGGTCTACCTGCCCACCATCGTGTACATCCTCGGAGTGCCAGAGCTGCGCTCACAGGCAATGTTCTACCTGGTCCTGTACAATCTCCTGTTCATCTCCCCGCTCATCGTCGTGTTCGTCGCCGCCTACCTCGAGACCACCTCCAAGAGCATGCAGGACCTGTTCAAGAAGCACGTGGCAGGCACGAAGCTCGCTGCGACCCTGTTCTTCCTGCTCATCGGTGTCGTGATGCTGGTGACCGGATTACCCGAGCTGATGTAGGAGAGGGTTCACGGCTCCCTGGTCGGGAACAGCGCATCGTACACCCGCTCGGCAACCTTCTGGGCCGTGTCCTTCTCGCGGGTCAGCACCAGGAGCTTGCGGGGGTGGACGCTGACACGTATACCGCCGACATCGGCCATCACGACGACCGGTGTCGTCGACAGCACCTGGGCGTCATCAATGGGGGCGAGAAGGTCGCTCACATCGCCCAGACCAAGGCGCCGGCCTTTGGGGAACTCGAGCACGAACCCTCCCTTGGACGTGCAGGGGCGGATCACTCGCATTCCTTGGCCTCCACTTCGACGATCTTGGCGCCCTTTAGGGCCGCGTTCACAAGGGCGTCGATGTCCAGCGCCTGCTCCGCCTCCTCGACGATAGGGAGTTTCCCCCGCTTCTCGGGACGGTCAGGTGTTATCGTGCAGCACCCTGCTGGTTTGCTGGAGACCTCGAAGGTGCCGATGCGCTCACCGATACGGATGATCTCGAGCTTGTCCAGGCCGATGAGCGGGCGGAACACTGGTCGATTAGCCACCCGATTCTCGACGAAGAGGTTCTCTGCGGTCTGTGAGGCCACCTGCCCGAGGCTCTCCCCCGTTGTGAGCGAGAGAGCACGCTCGCGCTCTGCGATGACATCGGAGATGCGGTACATCATCCTGCGGCACAGGACGCACTGGAGGTGATGCGGGCACGAGCGTGCGATCTCGGCGAGATTCTCTCCGTGCGGCACGAGATAGAGCTTGACCTTGCGGCCGATGGCCCAGCTTTTTAGGCGATGGCACATGTCCACCGCGCGGTCGCGGTTGGCCATGTCGGAGAAGGGATCGAGCACGAAGTGGACGAAGACGGGGACACAACCACGCTTCATCATGAGCCATGCGGCAACGGGCGAGTCGATACCCCCGGAGATTAGGACCGCGGTCCTGCCCTGGGTGGCAAGGGGGAGACCGCCGGGGCCCTCCACTCGGTCCAAGAAGTAGTACGCTTCTTTCTGTCGCACTTCTACGAACACCTCGCTCGCCGGTGCCTCCAGGTCGACTGTGAGGTCCGGCCGTGCGTCGCGTATGCCCTGGCCGACGGCCTTCCCGACATCGATGCTGGTGAACGAGTGACTACCGGCGCGGCGGGCCCGGACAGCGAACGAGGTGTCGGCGGGGAGGTGTTCCGCTGCGAAGGAGGCGACAGCGTCAACGATGACATCCATCTCGACGCCACAGGTCTCGACGACGGAGCATGATGTGACGCCGAACACGCGTGAGGTCGCCTCGGCCGCCGCACGTGGCTCATCAGTGGCGATGAACACGCGTCCACGGTCCCGTGAGACCTTCCCGTCGATGCCCTTGTGCTCAAGGAGGCGCTTGATGTTGTGGACGAGCTCCCGCTCGAAACCGGTGCGGATACTGCCCTTCTTCAGCGCGAGCTCACCATATCGCACGAGCACGGTCCCCTGTGGCGCCATCATCCCGTCGCAGGAGGGGAAGGTTTTAGGACTTTTCGCTTGGGCCCGAGCGAGGAAAGGCGTTAAAGGCCATGTTTTTATCCCTGTTCCTCCTACTTATGAGCATCATGTCGAGTACCGATGGTCCCCGACCGTCCGAGGAAAGGTACGGAAGGCAGGTAATCCTCCCCGAGATCGGTGCCGAGGGACAGGAACGGCTCGCTCGTGGATCTGTATTGATCATCGGTGTCGGTGCCTTGGGCACGGTCGTGGCCTCCGCCCTTGTCAGGGCGGGCGTGGGCCATGTACGGCTAGTCGACCGTGACCTTGTGGAGCTGAGCAACCTTCAGCGTCAGGTACTGTTCGATGAGAGCGACGTAGGTTCGCCTAAGGCAGTCGCTGCGGTCGAGCGCCTCCAGACCGTAAACCATGACGTGGTCGTGGAGGGTATCGTCAAGGATGTTGGCCCTGCCACCGTGGAGGACCTCCTTGTCGGAATGGACGTTGTCGTAGATGGCACCGACAACCTCGAGAGCCGGTTCCTCCTCAACGACGCGTGTGTAAAACATGGTGTCCCATGGGTGTACGGTGGTGCCGTGGCCACCCTGGGGATGACCCTGACCATAGTCCCGGGAAACACGCCCTGCCTACGGTGCTGTCTGCCCTCCCTGCCCCCACCGGGCTCGCTCGACACGTGCGACCGCGTCGGTGTGCTCAACACCCTTCCCCTGGTGATCGGCGCACTGGAGACCACCGAAGCACTCAAGCTCATCCTGGGTTGGGAAGACATCGACCGTGACCTGGTCGTCTACGATGCCTGGCGACGTGAGCTGCGGCGAGTGGAGGTCGCACGGGACCCTCGATGCGGATGCTGCGGAGAGGGGCGGTTCGAGTTCCTTGAGGGCGGACGGACCGGTCTGACCACTGTCCTGTGCGGTCGACGGATGGTGCAGGTGACTCCGGCCAAATCAGGGGAACTATCCCTTCCGGAGCTCTCGGAGCGTCTCCAGGGCCTTGGTGAGGTGCGGTTGACAGAACACACGCTCACCCTCGCACTCGCTGAGCACGAGCTGGTGGTGTTCAGGGACGGCCGAGCCCTCGTCCGTGGGACCGATGATCCGAGCATTGCACGCTCGCTCTATGCCCGCTACATCGGTGCGTGAGTCGTTAGAACGTGTTCGAGCGAGAAATCCCCCGTGTTTCAACCGTTGGATGAATCGCATCCCGTCATAGGTGGGCGAACACGAATATATAACCCGGCGACCCGAGATCAGCTCTAAATAGTATTAATTTCATAATATTCTTTCAGGAAAAAATTGAATACTGGCACGCCACCCTCATGCAATATATAATGGTGTACGACCTATTACATAATGGGGGTGGATGTCAAGGACGACCATTGAATATTGTCGATAGGGACACGCCCTGGAGAAACCACATCCGGTCTACGATGAGCAAAGCTGAAAATGCTGGCAGATCGGCCGAGCTTGTGGTTCTCAATGAACATTATGGGGCATGCTCACGACGTGATGCGTTTCGTAATGGAAAGAGTCTTAGACGGAGCTATCAACGGTCAGGATAGAGTCACCCTCGGGCAGAGGGGTAGAGCCCGTGGAGCCATCTCCGTTGGGAGGGGCTGTGAAGCAGGAAGCCCACCGATTCATCGGTGAGAGGAAGTCACAACGTCACCAGTGCCTGACGAACGAGGACGACCAGAGCGAACATCCCAACAACCGACGCCCGTAGGAAGTTCACCTCGTAGCTCTTGTAGACGTAGCTGGCCAGGCGCGGGTACCGGGGCATGAGCTGGCCGGTGAGCTTGCACTTCACCCGCCGCTCCATGTCCGTACCCTTGAAAACGTAGGCATAGGCGTTCTTTGCAAGCGTACCGTACCCGGGCCTCACGAGTGCCAGGAAGCTGAGGAAGAGTCCGAGCACGAAAACGAAGAGTCGCGTGAACGGCGTGTTCGTGTCGGGAGATACGCCACAGCACGGCATTCAATCATCACCCGGATGACCGTCCTCGATGTACGCTCGAGCCCGGGGAAGGTGCTCTCGGAGGTACTCGACGACGGGAGTGTCCTCTGGTGGGAAAGCGTTTGCGAAAGGATAGAGGGGGAAGGAGAGGCAGAATGGTTGAGTGCCGTGATAGGAACCCTTTGTATTAGGGAAGAGCTTGAGGTGATGTCCGAGCCGGAACCCGAGGGCCTGGAGCTTGGTATCCTCCTCCATCGACGTGTAGTCGTACACCGGCGACTCGTATGTGATGCTGTAGTCCTGGTACAGGTTCTGGAGCTCTTCGAGGATGGCCTGCTTCTGCTCGGGATACTGGTCCTGGCACACGTTCTCGCCGCCATAGGCGGTGTGGATCCCGTGCTCACGACAGTAACGGATGGTGGCTGCGTGCATGGTCAGCTTGCACCCCATGCACAGGATGAACCATGAGCGGTAGCGCCGCAGGCCCTTTGTGACGTTCGTGCGTTGGACGGCGCGCCAGATGCGCCGGATGTCGATGAACTCGTGACGTATGGCATCATCACCGAAGAGCTCCTTAAGGGTGCCAACGTGCTTACGGGAGAGGTCCATGTTGTAGAGGAAACCCGTATTGAAGGTGAGGAGGTGGACCTGCTTGAACCGCTCGGCGGCCAGCACGGCCACTGTTGTCGAGTCGACTCCCCCGGAGAAGAGGACAGCAACACCATCCCCGCGAGCGTCAGGTGGTGCCTCTCGCTTTTTATCCCGCTTCAGCATGGCCTACTCCGTGCACAGGTCGCAGTGGTCCTGCTCAAGGAACTGCTTGAATCGCTCATTACTGCGGATGGTCCTGCAGAGACCGCAGATTGTCTCGAGCTCACCCTCACCCCGTGCGATGCGGGCGGCGATCTCATCGATGAGGTCACTGAAGTTCTCGTTGATGAGAGCCTTGTTCCGGGTGCCCCTCACCGCTTTGAAATACTGTGTCACAGCGGCTTGGGTGACGCCCAATCGCTTGGCGACGACTGCACGCTTCATCCCATGCTTCTCAACAAGCGTACGCGACAAGGAAGCCCTGACCGCGGGGAGGATGTGCATGGTCACGATCTCGCATGGTGGCTTCATAATATACTATTTTAACGGCGTTAAGTTAATATAGTTACCCCGTTTATGTATTATAGAGAGATACAGGAGTGAGCCGCTATGGTGTGCTGTGGTGGGACCGAGGGACGGGAGCCCGTGTCGTACGTGGGTTTTCTGTTGGCGCTCGTGGTCACGGCGGCGTTCAACCTCGTGTTCGTTCCTGTGCTTGTTCTCACGGCCATCGTGCTCCCACGGTACAGGGCCCCTGCGCATTTCTATCTATCCTACCTGACTGACACCGCCCCTGCCCTCTTGGCCGAACCCGACGTGAGCCCGCGAGCGCGGTGTCGACTTGTGGGACGCATCCTCAGGCACTCGCCCGGCGTGGGCGGTATCGTGTACCGTAACTTCGCTCCCCTGTGCGCGGTCTCAGGTGTCGTGGTGATGCTGGCACTCGTCCTGGTCGTTATCGGGGCCATCGGGCAGCTCCCTATCGCGTGAGGAGGGACGCGAATGGAGGGCGACCGCGCCGACAGCGGAGGAGCGCAAACCTTTAAATCAACCGACACGGATCCGGGGGAAGTGACGAAGGGCACACCCCGTCGGGCAGCGGTGATGTTCTCGGGTGGCGGCGACTCGTCGCTGGCCTCGGGCGTTCTATCCCGACTCCTTGATGAGGTCCATCTAGTCACCTACGAGACGGACGTCGATATATTCGTTAAGTTCTCGGAGAAGTCGTCCGATGCCCTGAAGCGTGCCTTCCCTGGTAAGGTGCGCCATTCCATCATGCCGATCCCTCCCTGGTGGATGGACAACCAGGTTCGTCACTGGGACTGTCTTCACTTCGCCTGTATCACATGCAAGTTCATCATGCACGTACGCACGATCATATACTGTCTCGAGAACGCCATACCGCTGGCGGCCGACGGCGCTATCCAGGAGGAGGTGCACAATCCGGAACAGATGCCCGGCGTGCTCGACACGCTCAAGCGCTTCTACGGGGAGTACGGCATCCGCCACATCCACCCATCCTATTTCTACACAGTGGGGAAGGAGGACGCAGCGCTTCGTGAGCTTGGTATCGATATGGGGAACCGTGTCCGTGCACCGGGCCTTAAAGGCTACCACATACACCGTCAGCCCTACTGTGTGCTCGCCAACGTCGTGGGCGTGTTCCTCTCCAATCCATACTCGGACAATCTCATCCACGAAGAGGTCGTGCGCCACCTGGAGTCGGACCTCGATTACGGTAGAGCGATCATCCGCGCATACTTTGAGGAGAAGGGTGAGGACCTCGATGCGCTCATCGAACGCGTGCGTGAGCAGTCGATACCACCCGAGGACGTGCTTGCCAGCATGGACCACCGCCGCGAACTCTCTCCCGAGGAGCAGACCGCCAAGACCATCCGACAGCAGTACGATGAGGCCGGCGCGCCCAATCGGGCGATCGGGGACATCGTGCGGTTCTTCATGCTGTCATCCATGTTCGTGGAGGGCCTGGTGTACTTCTCGGCAGCGTCCCTCTGGAACCAGCAGCTTCGGCGTCTGACAGGAACGATCTACAGCTATCTGGGGCTGCGTGCGAAACAGGCAGTGGGCCTGGGTGGTGCCCGCAGTGGAAAAGACGTTTAAGGATAATCGAAGGGAGAGAAAGACTATGCTCACGACACCGGAATCTGTCATCATCAGCCAGGTACCACTAGCTATCTTCGGTGCCCTCCTCTGCTACGAGGTGCGGCGGCTCCGCCAGGCCGTCGAAGGGCTTGCAGAGAAGCATGGTAAGGGCGGCGAGGACGAGTGATCGGAACAACGGCCGACGCACTGCTGTACACGCAGTGGATCTACTTTGTCATCGGCTTCTATGTCTGGTTGGAACTATCGCGCATAAACAAGGTCATGGTAAAGCTCGACCGGGACCGTGTGTTCGGTTAGGCATGTGGCCGAGCGTACCAGCATGAAGGAAGAACCGTCCTTTCTGAAAGACAATATGTCCTGAATTCCGACCTGGACGACGAAGATGCCTGATGCTCGTTTATGAGCTACTCCCGCTTTCGGCGCCGTCGACCGCGACGGCCGGAGGGCACCTCGAGGGTGAGGCGTTCGATAAGGTCCTTGCACCGGTTCCGGATCGTGACCTCGGTGACGCCCGCGACCTCTGCGACCTGGCGCTGAGTGCGTCGCTCCCCCACTATCTGGGATGCCAGGTAGAGGGTGGCGGCAGCGATGCCCGTGGGGCCCTTGCCCGAGATGAGCTCGTTGGCCTCCGCCTGCTTGATGATCTCGATGGCGGTCGCCTGCACCTCGCCCGAGAGGCCCAGTTCGGAAGCGAACCGTGGTATGTAGTCCTCGGGTTTGGTCGGAAGGATACGCAGGCCAAGCTCTCTGGCCAGATACCTGTAGGCACGCCCGATGTCGCGCTTGCTCACCTTGGAGACCTCAGCGATCTCCTCGAGGGTGCGCGGGGTGTTGTGGCGGCGACAGGCGGCGTAGAGGGCGCCGGCGATGACGCTCTCCATGGACCGTCCCCGCACCAGACCCTTGCTCACGGCCTTGCGGTAGAGGATAGCGGTGGTCTCCTCGATGTTCGTCGGGAGATTGAGATAGGAAGAGTAACGCTTCAGTTCCGAGAGTGCGAAGCGGAGGTTGCGCTCCGTGGCGCTGACCATGCGGCTCTGCCACTTACGCAGGCGCATGTACTGGGCACGCTTGCCGGCAGGAAGGGCGGAGTAGATCTCGCTGATGCCTTTACCGATGTCCGTCGTGAGGCCGCGGTCATGCCGTGCGGCCGATAGCGGTGCACCAGTGCGACGACGCTTGGAGGCTTGCTCATGGTCGAACTCGCGCCATTCCTGCGAGGTGTCCACCATGGACTCCTCAATGACCAGCCCGCATCCGGCACAGACGACTTCACCACGGTCCTCGTCGCGGTAGAGGTCCCTGCTCCCGCACTCAGGACACTCGGTTATCTCCTGCTTCCGGAGTTTGCCCTCTTCGGCCATGTTCTTAGTGGGAACGATGCTCTCATGGTTTATAAATCGTTCGAAAATTATATATTGAGCCGGCCGGGAAGTCGAAAGGTTTTTAGCATCTTCTATTGAGTACCACGACAGAGGCATCACAAATGGCTGTCTGGCAGGGATTCTCAAAAAGAAAAATCACGGGGAAGCGCATCGTGCGAGCCCGCAAACATCGTAAGTTCGACCTCGGGCGGACACACCTCGAGACCAAGATAGGGCCCCGCCGAGTGAAGAACATCCGGTGCCTCGGGGGCAACGAGAAGTTCCGGATCCTCTCCGACGAACTCGTTAACGTGTTCGACCCCAAGAAGAAGACCCAGAAACGGGTCAAGGTCACCAGCGTGGTGGAGAACACCGCGAATCCGCACTACGTACGACGCGGTATCATCACGAAGGGCGCCATCATCGAGACCGAGGCCGGTAAGGCGCGTGTCACCAGTCGACCTGGCCAGCACGGCATCCTGAACGCCGTGCTCGTCCAATAAGATAGGTTTAAAAAAAGCAGGTCGTGTCGAGGACGAAATATAGGGTGAAGTGATGAACGTGCAGCGACCCTTGGACGCACTCGATGCCGCGAAGGGAAAACGGGTGTTCGTGGAGCTGAAAAACGGCGCCTCGTACGTCGGTGAACTGCAGGCGTTCGATATTCACATCAACCTTGTCCTCGATAACACCGAGGAACAGAACGAAGGAGAAAAGACACGACGTCTAGGGCGGGTCCTCATCCGTGGGGATAACGTCCTCATCGTGTCACCTGAGGTAGGAGCATGAGCAAAGGTACACCATCCTTCGGTAAGCACCAGAAGGCAATGCACCTCCCGTGCAGGCGCTGCGGCAGGCACTCGTACCATCGAGTGAAGAAGCGCTGCTCGGCCTGCGGGTACGGCGCGACTTCGCGAATCCGAAGGTTCAACTGGCAAAGGAAGCAATTCAACCGGATCCGGCTCTGGTAGGGTCAGGTCCCGCATAGGTAAATCCTGCGGGCCCGTAGCTCAGTCTGGCAGAGCGGCAGGCTCTTAAGCCACTGGGGCATCCCGAAACCGGGTGTTTCGAGCCACTTGGCAATGAGATGGAGACACCTGTTTGTCGCGGGTTCAAATCCCGTCGGGCCCATGCGGGGGGGCACATGTCCCCCCGCAATAACCTGCCTATTTGATCGGAGAGTAGTGTGGCTGACGAGGTACTTTCCTCTAGTGCGAGGGGACCGGTCTATTAGAAATCCTTGGGCGTCGCGAAGTACATCCCCAGGAACATCGAACCTGTGACCATGAGGAAGATCCCCAGCACGGAGAAATGGTAGAACTCCGTACCGAAGCGGGCAACGCTCCAGTCCACTCCCTTCTCGATGATGTACGAGTAGTAGACGATCACGATGGCGAGCCCGAGCGAGCAGAGTCCGAACCCGAGGCCTAAGATCTCAGGCTTCTGCCAGGTGGAGACCGGCTTGCGCTTCTTGGGATGGGGGACGGGCGGGAGCTCGACCTCCGCCTCCTTGACCTCGACCTCCTTCTTGGCGGGAGCGGCCTTCGTCTCTTCCTTCTTCTCGACGGGCTTCTCCTTTTGCACGGACTTCTCCTTTCCCTTCTTAGTACTCTTCTTCTTGCTCCCTTTGCCCGGCCTGTCAGCAACTATGTCGTCAAACTTGAAAAAACCTATGCCTTTTGGGCGAAGGTCAGGAACCTGGCCTGTCCGAGGAACTGGGTCCTGCCGCGGGTACCCCGGTCGTCAACATGCATCTCGCGTACAAGTGGTTCATAGGTGACGATGTTCTTGAGGGGGAGGTCACCGGCCGCCCGATGGACGGCAGCGACCTGTTCCATGAAGGGGGAGTACACGAACACCCAGCCCCCTTTCCTCAGCGCGCCCGTGATCCCCGGGAGGGCCGCGTCCGCGTCACGCATGTCGAGGCAGGCCAGATCGAAGGGATGCTCGTGCTCCACCACGCTCAGGGGACCTTCCACGAGCTCCACGTTCTCGGCGCCGGCCAAAGCGAGGTTGGAGCGGGCGATGCGCACGGCCTCCTCGCGGACCTCGTAGGTTACGATGCGCCCTTCCTGACCGACAGAGTTCGAAAGGAATGCGGTGAGGAAACCGGAACCGCAACCCGCCTCAATCACCCGCCAGCCGCGCCCAACACCCGTGACGGCGACGAGAATTCCGAAGTCCATCGGTGAGGCCACATTTCCCGACCGGCGGAACCTCCGTGAGAGCGCGAACACGTTTCGGTTAGCTTTATAAATATCAGCCATCGGCCATCCCAACTAGGTCCCTCTTAGGGGGCCAGATTGAAAAGCATTTGGGAAGGCGGCTGGCGCATGGTGGACAAGAAGAAGAGCAAGGGTCGGAAGAAGGAGAAGATTCCGAAGAAGGCTCCGAAGAAGGTCGAGGAGAAGTCAACCGAGGAGAACCTCCATCCGAAGCTCGCCGAGTTCAAGGAATACTACGACAAGAACTACAAGACGCTCATGATACTTCCCTTCGCCATGCTCGCTATCGCTCTCGTCATCGCCGTGACCATGCCTCCCGAGCAGGACATCGACCTCAGGGGCGGGCTGTCGATCGTCATCCAGACCGAGCTAGTCGTCGACGCCAACGCTCTAGAGAAAACGCTCCATGAACGCTTCGGTACCGACCTCCGGTTACGTGTACTCAAGGACCCCCTCTCGGGTGAATCCCAAGTGGCCGTCGAGGTTGGGGGCGATCCCGACAAGGACGCCATCCTGGCCGAACTCGAGAAGCAGTTGAAAACGAACCTTGCCGATGGGAGCTACAGCGTGCGCAAGGTCAATCCGTCCATCAGCGCGTCCACTTTCGCTGGAGCACAGCGTGCCGTCCTACTCGCCTTCATCCTCATGGGGACCGTCATCGCCCTCATATTCCGCGAGCCGGTCATCTCCGGGGCCGTGATGCTCGCGGCCTTCTCCGATATAGTGGAGAGCTACGCGCTCATGTCCCTGTTGGGCATCAAGCTCTCCCTTCCCACCATCGCGGCACTCCTGATGCTCATCGGTTATTCCGTCGATTCGGACATCCTCCTCACTACCCGCATCCTCAAACGCCGTGAAGGCCGCATCGTCGACCGGATATTCGACGCCATGATGACGGGCCTTACCATGGAGGCCACCACCATCGCTGCGGTGACCGCCATCCTTGTGCTGTCCAACGCCGCCGTGTTGCAGGAGATCGCAACCGTGCTCCTCCTGGGTATCAGCGTCGACATAATCAACACCTGGATCCAGAACGCCGGTATCATCAAGTGGCGGCTCGAAGAGGTGAGCGAATGAAACCGGACTTCGAGAAGATCCTGAAGGAGCCTCAAGTGCTCCTGCTCGTGATCATCCTCATCGGGTCCATCACGCTCGTCGTGTTCCGCGGCATCGACACCGGACTCGACATCTCGGGCGGTGTCCGCGTTGTCATGGCCCCCAACGCTACCACGGACGCTGAGACCTTGGAGAGGGCACGTAACGTCATCAACCAGCGTATCAACCGCATCGCCCTCAAGGACGTGACGACCCGCGTGGTCAGCGACGTGCTCACGGGCCACTCGTACATCATCATCGACTTCGCCGGTGTGAATCGCACTGAGGCGGAGCGGTACCTTGAGACAGAGGGCAAGTTCGAGGGCCAGATCCGTAACCAGACGATCTTCACCAAGACCAAGCGCGTGTTCACCGATGCCCAGCGCAGCGGGACCTCACAGGTGGACGAGAACGTATTCAGGTTCTGGTTCGCCGTTGAAGTGCACTTCGAGGAGGCGCGGAAGTTCGCCAATGCCACGTGCAACTGCACCCGCGATCCAACGGGAGAGAGCCTAGAACCGGCGTGCAACCTGGTCCTGAAGGTGGATGACGAGATCAAATCCGATCTGCGTATCGCCTCGGGCCTAGCGTGCAAGTCGGTGACCGAGGCCCGCATCGAGGGCTCGGCATCCAGTCGCGAGGAGGCCCTTTCAGAAATGCGCTACCTTCAGGCGGTGCTCTCGACCGGGGCGTTGCCCACCAAGCTCTCCATCGTGGATATCAATGATGTATCCCCCAAACTCGGTTCCGACTTCAAGCAGAAGTCCGTGCTCTCAGGCATCGTCGCCCTCCTAAGCGTGGCCTGCATCCTCTACATCAGGTATCGGGATCCCTACATGATCGGTGCCATCCTATTCACCTCGACCTCGGAGATATTCCTCATACTGGGGATGGCCTCGCTCATACATTGGCAGATCGACCTGGCCGCCATCGCGGGCATCATCGCCGCAGTAGGGACCGGTGTGGACAACCAGGTCATCATCACCGATACCATGATGCGCGAGGACGTGGACACCAAGCGTGTATACGGCTGGCGCGCTCGCATCAAACGTGCGTTCTTCATAATCTTCGCCGCAGCATCCACCACCATCTGCGCGATGGTACCATTGACCTTCGTGGGCCTGGGCGCGGTGAAGGGCTTCGCTATTACGACCATCCTCGGCGTGCTCGCCGGCGTGCTCATCTCGCGACCCGCCTTCATCCGCATCCTGGAGAACTCGGTGTAGACCATGGTACGCGACAGGAGGTGTGCTGCATGAGGATCGGTGTGATGTCCGACTCGCACGATAACATCGATTTCATCGAGTCCGCCGTGGCTACCTTCAACCAGGAGGACGTGGAGTACGTGCTCCATGCCGGTGACCTCGTCTCCCCGTTCACGGCCCGCGCCTTTCGCGAGCTCAAGCCGCCCATGGCCGCGGTGTTCGGGAACAACGATGGCGATATCCCCTTCCTCACCAAGAACTTCGATGGGATCGCCACCTTCCACGGGAGGTTCGCAGACCTCGACCTCGCCAACCGCCGGATCGCCATGCTCCACGGTGAGAGCCCCAAGCTTGTATCCGCCGTGCTCTCATCGGGTAACTACGACCTGGTCGTGCGCGGACACACGCACAAGCATGAGATAATCCAGCGGGACGACACCCTGCTGGTCAATCCCGGGGAGACCTGCCCGTACCTCACGGGGGTTCCCACGGTCATGATAGTCGACCTTGGCTCAATGGAGCCACAGCTCATCGAGCTGGACACGATATGATGAAAAGGAGGTGAAATGACTGGGACGAATTCGCACAACACTCGTTAAGCGCGTAGCACACAAGCTCTATGAGGACCACCCCGAGGTGTTCTCAAGTGACTTCTACAAGAACAAGCAGATGGCGGAGGAGCTGCTTACCTTCCCGACATCCAAACTGCGCAACAAGGTTGCTGGGTACCTTACCCGTATCCACATCACGACGATAAACCGAAGGGCACGCGAGCGGCGGGAGTGAGGCGCCACCGAAAGGTGTACGGCCCCCCGCCACCGGTACCTCCGGGACAGTCCCGGCCAGTGGCTGGACCTAATTCTGGACTCCTTGTGGTACATGGACGAGCCGCAGCTGAACGTGATACCTAACAGCACACCTGGACCCCAAGATACGACTTAAATACCGGTGATCTGCCTCTCGACGCTGTCAGGTAGGACGGAGGACCTGTGGATGACCATGCTGGCCACACCTGAGGAGAACGCGGACCTAATCGAGGGCGCGGTTGACGGTATCGGTGAGCTCTACGGCGATGCTGCCAAGGCCGTCCTCGTGTATGGCTCCCGGGTCAACGGGTATGCAAAGCCGGCCTCAGACGTCGACTGTTTCGTAGTCCTCGAGGAGGGCTACGAGGACAAGGCCGGGTTCGAGTCGTTCTACATTAACGACGTGGAGATCCACGCTATAGCCCTCACACGTGACGGTTTCGAACGGGGTATCACCGACGAACGTGGTTTGTCCCTGGAGCATGTTGGGACCACCATGTTCAATTACGAGACGCCAGTGGGCAAGGAATACGTGGAGTCCCTGGACCTGGAGAACAAGTATGAAATATCGTCCCGGGCACTAGACGATGTGGCCTACCTGGCCAAGGGCCTCGATGAGGACGTCCCCATCTACGTGACCCGCGACGACATCGTCGAGACGACCATCGTGAAGAAGGTCCTGGCCCTTCCCGAGATGGCGGAACGCATCGAGCGCATGGAGGAGGCTGGCACGTACCGCGAAATGTTCCAGCAGATCAAGGGCTCGTACCAGTCCGCCTTCGACCGGCTCGAGGGTGAGGGGCGGCTCGAGCGAGTATTGGGCGGTGAGAAACCCGTCTACGAGTACACGGGCGAGCGAGGTGGCGCGTGGTATGATGCACCCTCCCTTCACACCCTGGGGCGAATAGCTTCTACGAGGTTCTTCAACCTCGCCCAACTGGCAGCGAAGCGGAAGCTGACGGACAACGATGTGAAATGTGGCATGAGATGGCGCCTCTTGTTCAACGTCCCTAGGTATGCGGTCTGCCTCGCAAAGGACTACCTCCATAACATCTCGTACGCCGTATCCCACCGGGAGAAGCTAGCCCCGGACGAGGACCTGGGCGGATACTTCTACGAAGGGATGTCGATGGAGCACCTTCTCAGGGTACCCGAATCGCTCCAGCAGGCCCGGCGCGAGCGCAACGAGATCAAGGAGCTCTTGCGCGGGGACCTGGAGTAAAGGCCGCGGGGAAAGGTTGAAAAGGTTGGTGGCCCCACAGGCTCAGTACCCTGGATCGGTCATGGGGGATTGCTCCCCTACCCTCATAAGGCTCTCATCATCGCCCGGGGGCCATCAGTAATGATGGTCCCCGGTGATGAAATGTTTTCGTGACGACCGAAGGGAGTACCTGCGTGGATTATTGACCCGGTTTCAGGCGGTCACGTTCATAGGCTGGAGGCAGTCGACGGCTATCAGGTCGATCGTCCGGTTGCGCACCTTTGCTGTGACCGGCTTGCACTTCTGCGCTTCGGTCATCAGCTGCGTCACCGCCAACTCGTAGCCATACTGGACACCCGCCTGGACGTCCTTCTGCTGCACGCAACCTGACGCTGTCACATTGACCGTCTGGTTCTGCAGTTGGATAGGGACTGGCTCGCACGTCACCGCCTGCGCGACGACCTGCGTGAGGGCCCGCTCGTACCCGTACTTCGCGCCCTGCTGGAGCTCACGGTTCTGGACGCACTCGACCATGGTCAGGTTGATGATCTGGTCCTGAAGGTAGACTGCGACGGGTTCGCACGTCGCTGCCTTGTTGATGAGCTGGATGATCGCCTGGTCGTGCCCAAGGCGTGCTCCTGCCTGGACATCGCGCTCGCTGACGCAGTCGAGGGCGGTCACGTTCACGATCTTATCCCCGAACGACAGCTCTATGGGCTTGCACGAGCCTACCTCGCGCGCCAGCATCTCGGTGGCCATCTCGTACCCGAACTGGACGCCCTCCTTGAACGCACCGACCTCTCCCTTCTCCCTAGTCGTGGCGTAGGTGTCGAACGCAAGCGGGATGAATGACAGAAGGATTATGGTCGCGAGAACGGCGATGATGGATCCCGTCCTCTTTACGTGTGCTGCTCTCTCCATTGTGATCATCCTCGGGCGATCGTAAGAAAATGTGTATCGATTTATCTACCTTTGTGAAGTTCGGATGCCGGACCGGTCTAGTAGACCTCGTGTTCCAGCTCAATGGAACCGTCGTCGTTGTAGGTGACGAGGTACGGCGTGTCGATGACACCCGCGAACCCGTCCCTGCCCTCGGCCTCGAAGAGCCAGGTGAGCAGCCGGTCGCGACCGTCCTTGCCCTGCACTATCCTGCAGGTGTAGGCGTTGGTGTCGCTACCCATGACGACTTCGTCACCTGCGGGTCGGAACCCACCATCGGGACGATCGGACACGTACATGAACACTCCGGTCTGCGGTGAGCCCTCGATCTCGTTCTCGTGCGAGGCGGAGTACGATCGTTCGTCGGTGGCGAAGAAGAGGTGGTACTTGTCCCCACGCTTGTGCATGACCGGGACCTCCATTTGCGAGAAGTGGCCGGGAGCGCTGATGGGCGCCAGCACCTCCCAGTCGTAGAGGTCTTTGGAGCGAGCGTGGGCGATGCACCCCCTGCTGTCGAGCGGCCCCTCGTTGGTGCGGGCGCAGACGTAGGCGTGGTAGAAGCCGTCGGAAGGATCGTACACCACCTGCGGGTCGCGCCATGACTCGGTCTCTGCTCCGGGATCGCCGAGCTTCTCGTACCACCTGGCATCGGCCTC
>Ga0187833_10001782_pt1 | contig 24031 bp, 19 predicted proteins | sample ETNtaG_37_FD_167968 | JGI IMG/M metagenome (GOLD analysis project Ga0187833, IMG submission 167968) | Marine microbial and viral communities from oxygen minimum zone, Eastern Pacific Ocean - ETNP2014_SV_400_PacBio MetaG (Illumina Assembly) | ecosystem: Environmental > Aquatic > Marine > Hypoxic...
GTTCTTTTTGATTTTGATTATGCCGCTATGACTGCGGTGTGGAACGCCCCATGGGAATCGTTCCGCGAGTTGGCATCCGCGGCCCTGCGCGAGCGAATCACTACCCTTTGGCGTCATGCCGGCCCGGTGACCATCGAGGCGGTTCAGTGGATGCTTTTGGAGGAATTCGAAGAAGCGCTCGGGCGCAAAATTGTGCGCGGCAAACCCACACGCGAAGAGACGCGACGCGCACGCGTACTGGCGAAGCTGATTGGCTCGGAGCGGTTTCTGCAGCGGCATAGCGACAACGGCGTCGGCAGGGCGATGCGTTCGCTTAAGATTTCGGCGGGCGTATTCATTTGCGCGGCCGAAACGGAAATTAACGCTGAGCGCGTGCGCGCAAGTTTCCGTGTCGACGACGGGCTTATTGCGGCTGCGCGCCTGGATTCGGAATCCCGGGGCGGTTGGGAGAAACAGGAAAGGGAGCTTGTTGGGATGGAAATCGAGCAGTGGCGTTCCTTGCTGAGGGTTCCTGCCCGCGCTACTGTCTGACGGGTTGTTCACTAAATGAAAGGCGGCGAATTCAGATTCAACGCGCGGGAATTGGCGGGCTCAATGGGAGATTTCGGTACATTGCTCCCGCTTGCCATCGGGTACATCATGGTGGTGGGAATGAACCCGGCCGGTTTTCTGGTTGTGATGGGGTTGACGAACATTGCACTTGGGCTAACCTACCGTATTCCGATGCCATTGCAGCCGAAAAAAGTTGTTGCCGCGGTGGCGATTTCCCAAGGGTGGCGACCGGGCTTGGTCTACGGAGCCGGGTTGGGTCTTGGCATCAGTTGGCTATTGTTGAGCGCGACTGGATTAGTGGATCGGCTGATGAAGGTCACTCCTTCTTGTGTGATTCGAGGCATGCAGGTGGCGCTTGCCATTTTGCTGGGTCGCTCGAGTGTTGGGATGTTTAGTCAGGGTCCGTTTGACTCACTCGGAAACTGGGGATTGGGGCTTGGCGCCCTGGCGACAATCTTGCTGCTGCGTAACAATCGTTACGCACCGGCCGCCCTGGTACTGGTAGTAGTGGGGGTTTTGATACCGTGGCTGCGTGGGGAGTTGAGCGGGGTCGTTCGCTTTGACTTTGAACTGCCGCCGTTCACGCCGCCATCTTGGAGCGATGTTGGTAAAGGAATGGTGTTGGCAGGGTTGGCGCAGATGCCGCTGACGTTGACAAATGCCTGCCTTTCGTGCGGTGCGCTGATACGGGATTATTTTCCGGAGCGCCCGGTCCCGGAGCGGCGGTTGCTGGTCAATCAAGGTATCATGAATACCGTGGCACCGTTTTTCGGGGGGATGCCAATGTGCCATGGCGCTGGCGGGCTCGCAGGGCAATACACGTTCGGGGCGCGCACCGGCGGCGCGCCTATTATGGAAGGGATGTTGGAGATTGGACTGGGACTATTTTTGAGCCAGTCAATCGTTGACATTTTTTCTGTCTTTCCTATGGCGATAGTCGGGGCCATGCTGCTGGTGGTCAGTTTTAGCCTGGCGTGGCTGGCACGCGACGTGAAGGGGAATCTGGAATGGACGGCCGTCGGCGTAACGGCCGCCATGTCAGTGGCCACAAACATGGCGCTGGGCTTCGTGACTGGCTTGCTGCTGTATTATTTCGGGAAGCGGTTGGCGCTGGGGCGCTCGGGTGGCTGATAATGGGTTACAATTCAGGCAGCTTTCGTTTGGCGGATAAAGCGAAATAAATATGGAGGTTAGAAATGGCTCTTAAACCACTTGCGGTTTCCACCCGCAAGTACGACAAAGTTGTTCGCACTACCTGCTCGAACATGTGTGAGGCGGGTTGTGGGATGCTGGTCTACGTCGAGGATGGTCGCGTGGTAGATATCTTTGGCGACCCGGATCATCCCTTGAGCAAAGGGGCGCTGTGCCCGAAAGGGATTGGCGCTTTCCAGCATATCTACAACCCCTTGCGGATCAAATATCCGCTAATGCGTAAAACTTTGGACGATGAATTTCAACGCGTCTCCTGGGACGATGCTCTGGACTTCGCCGCCGAGCGGCTGATCAAAATCCGCGATGAATACGGCGCGGAATCGCTGATGATTCATCGCACCGGGCGTTCCGACATGATGTGGAAAGCGGGCGCGGCTCGCTTCGGCCGCATTTATGGGACGCCTAATATAGTAGGGCAGGGTCCAATCTGTTGTGAAAGCCCGGGCATCGCCACGAATTACGTTTTCGGAGCGAAGGGACTGGGGCGGCTGATGAATCCAATTCCCGACTGGGTGAACAGCCGATGCATTCTCGGAGCTGGCAGCAGCCAGGCGAACAATCACCCTGTGGAAATGCAATGGCTTCTGGAGGCGAAGGAACGTGGCTCTAAGATCATATGGGTGGACCCGCGCTTCAACACCACGATGATGCACGCCGACATTGCTGTGCGCTTGCGCCCGAACACCGATGCGGCTTTCGTGATGGGCATGATCAACGTGATCATGAAAGAGGGCCTTTACGACAAAGAGTTCTGTGACAAGTGGGTGCATGGCCTTGACGAATGGATGAAGCTCATCGAAGAGATGCCGCCCTCGCGCGCGTCCAGTATATCTTGGGTGCCGGAGGAGACTATCATTGAAGCTGCGCGCCTGTTCGCCACCAGCAAACCGGCGTCGGTGAATGGTTGTCTGGGAACCGCACAGACTTACAATGCGGTCAACATTAACCGCTGCTATGCCGCGCTGGTCTCTATCACGGGCAACATTGGCATCCCGGGCGGTGGCTGGAATTGGCTCCACAACTGTCGCCCGCCAATGAGCATGGGCAACGATCTAGACCCGAACTTGCCGCCCATCAAGGCACCGGTAGTCTCCGAGAAATTGGTCGGTTGGGCCGATGTGAGCGCGGCAGGTTACGCCAATGCCGTCTTCACCGGAAAGCCGTATCCGATCAAGGGTATATGGTGGAACGGCAACATGCTGGCGCAAATGCCTGGCACGCAGAAATACGCGGCCGGAATCAAGAAAAACGTCGAGATCGCTATTCACCAGTCTTTTCATCCGAACTTTACGCAACATCACGCGCACGTTTCTTTCCCTATTACGTCGTGGGTGGAGCGCGAGGGCATTGTGCACCACGGCAACAATCGCCTGTGCCAGTGGTTCAACCAGTGCATCGAACCCAACTGGGAATGCCGCAATGATGTGGACGTGGTAGCCGGTCTTGCCGACCGCGTCTTTGGCGAGGAAGAAGGCAAGCGCTGGTATCCGTGGCGTTGCGACGACAACCCTGATTTGATTGACCTGGCCACCATGTCAGACTGGATCCAGCAACAGGAACCATTCACCTATGGCATTATCAAGAAGACGATGGATCCTGAGACGACGGATCCGGGCGGGGTGATGTGGCCGGCCTTTACCGAAGAGGAGGCCGCACGGTACGAGTTCCCTGATGCCAAATCGCGCGGCAAATGGATAATGTACCAGGACGAACCTTTCCCGGAAGACCCGCAGGGACGTCGTTTCCCAACACCGTCGAGCAAAATTGAAATTGCCTCGCAGGCGCTCGCGGACCTTGGCTGGGACTATCTTCCGAAGCATCGAGAGGGCGGACACACCCCGGTGAGCACGCCGGAGGACTTCGCTCAACACCCGATTGTGATGTGCACCGGCCGGCCGGTGTCCAGTTTCCACGAGATGGGGCACTGGTGGCCGTGGACGGATGAACTTGAACCGGACCGCTACGTGCAGGTACATCCCGAACTTGCGAGCGTACTGGGTATCGAGGATGGGGATTACGTGAAGCTGGAAAGCATGACCTCTGAGTTGGATGGCTATGCCTGGGTGACGGAGGAAACCGACCCGCGCCAGGTGTGGCTCTACTGCTCGACGGACGAGTATCAACCCTTTGCGCCCGGCATCACCAACCGTAACGTCAGCTGGCTGATTGACGATGTCATCAAAGATCCGGTGTACGGACAAGCCGAGTTCAAAGCGCAACTCGTGCTGGTGTGGAAGAAGGGCACAGACAAAGAAGAAGCGCGGCGAAAGACCATCGAATTCCTTGAGCAGTTCCCCTCGTACGATGTTGACACTGAAAAAGAACTGGGAGCATATGCCAACGCCGTGGCGCGGGCCGGCGCACCGAGTTGGGACCCGGTGAGCAAGAAAGTCATGTGGCAGGGCGAAGCGGCGGCGGATGGAAACGTTCTGCCGTTTAGCGAAGGCTAGTGGAGAGACAAGCTATGAGTGAAACAACAGAGCAAGGATCGAACGGTTTTGAGAAAACGATGACGCGTCAGGGACGCGAATCCCGCGTCACGCTGCCGGGCGCATCCAATCGCCACGTGATGTTCCACGATGCTGAGCGGTGTATCGGTTGCTTTGCGTGTGAAATCGCGTGCAAATTGCAAAACGATGTGCCCGTTGGACCGCGCTTGGTACGCATGATACAGGTTGGCCCGAAGGACGTCGGCGGTCGCCTGCAAACCAGCTGGGTTTACATGAGTTGTTTCCACTGCGAGGATGCGGCCTGCATGCCGGTCTGTCCGACTGCTGCTATGCGCAAACGCGCGGATGGCATCGTCTACATTGACGAACCCACCTGCATCGGATGTAAAGCGTGCATTGCAGCGTGCCCCTGGGGCGCGGTGCAATTTAATCCGCGCACCAATAAGGTCATCAAGTGCGATTACTGCAAAGATCGCATAGATGAGGGCCTGTGGCCGGCTTGCGCCACGCAGTGCGCGACAAAGTGCCTGTTTTTTGGCGATATTAACGAGTACACCACCATGCTGCGCGAGCGCCACGCTGAACGCCAGGTGGTCATGGAATAGGAGGCAATAACATGGCGAAAGTAGGAACAATGGACACCAAACCTATCCGGGTTGATTACATGAATGGCGATTACAACAATGCGTATGATTTGATTACTGAAGCCGGGGTCAAGATTGTGTACAAGACCGTGGCTGGCGTCGAACCGTACCATGCCACAATCCATCTTGGGACTGTAGAAGACCAAGACGAAGCCACCAAATTGCTGGAGGAATCCGGCATTGGGTGGTCTTTGCCCACACCGTTTTATTAGACCGGTGGACGGGTTGGTGGATAGATAGACGGGTAATGCGGGTAGAACGGTAGTTACAGGAGTAACTTGGGGTTTCGCTGTTCACCTTACATCCTCCGAAAGGCGCGCAATGAATCAATCTACATCACGCGCGGGCGCCTTCGATGCAACTGCGCATTCCGACGTCAATCCCGAAAAGCCCGGCGCGACTTTTGGCGAATTGGCGCGCATTTTCGTTGACCGGCGTGACGTCAAGTTCTGGCAAGCGGAGGGTCCCCAGCACAACTATCTGTACTGGGTGCGGGCTATGCTTTCCCAGGAGATTGAACCGCCGCCGCTGATCTCTCGCATAGTGCCATATCCCCAGAATGAAGTGGAGAAGTTGCGGTTTGCACGGGCGCGGGAAGAGGTGTACGGGTTTTTGGGCCGCGCTTTTGAGTATCCCGACGCAGCCTTGCTGGGCGACATCACCACGGCGACCTTCGTCGAGCGTGTGGCGGGACAGTTCCGTGAACTGGCCAACAACGATGAGGTCAACGCGGGCTTGACGCTCTGGCTTCAGGCTGCCGGGAAGGATGGAGCGCTGCTTGGCGATTCTGGGTTGGGCGTGCTGCGCGAAGCGTACACTAAAATTGTCTACGACTCGAACTTGCCATGCATTCCGCCCTACCAGTCGGTCTATTACAACGAGCACCATGTAAATGGAAAACAGGCTCGTACCGCCGCCGCTTGCTACCGAACGGCGGGGTTGGGCATCGAGAACGGTGATATGCCAGATCACATCGCAATTGAATGCGAGTTCGCCGCCTTTCTGGCGGGGAAAGAGGCGGTAGCCTGGAAGTGCGACCAGCGCGCAGTGGCGCAGCAGGCCGAGGAGACACTGACCGACTTCCTGCGAGAACATGTTGTCTCTTGGGGCGGCAAGTTTTGCGCCGACCTGCAGCAGCTGGCTAAGGTTGATTTCTACAGGGCTGTTGCCCGCCTTGGCGCCGGACTTTTCAATGATGAACTGCTGCGCCTGAGTGATGCGTAATTCGGACATTGCATGTCTCTAAAGAGACAACCCTTATGACTTCTGTTCCGTTGCACGTGAGCGGAATGCTCAACGAGATGAGTGCGCAATACACGCGCGATATCATCGTGGACGCAGCCAAGTGCACGGCCTGCATGGATTGCGTTGAAGCCTGCAAGCAAGCCGTTGCGCACGAACACAAGACGACGGAGCCCACCGCGCGAATCAGCATCAGGAAGGCGACTGCGGAGGGGGGAATAAACCTACCGCAATTGTGCAAGAATTGCGCTGAGGCGCCGTGTGTGGTCGCTTGTATGACCGGCTGCCGAATACGTGATGTCAGCGGCTGGGTCACGACTGATTACGAACGCTGCGTTGGTTGTTGGATGTGCGTGATGACATGCCCTTTTGGCGTTATCGGCGCGGTGCATGAAGACAAGATGGCGCGCAAGTGCGATGGCTGTACCTCTCACGAGGTGCCGCCGTGTGTCGCTGTGTGCAAGCCGCAAGCACTGCGGGTAAGGAGCTACGGCAGCTTTGCTCAAGAGCGCCGGCAGGCTTACTCCCGACGCGCGCGCGTGACAGCCTTGCCGGGATAACATGGCTTATCACGTAGAGTATGCGGAAGACCGCCCGCTCCCGCAGGAATCAATGTGGGCTCTGGTCGTCAACGATAAGCCTTGGGTTACGCTGTTATGTACTCCGGAGAAGCTAGACTATTTGGCGCTTGGCTTTCTTGCGGGAGAGGGATTGATCTCTTCATTGGAAGATGTGGCGACGCTTGAAATCAGCGATGGCGTTGCCGGGGCCGGGAATGCGATTATGGTGGGGCTGTGCGATGGCAACAAGCAGCTTCCCAGCCAACGGGTCGTCACGTCAGGATGTAGCGGTGGAGTTACCTTTGATCTGGGCGAGAAGCTACATCCATTGAATTCACATCAGGTCATAACACCGCAGCAGATATATAAATTGATGCAGGCAATGCAACGGGGCACGGTTGAGTATCGTCGGACGCGAGGCTTGCACAGTGCCGCACTGGCGAACCAAGAATCCGTTCTGGCGCTCGCGGAAGACATAGGCCGGCACAACGCGCTCGACAAAATTTGGGGTGAGTGCCTTGCACGTGAGATCAAGACACGCAATCGTTTGTTGCTCACAAGCGGACGGATATCGTCTGAGATGCTACGAAAGGCGATCAAAATGCGCACCCCGATTGTTGTCTCGAGAACCGCTCCCACTGACCTCTCAGTTCAGGTGGCGCGGCGGTTGAACGTGACCATTATCGGTTACGTGCGTGGCAAGCGCATGCGTGTATATTCCGGCCGTCAGCGCGTCAATGCTTCGGAGGTTCCAACAAGGGTGGAGAGGTAATAAGTGGTGCTTGTGTGGTCTCTGACGCGCAGCATGGAGGTGCGTTCATTGTGCGATACGTGATAATCGGAAACTCTTACGCCGCTGTTGGCGCGGTCGAATCTATCCGTGAAGTCGATCGGCGCGGAGATATCATTATTATCTCCGATGAACCCTATCGCGCGTATGGGCGGCCGCTGATCACCTATTGGATCGGTGGCACGGTGCGTGAAGACCAGATGGACTATCGGCCACAGCATTGGTACGAAAGCAACCGCGTTGAGACCATGCTGGGGAGAAAGGTGGCGCGGGTGGAACCCGGGGAAAGGCAAGTTGTGCTCGAAGTTGGGGAGAGGGTCTCATATGATCGTTTGTTGATTGCCACTGGCGGCACTCCAATTATACCCCCGATAGAAGGGGTTGATGCCGAAGGGTTGTTCACAATGACTCGTTTTGACGATGCCAAAGCATTTAAAACTTGGGTAGATCAGGACCACGTAAAGGCCGGAGTTAGCATTGGGGCCGGTCTCATAGGTTTGAGCGTTTTCAAGGCCATGAAGGGAATCGATGTGCGACTGACGCTAGTCGAGCTGCTCGACCGCGTGCTTGGTCTGGCGATGGACTACGAATCAAGCGCGATGATTGAAGAAGAATTGGCTAGAGCCGGGGTGGAAGTCCGCACGTCCACTGCCGCCGAGGCTATTCTCAAGGATGACGAGGGCCGCGTGAGAGCGGTACGCCTGAAAGGTGGGGAAGAACTGCCCTGTCAGACCGTGGTGATGGCGGTTGGGGTGCGCCCAAATGTGGACTTCTTGGAGGGCAGTGGAGTCGCCATTAATCGAGGAGTAATCGTGGATGAAGGCATGCGCACCAGTATCGCAGATGTTTTCGCGGCCGGGGACGTCGTTGAATCCAAGAACGTCCTCAGCGGAGAGAACCAGGTTATTGCCATTTTGCCGATTGCCTACGAGCATGGGCGTGTGGCCGGTTGGAACATCGCCGGGCAAGACCGGGTATACCCTGGCGGGATTCCGCTCAATTCGTTGCCGATTTTCGAATTGTCCTTGATGACAATGGGAATCACCCTGACTGACGACCGGCCCGGGCTGGATGTGCTGGTGCACACCGGGGAGCGGGTGTATCGCAAATTGGTTTTCGATGGAGGGCGGTTGGTGGGAGCCATTCTGGTGGGTGACGTGGCCCACGGTGGCGTGTTGACCTGGCTCATTCGCAGCCAGCTTCCGGTGATGTGTGATCGGCAGCTTCTGCTGAAAGGTGACCCGCTGGAGCTGGAGGCTTCCCGCCAACTGATTGCCGCCGGGGAGAATTCCGATTGGTCGCGCGAAGCCACCCCTGAGCTGCCGGTGCGATAAGCCAAAGCGTTCTCAGTTATCAATCCTTCACGCACCCCGATTAGCAGCGAACAAACCCATCCCCTTGTGACCCTCTTTGGGGAGGACTACAGGAGGAAGACGCGGCAATGTGTTTCATGCAACCTGTGCAAGGAGTTCTGCCCGGTGTTTCCGGATTTGTTCGCGCTGCTGCAGCGAGAATTCGGGGACGGAGAAAAGGTCTCGGCCGACAGATACGCGGATATTGTGGATGCGTGCTGGTTGTGCGGACGTTGCCAATTGCGCTGCCCCGCAGATCTCGGGATTTCGCGGCAGGTGATGAGAATGCGCTTGGACGCGGGACGCGCTACCGCAGCTGACTCGTACAGAGGACGGCACGCAGAAGATTGGATGCTCGCGCGCCCGCAGGAAGTTGGGCGGATTTCTGCAAGGGTTGCTCCGCTGGCGAACGCCATTTTGCGTAGCATCCCGATGCGGGGCCTACTGGAACGACTTACCGGAATTGACCGACGCGCAGAGCCGCCGCGTGTTCAGCCACGTAGTTTCCGGCGTTGGTTTTCTGCCCGCAGAAGCGGGGGGCGCTTGGCGCGCGGAATAGCCAAAAAGGATAGACGCAACCCGAGGACATCGCATCAAAGGCGCGTCGCGTATTTCATAGGCTGTCATGTCGATTATTATGGTGCGTCAGTCGGGCGGGCAGCCGTAACGGTGCTGGAGAAGTGCGGCGTGGAAGTCCTCTGCCCGGACTTTCGCTGTTGCGGGATGCCACAGCTCGCCGCAGCTGACGGTGCGCGCGCTGGGGTGAATGCGCGCTTCAATATAGAGAAATTCTCCCGGCTGATTGAATCCGGTTACGAAATAGTCACCAGTTGCGCAACGTGCACTCTTGCCCTCACGCAGCACTACCCGGAGTTCTGGCCTTCCGTTGCGAGCGAGGCGCTGGCCGCGCACACGTGGGACGTTTTCAGCTACCTTAATAGCATGTGCCAGAGGAGGCAATTGCCTTTGGATCTGCGCCCGCTGAGGCGCTCGGTGCTGTACCATTACCCTTGCCATGCCCGCTCGCAGAGATACGGAAATAACGTGATAGACCTGCTGCGCCTTATACCGCAACTTACGGTCGACTACGCAGCCATGGCCTGCTGCGGAATGGGAGGTACCCACGGTTTCAAGCGACGTCACTACGAGCAATCTCAGCAGCAAGCGCGCAAGACGATGCAGTTTCTTGAGGAGGCACAGCCGGATTGCGTTGTTTCTGATTGTCCCATGTGCGTGCATCGCATTGGCAAGGAAAGTGGCATTCAGACTGTGCACCCGGTGGAGTTGCTGGATGAGGCGAGCTGCTAAGATAAGGGTGATCGTCAGCGCATGGAATCGGATAAATTGCTGAGTGTTTCGGAAGCCCGGGAGCGTTTACTCTCTGGCGTCGAGGTTTTGGAATCTGAGACCGTAAACTCGGAAAGTGCTCTTGGGCGAGTGCTGGCGGAGGACATCCTCGCTCCCCATGATATCCCACCGTTTGCCAGTTCGAGCATGGATGGATACGCACTACAGGCGGCTGATATAGCAGCAGCTAGTGCGTTATCTGGTGTGGTGCTACCGGTGACGGCGGATATTCCGGCCGGACCGGGTATTCCACAGGTACTGTCCAAAGGAGCGGCCGCACGCATTATGACCGGAGCGCCGCTGCCCGTCGGGGCCGATACGGTGGTTCCGATTGAAATGACGGATGACTCCGGCCGGCGCGGGGACATTCATGCCCCGCAAAACGTCTCGGTACTCTCGCCAGTCGAGCGCGGGGATTATGTGCGTCTGGCCGGGCAAGATATGCGTCGTGGGGAGCAGGTGTTAACCGGCGGCGACTACCTTAGACCGCAGGAGATTGGTGTTCTCGCGGCTATTGGGCGCAGACGCGTGCTCGTGGTGCGGCAACCGCGCGTGGCCATTCTCTCCACGGGCGATGAATTGGTGGATGTGGGCGCGAAACTCGGTCCGGGGCAGCTTCGGGACGCGAACAGTTTTATGCTGGCCAGCTTGGTGGGAAGGTACGGCGGCCTTCCGACGGTGCTGGGGATCGCCCGCGACCGCAATGAGGATGTTGAGAAAATGCTCGATCGGGCGCTAGACGCGGGGACAGACTGGCTGCTGTCATCGGGTGGGGTGTCGGTAGGCGCCTTTGACTGCGTGAAGAGTGTGGTTGAACGCCACGGCGAGGTGAGTTTCTGGCGGGTCAATATGCGTCCGGGCAAACCGGTGGCTTTTGGCCACTACAAGGGTACGCCGTTCCTGGGCGTGCCGGGCAACCCGGTGTCAGCGATGGCCAGCTTTGAAGTTTTCGCTAGACCGGCACTGCAAAAGCTGTGCGGACGCCGAAATCTGGATAAACCCTCTGTTGAGGTGACGGTCAGAGATGAATTCACGTCCGATGGTCGCGAGAGCTATCTTCGGGTGGTGGTGCGGCGGGAGGAGGAAGGATACGTGGCGCACAGCGTCGGCAGCCAGGATTCTGGGATACTGACCTCGCTCGTGCGCGCGAACGCGCTGCTTATCGTGCCGGCCGGGGAAACACACGTGGCTGCCGGCCGGCAGCTGACGGCCTGGATGCTGGACTGGGTGCAGGATTAATGGGCTGCAAGCGCGGGTGCGGGAGCGCAAAGCGCTGGGTTGACAACAAGCGATGATGCATCCATGGGCGGTGGGAAAGAAGTATTGCGCCGCTGAAAGAGGCGTTGATGTAAAGGTGTGTTGGTGACGCAGAAATGAGTAAGACAGCGGTTGGCGGCGTCGCGCCGCCCAAAGCCAACTGGCTGCAACGTGGGCTACGCGATATTCCGGCGTTTTTTACATGGCCATGCGAGGTATTGCAGGGGTACTCGCCTGAGCAGCTTCGCCCGGATCTCATCGCGGGCCTGACCGTGGCAGCGGTGCTCATCCCGCAGGCAATTGCCTACGCGTTGATTGCCGAACTGCCGCCACAGATGGGCCTTTATGCTGCCATTGTGGCGGCCGTAGTGGGCGCGCTCTGGGGAAGTTCGTGGCATCTTCACACCGGTCCGACGAATGCTATTTCCCTGCTGGTACTCTCATCTCTTCTGACCATAGCTGAACCTGGTTCTCCGCGTTTTCTTGTGGCTGCCGGCCTCATGGCTGTAATTGTAGGTGTGGCTCAACTGCTGATGGGCATGGCGCGCATGGGGGTGCTGGTCAATTTCGTCTCCGATTCGGTCATCATCGGTTTTACGGCCGGAGCTGCCTTGCTGATCAGCGTAAACCAGTTGCCGCACCTGCTGGGCCTTTCCGTCAGCGGGTCACCGGCGTTTTATTCCATCGTCATGCAACTGGCGGGCAGCGTGATTAACACGCACGGCATCACCGTGCTGGTCGGGCTGGGCACTGTCGCGCTGATGGTGTTGTTGCGGCTGTGGCGGCCAGGCTGGCCGGTTACCTTTATTGGGATTGTCGCGGCGGCCGCCGCGGTGGCTGCTTTTGGGCTGGCGGAACGGGGCGTGGTGGTGCTTGCGGAGTTGCCGCGGCAGCTGCCATCCCTGGCGAGCCTCCCGGTGCTCGACCTGGAATTGATTGGCCGGCTCTCCGCCGGCGCGCTGGCGGTATCAGCCATTGGGTTGGTGGAGGCCATCTCAATTTCGCGCTCGGTGGCAGCCGAGAGCGGGCAGAGATTGGATAGTAATCAGGAATTCGTGGGACAAGGGCTGGCAAACATCGCGGCCGGGTTTCTTTCTGGGTACACGTGCTCGGGCTCGTTCACGCGCACGATGGTGAATTATACGAGTGGGGCGCGCACGCCCATGGCGGGCGTCTTTTCCGGGTTGTGGGTGCTTGCCGCGATGCTGCTCTTTGCGCCGTTGGCGGGCTATTTGCCGCGGGCTGCCCTCGCGGGCGTGTTGTTGGTGACAGCCTACCGGATGGTGAACGTCACAGAAATGCGGCGCATTTTGCGTACGTCCACTGGCGATAGCGTGATAATGGTGGCGACGCTGCTGGCAACCGTGCTGCTGCCGCTGGAGTTCGCGGTGCTGGCCGGCGTGCTCGTATCGTTCGGGCGCTACCTGGTAAAGACTTCTACGCCTGGGGTGTGGCCGGTGATTCCTGATGAGAACTTCCATTATTTCGTGCATGAGGGCAGCTGGAACGCGCGTGGAGGGTCGGCCTGTCCGCAACTTGGAATGATTGCGATTGAAGGGTCACTGTACTTCGGGGCAGTGCATCATGTGGAGGAGGCCATTCGCGCAAACCGAGAACGGCATCCAGAACAACAACTACTTCTGCTGCGCCTGCACCTTGTGGACCACTGCGACGTGAGCGGTATTCACATGTTGGAAGCGGTGGTGCGCCAGTACCGCGAGCGGGGCGGGGATGTATATCTGGTTGGCGTGCACCCTGATGTGGCTGAGATGTTCAAGGCAAGCGGTTTTGACGAGACGATAGGGGAGGACCACCTGCTTCAGCGCGAAAACCCTGTCGGGAACTTGTTCCACAATGTATTTGACCCCTCGGTGTGCATTTATGAGTGCGAGGCGCGCGTCTTCGCTGAGTGTCAGGCGCTGGCAAAACACCCATATCCCACGGCATTGCCGGCATTCGTGTCAATTCCGGAACACCGGTTGAAATACCGCACGGCGGCGCAGCTAAAAGCGCTTCGGGATGCGGGGCGAATAGAGGGCAGGGTATTTGATGTGAGGGAGCGGCGCGAATATCGGCGCGGACATATTTCACCGGGCAGGAATCTGCCCTTGCGCACGCTTGTTGAAAAGGCCGAATCGCTGCCTAGAGAGGAGGGGTTTGTTCTGGTTTGTCGTTCGGGGAGACGTTCTGCCCGAGCTGCTGGCATATTGGAGGACATGGGTTTTGGAACCGTTCACGTGCTCAAGGGCGGAATGCTGGCGTGGGAAGCGGCCGGATATCCGGTGATGGTGGAATGAAAGAAAGGAGTGGCATCATGCATGAAAAAACTGAACGCAACCTTGGTCTGGAACTAGCGCGCGCTACTGAGGCGGCCGCACTGGCGGCCGGGCAGTGGGCCGGGCGAGGGGAGACACATGTGGCCGACACAGCTGCAACGCAGGCGATGCGCCAGGTATTGAACACCATTCATATGGAAGGCCAGCTTGTCATCGGCGAAGAGACACGGCATCCGGATTACCTGGATGTGCTGACAACTGGCGAAAAAGTAGGCGATGGCAGGCATCCTGCGGTGGACGTAGTAGTGAACCCGGTAGAAGGGATCCGTCTGCTGGCGGAGGGACTCCCCGGGGTGCTTTCGGTAGCGGCAGCTGCTCCGAAGGGGGCCTTGCGATCTTTTGCGCCGGCGGCCTATATGGAAAAACTGGTCGTCTCGCGTGAAGTGGCGATGGCGCTCACGCCAAAATGCCTGGATGCGCCTGCCGGGTGGACGCTCGGGCTGATTGCACGCGAGAAAAAAAAGCCCGTCAGTGCAGTCACTGTGTTCGTGCTGAATAGACCGAGGCATGAGGATCTGGTTGCAGAAATCCGGTCCGCTGGTGCGCGTATATTGCTGCGGCCCGCGGGAGACGCAGCCGGGGCTTTGCGGGCTGCCACGCCTGGATCTGGCGTGGACGCTCTTATGGGGATTGGCGGTACGGCAGAGGGGGTGATCGCGGCGTGTGCGACCAAAGCGCTTAAGGGAGGAATGCTCGCGCGACTTGTCCCGCAGAGCGATGATGAACGGAGTGATGTGCTTTCGGCCGGGTTGGAACCAGAGAGGATTTATAGTTGCGATCAGATGGTCTCTAGTGAGGATGTGTTTTTCGCGGCCACCGGTGTGACAGATGGCGGGCTGCTGCACGGTGTCAGGTTTTTGCGCAAGGGGCTCACTACTCATTCGCTGGTGTTAAGAGGGAAGACAGGAACGTTGCGCACCGTGCACACCGACCATCACCGTGACTGGCTCACCGCGATCATGCACGACGGCGAGGCCGCGGGAGACTGAAAAGGAAGGGTGCAGCTTTCGGTGTGCGGGCTATCCCGCAGGCAGTAGCCAGCTGAAAGAGTACGCGCCTGCGTACGCGAAGGCGAGCATCTTTACCAGGTTTCCGGCGAAGGCGGACAGAAAAAAACGGGGCAGCGGCACGCGCAGAGTTCCGGCGGCAATTCCCACCAGATCAAACGCGGGGTTCGGGATTGCGGCCATGATTACCAGCACGAGCACGGTGGCGCGGGTGTGCCGGCGCATGCGCTCCAGCAGGCGGTCATAAAGGTGCATATTCTCCACGACGGCCCGCCCGGATACGCCGGCGACATAGCCGCTCAACTCTCCCAAGGCGGCGCCTGCGGCCGCCGCTAGCCCAACGAGAAGCGGATTGAACACCCCTCCAAGGGTATACGTGACAATCACGCCCGGCATCGGAATCAGCACCGTTCCGCTTGCCATAGCGTTGATGAGCACAATGCCCGGGTAGCCATACTGGCCTAGTTCGGCGGCGCGCTCCCTGACCGTCACCAGCCATAACGACAGCGCGATAACTGCCAGCAGAAGGAGCAGTCGCAGAGCTTTTTTCTGAGGAGTGAGTGGAACGCCGTCGGCGCGGGTGATTTTCGGTGGTTGCATTGTTAGTGCGGCTTCAGGCTGGGTTTGTCCGGTCGGCTGGCGAACAGAGAGTGATGTAATGATACGCGATAAGCACGCAGCGTGATAGTAGTGTTGCTTCACTCCGCAGTTCGACCCTTTGACATGCCCGCTGGGGCGGGTTAAACTGCGCACATGGGTGCCCTTGCCATTCGTAACGCGGAAATCCTCGTCACTATGGACGAGCAACGCCGTGAGATACCTGGGGGTGGCATGATCGTGCGGGACGGCATGATTGAATCGGTGGCGCGTTCGGAGGAGCTGGAGCTCGTCGAGACAGAGACGCTTGATTTGAGTGGGCACCTTGTCTTTCCGGGGCTGGTAAACACGCACCATCACCTCTATCAGACGCTGACGCGGGCGGTGCCCGGGGCGCAGGACGCCAATTTGTTCGAATGGCTGCGCACGCTTTACCCTATCTGGGCGCGCCTGACCCCGGAGGCGGTATACGTATCCGCTCTTGTGGGCATGGCGGAAATGTTGCTTTCGGGCTGCACCACCAGCAGCGATCATCTGTATGTCTTCCCAAATGGAGCGTGCTTGGATGACACCATTCACGCTGCTCGAGAAATCGGGATACGCTTTCATCCGACGCGCGGGTCGATGAGCTTGGGCGAATCGGCCGGCGGGTTGCCGCCGGATAGCGTGGTGGAATCCGAGCGAGCGATCCTGGCTGATAGTCGCCGCGTGATTGAGAGTTTTCACGATCCGGAGCGGGGAGCGATGCTGCGCGTGGCACTCGCACCGTGCTCGCCTTTCTCGGTCACGGCGGATGTAATGCGCGCATCGGCGGATATGGCGCGCGATTACGGCGTTAGGCTCCACACGCATCTAGCGGAAACGGTCGACGAAGAGCGATTCTGCGTGGAGAAATTCGGCCGCAAGCCGCTGGCCTATGCTAATGAACTGGGCTGGGAGGGGGAGGATGTGTGGTTCGCGCACATGGTGCACCTTGATGGGAAGGAGATCGAAGCGCTAGCGGGCAGCGGCTGTGGGGTGGCGCACTGCCCGACTTCGAACATGCGCCTGGCTTCCGGCATTGCGCCGGTGCAGGCGTTGCGGCTTGCCGGCGTGGATGTTGGCCTGGGCGTGGATGGGTCTGCTTCGAACGATGGCAGCCACATGCTGGCTGAAGCGCGTCAGTGTATGCTGCTTGCGCGGCTTGCTCTGGCGGCATCGGGGCGGAACGGCGAATCGGTATCACGTACTCAGTTAAGCGCGCGCGAGGCGCTAGAGCTGGCCACTCTTGGTGGAGCGGCTGTGCTCGGGCGCGACGATATCGGCGCGCTGCGGGTGGGGCATTGCGCGGATTTCTTCCCGATAAAGACGGAGCGCCTGGCATATGCGGGTGCACAGCATGACCTGGTGGCGGCTGCGGTGCTATGCGCTCCGCAGCAGGCCGATGTCGTGGTTGTTAACGGTAAAGTGGTGGTCAAAGATGGATACCTGAGCACGCTCGAGTTGGGCCCGGTGATTGAGCGCCACAACAGAATTGCAACCGGGATGGTGAATGGGTGACCGGGGTCGACATATGCCCGGTTGGGGATGCCGTAATGGTATATAATCGGCGCTACAACGGTCACCGGCCAGTGTCTCGGCGCCTACACTTGCGACACGGACACCCTCTTGCCGTCGAAAGGTATGGCTTGACCCAACCTAGCATGAGCAATCACATACGTGACAAAACGTTCGGGGAACCGGGCGCTGCCCGTAGAGCCGAAAAATATCAGGGCTGCAAATGCTGAAGCGTATGCCGGTGCGACATCTGTTGTTGTTGGCGGCGCTCGCGGGCACAATAATTGTCGCATCGATTTTTCGGCGCTTTGGGCTTGGCGAATTCGCGCTTCTACTGGGTTTTGTCGCTCTTGTCTTTCTGGTAGAGGCGGGAGTTTATGTGGCTCGACGGTTTTTGCGTGGGATGCAGGGTCGCGAGTGATGCGTGCAATAGGAGAACGAGGGACCTCGTAACAATGGAGGACGTGAGTTGATGAGTGGAGGTACTCAAGCGGTGCGGGAGGGGGTGGCGTCGGCCTACGGCGAGATACTCACTTTCTTTCGAGAGGTTGTGGCCATACCCTCGGTAGAGGGGCAGATTGGCGCAGTCGGGGAAAGGGTTGCGCAGGAAATGCGCGGTCTTGGGTTTGACGAAGTGCGCTTCGACAAGATGGGCAACATTCTCGGGCGGATTGGAAATGGCTCAAGGAAAATGGTCTACGATTCCCACATCGACACCGTCGGGGTAGGATCACCGGATTCATGGGACTGGGATCCGTTCGAGGGCAAAATCCAGGACGGTGTGCTTTATGCACGTGGCGCCTGCGATGAGAAGGGCAGCACGCCTAGCATGGTGTATGGTCTGGCTATCGCTCGCGACCTCGGCATGCTGGATGGCTGGACTACCTGGTACTTTGGCAATATGGAGGAATGGTGTGACGGCATCGCACCAAACACGTTTGTGGAGGTCGACCCCGGTGTGCGCCCTGATTATGTGGTTATTGGCGAGCCGACCAAAATGCAGGTCTATCGGGGGCAGAAGGGACGGCTGGAAATGGAGATGGTGGCAAAAGGGCGCAGCGCACATGCGGCCAGTAACCATCTCGGCGACAACGCCATCTACAAATTGCTGCCCATCATCGCCGCCATTCGTGATATGGAACCACAGCTCGGCGATCACGGGTTTCTGGGGCACGGCAAAATCACTGTGACCGATTTGCACGTGCAGACTCCCAGCATTAACGCCGTACCGGACGAGGCCGTCATTTCTATTGACCGCCGCATGACATTTGGCGAGACGCGCGAGGGCGTGATGGCGCAGATCGAAGCGCTCATTCCGGAGGAACACAAGAGTGCAATAACATTACGTCCGCTGTTTTATGACGAGCCTTCGTACACTGGATTCGTCTTTCCGGTGGAGAAGTACTTCCCTGCTTGGCTGCTGGAGGAAGACCACGTGCTCGCCCGCTCTGGGCAGACCGCACGCGGCCTGTGTGGGCTGCCTGAGGCGCCGACGGGTAAATGGGATTTCTCGACGAACGGGATATACTGGGCCGGCAAGGCGAACATCCCTTCCATCGGATTTGGCCCGGGAGACGAAGAGACCGCGCACACGGTACAAGACTCCGTTTCTCTGGAGGATGTGGTCAAAGCGACCGAGTTCTACGCCTTGCTGCCGGCTGAAATCAGGACACTTGCCGGCTAGTAAAACAAGCGCCTGACGGAATCAGGAGTGACAGATATGGATATTGATTTGCGCGGACGCAACTTCATCTCTGATCTGGATTTCAGCAAGCCTGAAATCGAACATATTTTGGAGTTGGCGTGGGATTTGAAAAAGGGACGTGCGACAGGCATTGCGCACCCGCTGCTGCGCGACAAAGTGTTGGCGATGCTGTTTTTCTTCACTTCCACGCGCACGCGCGGGTCGTTCGAGGCCGGCATGGCGCAACTTGGCGGGCACGCGGCATTCATCGAACCAAAGACTACGCAAATTTCTCACGGCGATACCGAGAAAGAACTGGGCGAGATTTACGGGCGCTATTTTGACGGTATTGCCATCCGGCACTGCGATTGGGGTGACGGAAATGGCTACATAAACCGGGTGGCGTCGTCCTCACGCGCGCCTGTGTTGAACATGCAATGCGAAATCTATCATCCGCACCAGTGTCTGGCGGACCTGATGACCATCATTGAAACGAAAGGGCGCGACCTGCGCGGCAAGCGAATAGCGGTATCGTGGGCGTATGCATCATCTTACTTGAAGCCAATTTCCGTGCCCCAATCGTTAATTCTGCAGATGCCGCGCTTTGGAATGGATGTGGTATTGGCGCACCCGCCGGAGTTCCCGTTAATGCCTGAGATTGTGGACGAAGCCCGCGAACTGGCGCGCAAGCATGGCGTCGGCTTTGACATTGTTGACAGTATGGAAGCTGGATGCAGAGACGCGGATGTGGTCTACGCCAAATCGTGGGGGCCATTGCTCACGACGGCGGATCATGATGAGGGCAAGGCGTTGCAGGACAGATACAAGGACTGGATTACGGACGACCGTATAATGGGACTGGCAAAAGAGGACGCTATCTTCATGCATCCACTTCCGGCTGACCGGGAAATCGAGGTTACCAATGCCGTGCTCGACGGGCCTTCGTCCGCGGTCTTCGTGCAGGCTGAGAATCGATTGCACACACAGAAAGCGGTTATGGCGCTTACCATGGCGTAAGCGCCAAATGGAAAAGACCGAGTGAACTCCAAGCCTGGGATGGCCGTCGTAGCGGTGGGCGGTAACGCGCTAATTATCGACAACGAGCACAAAACCGTGCCGGATCAGTTTGGAGCTGCGGCGATTGCAATGAGCTACGTTGCCGAAATGATTGCATCCGGCTGGAATGTGGTCATTACGCACGGCAACGGGCCGCAGGTGGGGTACATTTTGCGCCGCTCCGAGCTCGCGTTGCATGAATTGCACCCGGTGCCGATGGATTATGCCGGAGCTGATACGCAGGGCGCGATTGGATACATGTTCCAGAAGGCATTGCGCAACGAGTTCTGCCGACGCGGCATCGAACGGGAGGTGCTGTCTGTTGTCACCCAGGTGCGCGTCGAAAGAGACGATGCGGCGTTCGCGCAGCCGAGCAAGCCGATCGGTTCTTTTATGGATGGGAAAACGGCTGAGGAGCGCGCTCTGAAGCTGGGTTGGAGGGTGCGCGAGGACGCTGGCCGGGGCTGGCGCCGGGTGGTTCCGTCTCCTCGGCCGGTTGAAGTGATGGAACTGGCGGCCATTCGCACGTTGACCCAGGCGGGGTTTGTGGTGGTGGCGTGCGGGGGAGGTGGAATCCCGGTCATCGAGAAGGATAATGGGAGGCTGCGCGGAGTGGAAGCGGTGATAGACAAAGATTATGCTTCCAGTCTGCTTGCGCAGCAGTTGCAGGCTGACCTCTTCCTGATCACCACTTCGGTGGAAAAGGTGGCGCTGCACTACGGAGAGCCGGGTGAGCGCTGGCTTGACCAGGTCACCTTGACTGAAGCCCGGGATTATTATTCGGCCGGGCACTTCCCTGCCGGCAGCATGGGCCCGAAAATAACGGCGATCATTGATTATCTTAGTGCAGGCGGCGAACGTGGGTTAATCACCAATCCGGGGAACATTGGCCACGCGCTTTCTGGGGAGACTGGCACAAACTTCGTGCTGGATTAGGCTGCCTGGGACGAAACCCTATGGTGATTGAAGCGCGTCCGGTAGCGGTGGAGATGCGCGCAATCGTGAAGCGCTTCCCGGGCGTGCTGGCTAACGACCGGGTTGAACTTGTGATTCGGTCCGGAGAGGTGCATGCGCTCCTCGGCGAGAACGGTGCGGGGAAGACTACGCTTATGAGCGCGCTATGTGGGCTTTATCGCCCGGACGAGGGAGAGATTTACATCGCCCGCAGCGACGATGAGCGGCCACAGCCCGCCGACATCGGGTCGCCCCGTGACGCTATTCAACTTGGTGTTGGCATGGTGCACCAGCATTTCCGGCTGGTCGCAAACCAGACAGTTGCCGAAAACGTAATCCTTGGTCTGGACGGCACTCCGCTGTTGTTAGATATGAAATCGGTCGGAGAAAGGTTGCTGGCGCTCTCTGAGAAATACGGTCTTCGGGTGGACCCGGAAACATTTATCTGGCAGCTGTCTGTGGGTGAACAGCAGCGCGTGGAAATCCTCAAGCTTCTGTTTCGGGGAGCAGAAATACTTGTTCTGGACGAGCCGACCGCTGTGCTCACGCCGAACGAGGCTGCAGAACTGGGGAAGACGTTGCGGCGTATGTGCGCTGAGGGGAAGGCGGTCGTCTTTATCAGTCACAAACTGGACGAAGTGATGAGCTTCTGCGACCGGGTGACGGTGTTGCGTGATGGCCGCAATGTTGCCGCGCTTGCGACCGGGGACACGGACAAAGCGGCGCTTGCAGAACTGATGGTGGGCAGGGAAGTGCTTTTCAGAGTGGAAAAAGAAGACACCGAGATTGGCGAGGTGGTTCTCTCCGTGGAGGAGGTGTGCGCGCTCAATGACAAGGGCTTTCCGGCGCTGCAGGACGTGTCGCTGCAGGTAGCCAGTGGAGAGGTGCTCGGCATAGCGGGGGTTTCAGGCAACGGTCAGCGAGAATTGGCCGAGACGGTCACAGGGCTGCGCGGAACTACGGGAGGGCGCGTGTTCGTGCGGGGCCGTGAACTAACAGACCAGACGCCGCTGCGTTTCATACGCGCTGGGGTGAGCCACATTCCCGGGGACCGGCTGGGAATGGGCCTAGCGGGTAATCTCCCGGTTAGCGACAACCTGATCATGAAAGCGTTTCGGCAGGCCCCGCTTGCCGCTGGACCTTTCCTCTCGAAGCCGGCCGTCTCTATTTTTGCTGACAGGTTGATAAAGGCTTTTGATGTTCTGACGCCGAGCCGGAGCACTCCTGCGCGAAATCTCTCGGGTGGCAACCAACAAAAGGCAATCCTTGCGCGCGAAATCTCGACTGGTGAAGAGCACGGGGATGCCGGCGCAACGGTTCTGGTGGCGGTACAGCCGACGCGCGGGCTGGATGTCGGCGCCACCGAAAGCGTCCGTCGTGCGCTGCTAGAACAGCGGGCGCGAGGCAGCGCTATTTTGCTCGTTTCCGAGGACCTTGACGAATTGCTGGCGCTTAGCGATCGCATCGCCGTGATGCACGCTGGCAGGATAATGGGAGTTGTTACGGGCAGTGAGACCAGCATGGAGGAAGTGGGTTTGATGATGGCGGGTGAAATGGTGTGAGAATGGCCTTTTCCATCAAGTTGGAAAAGCGGTTGCGATCCTCACGCTGGATGGCGATTCTAGTCTCGGTGGCTTCAGTAATGCTCGCGTTCCTGCTTGGCGCGGTGCTGTTGACCGTGTTCGACGCCGACCCGTGGGATACTTACCGCGCTATGCTGCAGGGAGCATTTGGAACGTCTGAGCAGTGGCAGGAGGGACAATTTTACAGCGTGACAGAGACGCTTGTGAAAGCAATACCGTTGATATTGACCGGCCTAGCCGTCTCGGTCGCGTTTAGGATGCTATTCTGGAACATTGGAGCGGAGGGCCAGTTGGTCATGGGCGGAGTAGCGGCAGCCGGCGTTGCACTTTGGTTTCCGACGCTATTCCCGTTTGTCCCGCTGAGCCCTTGGGTGTACTTGCCACTCATGATTGTCGGCAGCGTACTAGCGGGAGCTGCATGGGCACTGATGCCGGCGCTGCTGAAATCCTTCCTGAGGGTCAATGAGATTATCACCACATTGATGCTAAACTACGTCGCCATTCTCTGGTACCAACACCTCTTCAATGTGATCTGGAAGGACCCTGAGGGTTACGGTTTTCCCGGATCAGCTGAAATCGGTGAATTTGCGCAGGTACCAAGATTTTCCGGCCGACTTCATTGGGGCCTCGGCGTTGCTGTCGCGGCAGCGGTTTTGCTGTGGGTAGTTCTTGACCGCATGCGCTGGGGTTACGAGATCCGACTTATTGGCGAAAATGCGACCGCGGCTCGTTATGCCGGCGTTAGCCTGGGCCGCAATATCGTGATGGTAATGCTCCTCTCCGGTGGACTGGCGGGGATCGCCGGCATGGTAGAGGTAGCCGGAATCTCACACCGCCTGCAGCAAGGGTTGAATGTTGGCTATGGATTCACCGGAATAATCGTGGCCTGGTTAGCGAGATTGAATCCGTGGGGGGTGATGTTGGTCGCGACACTGCTGGCTGCTATGCTGGTAGGCGGTGACCAGATCCAGATCACGATGGGGTTGCCGGCTTCTGTAGCACTCGTGCTGCAGGGCGCCATTCTTTTTTGCGTGCTGGGAGGCGATATGTTTACTCGCTACCGGCTCAGGCTGGTGCGCAAGTCGCCGCAGGTGCGGGGCACTACGCCGATGGTGTAGGCCAGACATGGACATAGGACTTTTCGCCTCGATTCTGAGTATCGCGATCGCGGCGGGTACGTCGCTGGTGTTCGCCACTGTGGGTGAGATCGTAACCGAACGCGCCGGTATCCTGAATCTGGGAGTGGAAGGAATGATGATTATGGGGGCGGTGGCTGGTTTCGCTGCCGCCTATCACACTGAGAGTGTGGCGGCCGGGGTGCTGACGGCCATGGCTGTTGGGGGTATGCTGGCGTTGGTGCATGCCTTCCTGACCATAACCCTGCTCGCGGATCAGGTGGTCTCCGGGCTGGCTCTGACCCTGCTAGGTTCGGGGCTGGCCAGCTTCCTGGGGCAGCGGCTCGGGCCCGGGGGCATGCCGCTGGTCGGGCAGATTGGACCACGGTTCGGCAGGGTCGCCATACCTTTCCTGAGCGAACTTCCGCTGCTGGGGCCGTCCGTCTTCAATCGGGATATCCTTTCGTACGTGATGTACTTTTTCGTCCCCGTCGCATGGTATTTTGTGTACCGCACGCGCCCCGGTCTGCACTTGAGGGCGATCGGTGAAAGCCCTCAGACCGCAGACGCCATGGGTGTAAACGTATTTGCGCTGCGCTACCTCTATACCGTTGTGGGCGGTATGCTGGTGGGTCTGGGTGGAGCGCATCTGTCGCTCTCATACACCCCCGGATGGACGGAGAACATCACTGGGGGACGGGGGTGGATCGTGATCGCGCTCGTGATCTTCGCGACCTGGAATCCCGTGCGGGCGGTA
>Ga0187833_10001785_pt1 | contig 24021 bp, 21 predicted proteins | sample ETNtaG_37_FD_167968 | JGI IMG/M metagenome (GOLD analysis project Ga0187833, IMG submission 167968) | Marine microbial and viral communities from oxygen minimum zone, Eastern Pacific Ocean - ETNP2014_SV_400_PacBio MetaG (Illumina Assembly) | ecosystem: Environmental > Aquatic > Marine > Hypoxic...
TTATCTGGGCAAAACAACGGGGAAGCAATCTTCCCGAAGCTGATGCCCCATCCGGCAGGCGCAAATTCCTGATGGGATCCGCAGCTGTGGGAGGCGGCGTATTAGGCGCAGTGGGAACGACCATGGGGAGAATCGAGGGCTGGTTTAGAGTCAGCGCACCAGTCTACTCTGCTGAAACAGAACAAACAGCGCCCACCGCTCACGCCAATTGGTCTGGCGCACGAATTGCACACAAACGACCCCTTGGGCGAACAGGATTTATGGTATCTGATATTTCCATGGGTTCTGGTCAGTTCCTGCGACACTCAGACCCGGAAGGCTTTTTCCGAGAAATTCTTGACCGCGGCGTTAACTATATCGATACATCACCTGATTATGCAGGCGCCAAATCTGAGACAGTTTTAGGCAACGTCTTAAAGGAGCGGAACCGGGAGGAGCTTTTTATAGTAACCAAATGGTGCACTTCTGACGGTCACGTTCGTCAGGGCTCAAGTGTTGAAACCTACCTGGCGGCACTTGATGACAGTTTGCAGCGGCTAAATACAAACTATGTAGACCTGATACACGTTCATTCATGTGATTCCATTGAACGGCTGCTTGATCCCAATATGCTGAAAGCTTTCGACATGGCAAAGGCTGATGGACGAGTTCGGTTTCTCGGCGTTACATCGCACACACCAAACCTGGAAGAGGTAGCATACGCTGTTATCGACAGCGACAAATTTGATGTGATGATGCTTGCCTACCACCACGGTGCCTGGCCAAAGCAGCAGGACATCATCAAGAAGGCGGCTGCGAAGAATATGGGTATTGTCGCCATGAAGACTCTAAAGGGTGCCAAGCACAAGGGAATGCTGGAATTCCAGGATGAGTCCACTTCCTATACCCAGGCTGCCTTCAAGTGGGTAATGTCCAATCCAGATGTTGCCTGCCTGGTTATTTCCTTTTTTGAAACGCAGCACGTTGATGAGTATATCCATGCATCCGGGAAAGCCCTCACGACTAACGATACTGCAGTGTTGGATAAATATGATGACTTGATTGCTGGCACCCACTGTTTCGCGAACTGTGGCGACTGCCTGGAATCTTGCCCGCATTCCGTGCCTATCAATGATGTATTGAGACACCGTATGTATTTTGAGGACTATGGTGATGAAAAGCAGGCGATGCAACTATACTCAGCTCTGGATAAGAATGCTGATGCGTGCCAGACCTGTTCAGCGCCATGCACCGGCGCCTGCCCACAGAATATCGACATTCAAAATCGTATGGCCGGTTCACATGAAAAACTTTCGCTGGCTTAAGCTAATTTCATTCGCGGCCCCACATTTTCATCCAAACGGAGACAGACAATGATTGTAGGTATCCACCATATTGCGATTGGCGTCAGCGATTTCGAAAAAGCGCTGACTTTCTACCGTGATGCGCTCGGCTTTGAAGTAGTTCAGGAAGGTCAGTTCGATGATGTGCCTCTCGTTAATAAGGCTATTGGCCTTGATGGGGCAAGAGCAAGAATGGCTATGTTAAAGGGCAGCAATACGTTTATAGAACTGTGGGAATACACCCATCCAGAACCAAAGGATCTCCGTTCAAGACCCTGCGATTATGGTTACCCGCATTTTGCGCTGCAGGTTGATGATATACAGAGCGAATATGATCGTCTGAAAGAATTTGGTATGGAGTTCGTGGGTGAAGTCGTTCATTTCGATGAGACGAGTTCCGCCATATACGGACGCGATCCCTGCGGCAACATTATTGAATTGTATGAAATAAAGACAGATGAAATTGCACAACTGGAGCGATGAGTTTCCAGGTGTGGCTGTTATTTCTTAAAAGGGCCAGGGACACATTTTCCTGTAATGCTTCAGTACATGCCCCGGTCTATACTAAACAGCTTCTAACTGGCTAACTCTAAATGCAAGATACTCGATCCCTGTTACTCGAAACCAGCTTTCCAAATATCTATCGTTCAAATCTCGATACCCTCCAGGTCAACTTAGGTTACCTGTGCAATCTCAGTTGTACCCATTGCCATGTCAATGCAGGACCTACCCGAACGGAGCTGATGGACAAGGACATGGTTGACCTTGTTCTGACCTTTATTAACCAAAACGGCGTAGGCACGCTGGATTTAACTGGTGGATCTCCAGAGATGAACCCCAATTTTGAACATCTTGTTGTCGAAGCAAGGCGGATGGGGACCCTGGTGATGGACAGGTGCAACCCGACAATCCTGATGGAACAGGGTTATGAACATTTACCGGAATTCCTGGCAGAGCACAATGTCGTGATCAACGCTTCGATGCCTTGCTATCAGGAACAGAATGTCGACAAACAACGTGGCAAAGGAGTGTACCGGGACAGTATCGCGAGTCTGAAGAGACTCAATGATTTTGGTTACGGAAAGGAAGACAGCAATCTCGTACTTAACCTCGTCTACAACCCAGACGAGCCCATCCTACCGCCTGACCAGCAATCTCTTAAAGAAGATTATCAGCTCGCTCTAGGGGGAGAACACAACATCGTGTTTACTGATCTATTCGCGCTGGCCAACATGCCAATCAGCCGCTTTGGCGCTCGGCTGCTGGCTAAAAATCAATTCGAAGACTACATGAAGCTTCTTCGCGGATCTTTTTCTGAAGAGAATCTTAACAGCGTCATGTGCCGGTCACTGGTCAGCGTCGACTACCAGGGTTATATCTATGACTGTGACTTCAACCAGATGTTGATGATGCAGACTCTGGCAACTGATAAACCCAGACCTCATTTGAGAGACCTGTTTGACAGGAATCTGGAGGGCAGCCCTATTGCGGTCGGTGAGCATTGCTATGGGTGTACTGCTGGCCAGGGTAGCAGCTGTGGGGGAGCCCTCGCCTAGGGTTATTAATGGCACGCCAGCTTCCAAAGATCTCGATAGTCGTGCCAGTTTTGAATGAAGCCGGGGCTATTGAGAATACCCTGGGAAACCTCATACGTGACGGTATCGAGGTCATTGTCGTTGATGGTGGCAGCAGTGATAAGACCCTGGATGTCATCAGCCGGCATCCATGCAAGGTGTTGGAATCAGCAGCAGGACGGGCCTGTCAAATGAATAAGGGCGCCGAAGCCGCCTCGGGAGATATCCTGCTTTTCCTGCATGCCGACACGATACTACCAATGGCGTTTGAGTCTTACCTGCAGTCGGACTTTTGGCTATCAGACAGATCCTGGGGCCGATTTGATGTTCGACTGAGCGGTGAGCACCCGCTGTTTCGTGTGATTGAATGGTTCATGAACAACCGCTCTCGACTAACGGGGATTTGCACCGGCGATCAGGCTATATTTGCAACACGGGGAGCGTTTGAAAAGGCAGGTGGTTATGCGCTGATTCCCCTGATGGAGGATATCGAAATCAGCAAGAGTCTGAAGAAAATCTCCCCACCCTTTTGTATCGGTACATGCCTTACAACCTCCAGTCGTCGCTGGGAGTCAAACGGAATAGTCAGGACTATCCTGTTGATGTGGAAACTGCGACTCATGCATTTTGCAGGCGTCAGGGGTGATGCGCTCGTGAAACAATACGGCCGGTCGCCGATTCCTTCCTAGATCAGTGAACAAACCACGACTAGTGATTTTCTGCAAAGCACCTATCCCCGGAGAGGTTAAGAGCCGTCTGATTGCATCTGAAGGAATAGCTGCTGCTACGGGGATACATGAGGAGTTGGCAACTCGATTGATTCTGGAGTGCCTGGCATCAGCGCTCCCGCTTGAAGTGAGTATTGAACTCTGGTGCAGTCCAACGACTGATCACGAATTTTACGATCAGTTTGTTGTGCCCCGGTTTCTCCAGCAGGGAGCAGACCTGGGCGAACGTATGCTGAATGCCTTTGAACATTTTGAAACCGCAACCCTGCTCATTGGTACGGATTGCCCGAACTTAACGCCCGAATATATACGATCGTCATTTGACCAATTGGCTATCTATGATGCCGTACTTGGTCCGGCAGAAGATGGCGGGTATGGATTGATCGGCCTGCGCGGTCCAGAACCGAGTGTTTTCAAGGATATCCCATGGAGCACAGACCAGGTTTGTTCAGAGACCTGTCGACGTATGGATGAGCTGGAATTAAATTGGGCACTATTACCTCAGCTGTGGGATGTCGACAGACCTGAAGATGTTAAGAGATGGCGTAATCTCACACCAACTGGCAGTTAGCCCCATATTCAGATCAGCGGTAATCAACTCCGTTTCCGATCAAGCCCGCTAGATTAGATCGCTTTTCATGACTTGAAACAGTTCGTGATGCACTCGGGTCTTATTGACAATACTAATCCTAATTACTCAATGGAGATCTATCCATGTCCCAACAGTCGCTCGAGTCAGTGCGTGAATACTATGGTCAGGTTCTGGAAAGTAATGAAGACCTGAAGACCGATGCCTGCTGCACCGCAGACAGACCGCCAGAGCATATAAAGGAGTTGATGAATAACATTCATGAGGTTGTGCAGCGAAAGTTCTATGGCTGTGGTTCACCGATCCCACCCGCTCTGGAAGGCCGCACGGTTCTCGATCTGGGATGCGGTTCCGGCAGGGATGTTTTTCTGTTGAGTCAGATGGTTGGCCCGCAGGGTAGGGTAATCGGCATTGATATGACGGAAGAACAACTGTCAGTCGCTGAACAGTACCGCGACTGGCATATGGATAGATTTGGGTTTCCAGATGTCAATGTGGAATTCATTCACGGTTATATTGAAGATCTTCAGTCAGCCGGAATTGCGGACGAAAGCATCGACCTGGTCGTTTCCAATTGTGTGATTAACCTTTCACCAGACAAAGAATCAGTTTTCAGTGAAGTCGTTCGCGCCCTAAAACCTGCTGGGGAGATCTATTTTTCTGATGTGTTTGCTGGAAGAAGAATACCCGAAACATTGCGAGCCGACCCTGTCCTTCTTGGTGAATGCCTTAGCGGCGCTCTCTATCTTGAAGATTTCAGAAGAATACTCGACCGACTCGGGCTTGCTGACTACAGGGAAATATCCAGCCGACAACTGACTTTGGATGACCCAGTTATTGTCGACAAAATTGGCATGATTGACTTCTACTCGAAAACGATTCGTGCATTCAAAATGACGCTTGAAGACAGGAGCGAAGACTACGGTCATGTCGCTTTTTACAAGGGCACGATTCCTGAATCCCCACATTGTTTTGAGCTGGATGATCACTATTCGTTTCAAACGGGCATGCCAATCCCAGTTTGTGGCAATACGGCTAACATTCTGACCCGAACAAGATTTGCTGATCACTTCAGAGTTGAGGGTGACTTCTCTACACATTTTGGTGCTTTTGAATTGACACCATCTTCCAGGAGCCCGGAACAGGAAAGCAGCTGTTGTTAAAAACCCACGCACGCAATTTATTCAAGATAGAACAGATCACGGACTTTCGGAGCAGAAGATGCTGATACTTCTGGCACTGGTAGCCAGCGGGCTATTCCTCGCATACAACAATGGCGCCAACGACAATTTTAAGGGTGTCGCAACACTCTACGGCAGCGGTACCGTAAACTACAAAACAGCGATAACGATCGCGACCGTTGCTACGTTTGCTGGGTCCTTATCGTCTATCTACCTGGCAGAAAACCTCTTGACTCACTTTTCAGGGAAAGGGCTTGTTCCTGATGAATTTGTCAGTTCACCCTCTTTCCTGCTATCTGTCTCCCTGGGAGCAGGATTGACCGTTTTCCTGGCAACCCGGCTGGGGTTTCCGATTTCAACTACCCACAGTCTTATCGGTGCCCTGGTAGGTTCGGGGCTTATGGCTGCCGGCAGCGCCGTTGACCTTTCCATCCTGGGTAACAGGTTCTTTCTCCCGCTACTGGCGAGCCCCATCATTGCACTCCTGTTAGGTGCTACAACCTACATCATTTTCCGCTGGTTTGGTAAAAAGTATCAACCTGGTAAGGAACTGTGCTTCTGCAGGAACGAGATGGCCACAGTGATTCCCGCAGGTATACCGAACACCATCCTGGCAAGACAGATCAGTGCCCTCACCCGGTTTCAACTTGCTGCAACCAGCGATTGCGACGATCAATACTCAGATGTCATTTTCAAGATCAGCCCACAAACTATCCTGGACTGGGCACATGGCCTGAGTGCAACCATCGTCTGTTTTGCAAGAGGTTTAAACGATACGCCAAAAATCATGGGGCTACTTCTCATCGTCTCTGCGCTAGACGTCCAGCTGGGGCTATTTGCCATTGGTCTTGGCATGGCAATCGGTGGACTCTTTGGTGCCAGAAGGGTTGCTGAAACAGTAGGTCACAAAATCACAAGCATGAATCACAGCCAGGGTTTCTCAGCGAATTTAGTCACCGGGATGCTGGTGATTTTCGCGAGCAAGCTCGGCATGCCCGTGTCGACTACCCATGTCTCAATCGGCGCAATCTTTGGTATCGGTCTGATTAACCGCCAGGGAGAACGCAGTATGATGAAAAAAATTGCCCTGTCCTGGCTGGTGACTCTACCAGTGGCAGCGACAATTGCGGCAACTCTCTTCGCACTAGCCTTTACTCAATAACCTGATGGCAATTCACAGACTGATTGGACGCACCGGATCAGTTACCCCATCCCATTCGTTAGAAATTTGGCGATGTGCAGCCCACATCTCGGAACCAGCAACATTGTCAACCAATTCCAGCATGCAGTTATAAACTGAACGCGTGTCGATAAAGCAAAATCGCATACCGGAACCAGCAACCTTACCCGTCATCGCAATGGGGTATCCCAAATTAGTGTAACGCTCTATTTCCGACTCAAAATCGTCCGGGTATATATTAATGTGGTGAAAACCTTCTTTTCCTTCCGGTACAACGTCGCGATATATTGATTGCTCGGTACTTTTCTGCTCAATCAGTTCTATCTGCAGGTCACCTGCAAATGCAAGGGCTGCCACAACCTCAAGATGCGACGGTTCACTACGATAGATAATATCAACCAATTCAATTTTCTCCATAAAAAAGAATGGCCCGATTCCCATTACCTTCATCCACCGTTCCATTGCCTCGTGAATATCCACTACCACGTGGGCGTTCTGTGTGATTGTCTGGCCTTGTCTCTGTTTTTTAGTCATAGTCTACGGTATACATCTACTAGTTTATGAAATCGCCCTTAATATACATCAGCCCTTGGACTAGTTCCGCTGATAAAGGAGACAACTGTGACCGGTCATCTGCTGAGAGTTGAACTGACATACCCGGGGGATCCTGTTCGTGAAGACGAATTTAACGACTGGTATTCCGGTAGCAGAATCCCTGACCTTTTAAATAGCAGGGGTTGGCTGGGAGCAACACGCTTTCGTCTGGGAAACGCACCTATCGGTAACCTTTCACCCTATCTTACGCTCTACTATATCGAGGCCGAGGATCCTGAGGCGGCTGAAAGAGCGCTGGCTGAACAGCTTGCGAAAAAAAACTCAGCACGGAAGCCAGAGCCAAAAGTGAGCGGTGAGCAACATGCCGGTTTGGTCGCAGTCGACACTATCGCTTACTACAGCAAAACACTGGAAGTTGGCCAGAACGAACGATACGGTAGTGAGTCACCACCTGCCATCATGGTGACACTAACATTTCCTGCACGTGGTACACCGGTGCGGGAAATGAACGACTGGTATGATGCCCATGTCGGCGACATCATCACTACCAGCGGTTTTAGTGGTGTCTGTCGATATGAACTCGCCAAAATGGTTACTGGACATAGTTCACCCTATATTGCGATTTATGAACTCGAGACCGAGGATGTCGATCTGGTAGCTCGCAGTCTGGACGACAACAGGGATCGCTGGTTGGCAGGTGATACGAGCTCCCAGTACTATGACAACAGTGGTCCCATGCCTAATACCGTGAATGGCGAACGATGGATTGGGGTCGATGGTTTTGCTTACTACCTGCTGGTGGACAGCTTTGGGTCAAAACCAGATTCAGGGGATTCATAGGTCAGGACAATGGAACCAGAAATAATCCGTCAACTTGAACCCATCCTCGCAACCTATCTCAGCCACCGCCTGCCCGGGTTGAAGAACCTCACCATCAACAATATTGAGCGATCAACAGGTGGAGCCTCGCGGTCACAGTGGTTCTTCGATGCAACCTGGGATGGGGATGCATCCATATCAAACCAGCTTATTCTGAGAACTGCTGAGTGCACCTGTTTCAGGGATGAAGAATCGAGTATTGAGCGCGAATATCTTATATACAAGCGCCTGGAAAACTCACCGGTACCTGTTCCGATAAACTACTTCTATGAAGATGACCCGCAATGGATCGGCATACCTTTCGTAATCAGACAGCGTCTTCCGGGCACAACCAGGATGGATCGCTCCTCACCCGAGGGACAGCGTCGTATCGCAGATCAGCTAATTGAAGTGCTGGCGGCCCAACATCTGATGGACTGGCAAGCACTGGACCTGTCATTCCTGGGCGTGCCTGATGACAGCGCAAATTGCGCTGCGCACCTGGTAGATCAATGGGCAAATGTTATAAGGCGGGAACAGTTGGAACCCAACCCTCTCTTAACTGCGGCAGCTCGCTGGCTCCGTCACCGTGCGCCCAGAAAAGTTGATCGTATATCCCTGTGTCAGGGGCAGGTAGGACCGGGACAGGTGCTCTGCGAAGATGACAAGTTAATTGCTTCCCTTGACTGGGAGTCAGCTTTCCTCGGCGACCCCATGGCCGACATAGCCTATTTCTCCTTCATGCTGCGACCCACACTCGGAGACTATGTGGATGATCTACTGGCCCGCTACTGCCATCTCACCGGGTTCACTATTCGCGAAGAAAATATCCGTTTCTATGAAGTCTTCAACTCTTTCTGGGTAGCCGCAATCTGCCTCGCAGCAAGGCGTCGTGTGGCAACGGGAGAGATGTCCCAATTGCAGGCAACCTACGTGGGCATTTCCATTCCCCACAGTTTTCTTACTCGTATTGCACGCGTGATGACGACCGAATAGATTAAAGGACCCACCGATATGCAACCCACCATCGCGCAAGTCATCGATTCCCTAGAATATTCTCTTCGCCATGACCTGATACCCGAACTCAGCACTCCCTGGGCTCAACAGACAGGTGAACGAATGCTCTGGGCACTCGAACATCTTCGTCAACGGGCGCTGCACGAACACGCGCACTCTGTTCAAGAAAATGTAGAACTGCATGAACTACTCAAATTGATCAGGCAGGAGAGCTCAAAGAAGGAAGGTGGCCTGGAAAAATTGGATCTGGAGATGCTGAATGATTTACCGGAACAATATAAACCCTGGCCGCAACTTGAAGATCTCCAGGAGGAAAATGACTTGCTACGCAGAGCCCTCGACAATGTGATTGAATCAAGTCCTGAAGGAGACGTAGCCAACCCTGAATTACCGATCTGGCAGGCAATTCTCGACTACCTTGCCAGGCAAGCCGAGCGTGAAGCGCAACTGGCGGCAGGTGACTGGCCTCCTCCCCCTTCATAATCGGTCGCTTACCCCCCAATAGCGGGCATGGCGACTTAAGTGTGTTTGGTTCCTCATAACCGCCGCTTTGTACCCAGGGTGTGTGAAAACTCATATGATGTTATAATGATACTTTCAACAGATGAGTTTTCACACACCCTGTACCCATTGCGGAAGTGCTGCCTTCTCAAACTCCGGGTCAAGCCGATATGTCGGACGCCGAAACGTCGGACCGCCGGTATGACGAAGGTTTGGTCAGGGTGCCGAGAGTAAAGGGGACAGTCCCTGAAGGGACAATCCCCTCTATCAGAAGTAATAGAGCCAGCGAAAAAACACTCTTGCGCCACCCCCGGATGTCAGGTCAGTGCCCAGCAACGACACGCCACCAAACTCATCCCCGGCACGACCCAGAGGTTTGACAAAACCCAACTGAAGACGCTGGTGATCTCCTGGTTCGTAGCTGACGGAGGTTTGCACCAGAGACGATGAATCATGCAGATTAAGCAAAAAGGTAAGAGATTGATTCACCAGAGGGTGCCAGGGAACAGCAATACCAAGGGCACCATAATCCCGCATCATATTGAAGACCTCGCCACGCACCAGCCGGGACTGCAAAGGCCTTGGCAACATCGCAATACTAGTGGGCAGCTTCGATACGCCAAATCCGTTGCGGTAATACTCTGCAAACACATACACCAGGTCATCACCCACAACGAAGCTATAGTCCAGATTGACAATACCACTGATTTCGATGTCACCCTCGTCTAACTGTGTTGCCACAATATCCGACCGTAGCATCGCCCCACCCAAAGGCAGGCGACCCGATACTGCCAGCACGTTATCGGCATAGTGCTTTGCAGCGAGCAGTTCCATCTCGCCATCCCCGATGAAACCGTGCCACTTTAGAGCCGCGCTACTAGAGTCCCCGCTGATATCACCCGATATTGAACGGCGCCCCACTGCGAGCAATTGCAGATCATTACCATTGCTGAACAGTCGCTCCACCAAAAGAAGGTCATCTCCGGCCTTATAGTCCTGATCCACCACGGTGGGGGCAAAGGGGTTGAACAGATCCATAGGCGAAAAAGCCATGCCATTCCCCCAACTGACCGCCTGACGGCCCAGAGTGACTGCCCAATCACCTTTGCGATAGTGTAGCGCCAGGCGATCAAAGCGATGCAGACTGCGATGCCGACTGCCATCCTCAATATCGAAGGTCAAATCCATGATGCGAGCTTCGTCATCGACGGGCGTCTGGTCCAGTGAGGTCTGGGGTGCGCTGGCAAGCGCAAATGAGTCTCCTGACAGGAAGGTCGTTGAATGATCAACCTGCAGATTCACGGCACCCCAGCTATGCCGGAACACCATCCGCATATCACCATTCAAATCCAGGGCAGGTGTGCCATATAAATGGCGTTGGATGTCATGAACGGGCAGAAATGCCGCAGTACCAAACAGCTTTAATCTAATCTTAGTATCAAGTGCAAGGGCATCGGCTGGAGCCAAAATACAAACAATACTAGCGAGCAGCAGCAACCGGCTGAACATGCTGCTCATGTGCTGACGACTATGGCACCGTCTCTCAGGTTAATCTTCCGACTGGTATAAGCCATCACCATCGGATCATGGGTCGCCGTGACGATCGTCATGCCGAATTCTTCATTCAGTTTCTTGAGCAGCTGCAACAACTCTTCCGTGGTGCCAGAGTCCAGATTGGCGCTGGGTTCGTCAGCCAACAGCAGAACTGGTTTGGTTGCAATGGCTCTGGCGATCGCAACTCGCTGCTGCTGACCCCCGGACATATCGCCCGGGCGCCTGTCTGCAAGATCCTCAAGTCCTACTGAAGCCAGAGTTTCCCGCGCCCTCTCGCTACGTTCGGTTTTGGACATACCTTGCAGTTGCATGACAAAGCCCACATTCTCTTCGGCGGTTAGCACCGGCAGCAGGTTGTATGCCTGGAATACAAAGCCGATCTTCTCCAATCGAAGATCAGAGAGCTGATTCTCATTCAATTCCGACAGAGAGACCTGGTCGACTATTACGTCACCTTCATCAGCCTGGTCGAGACCGCCAATCAGATTCAGCAATGTTGATTTCCCCGAGCCGGAGGGCCCAGCCAGGCTGATGAAATCACCGCGATGTACTTCAAGATCCACACCCCGAAGCGCGTGTACCGGGATAGTTTCCTCATTATAAGTACGGGTCGCTCCACGCACTGTGACTACTACATCATTCATAGTCTTAGGGCCTCCAGAGGACTTATTTTTACGGCTCTTTTCGCCGGATACAGGCTTGCCAGTACACCAAACACCATGCTCATTACGGTAATCAGAACCATGTCAGACACATGCAGGCGCAAGTGTATCTTGGCTGGCATGCCAAACTTTTCGAACCCTTCACTAAAGCTTGACAGATCCAGAACCGGTGGAAGCAATTGAAAAATCAGCCAACCCAGCGTGAGTCCTAACGCCACACCAATCATCATGATAAAAGTGGATTCAATAACGACCTGCATGACCACAGCACCAGGGCGCATACCCACCGCCCGGAGCATGCCGAGTTCATGCACCCGTTCCATAACCGAAGTCACCAGGGTGTTGACCAGGCCGAATATCAACGCAGTCATAATGATGAAAAAGTAAAGATAGATCGCACTTTCAGCAAACAGGAAAAACGCCGCTGCCAGGGGTTCGAGCTGCTGCCAGGTCTTGACTTCAAGATCAGCAAAGAATCTCAATAGCGAATCCAGCATGCTGAGTTGAAACGCATCATCGACAAGTCTCACGGATACCTCTGTCACGACGATTGCGTCCACCATATTTTGCAGCGCTGTCACGCCCGTGAATACGAAGATCTTTTCTATGGCTGTGCCCTCGGTATCATAGACGCCTGCAATACGGAACCCGGCTTCCCTGTTGAGCCCATCGGATCCCTGGGTAATGATCACAAGTCGTCTGCCGACCTGTGTTTCAAGTTGATCCGCCATCTCCTTGCCGATGATGATCCGTCGATCTGACGATGTATTTAAGGGCTGCCCGTCATAGTGCGCCTTGCTGAGAAATGAAATCGACTCCTGGGCAGGATCTATGCCAACGAACTGAATCCCACGGGTTTCGCGTTCGCTCATAATCACTGCAGGAATACGAATCCGGGCCGCCCAGCCTTCAACTTCACTAACATTGATTTTGGGCTCCCACCCTGCAGCCAATTCGAAGCCACGGGCGATACTGGGATCATCCAGATAGCCGGGCGCATGGACTTTGATATGGCCATTCAGGTTGGAGACTGTCTGTTCCCGCAGGTCATACTGCATACCGCGAATGACTGTGTTCGCCATTAACACCGTGAGAACTGCGACAGCGATTGCCATTAAAAGCATCAGATTACGGCGACGATGACGTACGATGTTGCGCAGACTCAGTTGGGCGAGAAGTGTTATCGGCATGAGTTATTCTGCCGATCGCAATGCATCAACCGCATGCATATGTCTAAGGCGTAAGCCGGGAATAAGGGCAGCTAATTGCGTTCCCAGTACCATGACCGGAACCGCAATAAACAGTGCGCCGAAGGAAAACACCGGGTACATCCGTTCCGGCATGGCCATGGATTTCAACAACTCACCTGCCTGCGCGGGCAGTGCGATACCCGTCTCACTCAAAATGCCGACCCCCACTGCTGTAATTCCAAGACCCAAAATAATCCCCAATATGCACACCAGAAGTGCTTCGATTTGCAGCTGAATGATGATGTGGTGGGGCCGCATGCCAACCGCCATCAGCATGCCAAATTCCGGGGTTCTCTCAAAGATAATCATCATAAAGGAATTGACCACGCTAAAAATCACAATGATCGCCACCAGTATGAACAACACGTAGGTGCCGATTAATTTCATCTCCATCATCTGCACCATTTCAGGCTGCAAGTCCCGCCAGTTCAAACTCCGCAGGCCAGCACGACCCAACTGTGGCGCAAGCTCCTCACTATCGGCTACTGATTCTGCGATCACAATCACGGTGTGGGCTTCATCCGGCGCAAGAGTCCATGCCACCTGGAAATCCTGGAGCGGCACTTGCACGATGGCACGGTCCAATTCTGGCTGGCCGCTGGTATAGGTGCCCACTACATCCGCGACCAGCGCAGCGACACCACCCTCGACGGCAGTGCCCAGGATCACCAGTTCGTCACCAATGGTGATGCCCAGATTACGAGCCAATGCAGATCCAATAAATGCCTCACCGGGTCCTTCAATATATCGGCCATCCACCTGCATACGTGTCAATGAAGACCAGACCGCTTCCTTCTCATACTGCACACCGATGATCTGTGCGCCAAAGCTGCGTTCTCCTGAAGATGTCAGTGCAAATGACTGAGCACGGGCAGAGACAATCTCAACGCCCGGTCGCGACTCGACATCGGCAATGATGTCGTTGATTCCGTGAATGCTATTCTCGATCGCCGGATCATCTTCGTACACCGGATGCTGCAACTGGATATGGCCCAGCATGATCCGGGCCGAATTATCGACAGCGCCTATAAAGGCGCCGACCTGCAGTGACCTGACAAAAGTCATCATCAAAATGGCAAACGCTATGCCACAGGCCGTCAGCCAGGTGCGTCGTTTGGTGCGTGTGATATTTCGCCAGGCCACGCCCCACAGCTCTGGTGTGGCGCGCTTGATGTCGGGCCTGATGGCTACTGCCGTCAATGTACCATCTGTCAACGAGATATCAGACATGGGTCCTCACTCTCCGGATTTGAGGTAAAACAAGGTAAACATCTGATCTTCGAGCTCAACGTCAAAGTCTGCCTCGCCCCAGATCAGCTCCGTGTATTTTTCCGGTGCGTTCAACTTCACCATGCGCATACGGGTTGCCATCATGCGACCGTCACGTTCGCCTATTTCCAGAGTTTCCAGTGTCTTAAGCGGCTCCATACTCTGATCATAGAAAGTATGCTGCAGCATCACGTAGTCGTCCCGGATCAGCATCTCTTCCTTCCCCCAGACCACCGGGGCATTATCATGGGGTATGGCGACCAGCGTGTAGATTTTATGATCGTCCTCTGTCGTCACCGATGCGATGCTGAGGTCATATTCGTTCAACCAATTATCAGAGCGGGACAGGTCGGTGTAGGAGAAGTCGGAACCGCCCCAACTCTGGGACATCAGGCTGTAGGGGAGTCGAATCGTCCGGTTCAGCTTGGGAGTGAAGGTCCACATCTTGTTACCCAGCTTGAGTGTTGCGTTACCGGCATCCTTGGCAGGAGCAATGAAGCGAATAAGTGCATCCTTGCGTCCGCGGGTCCAGGACTTCAGGCTGGATGTCCGCTCCCAGTCGGGACGATGAATCACCATGGAAAATTCTGCATAGGAAGATATGCCACGGGTCTGATCTATGGCGGCTTCAACCAGTTCTTTCGCCGTGATGTCGGCTTCCGCAGCATGGGATCTGTCTGTGAAAGTAAGGCCAACAAGGGAAAAAACAATGGTAACCCATATTAATGAGCTTGAATCGATTCGAGTGTGCAAATTCCTAGTCATCTTAGCATCCATTCCTCTAATTCAAGGCCATCGACATAGACCAGCTTTACTATAATACATTCAAACAGTGCCACACCAATTACCTGTCAACTACTGATTTCTTGATATAAAGACGTAGCATCCTGCCTGAAGGTTCATTATATCCTCCGTCATTCCGGCGAAAGCCGAGATGTCGGACCACGGAATTTGAACTGGAACCATGCACCGTTAGCGAGTAAAGGGGACAGTCCCCTATTCAGGAATTTTAAACGGCTCAAGCACACTCCCGCCGATCACCAGACTTGTCACACCTGGATCCGGATCCTTGACTGCTTCCATGACCTCGCCGAAGCCGCCATTGTGACCGCCATGGATCAATTTGAACCGATTCTCACCTAAATATGTGTAACGGGCCGCAGATGTTGCGGGCGTGAGCACTTCGGGTGATATTTCAACCAGCTTGCCTCGCAGTCGATCAAACTGCGACACGCCCCAGCGGGATGCCGATGCGGTGGTGATGTTAGAATCATCGCATGCATTGAAGACCCCGACTTAATCAAAAAGATTCGAAGAGACTCAGCCTACGTCTATGACCGTGGGTATGACGTCGATGCCATCGTCGGTTAAGACGTTAGGTTGAAGTGAACCCCTCTTTAGGGGGAGTCGGCGTCCGCTTTTGAGGAAACCAGTGCCTGCAGCCTCTTGCTTCCGCACCTGGCCGGTTGTGAAGCCGAGAATCATTCACGAACTGTTGCCCAAAATGTCCGGTTTTCTCTAAAGCGGCGTATCTGGGGTTCGGATCAGATGGTCCTAGGAGCATACCTCGGTACCCAATAGATGTAGGGGCATGAAGCTACTTGCTGTTAGGAAGCAGACGTTCCAATTCGTCGAAGAAGTTCATGACCACTTGAATCTGAACTCCCGCCTGTTCCGCAGCAGGCTTTACCATCAGGAATTGCTGACCGTCTGGGGTCATATTAAAAACAGTGGTGAAGAACATTGGGAAGTGGTAGTTACTCACGTCAAATAGCGTGACCCGTGTAGTAACATTGAAACCACCTTCAGTGTCAATGGCCGCCACCATCATTTCTTGCTTGACGTTGATAAAGTATAGCGCGCTCCCGTCGGGAGACCAGCGAGGTGCACCAGCTCCCTCCACAGATACCTGCCACTTGCCCTGATTGAGATCAGGATAAGGTCTGACATAGAGTTCCGAACGACCGGATTCATCCGAGAGATAGGCAAGCCAGCGACCGTCCGGGGAGATATCCGGCATCATCTCGTTATGTGCGTCATTCAGTATCAGTTCGACCTGCCCATTCGTTGTGCCGGGTAATCGGGCGATATCGCAGTTGGCAATTCCTTGATCGCACTGCATCAGAACCGGTCCCCTCATGCTGAGGCGCCAGCTTGAGCCTTTGGTCAATTGAAGCAGGTCACCCATACCATTCGCTTGTTTTGAGGATGGGTCTAGCGATGTGAGATTAGTAGGTCCGAAATCAAATGTGATCAGGTCTGCGTCTGTCCAGGTCGGCTGCATAAAATGCGCCTGCTCAAAAGTCAGCCGCATTAGGCTAGTATCCTTCAGCCTGTACACCCAGATGTCACTCGACCACATTTCGCCGATGGGTACCGCGACGCGCTGACCATCGGGTGACATGCTGGGATTGCCATACACACGCGGGGGTGCTCCCAGATCCGCCTCTTTACCCTGATGATTCACAAGAACAAGCCGGTATAGCTTTTGCTCGGCGGCTGATCTGTAGTGAACAAGAGTACCTTCCTGCGATACACTGTAAGGTGCGAACAAGGGAGGAAAGAGGTCGTCCCTCACGAGTACAACATCGCCGACCATTTCATCGCGCTCGTGATCGAATAGCGAGGCCCACAGGCTGTTACCCTGCACAAACAGTAAGTGCCCACTGGGTGTTAGGGTAGGAGCGAGTCCACCCTGCCGACCTAACACTCTGACATCTCCGGTATCGAGTTGCAGAATCGCCATACGGGATGTCTCGGCCATCTCGGTAGGACCCACTTGGTCGTAAATACCGAAGAGTAATTTGTTGTCAGTACGGGAGAACCATGGGGACGAGTGATCTGTCCCTGGCTCCTCCTGCGTCAGGACCTCCAGGTCACCGCCAGATGTTAGTCGAGATAAACCCTTGTGAGTATTCGCATCGGTTAATGCCATCTGCCCATCGGGACCTAGAGCAATAAAGTTAATTGGTTGATTCTTCTTCCTCTCGTATGATGCACCCACCGAGATTGGCTTGCCGCCGGTTGTCGAGATTTTCTGTAATAACTTGCTTTCAGCATTCCAGAAATACAGCCACTTATCATTCTGTGACAGACCGAACTTACTTTGACCTTCCACAATCACGCCTTCGAGTGGTTGCTCCAATCCTGTGCCCAGATCATGGAGGTGCACCTCGTTACTCGAGCCATTAGGAACCGAATAGTAAATGCGCTGGCCATCAGTTGAGATAGCCAATGACCAAAAGTTTGACGGGCTTGTTGCGGGTTCGCGAATTGGATTGATATCGAATTGTCGCAGGGGTTTGCGGCCTATATTTGGCGGTGGTTTGTTATCCCAGGTGATAATGGATTGCAGAACGGCACCCATTATCATTGTAGCGACACCGATAATCACAGTCAGTTTACGGCTCACCCCAATCATGGAAGTCGTGGGCGCACCGTCGACCCTGAGGCAGCAAGCCCTGAAAGGGATAAGGCAACGTGTACAATCGGAAGCCGCGCAATCTGAGCTGAAGGCGCAGGACTGCTACAGAAAAACACTCAATACCTTCAGACCAGGAATATTTGAATTGAAATAATTATTGGAATCAAGTGTCAGCGTGAAAAGATGTTTGCTGGCATTTCCCAGTATCAGAATTGCAAGTGCCTGTCAGACCTGTAACCGGACCTCAATATCGCTTACCGGATAGGTTGCGCAGGAGTGGATGTAGTTGTACTCCCTGTCGGCTTTCCTTAGCCGAACGCTATCCGGTGAATAGACATTTCCCGTTACCAGTTTGATTCTGCACAAACTGCATTCACCCGCCCGGCAGGTCGCCGGCACGATGATGTTATGCCGTTCCAGGGAATTCAGAATCGGCTCCATGACGCTTGCCTCGATCACGGGTCCACCGGAGACCTTGATTTGAACACGAGTGTCGGCGGTCACATCTTGTGGCCAACCGGGCAGCCTTGTGGGATCAGCTGGCGGCGCCTGGACTTCCCGTTTGATCTGATGCTCATCCAGCCCGAGTGACACGAGTTCCTTCACCACCAGGCGATACATCTCTTCAGGTCCGCACAGGAAAAATCGTTTTCCATCAAGGCTTCCAATGAGTTTCGATATCAGGTCCGCGGTGATGAAACCGGTATGTCCGTCATAGCCGTCATCCGGCTCGGAAAGGACCAGATGCAGATCGAATCGGTCAAAGGTATCGTGAAGTTCCTCGAGTTCTCTTCTGAACAACACATCATCATTTCGGGCACAACCATAGATCAGTTCGATCTTCACGTTATGGTTATTCTTCTCGTGGAAGTTTCTCACCATGCTCATGAATGGCGTGATGCCGCAGCCCCCTGCAATGAACACCAGCCGGTCCCCATGGATCAGTGGATTGTAAACGAACTGACCGGTGGGAGCTGAGGTTTCAAGACTATCACCCACTTTCAATTCATTCAGCAGATAGTCGGATACGAATCCGTTCTCTATCGAACGCACGGTAATCTCGTAGTAAGCCCGCTGATTGGGAGATGAAGAAATGCTGTAGGCTCTGTTCGTGGTGACACCATTCACATTTACTTTCACATTGATGTGCTGACCGGCCATGAACGGCGGCAGGTAACCACCCATGGGAGTCAGGCGAATGGTTTTACTACCCGGCGACGCCGAAATGATTGATGCCACTTGCATATCGATCTTTTTTGGATGATACAAATTGACAACACGCGCGACGTTGCCTCTGGTCGCCCGGTGGTCGGGGCTGAACTTCCTTGATACACGAATTTCCTCGCGAATCGCGTCTATATCCTTCATATCATCAAAATCATATGCCATCGTTTCGGCCCTCCATGCCCAGTTCTCTCAGCATCAATGAAGACACCGCATGACCTGATAAATAGGTTGTGTGGAAACCACCATAGAAGATTGAAGCGCCACAAAAGTACAGGCCTTCAATGGGCGATTTCGCATTGAGTTTGTTGGTGATCAGATCCTTGATATTGACCCCCTCACCAAAAATCTGCCCGCTTGGTGTGCCCAGATACCGCATGTGTGTAATAGGCGTGCTGATTTCCATCTCTTCGATATGTTCACGGACGTTTGGGTAAAATCTGTCAAGTAGGTCGAGTGCTTTGTCCGCCAGCTTGAACTTGTTCTCGTGGTATGTTTCGGGCGGCATATCAAGCCAGGAGTCCATTCCCTGCCCAACCAGCAGGTCGAGGATGCAGGTGCCTTCCTCGCTGTAATCCGGATTATCGATATTATGGCAACCAATAAACCCACCAGAGACTCCTTCGGCATCGTAGTGACTTCCCACATAAGGATCCTGTTCACTCGTGGGGTCGAGGGCAAAGGTAATACCGTGTTCCAGACCCGCTTCCTGTGCAGAACAGTTGAGCCCCAGATAGAGGCCAAAAACCGTTGGGCCAACACGAGTTACCTTCAGATCAGAAAACGTCTCTTCAGGTACCTTGTCATCATCAATCAGATCGATGTAGGTCCTCATTTTGCTGGCATTTGATAGGACCGATCTTGCAGTGAAACTGCGACCATCGGCCAACTCAACACCCGTTGCATGCCCGTCTTCAACTGCAATTTTCGTGACTTCCGCGCCGTACACGACGGTTCCGCCACAGCTTTCAAACTCTTCAAGGAGTGTATTGGAAATCGCCTGCGCCCCACTATTTACATGGTGCCCGGTATCGACTTCGTTGGCCATTGAAAACATGAGGTAGGGAAGTATGTCAGGTGGAAGCGAGAGTGTGCCCAGATACATGGAATAGATGGATCGAACCAGCGGGTGCTTAATGTATTTGTCCATCACTTCGATGGCCGGCCGGGTTCCGATATCGAACAGGAGTGGAAATTTGGTGGAATTGATCTCCCCGCCCAGTTCATCGTACAAACGATAGAGTTCTTCTGCCATGGCCTCGTTCAATGCCTGGAATTTCAGGATATTGTCTTTTTCTTCCGGGGCGATGGCCGTCAGCATGGCCAGAAATTTGTCTTTGTAAAACGGAACGGCTATCTCTGGTTGTCCCAATACATTGATAGAAAATATTTCATCCTGCCGAATGAACTTGATCTTGTCGTAGACATCAAGCTCCTCGAATATTTTCCTGAGCGGTCCTTTTTTTTCATCTGTTCCGATTCCCCACAGTGTGTGCAGACCCACATCGAACTCAAATCGACCCCGTACAAATGTGGTACCGGCACCACCTGGGATATTGTGCTTTTCAAGCAACAACACCTTCTTATCTGACTTGGCAAGATTGAGCGCCCCAACGAGACCTCCATTTCCTGCTCCGATTACAATCGAATCAAAACTTTGCATCCTAACCTCATCCTATTAGGCCGGGTCCGCAGGGTAGAACCGGGAAAACCATGTCCAACTATACTATCAATTCATCACCTCTACCGACAGGTGTGGCACCAGCGATATCAACATCGATCATACAGATATCGCCTCTCTTTTTGAAATTGCTGGAGTCAGACCTCAGAGCAAACCGACATCGTAAGCACAAACCCAAGAGAGTCGACAATTGACCGAATGCCGGTAAATGTGACGATCAATTTTTGTAGTTCGCCGCCTAGTGCGCCGAGGAAAACAGATATTCTGCAATACTTGATGACAACTAGGCTGCTGCTTTATGCTCTTTGCGGACATATGACTCTGATCAGGCGCTACTAAAAAGGCAGCGGTGGAAACTCCAGCCTGGCAATGGATTCATCGTCCAGACCGGCTTCCCGTAGAATCCTTTCGTATTCTGGATGGGCATAGAATTTGGCCATAAATGCTCCTGATGGGTTTCTAAAAAAGATTGATAGAGCGGTGGATTTCTGGACACTCTGTTCAAAGTAGGACAAGGCAAGTTCCACATTTTGCTCTAACATTGCTTTTTGGATTACTGCTGTACCGAGTTGATCTGCTGATTCCTGTTGTAGGCTATCCAAAATGGCTTTCACCTGATTCCTGTCACCTTTCATCTGCGCAACTATCGCTTCATGCAGGGTGTAGTTTTGCACCGAAAACCATGCCTCCCGACCCCGGTCAAGTTGTGCCTGAACACCATCGACGTCGTCCTGCGCAAGAGCGAAGTAGGCGATATTCCATCCCACTTTGTAGCCGAACTTCTCCGCCATCCGGTATGCATCACTTGCTTCATCGTGGCGACCAAGAAATGAAAGCGCTATTCCTCGATCAAGATGTGAAACAGCGTGGAGAGGGCTTGCCTTTAGTCCCTGGTCAAAAACCTCAATGGCTCGCTCGAATTGAAATAGAGTTACCAACATCCACCCGTAGTAGTCCAGCAGATCAGGATTGGTCGGATACTGCCGAATCAGGGGGTCGATCTCGTTTATAGCCCGCTGGTAATCTTGATCCACCAAATAGTAAAGCAAGGCACTTAGAATTCTTGTTTCAACGTGCATGGGATCGATTGCAAGTGCTCTCTCATGGAACCCTCTTGCTTGCGAACTATGCTCATCAGCTAAGTGCAGTTCTAACCCTATCAGGGTTACATGAACTACAGCCAGCCCTGCAAGCGCATCCACATATTTCGGATCGTGACTGATTGCCTGCTCGTAGAATTGCATCGCCTGCTCTAGCTCCCAACGGTCTAAGTGGAATCGACCTAAAAGATAAGCATTGTGGGCATCAAGATTTTCAGTCGATTGTGTAGAAATATCTGAACCAAGTATCTCGGTATTCAGTGCCTTTAAGATGTGTTGGGTGATTTCATCCTGCACCTTAAAAATATCCGTTAGCTCTCTATCGTACTGATCTGATCAGACGTGTGCACCATCGGCCACGCTATTCAACTGAGCTGCAACGCGAATTTTGTTTCCTGCTTTTCTGACGCTGCCTTCCAGAATGTGCGTCACATCTAACTTCGCACCTATTTCCCTGATGTCCTGGTTTGCACCTTTGAATTGAAAGGAAGAAGTCCTGGCGATAACTTTCATCTGCGTGTTTCTCACCAGAGCGTTCAGAATATCTTCCGAAATACCATCGGAGAAGTATTCCTGCTCAGGATCGCTGCTCATATTGGTGAAAGGGAGCACAGCGATTGAGGGTTCTTCTTCCTCTACAGTTACAGTCACGTTCTCAACTGATTGCTCTAAAACCTCCGCCGGTTGCTCAAACGGTTCTGGGCTGCGGAGATACAACAACCCTACCGCAACAACCAACATACCGATAATGACGTACTCTATCTTGTGGCTCTTACGCAGTGGCTCTTGTTCTTCCCTGGATTGTTCTGTGGAACGGACGATGCCATCAGGAGTAACATCAAAAAGCCAGGCCAGGATCAGGGCGATGGGAAAACCGATTAGTAGTGCACCAACCAGTGTGGTCTGAAACCAGTCAGGGAAAGAAAACGGGTCTGCGAGAACGTCCGACACTTGCACCAGCACCCACGCAGCAACGACATACATCGTGCCGACCCGAAATACGCTTCGGCGTTTGAGTTCTTCCCAGATGCCGCGTGGTTGTTCTTCAGTCACCACTTTATCTCGCATTTAAGACGATACAAGGTTCAGGGAGGTCTTGAATTGCCTAGTTTACTTTTTACGCTGTGGTGAGGCTAAAGTATCGGGCGCTCATTGTCTAACTGGAGTCTTCCTCATCACACGTCAGGGCTCGCCGTGTATTCATGAGGTGTGAATCAGGATATTCGCTCCCAGTTCATCCTTTATCAGTCTGCCTTCGGCTGATCCCCGACGCTAACTGCCCATTAGCGGATACAACTAATTGTGGCAAATTTCTCAGGATAGGGTGTTCATGCTTCTTACCCTCTTCCGAGATAGTGGCATTTACAGTTACTATACTCCACGTATTCACTCATTCATTTAGATCTCAAACAGGCGAACTATTATGGAATTGAAAGAAGTTTTGGGCTTGCGTCGTTCAATCAGGTTTGTAAAACCGTATAAGCCGGTGGAACCAGAGAAAATTCAGATGATGTTCGAAGCAGCAAGAATTGCTTCACACTGGGGAAATGTGCAAAGCCTTCGGGGAGTCGCAGTATTCAGAGACAGTGCCCCTGAAGAGGTTTTGCAGCAGGTAACTGGCCTGGTTATGGGATGGCAGATCAAAATAGCACCTGTAACTATCGTATGGTATGTACAACCAGAAGCAGTTGACGAACAGGCCGATAGATTACGTGAGGTTACTCGCGCTGGTGCCATGGGATTTGGCGGACCAGAAGCACGCATGAAGGCGCTTGAAGAAAAGTTAATACCATTGTTCGACGGTATTCTGGAAGGTGCAAAAGCCCCGGGGATGAATGAAGTCGATTGCGGTCAGGGTATCGCTCAGGCAACTCTCATGGCATATGACCTTGGCCTGGGCACATGTTGTCTTGGTACACCCAATGGCCCTGGGATTCTGAAAGCACTGGGTGTCAGCGGCCAGGCCAGGCTGCTTTTTCTGCAAACTGTCGGTTACCCGCTGGAAGAAAGAGAGGCTGGTGGACAGCGCCCGCGAATGCCATTCGAAAAGTTGTTCCACATGAATACAACTAACACACCCTACCCCAGAGATGATGATGTCGTTGAGTATCTCACGGATGAAGGGTTTTTTACGGAACCTGGGCCTCTACCCTATCGAGATGATGAGTTGGAATTCGTGAAGCAGGCACTTGGTCTCGAAGGAGATGGCTTACTGTAAGTAGTGGTCCCCCCCCCAGGAAAAAGGAGGGATAGAGTGGAAGAAACACGTGGGAGCCCCGTCAGAGGAGGATGAACATCTCATTGATCCAGTTGAGAAATGATGTGATTCATCCTTCCAATCTTCGCCCGAAG
>Ga0187833_10001788_pt1 | contig 23974 bp, 23 predicted proteins | sample ETNtaG_37_FD_167968 | JGI IMG/M metagenome (GOLD analysis project Ga0187833, IMG submission 167968) | Marine microbial and viral communities from oxygen minimum zone, Eastern Pacific Ocean - ETNP2014_SV_400_PacBio MetaG (Illumina Assembly) | ecosystem: Environmental > Aquatic > Marine > Hypoxic...
CACTCTATTATTGATTTTATATTTCCAGTACCTGGCTACTTCCCCATCACATTTATCCAAAAGGTACCAAAACTGCAACATAACACATCCACACAGTACAATCCAGGGAAGCTGTAACCCAATTAATGCCACCCCTATTACTCCTGCAATAAACGAAAGTGCCGTCACAAGATTTGCAGAAGCCCCTATCACTATAAAGACTCGACTTAGATAAATCGATATCTTGCGCACAATGATTCTTTCATACCAGTCGTCTTTCTCGGTCAGTACGTTCTGGCATACCCTTCTCAGGCCTGATATATCTTTAAGCTCTTCCAATTTTAATTCTTGTATTAAAGGTCCCTACGAAAAATTTTGCTCCCATATTATTTATCAGGTTTACCAGAATCGTAATCCTTGCTTGTCTTTCCCATCATCAGTTCTTTTACCCATTCTTGAGGGTTTTAATTTTCTCAAAAAACATTTCTAAAATGGTGTTTACTATGCGTGTCTTTTTGTTTAAGTATAATACCAACGGGCATATAAGCAAAATAAATAGAAGTGCTCTTAATACTACCTCTAGTATTAGATTCTGAGATATAACAAATGTTTCCAGTACTTTTAAAATAAATATGCAGTAAAATAAAGGGAACATCACTTTAACGAAAAACTTTACGATATTAAATAAACTCTCAGAATGCATTAAGGCATATATAGAGGTTACAGAAAAAGCAAGAAATGCAGATATTGCTGTTGAAAACGCAACCCCATTTATTCCCCAGCCAATATTTATAAACCATAGGTTGCAAACAACATTTACCAGGATAGCTGTAAGCATTATCCACATTATCCATACCCGTCTCTCTGAAATTACTAATAAATTATTTAAATACGATAGAATACTGAGAAAGAAAATCGTTAAAAGAAATATCTTTAGTGCACTGATTCCAGGCACAAAATCAGAAAGGGCATAGGCAACAAAGGTAGGGGCAGCAATAAATACCAAAGACAGCATGATAGACATAAAATATGCACTAATTTGAGCATATCCAAGTGCAGTCTTAACAGGATCTGTAAAATCTTTTTTACCAACACCTCCTAAATAATATGGCTGTATCACGATGCCTAAGTTAGTCGACAGGCCCATACCATAGTTCTTTGCCATTAAGGCTATAGAGTAAAATCCTAATTGTTCCACTCCTAGTATCTTGACGATCATGATTCTGTCTATGTTATGTAAGACCAGATGCAGTATGCCAGATATGAATAAGGGAAACCCAAATCTTATATAAGGTTTTATACCTCTCAAATTAAATGAGTACTTAAGATCAAAGGTCACATATCTTCTTATAAATAACACATTCAGTATCGGCATTAAGACTGCAACAAAAAATAAACCATACAACTCAAATCTGCTTACAATCAAGATGACCAAACAAAGATGTGCAATTGCATCAAATACAACAGATTTGCTCAAGATAGTAAAATCTTTATTAACCCTGAGAAGTAAAAGATAATAAGTATAAACCCTCTGAGCCATCAAAAGGATCGATATGCTTATCAACCCGATAAAAACCTCTCTAGATAAGGTCTGTCTGAAAATCAGTGCATAGATAAGTACACCAAGTGAACATATAAATATTGTAAAAGTAACAAAATTAAATACTATATCCTTAAGATTCTCAGCCTCGTCATCCTTCGACTGCCCTTTAAGGATCGGCCATTTATAAGAAACAGTTGAAATAGTACCTAAGTTACTCATATTTGCGTACTCAATAACGACCTTGAGCATACTCCATATACCCATATATACAGGGCCAAGAAAGCTCCTTAAAAACACTGCTGTAAAGAACCCCACAAACTGGGCAAGAAACTGACCAGAGGAATATCGAAATATATCAGACAGAATCTTTTTTCTCATGAATAATAATTTATATTTCTAACCCAAAGAAAAATGACACACTTTTACCTCTTCCCTCATCCCGTTTATTCATTTTAAATTTCAAATAAAACCATACTTAGAGAAAGAATTTCTAAAACCTAATGCTTGATCTACTTAATGTGTTACTATCTTACTTAACTCTTCAGCTATTCTTTGAGAAGCCATTCCATCATCACCATAGTTTAAGAAATGCAAATTCCTTTCAATTTTTTTAACAGCTTTATCTCTTTCATGGGTATCATAGATAAGCTTCTTCAGTTCCATTTCAACTTCTTCAAATGTAGAAGCTTGCTTTGCAAGTCCGTATCTCCACAATAAGCTGTAACTCTTGTGTTCACCCATGTCTAAAGTTATAACTGGAATTCTATGTACTAATGACTCAAGAAGTACTGTGGAGTCGTAACTTATAGTCAAGTCAACACGCTTAAAGACATCCTCAAGCTTGTCTTTACAAGAAATCGCTAGATTATCTAAAGAATCTAATTCTTTTCTAAAAATTTCAGTCCACAGGTGGTTACTGTGGTGTGGGCGTACAATAAATTGAAGTCCTGGATTTCTTCCTGCTAAAGCAATAAACTTACTTATATAGTTATAATATTTGCATAGTCCAATATGAGTATTAACCGCACCTTCCCTAAACCAATTATCCTGAAGAATTATTAAGACCGTTTTATTGAGCTTAGAACTGCTACCAACCTTCCTCATATAATTGTAATAGCTGTCAAATCTTGCTGCTCCTGTAATTACTATTCTATTTGGATCAACATCCATGTGTACAAACCAGTCTTTAATAGTCTTACCAAAAGCAAAGAAAATATCTGCAGTCAGTGGATATAGCCCGTGCACTGCTTCATCACTATCTTTATGGAAATTAGCTACACCATGTTGAATAACAACTGTGGGAATGTCAAATTCCTTTGCTACCATAACTAACATCTTCTCCTTATAAGTAGTATCGTTCTCTGTTACTATACAGTCAGGAAACGTTTCTCTTACGACTCTAATGACTGAATCCAAATCCGGACAGACAGTCTCAGTAAAGTATTCCTTTAATAAGAACTCCAGTCTTGGCCATATACAAGGAAAAAGATTCTTTCTTCTATAAACGAAAAAATCCGATAATTCATCTTTAATATTATCTAAATCGAATTTAGGGGTTTTGACAAATTTTAACCTTGTCTTTCTCTTAGGAAGAGTAACAACCCTTATCCCATTTGAATATAACCACCACAGTATTGAAGGTCCAATCTTCCTCTGTAGATGTACCATTTCATAATTCTTATGCTTAGAAGATTCCATAATGCTACGAAAATGATGGAAGCCATCAAAAAAAAATATCCTCTTTCGCTTCCCTAAAACAATATTATACAACCTGTAAATACTTAAAAAAACACGATTTAAGTAATGAAATAAGGGGTACACTAATAATTTATAATCACGTATTCTATTGTCCGAAGTGTAACAAACTAACTTCATAGATATTACTTCAACTGAAAAGTTAATATGTTTTAAGCACTCTTCAACTATATACGGCAACAAACCAATATCCGCACTAGCCAAACTAGTCTCATCATGTGAACCGCTGTTGTCTTTCGTTGTCAAAAGAATGATTTTCTTAGGTTTAACATTCTCAATTATTGCTGATATTGAAACAAACAACCGCAACAAATGGGATAAGAAATATATCATGGACCACTCTATAATACTCCCCAGCGAATAAGAACCAACTTCTGTTATGTTCTTACCATTAGGACAATGCCACTTACTCCCCCACTCCATTGCTGTACTATATACATCCCGGTACATATCTTTATACTCGAACTGGTGATAATCAATACAATTTAGTCCTTTATTTTTTAAGTATAAAAGTGCCGCGTCTGATAATGGGATAATTGGACATTCATTTTCCCCGGCTGTTTTCTTGATCTGATCAAGGTTATGTCTTACAAAACCAACATCATTAAGAAGAATTATTGTATCATGCATAATTATTATTAAACCTCGTATGCCCTAGAGGCATAACTACATAATAAAGCAAAAGGAATTGGTGGTTAGTTGTGTATGTATCTTTAATGGCGGGAAACAAATTCTCAGTTCTTGTTTAATATCCCTACTATCTGCTTAATCAATAAATGGATATCAGTCACTTTGTTTTTCAGCAATTTCATTGCTTTTAAATTTAACATACAATTTTGAAACCAAATCAACTAAGATTTATTTCATCAATAATTTTCTCTTTTCTATCAATTTCTAAAAGAGTAATCTTTTCAATCTCCATGCTTTGCTCAAAATCAAACATATTCAATTCCTTTAAGATTGATGGCAACTGCTCATATGAAATATCATTTAAAGCTAAAGTTGATTTAGGAAGCCAAATTTCTTTCACTGATGAATTACTTATCCTTGACCATACATTCGATAAGCCGTCCTGGAATAATATACACATACTCTTAAGTTCTCTCGACAAGAACCACCTGATATAAATAACAGGTGCTTCTTTTACAAATATCCCTAGCCCATTTGCCTGAATTGTAATCGAAGAACATTTTGACAAACAGGAATATACCACCTGTCTAAATTCTTCTTCATCTGAACAATCACCGGAAGTTATTGTAATATGCGGACATGCTGAATGAGAAGAATGATACTTAATGTTATATTTCCGAGACAAAACTTCCCAACATTCTATGGTTTGTGTTAAGATGGAACCGCTTAAAGGAATTACAATTGCTAAATGTTTCAAGATTAAAACCTATAATTCTTTAACATTGTTTAAGCGATTTTATTATATCCAGTATATTCACAGTTTGTTTCAATTAATACCTGGATAGGTTCTTATACCTGTAAGTACAACGGATACGCTTACCGCTGATTACTACATCCTTATCAATCTTCTCTTCTGTAATATTCCCTGCATTACAGTTGGGACATGTCTCTTCATGACAAAGACATATTTCGCCACACCCCCTGCATACACGATATAAACCTGTCTTTTGGATCAAGGGCGAACCCAAAAGAATACTAACCCTTGTCTTTCTTTCTCTTTCAATCCATTCATCATAATTCATGATTATGTATACAAAGTTGGTTACCTGTATTCATTCTTAATAACTTACATATACATATTATTTAATCATCAACACCATCTTTAGCCACACTATGCCTAAGCTTCCACTCTCCACCTACTTTTTTCCATATATGAGGCAACCTGAAACTGTCAATAACCTTCCAGAAGTGTTCCTCATCTATACCAAGATATTCAATAGTTTCCTTAAAATATTTTGAAGGAAATTCTCCATCAAACCTTTTCACCAGAGCAACGCCTTCATCTCTTGAAATATGTCCATCACGAACCTCATGAGCAGCATCGGAAGTCGTTCTACCTATTCCAAACTTTATATAACTAAGATAATAGTGAAGGCCGTCTAGCATGTCATCCAGGCTTGCATATTTTGAATATGTCCCTTCAGAACGCTCAGGATTTGCCTTAAAACCTGTATGTTCTGTAGCATAATAATAATTCTCCTGCGGTGTCCATTTATGAAAGAATGCATAGTAATGCATTTCAATCCCCCAGTCACTAATCTCCTCAAAAGATGGCATTCGATAGAAATGCAGGTCAGATGGATCATAATCCTCCTCACTGAAATAGTCTTTGTGTTTTAAACCGTACTCAATCATCTGATCCATAGCCGTTCCCTTATAAAACAGAGATTTACATTTCTTAAAAGGATACCGAGAAGACTCGGAAACACTCTTATCTCCACCATACTCGGCTTCAGCCATCTCGCCTACAAAAAGAAGTTTAATGTCAAACTTTAAGGCTATTCGGACAGGAGCGGCATGCATTCCATAGGAAAATGGAGCAAAGTTATCACCGATCTCCTCAAAACAGATACGTGAAAGTTTACGATGAAATTTACCATCTGGATGAATAAGAATATTGTTAAACCCGGAATCGATCATTTTCTTAAGATTTCGATACCCAATACCCGTATACTCAAAAGGTGCCCATGTAACCGTTAGGGGATGCATCCCGTACTGGTGTTTCAAATGATGTCCAACAAACGCTGAATCCTTTCCTCCACTACTTGGAACAAGAACATCCCACCTGCCATCATTACGCCTATACTTGTCCAACAATTCTTCAAGCATACGCGCTCTCTCATCCCAATCAATATTCTTTTTTGTCTCTCTGTAAGAACACGCGCTGCAGACCCCTTCTTCATTAAAGGTAATTCTTGGTCTTTGGTTGGACATTACACATTTAGTACAGAATTTCACCTCTTTTGGTAATTCCAGCAACTGTTTTTCCAACGGCTTTAGTGTATTCATCTTATCCATTTTAGTTAACATCTCCTTTATTGTGTTTTATTGTATCTGCAAAATTTTTAATAATCTTTAATCCTTCTCTTCCGCTTCTTTCCGGATGAAATTGACATGCAAAAACGTTGTTGTACATCAGACTGGAACAGAAATCAACATCCTCATAATTGGTTGTTGTCACAACAACTTCTTTATCATTCGGAATAGCATAAAATGAGTGTAAAAAGTACATAAACTCTCCACTATTAATCTCATTTAAAGGTGGAATGTACCAGTCATTATCAGACTTGCCTTCTGCAATCTCTATTTTGTTCCATCCAATATGTGGAACTTTGATTATTTTTTCATTTTTGTTCCTTTGAGGAAACTTCTTAACATAACCCGGTATAATATCCAATCCCTTATTGATACCAAACTCCTCCCCTTCAGACAGCAACAGCTGCATCCCAAGGCATATACCCATAAACGGCTTACCGCTTTTTATAAACTCATTAATAACCTGTATCAGTCCGGAGCTATTCAGATATTCCATTGCTTCACTGAATGAACCCACACCTGGTAATATTGCCGCATCTGCAGCTAAAATCCTATCCTTATCATGAGTAATTTCGGAGTATAGAGAATTATAGTTACACGCGGACTGAACACTGAACAAATTGCACATTCTATAATCAATTATGGCGACATCTAACTCTCTACTTTCCATACCTGGTCAGCATCTTTATATCCGGCAGTTAATCCCTCTACCACGTATATATTCTTTTATGGATTGAATACTTTCAATTCCAAATTCCTTGAACCTCTTTGCCTTCTTTAGAAACTCTATGTTCCCCTCGTCTTCAAAATCAAAATGATTTATCCCAGCATTATCCTGAATAAAACCGTAGTGAATTATAGAGGCAACGGCGACTGCATCTGCACTTCCATGTTTAAATGCATCCAAAACATGTTCAGGAGTAGACGCCCCTCCATGTGCTATTACCGGTATTGCAACCTCATCACATACTGATTTTATTAATTCAATATCAAAGCCTGAGCCAGTGCCATCTTGATCAACGGACGTAATGATTATTTCTCCTGCACCAAGCTCTTCCACTTTCTTTGCCCACCCGACAACCTCAACACCCGTAAATTCTCTACCATTATCTGTGTAGGCAAAATATTCTCCATTACTTTGTTTTATAGCTTCAATTGCTATAACAATCGTAGATGTACCAAAAATCTTTGAAGCCTCTTTAATAAATTTCTCATCCTTGATAGCTGCAGTATTTAATGATACCTTATCTGCACCTGATCGTAATACTTTGTTTATGTCATCAATTGTCCTCAAACCACCACCAACTGTCAAAGGGATAAAAACTTCTCTGGCCGTCTTACTGATAATTTCCTGTAGGCAGTTTCTTCCGTATAAACTTGCAACTACATCCTGAAAGATAAGTTCATCCGTGCCATTCTCATAATAATATCTTGCAAAATCCCAAGGTTTACCAAGAACACGCAAGCCCTCAAGATGGATCCCTTTCACCAGATTGGGTCCTTTGATATCAAGACGGGCAATGATTCTACGGGTATGCACAATGATATAGCTCAGGAATATATTTTAAACTTGATTGCAATATTTTTCATAATACCAATTCCGTGCAGAGAGACAATGATGGAACTGCTGCATAACTATTATAATCTGATTTTACCCCTTCAGGAGTTATTTACAACTTAAACGAATTAAGTGCCTTTTCATACTCTTCCCATTGACCGACATCAACCCATGATTTCTCTGAGACAGGATAAACACCTATCTTTAATTCTTTTTCTCTAATTTTCTTGATCAGGTCTGTCATGTCAAAAAACTTATCATCAGGAATTAAATCAAGTATACTGGGTTCAATCAGATACATTCCCGTGTTCACCAACAAATCATATTCTGGTTTCTCTCTTATCTCTTTCAGCTCTCCACCATTATCAATTTCACAAACACCATAAGGATGTGTATGGTGTTGTACTGACGCAATTAATGTAAAATCATACCTTCCTTTTGTATGAAATTCATAGATCTTGGCATAGTCGTCAAAGACAATAATATCACAATTTGAGACAAAGAACGGAGACTTGATTTTACTATCTAAGAACTTTAAAGCCCCGGCCGTGCCATAAGGCTCCTCCTCGGTAAGATATGAAATAGAATAGTCCTTATCAAAATCTTCAAAGAATGCCTTTATAATCTTTGCCTTATGATTAACTGAAACATAGAAAAGTTTAATCCCGTATTTTGCGTATTCATCCATGATTACTTCGATCATAGGCTTATTACCAATCGGGATCAGAGGTTTGGGTAAGATCCTGGTAAAAGGGTCAAGACGGGTACCTGTGCCTCCAGCCATAATGACAACCGGTAAATCCACCTTTTTAAGGGACCGCTTATGTTTTGTCAGATCTTCCCTGAAGATCACATTCTGAAGATAACCAAGCTTAAGTATAGGGATTTGCTGAAGAGTCTTGCTCTTCCTGAATTCCTTCTTGAGGTGTTCTATCTCATAATCCTCTGAAGCATGAACAAAGTCTTCATTCATAATCGTTATAATATTATCCTGGAAGGATACTGAAGCCCAAATCGCTCTTCTGAAATCACCGTCTGTTACAATACCAATCACCTTGTCATTATCATCTACAACCAGGATAAATTTCTTATCTCCGACATCCATTTGCTTGAATGCCTCACGTATTGAGCACTTAAGGCTGACACAATATTTTGACAAATCACTCATGAATACTGTTCTCCTTTATTGTCTGTTTTGTAACAATAAAATCCTTACATTAAGGTACAGCTTCTAACCTATTGCACCCTTATTCACCATACACAATTCTTTTATATACTTTTCCTGTTACCGTTTCTTCATCTCCTCTACATAATGCCCATAGTAACCCTTCCAATATTGGAAGAATATTTTTAGCAGAAGCAGAAAAGATTGTTTCCTTTAGCCTAAAGTGATAGAGATTCGTATATTTAGATATCAACTGTTGCACTCGATGCTTTTTAATATAATTCTCAGAAAGCTCTTTATTAATTCCATCCACTAATTTTAAAAAATGTTCGGTTTCAATATTCGTCAGATTATGTCTTAGTACATATCGTGAGTCTTCGTCTGAACTAAGAATGTATTCCAAATCATCACAATCAATTAATCCTCTTTCTTTTGCCTCATTATATATATCCGTCCCATGAACAGGTACGATATAGTTAATTGAAAACGGACTTCTAAAAAAATATTTGCTGAAATATGACAAATACTTCTTTGTTTCCATTAGCGTTTCCTCTGTTTCAGAGAATGTATTAGTTAATAAACTAAAATTTGTTTCAATGCCAATTTTATCACAATGAGCAACAATATCTTTTAACTGCTCTAAATCATTTTTTTTCCTCATTTCATCCAAAATAGTTTTGCTGCCGGATTCAACCCCTAAACAGATTCTTATGCAGCCTGCTCTTTTCATAAGACTTAAAATTTCTTTATTAAGAATTCTAGAATTTGTAGAACCAGCCCAAGAAAATCCTCGTTTATTCTTTGACAAAACATATTCGCAGAAATTAGTTATATTTTTCTTCGTTCCACCCAATATAACTTCATCGTGAAAACATATAAAATTACAATTATAATCTTTCTGTAGTAATAATATTTCTTCCAAGATATTTTCAGGGCTTCTAACTCTGACACCCCTTCCAAACACTGGATTACAAAAAAGACAATTAAAAGGGCAGCCTCTGCTTGATATTACATGTGCGGTATAAAGTAAAGGATGTCCTAATGCAAAATATCTCTTATAACGATTAAAGTTTAAAAGATCTCTTGCAGGAAAAGGAACATCATCTATATTTAACATCGGCACAGAAGCTTTATTTAGCAACACATCATTATCGCTATGATATGCAATACCGTCGACATTCGTTATGGATCTGTTTTCAACGATATGTTTAAGCAAATTCAAAACAATTTCCTCACCTTCTCCCAAAACGTAGTAATCCGCTTTCAAATAATCAGCAAGCACTTTAATAGAAGGCTTTAAATATGAACCCCCAATAATAATTTTAGCCTTAGAGATTCTTTTTGACGCTTCAATTATCTTCTTTAGATACTTATGTTTAGGAAATACTCCACCAATTAATAAGAAATCATAATTATATTGTTTTAATATGTTATCGACATAATATGAACTATTATAATATCCTAAACAAAAATCATAATTGAAATCATGAACTTTTACATTGAAATCCCTTCTGAGAACTGAAGCAATATAACTAATCCCAAGTGGAAAAGAAATGCCTTTAATTCCCTGGCGTGCACCAGAATTCGGAGGGTATATTAATAAAAGATCAGGTCTATTAGAAATCAATTTATTTGGCCACTGACCCAAGAATAATATTTAGTCAAACTCTCACGTAATAACGTTTGAGACAAATCAGGATATCTAGAAAACTTTACGGAAATGTTATTCTCGTGAAATTATAGAAAAATAAGAGGTAAAAAAATTTCTCAGAGTTGTTTAAAAACTTTAAATTATGACTCATTATCATACACGATTAATAATATTCCCATGAACTTTATCGTACGCCTATTTTGTTAAATATTTCAGATTAGAAACAAAAGATTTAGGGTCCCAACTTGTCAAACCAACTTTTATTATACCTCGACGAATAAATTCTTCTATAACCTCTGCTTCGTGTTCCGCGGAAGCAATAGGGAAAAAGCTTTTTTTAAGATAGACAAGCTCATACATTGTCCTGCCACCAGCACATATTGCAAAATCACAGTGTTGTAGGAAAGGAATCAAGTTGGCAGGGTTTATTACAACACTATACTCTTTTCTTGAGCCTCCTATTAATGTTTCGATTTCATGAGGCTCAGGATAACCAGGTCCAAGTATTACATAAAAGGCATAGCCCGGCCAATCTTCTTGTAAAAGAGTCTTTAGTACCTTAAGAGTAAGCGAGGTTGGGTCTCCCCCTCCCAAAGTCACCACTATATTGTAAGCTTCATCTTGCCTCCTTATCATGTCTTCTTCCAGAAACTGATCGAAAATAAAATAATCAATGCCTAAAAGATATCTGGTGTTTATATATTTTCCGCTATTTATCTTTTGCATTCTCTCAGGTGCAAGGATGTTGGAATTTAAAAGCACGTTTACGTCAGGATAGATAAATCGACTATCGTCAATAAACACAATATTTATTCCTCGCTCTCTCAACCTACTGAAATACGAAGTATCTATATCCTTGTACGGTACGTCTACAACCAACATATCCGGTTGATATTCATTGATTGCATCCATAATACTCTCCCGCTCTTCTCGGTCCGGAGGAACTGGTAGTGTTCTCACCTTATAACCATTTCGAGTAACATGGTTTGTTCCCTCAGAAAAATTACGCATTAAAAACATGATTTCTGATCCATACTCACTCTGAAGCACCCTGGCAAGCATCAGGCACCTGGATACATGGCCAAATGAAAGGCCATACGTACGCCCAGCATCAACACGAAACAAAACTGTTTCCGGTATCTTGTTGTTCTTAAATAATAGATGGATCCATTCTTTTAACGATCTCAAGAAGAGATATCCTCCATGGATCTATATCACCTTGCTTAAATATGGACCTAACATTCTCAAGATCCTCTATTGTATCAACAGTAATTCTTATTGAAGGTTGAGCTTCTTTTCCGACAAACGGCAAGAAATACGTAGCATATTCTTCCTTATTGTTTAAGACATACAAATTGATATGTTCTCTTTCTTGCGGATCTTTTGCCTTAACTCCCAATTGTTTTAATAAATCAGCAGAAAACACATCCACCCCGCTCCCTTCTGGAAGATTCTCGCATTTAAGATAGTCAACCTTTCTCTTAATCATCTCATTTACTGCACATTCAATAACTTCAGGGCAGGTGAAAGGATTATCTGCTGTAACCCGAACTACTATGTCAGCAGGAAATGCTTCAAGGCACCTTAAATAACGTTTTAGAACATCATATTCCTCTCCGCGTAATACTTCAACTTCCTCCTCTTCGCCCAAATTTGCAATTATATCGTCTGCTGTATCTTCTGTTGTTGCTAGAATTATTTTAAATCTGTCTTCCGGTAACCCAGCCTTTAATCGTTTTAACAAGAATGACAACATGGGAATTCCGCCCAATATCATCATGGCTTTTCCCGGTAACCTTGTAGAATTATAACGACATTGAATAACTACAAGATGCCTTTGAGATATATCGCTTTTATCTGCAGGTATTGTGGTACTAGAGGTTTGCATCGCTTTCCACTGCATCCCTGTCAACTGCCTTAAACTCTTCAATATCCTGCTTAATTGTCCTCCCTTCCAACCATTTCAAATCTTCTGGTTTAAGTTGGGAAGTTGGACGGCACAATAAAAGGTCTTCCTCTCTTAAAGTATCACCCTTTTTCAGCGATTTTGCCGTGAATACTCCACGACGATATTGTGTCGCATATTTACGATCCGGTCTATTGTAACATCCTTGTTTAGTTCCTTTCATTTGTTGAAAAAGATCGATCCCGGTTACCAATTGCCTTAGCATTTCAGCATCCACAGAATGATAATGGTCTGCACCTTCCTTTGTTACATCCAAAGTAAAATGAGTTTCTATTACTTCAGCCCCGAGCATGGCAGCAGCTAAACATGCTTTTATACCCGGATAATGGTCAGAATAACCAACAGGCACGCTAAACAACTCCTTCATATACGGAATAATTGCAAGATTAAGGTCTTTTGCTTCAGTGGGATACAAGGACAGACAATGCAGCAACGCTACAGGTCCACTTTTAACTTCAGATAAATAATACAATGTCTCTGAGATTTCCGTCAAAGTTGCCATACCAGTTGATAAATAAATCGGCTTTTTTGTTTCTGCAATGAAACCTAAAAGATGCTTGTTCGTACAATCCATTGAGGAAACTTTATATGCCAGTACACCTACCTTCTCAAGGATCTCAATAGCCCATGGACTATAAGGTGTAGAAAGGAATTCTACCCCGCAACCATGCGCAATTTCTGCTAATTCCATATGTTGCTCCAGACTCATTTCTCCTCTCTTTATTGCCTGGTAATGGGGTGACGAAGGTAATGCTAAATCTGCCGCCCTGTAAGTTTGGAATTTAACAGCATTCGCCCCTGCTTTGGCAGCAGACTTTGTCATCTCAATAGCCAACTTCATGTCACCTTCATGATTAAAACCAATTTCTGCAATTATTTTTGTCATTTTAGAACTTAATCCAAAGGGCTTAAACAATAATACCCCCTTTAAGGGAGTTTCCTCAAGCCTCCGGCTATATTAACGGTCGTTGTCTATGCCCTGCTATAGTTCAATTATAACCATAACATATTTCTCTGCCCCTTCAAAACCCTCCCAACCCGCAACTCCATGAGTTAATGTTTTTTGAAAATCCATGTATGAATCACCAAAATCTTTGTAAGTAAGAACTGTTACAGCTTTTACTCCTAAAGACTCGTACAATGATTTATAATCATGTGAAACTATATTTGTTTTAAATGAACGTTTTTCTCTCAACTCAGCAGTCGTATGATTTTCATCATATTCTAAATGGATTATATATTTTCTACAGACTCGGATCATTTCTTTTAAAGCTAATCTAATTTTTGAACTATGAATATTCATAAATACGCCTACAGAAAAACCAATATCAAATACTTTATCTTTTGCAGGCAGATAACAATTATCACTGTTAACGATAGGAATATCTAAGTCCCCAATATATTCCTTAGAATTTTTCAACTGTGAAAAGCTAAAATCAAAACCTCCAACTCTTACACATGAAAATTCTTCCTTAGCTCTGCGAATATTCCAACCAAAACCACAACCTGCTTCAAAAACACTTCCAAACTCAAGTTCTCGTAATTTATCAATCAACATATTTTGGAAGAACATCTCCCTGTCAAGATATCCTGAATTAAGAATCTCCTGCATATAAACATATCCACGTTTATGCCAGTATCCACGCTGATCTTTAAGTTTAGAAGCTTTTATACCAAGGAGTTTAAACGTTGAGAGTTTGAGAAAAGAATACAACTGGAAAGCTTTAATTCTAAAAGTGTTTTTCAAATACAAACTGTCATTTTTGTTTACCATCTTTGCTTTTGCTCCATACACATAATAGTGAAAAGTTATATCGCCCTGCATTTTCTGCATTCTGGCGTTAGTTTCCAGTCATTATTTTTTGTGGCATATCGTAATTGTTTCATAATTTTTGAATTCCAAATATTGTACAAGCTAGCACTCTTTAAGTTTCCGACTTTTGGACCGTATGCAGGATGACAACACGAATATACATCACCATTGCCACGAATATATAAACGGTCCCATGGTTCATTACACTTTATGCTATGTGTTTCCTCGCCTACTCCCATTTTCCCTGGAGACCTCTCTTCTACCAAATCATGTGGTCTGTATTTTTGAACTGATACATAGTCAACTTTTTCAATCCAATACTTTATAAATTCATCTATATGTTGATCATTGACGGAAAGATGAACACAACTTACACGCACAACAGGGAGTTTTAATTTTAATTTATCACGCATTCTGACAAAGTTTATGATATTGTTCTTAACTTTTGTAAAATCAGAACCGACTCTGATCTTTTCATATGTTTCTTCAGTCCCACCATCAAATCCAACTCGCAAACGAGTCAGACCAGTTTTTAAAATTTTCTCGCTAACTTCCTCGGACAAGAGTGTCGCATTTGTATTTACCATAATATCAATAATACCAGCTTCCCTTGCCAGATTTATCATATCAATTAATCGTATATCCAAGAATGGTTCGCAATGACCACCAATACTCATGGAAGGTAAATTATATTTTGCAGCTTCTTTTAAAATCTGTTCATACATATCCCATGGCATTTTTTCATCATAGTTTAATGAGGAAGTTTTCTCTGGACTGGAATAAAGACACATAATACATTTAAGATTACACTTCCACAAAGGCTCTAATACTAAAAAAGGGGGAAACTCAAGCTCTTTTCCCATTCTTGAGACTTCAGACCATTTTTCCCGATATACTTTAAACTTGTCACCAAGAATATTCCCTAGATATTCATCTACATCCTCTTTTATAGAATAATCTTTTATAGCATGATTATATGTAATTTCATCCATCTTCATTTTTAAAAACCCTGTTTGGTCTGCCTAGAACCCATAAAAATTGCTTCCTCCTCTAGATAAAGCTTCCAGTCATCATCTAATATTGACGCCATTCTTTCTTATAATTTCTTCTACTAAATAGTAGAAGTACCAAAAATTCAAATAGTAACAAACAAGCCGTTAGATAATTATAACTTTAGTCGGCTTACAGCCGAACAACAAAGTCACTTCTCTTTAGACAATAGTAGTTTACGCCATTAATCTTCTTTGTCTTTTCTGTTTAAACCAGAACCCAGGAAATCCTTTGTGTAATTGTAGGTAAAGTCCTCGCGATCTTTGCCACTTATACTCACATCAACTTTCTTTTTCTTAGCACCGTGATGGCAATTATTACAAACTTTACTCTCTTTTTTACGACCAGAAAGGTGTAGTTGTCTTTGTTGCCCTTGAAGAATATCCCACGCTTCCTTCACTGAATGCTCGTTAACATTACCAATAATATCTTCCATTTTAAAATCGGATGGACATTTCAAGTAATTGCCTTGGCTGGTTATACATATTCGCTGCCAAAGCCTTGGGCATACAAATTTATCATCTGGAACAAGAATTATTTCTTCAAAGTTCATGTCTGGATTATACGCAACACGATCTACAATACTCTTCATTAGGCTAATATATTCATTTGGGTTATGCTTAATTGCGGACCAAATGGTCTGTACATTTAACAGCGTACTTGCATGGAGCTCATCCCTTATTTTGCGTAGCATCTTTAATTTATTCAAGGATTCAACATATTTTAATGGCTTACGAACAGATTCATATATCTCACCTAAACCGTCAAAACTCATTGTTATCCAATCCGTTCCGGCAGTAATCAAATCTCTTGCAAGTTTATCCGTTAGCAGACCACCGTTTGTGTTAATCCATACCTCCTTAACTCCTTGCTGTTTCGCGTATCTAACCATTTCAACAATATCCGGATGCATCAACGGCTCTCCACGCATACTAAATTTGAGGGTAAATAGTCCGTATTGCCCACTCTCCTTTACTATTCTTTTATACATTTCCAACGGCATCAAAGCATTTTCGCCAATGTCCATGTACTGCCTGAAACAATGGTCGCATTGGATCTGGCATTTACTACAAACTTCAATATCAATATTGAGAGGAAACTTAGGTACTTTCTTTCTTGGATAATACTTCCACTGGTATCGATTAATTAAATAAGAAATAAGTTTTCCTTTACTTCTTCTATATTCGTTTTTCCAATATTCAAAAGGCGTTTCACAACTAAATTGAACTAGTGTTTCTGATTTTTTCATTTTAAGCACTCTCCACTAATTTTGCCTAGGAGCATAACTGGATAATTTTTCTTTTTGCGGTTCAGACTTAAATACAGGATCAAGGATATTTTTTATGCAAGTGTCAACCAGATCATTAAGTGTTAATTTTTGTTTTTCAATTATTGAACCTATTGTATCATCAGGTTGCACTGTTGTATTAGACTGGCAAATTATATTTCCAGTATCTACTCCCTTATCAATATAATGACAGGTTAGCCCCGTTGTTTTTTCTCTGTGTTTAAGAACCCAATAGGTTGGTGAAGGCCCTCTGTACTTCGGAAGTAAAGAAGGGTGTATATTAATACTGCCTAATCTTGGTGAGGAAAAAACCTTTTCAGGAAGTATTTTCATATATGCATGACAAACCAACAAATCAATGTTAAAAGCAACAATAAACTCTCTTAACTTTTCAAAAGATATAGATTCATGGCCCTCGACCTTATAATTATGTTGTAGAGCAAAGTTATACACAGCATTAAACCATCCATCATGGCTTTCTTTTTTATACTGGGTAACAACTAACTTAACATCTATATCTTTCCTACAATGCAAAACTTTTAACAGTTCTAGTCCTAAGCCCCAATTAGCCAAAAGGATTATTCTCAACATTTCGTTTTAGAATTCTCTTTTTATAATTTCAGCAATTTCAATATTAGGATCCCCTTTCGAACCGTGGCGGCATTTCGCACAGGAATTGAGTTCCATGCGCCTTCCTTCTGAATGAATCCTTCTAATTTTATCCATTAACTCACTATGCCACATTTCGCGTATGGTCAGATCCTTAACATTGCCAAGGATTATATCGTCAGCATCCCAACCGGTGCAGCACTGAGTCTTCCCATTATATGCAATCACAATGCGCTCCCAAGGATATTGACAAATAAAATCTTCCTTGATTTCCATATGTCCGCTAAAATTAATATATGGGTTGCAAACAATATAGTCCGAGACTACCTTCATTTTTTCGTAATACTCCTTCGGATTATCCTTTATAGCAGGCCAAATTGTACACACCCTAACCTGCGGCAACTTACTTTGGGTTTCCTTTTTCCTGTCCTTAAGCATCATAAGCTTCTGGTAACTATCCTGAAACTTTGCGGGATGCCGGATGGATTCATATGTTTCACCTATTCCATCAAAAGAAACAGCCACATAGCTTACCTGGTTTTCAATAAAGCAATCAATCATATCATCATTAATATAAAAAGCGTTTGTCAAAAAAGAAACATTCTTAATTTTGCTCGTTGCGTATCTAATCATTTCCTTGATTTCAGGGTGAGTTAAAGCCTCTCCGCGCCATGACAGGCGGATTGAGTAAACAGAATTATCAGCACATTCATCCACGGCTTTCTTGAACAAATCCATGTCTATCAGACCTATCTCATTCATCCCATCACGATAACACATAGGACAATTCATATTACAGGTATTTGCTGACTCCAAATCAACATGCAAAGGAAAAGGTGCAACAATTTTATTTTTGGGCTCAAGATACCAATTAAGTCTATTAAAGAAATATTCAATAAAATTCCCCTGTGCAAGAATAAAGTTCCAGTATCTTTCTGGAGTATCGAATGGATTTTGGTGGAAATTTATTTGAAGCCCAGAATCCTGATCATCTGAATCAAGCTTCAATATTTCCTCAAAAATCTTTATCTGATAATCAGCATCTCTGGCAGGCATTACCTGTTTCACAAAAGTATTCAACCGATCTAAATCACAAGAAAGGGCGAGTAGATCTCCATTTTCGTTGTTTTGGAAATCGAATTGCGCTCCTTTCTTAAATTGATCCATAATTTGCGCAAAATCCCCATTTTTACAAACTGCATAAGGTACAGAAATATCAAAACTAATATCTAGTTTTCTATTCTTTTTTATAAATCTTGCCTGTAACATTAGTACTCCATTAACACTACATACCGTTTACGGCCATATATGCAAAATATACCGCATTGAATCTAAGAAAAAACCTGCACGCTGGTATAATTTCTGGGCGCTTTTGTTTATTGATTGTGTTTCTACAAAGATTTTATATTTGTCACCATATTCTCTTGTAATCCTTGACATCAGAGAACAGCCCAAACCATGTCCCTGAAAAGGTTTCAGCACTCCAATAATGTGTAAAGTAATATTTTCATTATTAACAAAATTAATGGTGGCCATACCCACAGGTTGTCCCTGTAAATACACAACAGCAATTCTGTCTGCTCCACCCATGCAATGATTCCTGATAGAATCAGACCACAGTTTTCGTGCTTTATCCAGTGGAATATTATCATCCATATAAAATCTGCTGAATATCATTTCGTCAGCCAAGGGAATAAAAATGTCAGGATCAAAGGAATCAAAGAAGTTTACGGTGTGTTCATTAGTGACATCAGAAGTGTGATTAAATTTGTACACAAGCTCAGTATCAATAAACCTGGCAGAATTTTTTACCAAACAATCCAGAACTATTGGAAAATCTCCCGGTAATTTTATGGCAATAAAGTCTGCATCTCTGTTTTCAGCTATGAGTTTTTTAACATTATCCGCCAACTCACATTGATTTATATCCGGAGAGATATCTCGAAAACCAATTAGACCACATTGTAAACCAAGCTGCTTCGAATCCCATTCTAAATGTTCATAAAACAATGTTTCCATCATGCAATTGTATTAAAATCACTATCTCGCATCATCAAAAAATCAAGGACCGAAAGCATTTCTTCAAATCCACCGTGAAGTTGCTTATAAACAGGATTTTTAAATTCCTGCCAGCATACATTAATACCTTCTTTTTTAAATATTGCTTCATCCAGGTAATCCCTGGAACCACTGCCTGTCAGGTAATCATCCCCCCCTACAGACTTAACCAAATCCACTAATCTCCGGCTACCGGTACTTTTAACGTTGAATTCTGAAGCAAAAACAACTGGAGTATTTATACCAAGCATCTTTGAACAAAGCCTTAGTAAGTTCATATTAAAGCTAATTAATAAATCATAATCCCTGTTATATATCTCACTTAATCTGCCATAGATAAGATCAAAATTGCTGGCTTTCCCATAGGCAGTCTGGATGGTTTTCAGGTGTTTATAACGCCAGTTTACTTCATTATTAATCCTCACTTCTTTGATGGTCTGATGGTAACGGCTCTTTTTTTGAACAGGAACAGTTAACCATTGAACTCCGTTCTGTGCCTTAATCTTATCTCTGTGGTGCCATCCACGACGTAAAAACTGTACATCATCCAAAACAATATAAATATTACTTTCCTGCCATCGATCAAAGAATCCAAGCCAGGGGAGAAAGTCTGGTTGATGTATGGTTACAACCATTTCTTTTTCTTTAGAACACCATTATAAGAAAGAATATTCACATTAAATACCTTACTACCTCAAAACATTCTGCATATTTAACACCAATCTTTTGGCCATCATTTGCATTTTGGTTCTTAAAATATTCCAACCATTTATATCTCACCCTTTCCAATTCAGATTTATGAGCTTCAATAACCTTTATTTTTCTATCCATCATATCTGTAATATCGGAATAAAAATTCCCATGAAAAGGTTTTTCCGCATCGTAATAATTACTCCGATACATCAAAAACCGTTGCACATGACGCCCCGCCATCAGAACATTCTTAGCGGCATAATGATGATCCCTATGTAAGTCATGCACCCAAGGACTGTATATTACATCAATATTAAGCTCTTCTATATAACGTCTAATCTCGCAGGTAAGAGATTCTTCAAATGGCACACAAAACGTGTCGTAATTTAAGCAAATCAATTCGGCACCTATTATTCTTGCCGCCTCTTCACCCTCCTTGTAAGCAGTGTCGTTATCCCTAACTGTACTGCCATCTACTCCGTTGTAACCAGAATTACAAATAACCACCATAACAACTTTGTCTCCTTGCTGAATATGCTCCATAAGTGTGCCACTGCATCCAAGTTCTATATCGTCAAAATGAGCCCCAATTCCCAAAACATTCATGGTATCACTTCCCTTCCTCGAAATATTTTACAATAACATCACTAACACGATGAACATCTTTATCAGTCATGGATGGGTATAAAGGAAGCGTTACCTCCCTTTCCGCCACTTCCTCCGTAATATACAACATTCCTTCATGACAACCAAAATTGCGACGGTAATAATCAAATAGGTGTATGGGCGGATAGTGTATGCTGGACTGTATGCCATTGCTCTTTAAGAATTCCATAAATCCCTGCCGACTAACCTCTTTATCTAACAAGACTGGAAAGATATGATGTGATGAAGAATCACCCTTGACGTTAAACGGCACTTTAATGCCACAAACATCAGCAAGCCTTTCTCTATATATTTGGTCTATTTCACGGCGCCTTATATTTTCGTCTTCCAGTTTCTCCAGTTGAACGATCCCAATTGCTGATCGCATCTCATCAATACGATAATTATAACCAAGCTCTACTACATCATAACTAAATGCACGGCCCTTATGTCTGTCTAATGTCATTGCCGTCATACCATGTGATCTCATCAATCTAATCTTTTCAGCCAGACCATCATTATTTGTTGTTATCATTCCGCCTTCCGCCGTAGTCATATTCTTATTTGAGAAAAAACTGAAACAACCAATATCGCCAATTGTCCCACACTTTCGACCGTTGTATTCACTTCCCGGAGCATGAGCACAATCTTCAATTACATAAACACCATGCTTATCAGCTATTTCCATGATATGATCCATATTGCAAGGGTTACCTGCATAATGAACTATTTGAATCGCTTTTGTTCTCTCACTAATCTTCTTCTCAATATCTACAGGTGAAATATTAAAATCACTTAGATCTGTAATATCGGCAAATACAGGTTTTGCCCCTGTATAAACAATGGAATTTGATCCGGCAACAAACGACAGGGACGGGCAAACCACCTCATCATTCTTTCCTATATTAAGCGATAAATTCGCTAAATGAAGAGCCGCTGTACAGTTTGAAACAGCAATAGCATGTTTAACCTTTATGTAATCTGCAAATTCCCTCTCAAATATTTCAGTTTGTTCTCCCATTGTCAACCAACCGGAAGAAAGGACTTTCTGCACAGCTATCATCTCTTTTCCATTAAACCCTATATCAAATAATGGTATTTCCCACATGGTTTATCAGCTTAATTTAAAATACATCTTTTGGTAGAAAATCATATTTAGATTCTTCAAAAATCTTCTGTGCCTTTACATAATCCTCTTTCATCCCTATACTACATGGGAGATTCATGGCAGTATCATAAACACTGAGAGCACTTTCTATAATTCTATACTTACAATCTACATATTCTGCCACCCTTTCTTCGAATCTGTTTACAAAACTCCCGACAGAAGAGATCCATCCTGTATCCAAACAGTCTTTAATATATTTCCATTCATTACCTGATATTTCAGGTTTTGATAAAGGAATTAAATAATCGGCATTAACTTCAGACATTATAAATATTGTATTTATACCTCTTAAGATTTTCTTTGTCCTTAAACCATTCAATTGTTTGCATTAGTCCATCTTCTAAAGACACTTTCGATTCCCATCCGGTTAATTTCTTAAACAATCTATTATCACAAACTAATCTTTCAACTTCACTTTTTTCAGGTCTTTTTCTAATCTCTTCAATAACTATAGCAGCATTAGGATTTATTTGATTTATTATCAGTTTTGCAAGATCTTCAATAGATGTTTCTTTTCCAGAACCGATATTAACCACTTTACCTATCGCCTCATTATTTGTGACCAGAGCAATAATACCTCTACATACGTCCTTAACATAGTTTAAGTCCCTTGTTGGATGGATGGAACCTAGTTTTACTTCCTTACTGCCATTTAAAAGTTGAGTGATTATTGTTGGAATAACCGCTCTCGCAGACTGTCTCGGCCCATAAGTATTGAATGGTCTTGCAATTACTACGGGAAGACCAAAGGATCTATAAAAGCTTTCTGCAATAGCATCAGCACCAATCTTCGTAGCAGAATAAGGCGATTGCCCTTGAAGCGGATGTTTTTCATCAATAGGAACATACTGGGAAGTACCATATACCTCCGAAGTGGATGTAACTAAAACTTTTTCTATATTATAATCTCTGCACGCCTGTAGAATATTCAGAGTTCCTCTGATATTTGTATCTAAATACATATCTGGCGAATGGTATGAAAAAGGAATAGCAATCAGGGCCGCCAAGTGTAAGACCATATCTACACCCTTTACAGCTGCCCTAACTCCATTAGGATCCCTTATGTCACCGGCAATAGTATTTATTTGTTTAAGCTTTTCTTCTGGAAGTGTATCAATCCATCCCCATGAATTAAAGGAGTTGTAAAAAACAAAGGATTTAACATCACAACCTTCATCTAAAAGAGCTTCAACAAGATGGCTGCCAATAAAACCATCTGCTCCAGTTATCAACACCTTCTTACTTTTTAGTTTCATTGAAGTTATATTTCTCTTCTCGAAGACTTACTCGTTTATGCCTTAAGATAAAACATAAATGTTCAATTCACACCAAAAATCTATTAAATTAACTCATATAATAAATAAGCAGAATCGTGATGTGATGAATGTGCATAAGTATAACTAAAAGTTTGCCTCAGATACTTCCTCTTGAGGTCTTGCCTATCAACTAGTACCTTAGCAGTTAAATTTTCAGAATGTTGTAACTCTTTTGAATCTAAATACCTCCATAATAAAATATGCGTAACACCTTTTGCCTTTAAATATTTGACCAAATCATCAGGGTTTTTAACTTTCTCATAATAATGAGTATCGTGTCTAAGGTTATATTCATATATAAATCCTCTATCGCAATAATACGACCGCGGTTCTCCTACAGAAAGTATAATGGAACTCTTTGGTAGTTTATCATTAACATATTTAAACACCTTATAGCTTCTTTCGTTCTTCTCTAAATATTCCTCTTCTGACATCATTCCAACTTTGAGCTTAAAGGCATCACGATTGTAATGTGCACAAAGGATAGTATTAAATCCTAATAAGACAATTAATGCTGAACTTAAAAAGATTTTTATATTTCTTTTTTCCATACCCACGAAAATTAAAGCTACCAAAATAGCAATAAATCCAAGACAGGGCAGGAAAAACCTGACAATCTGTACAGTAAAAAACCATAAAATTACATATCCTACTACTATTGCAAACAAAACCTTAATAACGCCTTTATCATTTCTCCTTAAAAAAATACCG
>Ga0187833_10001789_pt1 | contig 23972 bp, 21 predicted proteins | sample ETNtaG_37_FD_167968 | JGI IMG/M metagenome (GOLD analysis project Ga0187833, IMG submission 167968) | Marine microbial and viral communities from oxygen minimum zone, Eastern Pacific Ocean - ETNP2014_SV_400_PacBio MetaG (Illumina Assembly) | ecosystem: Environmental > Aquatic > Marine > Hypoxic...
TCCGGTCGAGCCGAAAGCCGTTTCCGGTTCGGCAGTCTCGAGCACGGGCAACATTACTTCGGCATCCGGTTTGAGCGCAGATCGACCCTGTTCGGTCACAGACAGCGTCGGAAAATGGCCGCTGTTCAAGAGCAATCCTTGCCCGACCAACATCGAGATGATTTCGCGAATCTGCGTATCGGAGTAGTCCTCGACGATGTTGTACACGGACAGGTGGTCATGCCCGAACTCAAGGATCTGCTTCGTTTTGCCGCCGCGCAACACTCTGGCAACATAGCTGGCGCCGAATCGTTCTCCCGTGCGGATCACGGCCGACAGAATCTTTTGCGCGATCACCGTGGCGTCGAAGCGTTCGACGTCCACGGACACGCAAACGTCGCACCCGCCGCAATCACCGTCCAGCTCTTCGCCGAAATAGTCCAGGAGGCGTGCTCGCCTGCACGTGGACAGCTCCGCGTACGCGACCAGCGTGTCGAGGCGCCGGCGTGCGCCTTCGCGCTCTGATTCGCTCTCCATCTGGCTGATGAAGTACTCTTGGGTCCCGCGATCTCCGGGGGAATAGAACAGCACGCAATCGGACGGCAAACCGTCTCGACCGGCGCGTCCGGTCTCTTGATAGTACTGCTCGATAGACGACGGAAGATCGTAGTGAACCACCAGGCGTATGTCCGGCTTGTCGATTCCCATGCCGAACGCAACCGTCGCCACGACAATCAGAACGTGGTCGCCGATAAATCGGTCTTGGATCGCCGCCCGGTCGTCTTCCAAGCCGGCATGATAGGCGACCGCGTTGAAGCCGTCCGAGTTCAGCATGCCTGCCAGCTCTTCAGTGCCTCGGCGGGTCGTCCGATAGATGATCGCCGACCGGTCGGAGTGCTTGCGCAGATAGGCGGTCAATCGGCGGTACTGGTTGGTCTTGGTGTGCACCGCGTACGTCAGGTTGGGTCGATTCAGGCTCGCGACGAACACGTTCGGCTCGCGCAGCTTGAGTTGTTCGAGAATGTCCTGCCGCACCCGTTCCGTGGCCGTAGCCGTGAGCGCGACGACCGGCACGTCCGGGAACGCCGTCCTCAAGGAACTCAGCATGCGATAGTCCGGGCGAAACTCGTGACCCCACTCGGAGATGCAGTGGGCCTCGTCGACCGCGATCAGGCTCAAGGTCACCGATTGCAGGAACCGTCTAAATGTCGACAACGCCAATCTCTCGGGAGCAGCGTAGAGAATCTTCAACTCGCCGTTGAACGCTCGACGCTGAACGTCGCTCATCTCGATTTGCGACAGCGTGCTGTTGATGTAAGCTGCCTGAATGCCGTTGCCCAGCAGCGCGTCGACCTGGTCTTTCATCAGCGCGATCAGCGGAGATACGACTAGCGTCATGCCGTCCAACGCGAGCGCGGGGAGCTGGTAGCACAGTGACTTGCCGCCGCCGGTCGGCCTGAGAACCAACGTGTCGTGACTTGCCACAACGCTCGCTACGACTTCTTCCTGCTGAGGAAGGAAGCTGTCGTAGCCAAAGTGCTTCTTGAGAAGGTCGGTTAGCAGAATCTCAACTCCCGCATGCAACCGGTGTTCGCCGTTCCGTGTTCAGCCCGGAGATTCTCCGACGATCTTGAGGGCAGCCGGTTTGAGTAGAGCGTACACGGTCGTGTGCACCGGCGTCGGAACGTTGTGTTCGCGACCGAGTCTGACCACCGCTCCCGTCAAACCTTCGATTTCTACGGGGCGTCCGGCCTGAAAGTCGTTCGCGAGGCTTGTTCGCCCTTGAGCCGGGAACGCGTCGAGTGAGGACTCGCACCAGTCGAGCACGTCGTCACCCGGGTCGGCCCCGCTCGCATGCGCGACGGCGACGATCTCACGCCACGCGGTCTTGATCAGTTCTCGCGTTTCGGGGATCGCGCGCATCTCGCCGTACGTAATCTGAGTAGCGGCGTTGACGCTGGCCGAGCCGGTGAGGTACACGAACTTGCGCCACAAAGCGCGCATCGCGTTGTCGGAGAGTTCGACTTTCCATGACGCCGTTTGGAAGACGTCAAGGAGCGTCTGACCTCGGCTTTTGATGCCGCCCGACATCTCGCCGAACGTGATGCTGCCGACTTGCCCGCGCTGGACGACGAGTCCGGGTTTCTCGATTCCGGCCAGAACCACAGCCGTGCCCACCATCACATGATTGGCGCCCAGATCCGCCGCCAACAAATGCCCGTTGTCGACACCGTTCTGGAGCGTGAGTACGACGGTCTCGGGGCCGATCATCGGACGCACCGCGGGAATCGCCTCGGCGTTGTGGTACATCTTCACCGTGTAGAGGACCAAGTCGACGGGCCCGACCGAGGCCGTGTCGTCCGTGGCGGCGCCTTCGACGGTGAAGTCTCCGGAAAGTTCCGAGGTTACCGCGAGACCGTTGGCTTTGATCGCCTCAAGGTGCGGGCCTCGGGCGATGAACGTCACGTCCTGACCGGCCTTGGCCAGCAGCCCTCCGAAGTAGCCGCCGACTCCGCCAGCGCCCATGACGGCAATTCTCATAAGTGTCCTCCGATTATGATCGCGCAGTTTCAATCCGGTCCCGTATCGACGTTGAGACAGATTCCCCAGGCGACCTGTCAGCTTGGCCGTGATGGTCATCAACTAAATAGACTGTGCTTAACGCTTCCCTCGACGCAGAGTCTTTCGCAGATTGAGAAGCCTTCGCAGATCTGCTGGCAACAGTGACTGTTCAGCGACCAGATTCTTCGGCTGCGGCCTCTGAATGACATACTTTGCTAGCCGCCACTTATTTTGTTGATCGACAAAACGGCCGAGCCCGCTTTGTCACCGCGCGACCACGTACCGCCGTCGCGCCGAGTCGATACGCACACAGGCCCCGACTCGTGAGCCGAGGCCTGTTCTTCATTCGACCGTCGCGTCTTCGGTTCGCCAGTTACCTCGGCGCTGCCGGGGGCACAGGGTTGGTCAATCCGTTCGCCAGCGAGATCGGGATGAGTTGGTCGAGCTCGTCCAGCGTCCAGCGGCCGTTCTTGTGGATGCTCTTGGTCACGTGGCGTGGCCCGTAGAGCGTCACTTGCCACCCGCTGACACCAACGACCTGTCCGGTGATGTTGCCGGCAGCTTCGGTGCAAAGGTACACGGTCTTAGGTGCGTTGTTTGCCGGGTCGCTGGCCTCGGGCGGGCCCTGAATCGGAGCGCCCTGGGCCTGCATGACCGGAGCCTGGGGAACTTGCGTCGAGCCTCGCAGGTCGCGAGTCGACTGCGGAACCGTCGCGGTCATGCGAGTCGCGCCGCCTGGATAGACTGCATTCACCGTGATGCCGTGCGACGCCAGATCCTTGGCCAGGGATCGCGCGAATCCGACCATGCCTTCTTTGGCCGCCGAGTAGTTGGTCTGTCCGGACGAACCCAAACCCGAACCCGACGAGAACAGCACGATTCGGCCGTATTGCTGTCGGATCATGTGCGGGACCGCGTGGCGGACCATGTTGAACGCGCCGTAGAGGTGAACCTGCAGCACCGCATCCCACTCAGCCTCGGTCATGTTGAACACCATGCGGTCCCGGAGGATTCCCGCGACGTGGCACACAGCGTCGAGCCTGCCGTAGTTGTCGATTGCCGTCTGAACGATGCGACCAGCGGTCTCGTATTCGGCCACCGAGTCAAAGTTCGCAACGGCCGTTCCGCCGGCGCCGCGGATCGCCTGCACTGTCTGTTCCGCTGGCGACTGGTCGTCGCCCTCGCCGTCGACCGCGCCGCCCAGGTCGTTGACCACGACCGACGCTCCGTCCGCTGCCATCCACTTGGCGACTTCGGCTCCGATTCCGCGGCCTGCGCCGGTTACGATGACGACTCTGCCTTCCATTCGATTACCCATGAACTTTTACCTCACTTGTGGCGCCTGGGCCCTGTGGCGGTAAATGCTGCAGGCGCCCGATGGTTAATTTCGGTAGACGACTAGAAGCCATCGCCGAGCATCTTCGGAATCAGCACGTCCATCTCTTCCATGTTGAAGTTGCCCCACTTCAGGACAGACCGCTCGACGGCGGGGTGCGAATACAGGAAGATGCTTCCTCCGCGCACTCCGAAGACGGTGCAGTTGACATTCGGGGATGCGTCGGTGCACAGGTAAACGGCCAGGGGCGCGACGTTCTCGGGGTCGTCGGGCCAGCCGGCGCCTTCCCATTCGCCCAAGGCGGGAGATTCGCCGATTCCGGCGCGTTCGTCGCGGCTGGGTCCGGGCGCCGCTGCGACTCGGTGCTCTTCGACGGTGCCGGGGGATAGCCTGGTCTCGACCATCGGGGAGATCGCGTTGCATGTTACGCCGTACCTGCCCAGGTCTCGGCCCACGGTGCGCGTGACGCCGATGATGCCCTCGGAGGCCGCTGCGAATGCGGAGCGACCCATGTCGCCGAGTCCGGCGTCGGAGGTCATGTTCACGATTCGTCCGCTTCGCTGTTGTCGGAACAGGATGGCGGCGAACTTGCTGGTGGTGAATACGCTCTTCGTGTTGTTGCGGACCACCTTGTCCCAGTCGCTCGGGGACATCTGGTAGATCATGCGATCCCGAGTGATTCCAGCGCTGTTGACCAGCGCATCTAGTCGGCCGTACGTGTCGTTGGCCTGCTTGATTACGTTCTCGCCGCCGTCCATGAGAGCGACGTCGTCGTAGTTGGCGACCGCCTGGCCGCCTCGTGCTTGGATTTCGGCCACAACGGCGTCAGCCGGATCGTGGGATGCGCCGGTGCCGTCGACTTCGCACCCGAGGTCGTTCACGACCACTTTTGCGCCCTCTTCCGCCAAGAGCAGGGCCACGCCTCGTCCCACGCCTCGCCCGGCGCCCGTGACTACCGCCACTTTGCCATCAAGACGGTTGCCCATTCGTCACCTCCAGTGATTTCGTTTCAGCGCTACAACGCGGCTGAATTATTACGTTTGCGCGAGGTTCGTCTCGTGCATGGCGCCAATATACCTCATGCACACCGATATGAAAAGATCGGTTTGACGCGCCGCGAAAATCGCCGCCGACGCGCCGTTTGATACGGCGCTGTGCTATGTTGGTCCGGCAGCCGAACACCAAGGAGCGAGCGTTGATCCACAAAGACTTCAGGTGCGATTTCTACTTCATCCGGCACGGCGAATCGGCTTCGAACGCCGACCCTCGATTCGTCGCGGGCGTCAACTGGGACGCTCCGTTGACCGATAAGGGATTCGAGCAGGCCAAGGCTCTCGGTGTCCGTATGAAGGAAGAAGGCGTGAAGTTCGATCGAATCTACAGCTCCACGATGTCGCGCGCGATCTCGACCGCCGAAACCATGTTGGAAGCGATGGGTGAGGGCGGCCGCAATTTCCCGAAGATCGAGGCGATCATGGAACAGCAGATACCCGGTTGGCGGGGTGTGCCCAGGGAAGAGGTCATGACGCCCGAAACAGTGACGCGAATGGCGACGAAAGGCCCCGATTTCGTTGGTCCGCAGGGCGAGTCCATGCGTCAGGTGCGACGGCGGTTCACCAACTGGCTGGAGGACGAACTCATCTACAACGAAGAGCTAACTGCCACTCCGACATCGATGACGGTGGCGATCGTCGGACACGGCAACGCGCTCCGATGCCTGTACCAGTACATCCTCGGATTCGGCGACGCGTTCCTCTACCGGATGGCGATCGACAACACGTCCATCGGCCGATTCATTTTCGACTACCGAGGCTGGTCCGTCGTCCGCCTCAACGACGCGATGCACCTCGGCAATGTGGCCACGAGTTTCGAATCGAGAAGGTGACGCCGGTGGTGGCTACTGCCAGCGCTTCAGACCGGCCAGGGTCTGACGAGCCGTGGCCGCGGCGTCCGACCCCGTCGGGATCGCGTCAGCGGGGATCATGTTGGATATGAAATCCGCCATGCTCTCCATCGTCTGATCCGGCGCCACGAATGCGCTCTGCTGATAGCAGTAGGTGCAATACTCGTCGTGCGCCGACCCGTCGGCGTTCGTGCCGTGATCCTCGGGCTTGGCCAATGTCATTGCGCAACTCTGACAAACGGACATATCTGGGATAGTCATGGCATACTCCTTCGGTGGCGAGGTGCTCTTATTTGGCCATCGATTCGACGTTGTCGTTGCGTTGCTGTCGCGGCAAGATCGAAAGGTTGTTGGTCACCAACAGTGTTTCACAAACATACGTTCTGGTCAACTGGTCGCTGACGGCTCAACCCGTCACTCGCGCGGCGGCAGGGACAACCCCTCGACGAACTCCAGGTTCGGGACCTTCTGCATCTCGCTTGGGTCCATGCGCAGCTTCGAGGACCGGCTGCCCGAGCCCAGGATCACGTAGTCGAGGTCGAGGATCTTTTGGTCGACGTAGATCGGCAGGTCGTCGGGCAGCGCGAACGGCGTGACGCCGCCGATTAGCATTCCGGTGAGCTCGGTTGTTTCGTCGGCTGAAGCGAACGAAACGCGGGACACTTCCATCAAGCCTTTGACTCGCCTGTTGACGTCCAGCCTGTCCGTCCCTTTGACGATGCACGCGCAGTACTTCTTCGCGCCGCGCTTCGAGGCGACCACGATGGTGTTGCCGCACCCGTCCAGCGGGAAGTCGTATCGTTCGCAGAACGCGGCGGTGTCGGCGAAATCGGAGTCGATCTCGAATCTTTCGTATTCCACGCCCAAAGATTGCAGCGCCGATTCCACGACGCTCTCGATGTTTTGTTCCGAAGTCATTCTGATCTCCCGGCAGAGGATGTGCAAGGCGGCTCGCGCTGATATTATATCCGGCACACGCAACCCGCAATTCGAGAGGCGTCAGATGAGACTAGAAGGCAAAACCGCAATCATCACCGGGGCCGCCCAGGGTTTGGGACGAGCGATCGCTCTGGATTTCGCCACCGAGGGCGCGTCGATGCTCCTGGCTGACATCCAAGGAGAGAAGGTCGCACAGGTAGCGGCGCTAATCGGCGAAAACGGCGGACGCGCGGAGGCCATCGAGGCGGACGTCACGAACGCGACTGACATCGATCGCATGATCGCCAGGGCGATCGAGTTGCATGGCAGCGTCGAGATATTGGTCAACGACGCCGGCGGCAGCGGCAACCAGGGCATCCAGGACATCACCGATGTGACCGAAGAGCAGTGGGGCGCGACCGTCGACGTCAATCTCAAGAGCGCGTTCATGTGCGCCAAGGCCATCGTGCCCCACATGCGAGAGCGCGGATACGGCCGGATCGTGAACATCTCGTCGTTCAGTGCCAAGGGCAACTTCGGTGAGCTCGGCACGACGGCGGTGAGACTGCCGTACGCCGCGGCAAAGTCAGGAATCCTGGGGTTCACGTACCAACTGGCGCGAGACCTCGGTTCCGACGGCATCAACGTCAACGCCGTGATGCCCGGATTCATCCTGACGGAACTGGGCGCCAGGGTGCACGACCGCTACGAAGAGTTGGCCGAAGACGTTCAAGAGCGCATGATCCGTACCGTGCCGCTCGGCCGGGCGGGCAGGCCCGACGACGTCGCCAAAGCGGTGACGTTCCTGGCCTCGGACGACGCCAGCTACACGACGGGCGCGGTGCTCGAGGTCACGGGTGGGCGGTAATGCGTGAACGCGTCGATCTGATCGTCGCCGACATCACGACGCTTCGCGTGGATGCGATCGTGAACGCCGCGAACTCTTCGCTGCTTGGCGGCGCAGGTGTCGACGGCGCCATCCACGCGGCTGCCGGTCCCGAGCTGCTCGCCGAGTGCCGGACGCTGGGCGGGTGCCCGACCGGCGAAGCCAAGGTCTCGCGTGGATACAACTTGCCGGCGAAGCATGTCATCCACACTGTTGGGCCGATCTGGCGCGGCGGTGGATCCAACGAGGACGAACTGCTCGCGGCATGCTACCGGAATTCGCTCACCGTCGCCGTCGACAACGATGTCGAGACGATCGCGTTTTCGGCGATCAGCACCGGCGTGTTCGGCTTCCCGAAAGAGCGCGCCGCCGAAATCGCAGTTCGCGAAGTCGCTCGATTCCTGGCCGCCGGCAGCATGCTCCGCAAGGTGACTTTCGTCTGCTTCTCGGAGCGCGATTTCGATATCTACCAACTCGTCCTCGGTCGCGATCCGGGTTAGTTCGCGCATCCGTCTATCCGCCTCTGTTCAACTCAACGAAAACGGGAGTCCCGGTGTCCGGAACTCCCGTTGCGCTAGGCAGTGCCATTCTGTCGCTGCCTCCTCAGCTTCTCTCGTTCCCAGCCGCTGAGGGGCGGCTTGCCTCGCGGCGGATGTTTGCGCGAGTGATCGATGAACGATCTGCCGAGGTGCTTTTCGACCTCGATCTGAACGTCGGCTGAATCCACCGTAAACGCTGTCAAAAAAGGAGCGGGCGTCGGCCTGTTCGGCGATCCTGATTTCGCCGTCAATTTCGCCGTGGACTCGTTCTTCGACATCATCGTGGAACCGCTGCCTCCGAGCGCCGGCACAATAGAGACCGAGATGGTCAGCCTGTCGCTCAAGGCCGCGCCCACCGACCCGGACAACCTCAATCCAGGAGCAGTGATCGACGGCGTGGCTACAGCGATTGCTGAGGCAATGGGAGGAAAGGGCCAGCTTCACAGAGGACACATAACGGTCCTCAAATAGGCGTCCTGAAGATCAAATGAACCTCAAGTAAACGGTTACTTTCGGCCTCTGGCTGGGCCCACCGTGGGGTCAGGCAAAGACCGATTGGATAGACGGACCGCATGTGACACGCGATCCGTCCGTCTTTGCTCGGCCGGTGATTTAAATGAGGCGCAGAACCGCCGCGGGTCAGACCGTGCGCGCTGGCAGGTCTCGTTTGTGTTCCACCGTTCCCGTTGTCGACGTGTAGTAGTCCTCGCCGAGGTACAGGATCGGCTTCACCGCGTCCAGGTCCAGCGATGCATCGGAGCTGAACGCGGACGGCTCCCACTGGACGGCCACGATCTCGCCCAGAAACGCGTCGTGGTCGCCGTACGTGTGCTGGCCGACGACCTTGCACTCATACGCGGCCTGGGCGCCGTCGAGCACGGCCGCCTTGACCTGGCTGCCGGGCTGGCTTTTGATGCCGAGCTCGGCGAACTTGTCGATGTCGGCGCCGCTGCAACCGGCAATCTGACCGACCAACGGCCCGCTGTCCATCGACATGAAATTGACCGTGAATTCGCCCGACTCGACCAGTAGTTTGTGCGTGAACCGCTTCGGCGAGATCGAAACGAGATAGATGGGCGTGTCGCGAGATATGGCGGTGTGCCAGGCGACGGCCATCGCGTTGTCCCGGCCGTTAGAGTGCGTCGTCACAATCGTCGCGCCAGCAGGGTAGTGATAGTAATAGCTTTCGAGCTCCGTCTGTACGATTTTCGTCATCTGTTTCCTCCGATTGGCTGCATGCGTCGCATTCTGTCAGATGGCGGATGCTCTCGGCAAGAACGGCGAGCGATTCGCTACAAACCGTTCGTCATGTGTCCCGACTCATCGGGATCCTGGCGTTGTCGGGACTTGTCGAAGGACCGCCACAAGCCGCGTTTCGTAAACGAATCCGGAGCCATAGTCGCGGACCGGCTGAGCTTGACCACTCCCCGGCTGGCGCAACCGACAACCTTCCAATAGAATTCGTGGGGCGAATGTCCACGCACGAGCCACCAAGGGACGCCGATGATGCTGGGTAACCTGAACGAGATACTGCCGGAGCCGATCAGCGACGAGAGCCAGGAGATCATCCTCGAACTGCTGAAGCGGAAGATGACCGGGTCTGCCCAGGTCGCGGTGCGGCTTCTGCACGCGATGGAAGAGCGGTTCGGTTCCGAGGCGCGGGACGTGATGCGCGAGATGATCGCCAGTCCGCCGGCCACTCCCAGGCAGAACGTCGGCGATCCCGTTTCGGACCTGTAGGAGTTCATCACGGACTTGGAGCGTGGCTGCGTGGGCTCACATCGTTGGGAGCGCATCACCGACGAGCCGGACCGAATCGGATACCTCTTCTTCGGGTGCCTGTGGGCTGAGATCTATCGCGAGCTCGGCGAACCGGAGCTGGGCTTCGCGTTCTGCGCGACCGACGAGCCCAACGTCAAAGCGCACAATCCGGCGCTCGGTTTCACGAGGACGGAGGTGCTGATGAACGGCGACGAGGCTTGCAATCACGTCTTCTTCGTGGAGCGCTAGGCCCGCTCAAGCGCGATCGCGGACATCACGGCGCAGACGAAACCGGCGCCCTTCAGGAGTGTCGGCAACGTCGCCCTGTCGCCGTCTGTTCGGCGAAGTCCGCCGTGGGCAGCAACCTTCGTTCCGGACATCACGCCAACTGATTGCAGTTTTCGCTTCACGCTTGATGCTCCGACAACTTGTCTGGCACGCAAATTTCGTGCCGGCGCCGTGCAAGTCGCCAACGCTAACACCTGGACGGGCGTTTCGGGAGATAATGGACGTAACAACATGGACCGCGCCTCGAATCTTAGCGTGGCCGTCATCGGCGCCGCCGAACCGTGGATGGTGGACAAGGTGTTAATGAGCGGAGTATGGGTAAGAAGTCAATTCCGGCGATAGTGTTCGTTCTTGCAGCCGTGCTGGCGGCTGCTTGCGGGAACTTGAGCGACGCCGACGAGCACTATTTCGCAGGCGTGACTGCGCAAGGACAAGGCCACTTCAGAACTGCCGTTACCCGGTACAGCCGAGCCCTCGCCATAGACCCGTCGCACGCGGAAGCTTACCGCAACAGGGGCGTGTCGTACGCGAATATTCGCCAGTATTACGACGCCATCGACGACCTCGACAAAGCCATCAGTCTCAATCCCGCGGACGCCCGAGCGTTTGCAAGCCGCGGCAGCGTGCTCGACAGCGTCGGTCAATACGACAACGCCATCGAGGACTTCGATGCTGCGATTCGCCTCGACGCTACGTTCACGATCGCATACGCGAACCGAGCAAGCGTCTACGGTGAACTCGGCCGAACCCAGGACGCAATCGACGATCTCAACGAGGCGATTCGCCTCGACCCTCAATTTGCTCCGGCCTACGCGGTGCGAGCGATGGCGTTCGCCGAACTGGGTCAGGACGGGGAGTCCCAGAGCGACGCCGATCGAGCGCTGGAACTCGGGTACGACGCCGAGGTTCTGGAAGAAGAGCTGGACAAAATCAAGGCGGAACGATAGAGGCGCGCGCATCGACCGGGCCGTCATTGGGTGGGAATTCGCTCAGCGTAGGCTTCGCGCCTGGCGCCTCGAAGAGGTCCCAAAGGCTGCCAGCCAACGAGTCTGCACTTGAACTTCGCGTTGAATCGGACTCCGGTCTCGTAGCGGGATTGTCGAACTACCGGCCGCGATCCCTTCGCTGAGCTCCCAGGCGAAGGCGTGATGTCCATCGCGCCGCCTACTCTGCCTAATCTCCTCGGTAGTCGACGACGACTCGGCCTTCTTTCAGGACCAGCTTGAGGGTGCGGAGGTTGCTGATGTCGTCGAGGGGATTGTCGCGGACCGCGATAAGGTCCGCCTGTTTGCCCGGCTCAACGGTCCCCAGGCGGTCGCCCGCCAGGCAGACCTCGGCGGCGTGCTTGGTGGCGGCGACGATGGCGCCATGGGCGCCGAGGCCGCAGCGGGCCAGAAGCTCGATTTCGAGCAACGCGGCGTCGCGGGGCGGCCCCTGGTCGGAGCCCGACGCGATGTTGATGCCCGCTTCCAGAGCCATGCTGAGCGATTTCTCGTGGACCGGCGCGAAGTGGTTGGCGCGCTCGCGGAAGGCGTCCGGGAGTCGATTGCGCTCGCAGTAGGCCCGCTCGTGCGGAGTGCCGGCCTGGTCGGCGGTGAGATGGCTGAGGGCCAACGTCGGAACGTAATACGTCCCACGCTCTGCCATAAGTCGCACCGCCTCTTCGTCGAGGATGTAGCCGTGTTCGATGCTGTGGGCACCCGCGCCCACGCACCATTTGACGCCCTCGGGGTTCGTGGCGTGCGCAGCCACCGGCAAGCCTCGCTGGATGGAGATGCGGGCGGCCGCCTCGATCTCCTCCTTGAGCATCATGCCCGCCGACATCACGTCGTGGCCGGCGCCCATGATGCCGCCGGTGGTTAGCAGCTTCGTCTGGTCGACGCCGTTTTTGATGTTGGTGCGAACGGCCTTCACGAAGGCCTCGGGGCCGTCGAGGTCTCCAGCTAATCCGGAGGAAACACGCAAGAGAGACGCGCCATGGCCAGCCGTCGGGCTCAGGATTGTGCCGCAACAGAACAGGCGTGGACCGGCGAACCGTCCCGACGCAAACGCCTCTCTCCACGCGACATCCGCCCATCCCTGGACGCCCACGACGCGCATCGAGGTCACGCCGGCCTCGAGGGCGTCCATGGCGTTGCGGCCATTGGTCAGTACATCTTCGGCCGGGCTCTCATAGGACGGCATGCCGGACCAAGTGCCCGACTTGAGGTGGGTGTGCACGTCCCACAGACCCGGCAGAAGGAAGGACCCGCCGAGGTCGATGGTTTCATCGGCGCTCGCGGCTCCACCGGCGCCAACCTCGACGATGGACCCGTCCTCCACAATGACGTGGGCGTTCTCGCGCGGCGCCGGCTCGTTGGCGTCTATGATCGAGCAGTTTCGAAGGAGCAGCCTCATTTTGCCTCCTCCCTGTGGTCAGCCACAAGCCGGCCTTCTTTGAACACAAAATCCAGCTTCCGCAGGTTTTCGATGTCGTCGAGCGGGTTGTCTCGGACGACGATCAGGTCCGCCAGCTTGCCCGCCTCGACCGTGCCCAGGTCGTCGCCGGCGCCGCATAACTCGGCGGCGCTCCTGGTGGCGGCAACGAGGGTCTGCCACGTGCTCGCCCCGTCCTTCACCCACAACCCCATCTCCAGGTTCACCGCCTGGCTCGGCGGCCGCAGGTCGGATCCCAGAGCCATCTTCACCCCAGAGTCCAGGGCACGCCGGAACCACTTGCGATGTTCGTCGGTGGCCGCGTCGGCTCTCTCAGCGAGATCGGACGGAAGGTCTCGCTCTTCAGCCCATTCCTGCTCCCACGACGTCGTGGCCTGGTCGCGAGTGAGGTGCGTGATCCCGAGGGTCGGAACGTACCAGGCGTCCTTCTCGAGGAAGAGCTCGATGCACTCGTCGTCCATGATGTAGCCGTGTTCGACCGAGTGGGCGCCTAACCTCAGTGCATCCTTCACCGCCTGTGGGCTGGCCGCGTGCGCCATGACCGGATACCCACGCTGGCTCGCGATGGCGAAGGCGGCTTCCAGCTCTTCGGGCAGGAAGAAGGAGTGCCAGTGCCGGTCCCACGAAGGACCCATGACTCCACCGGTGAGGTTGAGCTTGATGTGATCGACGCCCGAGCGGATCTGATCCCGTACGGCGCTAACGAACCCATCGGCGCCGTCGACTTCCAGGGCCGCGCCCGACGCCAGGAAATGACCAGCCGTGGTAGTCAGGAACCAGCCGCCAGCGAAGATCCTGGGCCCGACGTGCTGCCCCGAGTTGAAGGCGTCTCTGAGCGCCACGTCTATGAAAGCCGGAGTGCCTCCGGTCCGTAGACCGACCACGCCCGCCTCGGTAAGTCCCCGGGCCGCGTTGTACGCGTATTGGACCGTCAACTCAGCAACATTGGCGTCGGGCGTCCGTGGGTGCTCAAGGTGAACGTGGGCGTCCCACAGGCCTGGCAGCAGGTAACCTCCGTCCAGATCGACGACATTCGATTCGTCGAGGGGCGGAGAGCGGCCATCGTCGTGAACCTCGACGATGCGGCCGTCCTCCACGGAGACGCTGCACTCCGTTCGGACTCCGGGATCGACGCAGTCGATCAGGTTGGCGTTCGTCAATACCAGTCGCATATCGTTCAGCTCCCGGCTCAAATCGAGGTGAATCGGCGAGGTTGAATCGAGGTCCTCTCACCCTGGTTGGCAGCAATTATCTCCCAGGCAGGGGCCGTATACAACCTCCGGCGCCGCCGTATTAAAGGACGACAGACTCCCAACACCGTCCTGTGCGTGGCACGACCGGACCGTGTTGTCCAGTTTCGGCTCCGGTGGCAACTGCTTCAAGTCTAGGCACTCGATCAAAATTGATACTTTCGAAAAAGAAACGCTGGTGGGGCGCCGTTGAAGCCTCCTGCGATGTCACAGGGGTTCGGGCGAGAGGGGACTCACTGCGAGTGGTTGACGTCTACGGGCGTGTCTGGGACTTGGCGCCGAAATTCCGTCGCGCCTAAATTGTCTGCCATTTTAGCGACGCTCGAGCGCACCGTAAGCCGCAACCGCGCAAAACACGCCTGACGCCATCAGGAATATCGGGAGGGCGAGGTCGTCGCTTCTGAGCAGCCGAATCAGGCCGCCTAGCGCGATACCCAACCCGAATATCAGCGCAATCAACGGCAAATTAGGTTTCATGACGAAATCCTTCGGAATCGGTGACGGAACGGCATCGCCGAATCTCGTAAATACAAAAACCCCCGAGGTGATCTCGGAGGTCTTTTCGTGAAACCGGAAGATGGAGGCGACGGGCGGATTCGAACCGCCGAATAGAGGTTTTGCAGACCTCCGCCTTAGACCGCTTGGCTACGTCGCCACATAATTCTGCCTACAGAATGAGCGATGGTTGGTGCCGAGGAGGAGACTCGAACTCCTACAGCCTATTCGGCCACAGCGCCCTCAACGCTGCGTGTCTACCAATTCCACCACCTCGGCACGATGGCCGTGAACGCGTCTGAAACTGCCTGCATTCGCGGGCTCGGGCACCGACTTCATTATATCCAAAGCCTTGATTCGTGTCCACACATTCGCAGCCATCCGTAGATACGCGGCTCGTTATCTCGGGATCGCGATGCGAGCACGCAAACTGACGCCAGTCGCGCTTTCCGACGGCAGGGTTGTGCGGTAAAATCGATGCTTGAACATCGTGCGCGACATCGGTCGCGTTTGTGGGAGAGTGGAAATTCCAGTTGGCAATCGTCGTCGAATACTCGGGGGTTCTTTCGTGGCGGCCGCTGTCAGCACGGCGGTCGCATTATCCGCCTGGTTTGGCGTCTCGCCCGGATGGACCGGCGCCCCGGTCCAGGCCCAGTTCGCTACGACAACATCGCCCACACTGACGACGCCCGTCAAACACGCGAAATTCTCCTCGAACGTCGCGCTCCTCGCTGAATACGGCGCCCGGATGCGCCGAGGCCGCGCTGCATCGTTTGCTGGCATACCTCCTGGTGATGTGCGGGTCCAGGCGCTGCTGGACGGCGGATTGTTGCGGATGGACGACGCCGGTCGCGCTCAGTTATACGTGCGCCTGGCTCAACCCGGATCAACCGCGATCGCCGACTTGGAGTCGTTGGGCGCGCAGATCGAACTCGAAAACGTGTCGGGTGAGTTGGTGCAGCTGACGGTCTCCGTTGACCGGCTTGCGGACGTAAACGGGCTGTGGTCTTGCCTCCGTGCGGCTGCCGAACTATGGGCGCACGAACGCCGGATCGAGACCCACCGAGGGCGACGCGGCGCTACAGTTCAACGACCTTCGCAACACATATTCCGTCACCGGCGCCGGTGTTGCGGTTGGCCTGATATCGGACGGCATCTTCGGCATCACCGACGCGTTGGCTTCCGGTAATCTCCCTGCATCGGCGTTGAATCGAGACGGCGGCGACAAGCTGATCTCGACCACCGGAGGCGTTACGGCCGTGTCGTTCCGCGCCGACGGCGACCTGGAAGCCGGACTGTCCAACGGGAGCAAAGGAGCCGAAGGGACCGCGATGCTGGAGATCGTGCACGACATCGCGCCAGACGCAAACCTCCGCTTTGCCAACTTCGCGACCGACCTTGAGTTCATGGCGGCTGTCGATTACCTGGCCGCAATCAGCGACATCGTCATCGATGACATCGCCTGGTTCGGCCTCGCGTACGACCAATCGAGCTCGATATCGGTTAACACGGCGACCGAGCTCAATCGCGCATCAAATCCGATTCGAGGCTACTACACATCGGTCGGCAATCATGCTCGTCGTCACTACCAAGGGCCGTACGCTGATTCCGGGATCGCCGGGGCGCCAACTGTCGGTTTCAGTGGGAATCTACACCTATTTCAACCGACCGCTGACACCACCGCGTGCTTGGATGGGACTTCCAGTGTCGCGAACTTTATGGTTCTCTTCGGCGGACAAACCGCGGCGGTGTTTTTGAGCTGGGACGACACGTTCGGCGCCGCGGCCAACGACTACGACTTATTCGTGTATGACCCCTTGGCCGGTTCCGTTGTGGCCTCCAGCATTTCGAGCAATCCAGGCGTCACGCCGGACCCGTTTGAAATGGTTGCGTTCACGAACACAACTGGGGCCAATCGAACTTACTACATCTACGTCCAGAACTCAGCGAATCTGGCCAGCCCGAAGACCATCGAGTTGTTCGTCTTTGGCGGCGTGTCGTGCACCAACGGCACGACGATGAATTTCAACACGCTTGGCAGCAGCGTGCCCGCTCAAGGCGACGCCGGCGGCGGGGTGGTTTCGGTCGGCGCGATCAGCGCTTCCGACCCAGGATTCGATTCGATCGAGTTGTTCTCCAGCCGTGGACCGACCAACAACGGCGTGATGAAACCTGACGTGTCCGCGGCGGACGGCGTATCGGTGACCGGCTCGGGGGGTTTCTCGTCCAGTTTCTTCGGCACGTCAGCCGCCGCGCCCCACGTCGCAGCTCTCGCAGCGCTGCTCCTCGAAATCAGGCCGGACCTGATGTCGGGCGAGCAGGGCGACGACCCGGCCGCAGACCGAGCGACGCGCAGATCGGCAATCGTCGACACGACCATCGACCTGGGCGCGTCGGGTCCGGACAACACGTTCGGGTCGGGGCGCGTCAACGGACCAATCGCGGGCCCAAGCCTAGCGCCGGCGCCTGGACCGGAGCCGGTGCCGTCGCTTTCCGCAATCGGCCTGGCCGCCGCGTGGGTGGCTATGGCGATCGCATTCGCGACGGCGATCCAGCGCAGTCGGCGACTCGGGCACGTTGGGCGGCGCTGAGGAGGGCTCGGTGTAAACGGCCAAGCTTCTCAGTCCAGGCTGGGCCTAAAGACCCAGGCCACCGGCCTCCGTCGCCGTTGCTCTGGCCGCTATGACGATAACAAAATCAGTGGCATTGCCCAAAAAGTGTCATTCTGATCCTTCCGGGGAAGGATCAGAATCTGGTCGCCGAACAAGGCTTGTTGCCTGAGCAACCCAAACGACTCTTTTCTCCAGACCACCCGGCATGTTAAGAAACGTTGAGCTGCACATCGGGTTAATGACCGTAACGGATCACGTGACACTTGCGTGTGGGCGGCCCTTCGACAAGCTTCCAAGTAACAGCGTCAAAATTGAATGCCTGCGGGGCCCCAGATTCTTCGGGTGCGGCCTCAGAATGACATTATGTTGAGGCGTCGTTGCTGCCTCATACTTTGTCCGATCGTCGGACATGATGTTGTTCAGGGCGAACGGATGGGTGCGTGGCTCACCATGGACGGATGCCCAGCATCGCGAGGAGCGTTAGGCACAACATATTTAGTTGATGACCATTACGGCCAAGCTTCCCCGCCCAGGCTGAGCCTAACGCCAAGGCCACCACCGGGCATAAGCCGGTGCTCTGGTCCTTCCGCCGGAAGGACCAAGCCATTCGTGACTTACTGCGCCACCACGAACTGGCCGACTCGGCGCCACAGATCGACGCCATGCAGCCTGAGAGTCACCGTACTGCCGGGTTCGGCGGTGCTGGGCAACGCGGCGCGGACCCTGAACGGATAGTCGTTCAGCTCAAGCGAACCGGCTCGGTTTGGGGCGTTCTCGAGCACGACAGCGTCGAATAGGCTTTCCTCGCCCATCTCTTCGAGTTCTTGCCTTTGGCGGTCGAGGTACTTGAGCAGCCAGTACGTCCGTCGCTGCTCCTCCAAGCGCCCGAGCTCACGGATCTGCACGTCCGCGCGCTGTGCCACCGACGCGATGGCTTCCTCGTCGTAGAGATGTTCACCCGTCGCCAAAAAGTGCGAGATCTGCCGCTGGACCACGAGATCCGGATAGCGCCGCAACGGCGATGACGCTTGGATGTACGCGGACACGCCCAAGCCGCCATGCGCCCCCGGCTCGGTGTTGATCGTGGCCGGCGCCATCTTGCGCACGATCTGATACCAGCGCAACGGGCCTTCGGGCGTTTGCGCGATCACGTCCCGAACGTCCGGCGCCTTTTGCGATCGATATGGCGCGGGCAATTCGTTCTTCTTGCAAAACTCCGCCAACAGCGAGTTGCACAGGATCATGTACTCGGCGACCATGCTCCGCGCCGGCGCCGCCCGCGCAACAACCCGGACCGACACGTCTCCGTCATCGGACACCTTGATCGACAGCTCGTCCCGCTCGAGATTCAGTGCGCCCGCCGCTTCTCGCCTCGTGCGCATTGCCCGCGAGAGGGTCTCCAGCACCGTCAGCGATTCGTGCATCGGAGCATCAGCATTCGTAAGCGCCGCGTCGACCTCCTCGTAAGGGAGCGCCGCCCGGCTTTCGACCACCGACGGCACAACCTCCCAGTCCAGGATTTCGCCTTCTGAGTCCAGCTGTGCCATCACGCTCAGTGCGGCGCGTTGCTGTCCTGGGTTGAGACTGCCTTTATCGGCGCTGACGGAAGGCGGCAGCATCGAGATGGTTCGCTCGGGCAGATACAAGGTAGACATACGCCGATCGGCCTCGACATCGAGAGCCGACTCGCGCTCAACCACCGCGCCCGCGTCTGTGATGTGGACGCCGATTTTGTACACCGTCGCTGAACCGGCATCGCTCGATTCGATCTCGATCGACAGCCCGTCGTCGCGATCTCGCGTCCCCTTGTCGTCGATGGTGACGACTTCAAGTCCGGTCAGGTCACGTCGTCGCGGAGCCTCGAGAGGCGGGGCGACTGCAATCGCGTCAGCTTCGGCCACCGTGGCTTCGTCGAACTCGATCGGAATCGACGCTCGTTCGAGGTCGAGGCACTCATCTTCGTCGATGTATCCGGCTCTCGTGAGCGCCATGAACGCTGCGCGTTGAGAGTCTCTGGCACTGCCCGCGAACGATTCGAGGAACTTCTTCGCGGCGCCGGCTCGCGTGTAGTCGTCTCCGTACAGGACAAGACCCCTGAGTTGGTCGAGCTGGTTGATTTGATGTGAGCTCAGGTCCGGGGGAAGTTTGCCCGCGCCGAGGTCGCTGCCCAACGCCTCACCCTCTTCGCGGTTGCGTTCGCGACGGAGTTTCCGGGCTTCGAGCTCAGCCACGTCGTCGCGAGATCGGGGAGCGTACTCGCCGCCGTCTTTCGCGAACCGCAGATCGTCCCGAGAGAGGTGCAGCATCAAGCCGACCAGTTGAGCCGGAGTCGTCGTGCTCCAGTAGAGTTCGGCGATGTCCGCGAGTGCCATGGAATCGCCGTCGTCGCACACGATGTCCCAGAGCTCCTCGAGATCGACGCGAGCCGCGACCGCTTCCGACTCGCGCGTCAAACTCTCGACTTCGTCGTGACTGCTCGCCGACAGGCCGGTCTCGAGCAACACACGCGCGAACGGCAATCGCGCCTCGCGGTTCCGGCCGATGGCGATTCGAATGCGCTGCGAGTCCATGTCGACGAGCCGGCCTAATCCGGGACCGCCGCTGAGCTGAACAACAAGGATATCGCCCGGGTCCATTGATTCTCCATGAGATGACAGATCGAGATGACGACGGAAGGCCGGAAACCGACTGTCCAAACATGATAGCTGAATTCGTGGCCCCGATGCCGTGGCGGACATCACACTGATCGAGTCCGTGCTGCCCACGCTTCAGACTGGTGTCAGCCACGGTCCGAATAGTCGGAGTGTTTGCTAACTTGAATGAAGAGGGGCGATGGGCACTGCCGAGGCCAACGTGTGGGAGTATGGGTTGTTGGGCGTCAACCTGAAAGCTGAGCTTGCGTCGCGTGACGGCGGTCATGACGGCGCGCCGGATTTTCAGCGCCTCGCCCGATTTTCATTCGGCCTCGGCTGTGCCTTGATCGACAACGGGTCACACCTGTGTCGCGATAGGCGAATCGTCTCGACAATATGGGGACGCACATGTAATCACTCGGACGGTCTGAAGTGCACGTAGTCGCTGCTTTTCTGAAAAGTATGGGAATCATGCTATCGGTGGTTCTCACCGTTGGCGACTCGCTGCTGTCAACTTTCGGCGACATCTCCGAGGAGTGGTTGGGACAGCAGAAGAAGACCGAAATGAAAGCGGACACGATAGTCTCGGGACCGTTCGGACTCGAGGTGACCGCGAGCTCGACCGCCCAGGTAACGCTCTCCAACGACGGTGAGGAACCCCTGGCGATGTTCGAAGACTGGGACCTGATTTTCGAAATCCAGGAAAGCCCAGGCATCGACGTACTCTATCTCACGTACAGCTCAACCACGCCTCCGGCAACCAGCACCTGGGCCATCGAAGGGCTCTACCTGGACGCCGCTTCGTCGACGGCCGAGATCATCGAACCGGGCGTGTTCAACCCCGGCGAAGAGATGGTCATCATCGCGAAACCATCCCAGGCCATTGTCGCCAACACCTACGACCGGATCACCTTCGTTACCGACAACGGCACGGTGACAAAAGTGACCTTCAAAGTGAACCCGTAGCTGGTCGCGACAAAGCGAAACAATCGTCAGCTCGCTCGATCCGCCCGCCCCAGTCCGTTCGTGTTGAGTCCCGATGCAATCGGGATCATGTCCGCGTGACGGACAACGCATGAGGTAGAAACGGCGCTTGAAGTGTCGCCATTCTGATCCTTCCGCGTGCGGAAGGACGAAGAATCTCGGTCCCCGCAGGGAGACAATTTTCGCATACGACCAGGTCCTTCGCTGTGGCTCAGGATGGCGAAATGAGGCGCTGCTACTTGGAAGTCCCGACGCATCAGGATCCCGGCTTTCTCGGGAACTGTCGAACCACCTCGATGCCGACAATCCCGCTGACCGCTGAAGGCTGACTGCTGAGCGCTACCCGCCGCCCGCCGCTCCCGCTTGCCTGCGCCCGTCCTCGCTGGTACGCTTCCCGCACTCGTAAACCAGCAAGGAGATCGGCCATGAACGATCACGGACGTCGAGCGCTCGAGATTCTGGAGGAGCTCGGTCGAAAACCCGCCGCGCCGTTCCACGAGGGTGGCCCGGCGAAGTACTTGGCCCAATTCGCGCGCGACCTGGGCGTCGTTGTGCAGGTCGACTCGTTCGGCAACGTGATCGCTCACTACGTAAACGGTGCGGGCGACGACCGTCCACCTACGGCGTACGTGGCGCACATGGACCACCCCGGCTACGAGATCGCGGAGGTCCGCGACGGCCAGATCGTAGTTCGGGCACTCGGCGGCGTGCCCGCGGCATCTCTCCGAAAGCGCGTGCCGGTGCAGGTCTTGCTGCCGGACGGGAGCCGCGCGAAGGGTGAGCTCGTACCGCCCGAAACGCCATTGTCCGAGGACGCGTCCGAGCGTCTGACGCTGCTCGAAGTCAGCGACGACGTTTCGGTCGAGCCCTGCCTGCCCATCGTGTTCGACCTGCCGGACTTCGAGCTCGACGGCGACTACATCAAGATGCGCGCCCTCGACGACCTCGCCGGGTGCGCCGCCACGGCCGCAGCGCTCGAACGGCTCGTTCATGACGGAGTCGAAGCCGACCTATACGCGGTGTTCACAAGAGCCGAGGAAGGCGGACTGTTCGGAGCAAGGCTGCTGGCCGAAGCCCGTACGCTGCCCATGGACACGCTGGTCGTGTCCATCGAGTCCAGCCCGGTGATCCAGGGCGTCGCACAGGGCGACGGCCCTGTCATCCGCACCGGCGACGCGATGTACACGTTCGACGCCGAGGCTGAGCAAATCCTGGCCGTTGCCGTTGACACGATCCGCGAACGCGACCCCGAGTTCAGATTCCAGCGCCGACTGATGAGCGGCGGCTCATGTGAGGGCACTGCCTTCGCCGTCTTCGGCTACCGCGCGACCGGCCTCGCCTTCCCGCTGGTCAACCACCACAACGCGACAACATCGATCCCCGACCCGGACGGCGACGTCGGAGCCGAAACCATCGCGCTCACCGACTTCCTAGGCGGCGTCGAGCTCCTCGCCGAAGCCGCCACAACCGCCAACCGCATCGACGACTCCCCCGTCCGCCAACGCATCCGCACAACGCCCGAAGAGGTGCGCCAACGGCTCGAGGGGTCGGTGGGGTGGTAAAGGGGCGGACCCAGTCCCACAGATCAATGTCCGCGGGTATGTTTAGGTCGCGAAAAGCGAGTGTGACGGGAACAGAACTCCTGTAATACGGCGTTCACCGTCGGATTGCGGACTAGCCAACTGACAGGCTCGGTCAGCCGCCTGGCAATCTCCGAATTGTTTTCCATTTCCAAGCATGGATGTCACCAGGGCCATCTACGCCGCCATACCTCGGTCCCTTAGGCCTAATCTGGATCACCGGCTTCTTGAGGTTTGTGGCGATTTTCACCTCCTCAAGCACCCCTGGGGCATTCTGTGTGTCTTGCCCGATCAATACGATTACGAAATCGCTTCTTCGGATCGCTTCTCGCGCCTTCCCGACCCAAACCGTGGTGTGATAAGCCCCTGGTAACGAAGTGTCTTGGATCGACAACAGTTCTTGGTGTTCACGCGCCTGCCCAATGAGACTGTTTTTCAAATGAGAATCGCGTTCGAACTCGAAGCTCACGAACACTATTACGACTGTCACAAACGCACCTCGATGTTGGGAGTTCACGCCGTGATGCCGGTCAATCAGATTCCGAGTAATCTTGAAGACGACGCTCGATCCGTCGCCCAGGTTCGACCATCAATCTGAGGCATTGAACCTGCAAATGCACATCGTAGGTTTCCAGCCGCCGTCGCCCAGACGGGACGCCATAGCACCGAGTCAAAAAAGTGCCTTGGGCATCGATTTAGGTCGTGCTTTCGGGGTGGTGCACAACATCGGGTTTCTGGCGAAATGACCGCGATGGGTCTTGCATTTGAGATGGACGCAGAGCCATCATTCCAAGAGAATCGCTGGCAAGGTAGCTACGGCACCGGACGAGCGCCCGTCCCCCCTACGCCTCGCTGACGTCCCACCCCTCGAGCGCCCAGTAGCCGACGCGGGGGAGATCGGCGGGAGTTGGGAGCGACTGCGCTCGCTTGAGGCGTTGGATGTTGAAGAGGTGGGTTATCTCTTCGAAGTAGATGTGGCGCATCGTGGCTTCGAGGAGCATGTCGCCTTTGCCGGGCTCGCCGGTGGGGGTGATTCCAGTCGGGTGGGCTTTCAGCATCAGATCCCAGTGCGGGCCCTGGTCCTGGACGTAAAAGTGCGAGCGCAGGAAGCCGACAGTTCGGTCGGCGAGGACTCGGCGGGCTAGGTCGATGCCTTGCTCCAGCTTTTCGAGGATGATCGGCAGGTCGTGGTACTTGTTGTCGTTCATGCGTCGGTCGAAGTCGGGGTGGTTGAGGTCGCCGACATCGTCGATTCTGTGTTCGTCGTTCGGGAACAGGGTGTGGCCCCAGCGCGAGATCAGCCAGCGGTAGATGAGCGACGACATGTGGCTGAGTTGGATGCGGATGCTCCACTCGGCCCATCCCCACTGGTCGGACGAGAAGTCGAGCTGTTCGTCGGTCAGACCTCGGACTTCGGAGGCGATGAGTTCGTAGAGCGTGTCGTACTCGGGGAAGAGGATCGCACCGGGGGCGTCGTCGGAGATCGGTTGGTTGGTCATGTCGTGGCTCCTTTTGTACTCGGGGTCAACAACCTGGCTCTTCGTTATCATGGATATGCCCGCGTTGCGGACAGTGAATCAGTTCGGTAAAGCGGTGCTCTTCGCAGGAGAATTACCGGCGGTCCAGAGGTACGCCTAAGGGGTCTTGTTATGAAGGTAGATCTGTCCCATCCACCCCCGAAGGTATACTAGGACTGTATGAACCCTAGGGACACCCTAGGACCCGCCGGGGCTCTGCCCCTGGACTTCATTTCGACGCGGTTTCGCTCCACTCCAATTCCGTAAAGCTCGAAGTATCTAGGTCCGGGTTT
>Ga0187833_10001790_pt1 | contig 23965 bp, 21 predicted proteins | sample ETNtaG_37_FD_167968 | JGI IMG/M metagenome (GOLD analysis project Ga0187833, IMG submission 167968) | Marine microbial and viral communities from oxygen minimum zone, Eastern Pacific Ocean - ETNP2014_SV_400_PacBio MetaG (Illumina Assembly) | ecosystem: Environmental > Aquatic > Marine > Hypoxic...
CGTCGCGATGTCGCATTTTTCGAAAAAGAGTTCTGCGCCGCCTCTTCCGAGCACCATTATAAGGGTCGTCAAATATATCGATAACCTTTGATCTCTAATGTCCGCTTTGGGTCAAAAGCAGACCTTTATTGCCCCCTTCAATAATGTCCGCTTTCGGGGGCAAAGCGGACATCATACAGAAAAAAATTTGCAAAATTTTATGGGAAGTTTCAGCCTGGGTCCCATATGGCACCTGGTGGAAATGACCTGGATGTTTTTTAAATATATATGGGAACGCTCATGGCTCCCAGGTGTCTATATCTTACCCGGACGGGCAACCGCTTGCGTCGAAACCCGGACTCGACCGGGGGCGGGGGTCGGATCGGGCTTAATGCTTCGATTGGATGTGGTTTTCTCTTGAGCCAGTATTGAGTGATGACAAGCCCGTCGTTTAGGTCTTCAACGACGTCCAAAGCCGATGAAGGCGCAATCTCTTCGATGGTGCCGTCCGACAACGCGATAATCGGGAAGAACGGGCACTCATACGGGCACTTTAAAAATCAAGGGATTAACAAATTAACGCTAATCCATTGAAAAGATGGCGCACCCGGGAAGACTCGAACTCCCAACCTCCTGATTCGTAGTCAGACGCTCTATCCAATTGAGCTACGGGTGCTTTGGCCCCGTCACAAAACGGGGGCCCGAATCGAACGGTCATTTATTGACGAAATGGCCGCTTCGAAGGGTGGCGACACTACTCTAAGGGTACGCCCGTGGCAAGAACTCGAAAATGTTCCTTTTAGTGTCAAATTAGCGTATGAAAATAGTAACTTGTGGTGTGATTCCTCTTTGAGTAAGATCGCCGTTAATGATTTTAGAGAGACGGGGGTCTTTCTTTATGATTCGATTTAGTTATTGTTGTTGTGGGGATGATTCCGTTCAGAATCAAAGACAAAGGCGAGTGATGGCTTTTCCAGGCGTTCGATTTTTTGTGGTGGGAGCAATATTTTTTGTTTCCGCCTGTACCTTTACCGAAAATACACTGTGGCCTTCCCTGACCGGGGAGAATCCGACTGCCGGCAATCAACCGGCCCCGGCCCAGTCCGCGCAAAAGACGCAGGCGCCGGCTCAATCCGGTAGCCAGCCCGTTATCGTCGCCCAGAACCCGCCGCCTCTCGGCACCTCCAATTTTCAGCCTGCCGGCGTTACCCCCGGCCAGGCCACCGGCACCTACGTCGGCAAGAAGGTCATCGACCTGCGCCAAGAGTTGAAGCGACTGCAACAATCCATTTCCTCCAATAACGGCCTGCTTCAGTCGCTGCGCGGTAAGATCGTCGCCAACTCACAGCGTTACCACGGCACCATCGCCGCCGTGAACGCGCGGCTTCAGGTCGGCACCACGCCGGGCAACCCGATCCTGGTGCAGCAGTTCAACTCAGCCCAGGCCGACCTTGACCGGATCGCCGCCGACATCACCGAAATGAATGCGCTGGCCAACCGGGTCAGCAACAATTCAACGATGTCGTCGTTCCTGTCGGAATCGGCGCGGGCGTCGTTTGCCGTTTCCGGCGCCGTCGATGAAGATCACCGTCAACTGGCGATCCTCGAAGATGAGGTCAACCGCACCGATGTTCTGATCTCGCGCCTGTTGAAGGAAGTGTCCTCCGATGTCCGCCGCCAGACCAACTACGTCGCCACCGAACGCGCCAATTTGAATTTGGTTTCCGCCGCCATCCGCAGCGGTGAGATTTTCGGCGGCAGCCTGGTCAACAAGGCCTTGGCCTCGGCAACGCAAGGACGCAGCGGCAATATCGCGGCTACCCCCATGAGCACCGCCGGCAAACGCCCCTTGGTGGTGATCCGGTTTGACCGCGCCAAGGTGCCGTATCAGCAAGCGCTCTATAACGCCGTCAGCCGTGTCTTGGAGCGCCGCCCGTCGGCGGTCTTCGATTTGGTCGCCGTCGCCCCGACAGCCGGCGGCACCGCTAAGATGGCGCTGAATTCGAACAAGGCGCGCCGCCATGCCGAGGAAGTCCTCAGGGCGTTGATTGAAATGGGCCTGCCACCGGCACGGGTCGCCGTTTCGGCCAAGACCCTTGCCGCGGCCAAGACCAACGAGGTCCACGTCTACCTGCGGTAGGCACCCTGCGTTAAGCCGTTTTTGATTTTGGAAATTTTTCGCCGGCGCCTTTCACAGGCGCCGGTTTTCAGTTGCGCTCAGCCCGGCCTGTCATTGATCCAGGGGTCAGTCGCCGGAGCCGTCATTGATCCAGGGTCAGCCCCCTGACCCGTCATTGATCCAGGGTCAGCCCCCTGACCCGTCATTGATCCAGGGTCAGCCCCCTGACCCGTCGGCGTCTTTCCTGAACTGGGCGTCCAGGGCTTGTTCCATTTTCAACAGGTTTTCCGGCACCGGCATGCCCTCGGCCCGGAAGGTTTCCAGAATCTGATGCAGGCGGAAAAAAAGCGCGTGGCTGTCGCCGGGCTCGCCTTCCAGTTGGTTCATCAAATATGAGATTTCGGCGTCAAGGTCATCCATGCTCATAAGGCGTCTCCTTTTGGCCGGTTACTTATTACCGTTTTTGGCGATGACACTATTTTCGCACAAATAGACGCCTACAGTAAGCCTTGTGCCGCCAGAATAACCACGGCGTAGCGCCCGGCCTTACCGATGGCGGCCAGCAACGCGCTCAGGAACAGCCCCAGATATCCTTCCATGACTTATACCGGATCGTCCCTAAATCGCCCCCGCCTAGACCGAAACGTTGTCGATCAGCCGGGTCGTGCCCAAGGTAGCGGCGGCCAGCACGCGGGCGGGGCGCGACGCGTCGGAAACCGCATCCAAGGTTTCCGCATCACGGACGCTGAGGTAATCGACGCTGGCGAACCCGGCGCGGAGAAGCTGATCAAACCCCCATTGCGCTTGTTCCTCCACATCGGCGCCACGGCCGACGTTTTCGGCGACTTGGGAAAGCGTGCCGAACAGGACCGGCGCGATTTGGCGATCAGAACCGTTCAGGTAGGCATTGCGCGACGATAACGCCAGCCCGTCATCTTCACGGACGATGGGGACCGCTTCGATGCGGACCGGAATATCCAGGTCTCTGGTTAGCCGCCGGATCACCAACGACTGTTGATAGTCCTTTTCACCGAACACGGCGATATCGGGCAGGGCCTGCACCAAAAGCTTCGTCACCACCGTCGCGACGCCGGTAAAAAAGCCGGGACGGTATTCGCCTTCCAGGATATCGCCGAGCCCGCCGACGTGAACCGAGGTGGCGAAGCCTGCGGGGTAGACTTCTTCCGGTCCCGGCTGAAACAGAAGGTCGGCGCCGACCGCATCCAGTTTCGCCATGTCATCGGCCTCATCGCGGGGATAGCTGTCCAGATCCTCAGCAGGCCCGAACTGCTTCGGATTGACGAACAGGGTGACGCAGGTGCGCATCGTCTTGGCGCGGGAATGGCGGACCAGGGACAGATGGCCTTCGTGCAGCGCCCCCATGGTCGGCACCAGGCCAATGGTTTCGCCCTGTTGACGCCACGCTTTCAGGGCGGCGCGCAATTCCGGAATTGTCGTGACCTTTTCGATCATGGGTGTCGGCTAGTTGCCCTTGTCCTTGGGCACGCCGAAGCAATGAACCAGTTCCGGGAAACGCCTCTCGTGGACGTCTTCGGCGTAGGCCTTGGCGGCGGCCTCGACGACGCCACCCAGTTCGGCATAGCGTTTGACGAATTTCGGGGTGAAGTCGGAAAACAGGCCGAGCGTATCCTCGGTGACCAGAATCTGCCCATCACAGGCCGGCGACGCGCCGATGCCGATGGTCGGCACGGTAACGGATTCGGTGATTTCACGGGCCAGTGCCTCGACGGTGCCTTCGATGACGATGGCAAAGGCGCCGGCTTCATCGACGGCCTCGGCGTCTTCGAAGACCTGCTTCCAGCCTTCGTCGTCCTTGCCCTGGATTTTAAAACCGCCCCGGCTTTCGGCCTTTTGCGGCAGCAACCCGATGTGGCCCAACACCGGAATGTTGTTTTCCGTCAACAGCCGGATGGTCTCGGCCATTTCGACACCGCCTTCCAGCTTGATGCCCTGGGCGCCGGTTTCCGCCATCACCCGCTTCGATGAAGCCAGCGCCAGTTCCGGGCTTTCCTCATAGGTTCCGTGGGGCAGGTCGACGATGACGCAGGCGCGTTCCGAGCCCCGGATCACCGCGGCGCCGTGGTTGATCATGGCGTCGAGCGATACGCCGCGCGTCGTTTCCAATCCGTAAATGACCATGGCCAGGGAATCCCCCACCAACAACAGGTCCATATGCGGGTCCAGCCATTGCGCCATCGGTTTCGAGTACGCGGTCAGGCATGCCAACGGGCGGCCGCCCTTGCGCGCCTTGATGTCAGTTACGGAAATCCGCCGAGTGGCGTTTGTATCGTCGCTCATTGCACTCCTCCGGGAATGGCCGCGAGGATAGCAGATCAGACGACTTTTTCACGCCCGTTTTATGGGCTGATATCAAGGAGGGCGTGTTCTATACTCGCGCTCCTATTTATACCAAACAACCGAGCCAGACCATATCCATGACAGATACCGACCCTGAAATGCAACTGATCCTCGACAACTGCCTGACCGAGGCCTTATTCCCGGAACTGCCCGGCCACCAAACCGGTAAGGTCCGGGAATCCTATGACCTGCCCGACGGACGCCGGGTAATGATCGCCACCGACCGCCAATCGGCCTTCGACCATGTGTTGACGGCGGTGCCTTATAAAGGCCAGGTGCTGAACCAGACCGCCATGTTCTGGTTCGACAAGACCGCGGACATTTGCCCCAACCACGTCATCGAAGCGCCCGACCCCAACATCGTCGTCGGCCAGCGGCTGGATATGCTGCCCGTCGAAATGGTGGTCCGCGACTACATGACCGGGTCGACGGAAACCAGCATCTGGCCGATGTATGAACGTGGCGAGAGGGTACTCTACGGCCATCAGTTCCCCGACGGCCTGGTCAAGAACCAGAAACTGCCGGGCACCATCCTGACCCCCACCACCAAGGCCGTTCAAGGCGAACACGATGCCCCGATCACGGCCGAGGAAATCGTCGAACAGAAACTTTTAAGCCAGGATCAATGGGATCAACTGGCGGAACTCAGCCTCGCTATATTCGCCTGCGGGCGCGAGATCGCCGACGACAACGGCCTGATCCTGGTCGATACCAAGTATGAATTCGGGCTTGATAAGGGCGGCCGGATCACGCTTGCCGATGAAATCCATACCCCCGATTCGTCGCGCTATTGGATCGCGGATAGCTACGCCCAGCGCATGGCCGCCGGCGAAGAGCCGGAAAGCCTGGATAAAGAGTTTCTCAGGCTTTGGATCAGGGGCGTCTGCGATCCCTATAAGGACCCGATCCCGGAAATCCCGGCGCCAACATTGATGGCGTTTTCCGCTAAATACGTCGATCTCTACGAACGCGTGACCGGGCTGGACTTCCATAAACCCAATATGGAAACCCCGGTGGCCGATCGAATCCGGGCCAGTTTAACCAAAACCTTTCCGGAGTACTTCTGATCATGCGAAATCCCCGAGCTACGATCATGGTCCTCGCCGGGGTGTTGGCGCTGGGCGCCTGCCAGCACGAGGGCGAAGGCTTTTTCACCACCGCCCCCACAGAACCTGAAACCGGCAAGGCGAAAAAGCATATGATTGTTGCCGGCCACCCGCTGGCCGCCGAAGCCGGACGGGATGTGCTTCGCAAGGGCGGCAGCGCCATCGACGCCGCCATCGCCGCCGAAATGGTATTGAGCCTGGTGGAACCGCAATCGTCGGGCATCGGCGGCGGCGCCTTCATGGTCCATTACGCCGCCAAGACCGGCGCCATCGATACCTATGACGGCCGGGAGGAGGCGCCGAAATCGGCAACCCCGTACATGTTTCTGGATGGCGCCGGAAAACCCCGAAAATGGAACAAGGCGTCCATGGGCGGCCTCGGCGTCGGCGTGCCCGGACTGCTCCGGATGCTGGAACTGGCCCACCAGGAACACGGCCGCCTCCCCTGGCGCGACCTGTTCCAGCCCGCCATTAAGCTGGCGAAAAAGGGATTTCCCATTTCCGAACGCCTGGCCGGGCAAATCGCGACGGCCAAGTGGCTCAAGCAAAGCCCCGTTGCCGGGTCTTATTTCTTCGAAAACGACGGCTCGCCCAAAAAGGCCGGTACCGTGCTCAAAAACCGCGACCTCGCCGATACCCTTGAGCGCGTCGCCGAAAACGGCGCCGGAGCATTTTATTCCGGCGACATCGCCGCCGCCATTGCCCGCGCGGTTTCCCGCGCTCCGCGCAATCCCACCGCCATGAAGACCGCCGACATCGAATCCTATCAAGCGAAAAAGCGCCCGCCGGTGTGCGCCCCCTATCGCCAATGGCTGATCTGCGGCATGGGACCGCCGTCGTCGGGCGGCATCACGACGTTGCAGATTTTAGGCCTGCTCACCAGATTTGATCTGTCCAAAATCAAGCCCGGTTCGGCGCTGGCGCTGCATTTGGTCAGCGAAGCCAGCGGCCTGGCCTTCGCCGACCGCAATATCTATATCGGCGACCCGGATTTCATCCCGGTCCCCGCCAACGGTTTGCTGGACCCGGGATACTTGGAGCTAAGGGCAGCGGAAATTTCCCCCTTCAAAGCCAAAGGCAAACGCCAACCCGGCATGCCCGGCCCCAGCGCCCTGTTGCCGCGGGGCGTGTCGGATGACAACGAAGGATTCTCGACCACCCACATGAGCATTATCGATGCCGACGGCAACGCCGTTTCCATGACCGCCAGCATTGAGCGTGCCTTCGGTTCCCGGCTGATGACGCGCGGCTTCCTGCTCAACAATCAATTGACCGATTTTTCCTTCAAGCCCAACGCCGGCAATGGCCCCGGGGGCGGCCCCGTCGCCAACCGGGCCGAGGCCGGCAAACGTCCGCGTTCGTCGATGTCGCCGGTCATCGTCTTCGACGGCCAGGGACGGGTGGTCATGGCCGTCGGCTCGCCAGGGGGGTCCCGCATTATCGGCTACGTCGCCAAGGCCCTGATCGCCGTGCTCGACTGGAAGATGAACATCCGGGAAGCCCTCGATTATCCCAACTTCGTCGACCGCAACGGGCCGTTGGATTTAGAAGAAGGATCGGCGCTCGCCACGCTCAAGCCGGCATTGGAGAAAATGGGCCACACGGTGAAGCTGCGCCGCCTATACAGCGGCCTCAATGGCATCGTCGCCACGCCGGGCGGCCTGGAGGGCAGTTCCGACAAACGCCGTGAAGGCGTTGCGCTTGGGGATTAGAGTCTTTCTGGTTGATATTGATCCAATCTGACCGAGGGCATTTGGGCTTGGAGTAGGAGCGCTTTGCAGAGCGTAGCGGTGCTACGGTCAATAAGCGCGACGCCCGCCAAGCCCAAATGCCCCGGCCCCAAAGGGGTGGCATGTGGCGGCCGTCCGCCGCGTTGCGCCGTTTGCCCGATGTCCCACATCGCGCTGCACGACGCGCCTAACGGGCCGACTCGCCGCCTGCCATCAGAGTGGTTCAATATCAACCAGAAAGACTCTAGCCGGGGGGAACTGTTTAAGCCTCGCGCCGCGCCGGAAGCTTGATCCGGAACGTGGCGCCCTTGTCGGCATTTTCCTGATCGAGCAATTCCACATCACCGCCGTGCGCCTTGGCGATATCGTGGACAATCACCAACCCCAATCCGGTGCCGCCGTCACGCGCCGATCCGGCGAACGGCTGAAACAGCTTCTCCTTGGCCTCGGCGGGCAGGCCGGGGCCGTCGTCGGCGACATCGATCACAATCCAATCATCGTCAGCCTCGGCGCTTAGGCGGATATGTTCGGCGCTGGCCTCAATGGAATTCTGGCCGAGGTTGGTCAACACCCTGAACAGGAGTTCGCGATCGGCTTCGATCTCGATTCCGTCGGGCACGGCGTTTTCCCATTCAAGAGACCCCTCCTGCATTGCATGAGAGGCCACCGTGGAACTGGCCTCATCGACCAGATCCTTAAGCGAGAAACGGCTGAGGTCGGGTTGAATGTCGGCATCGCTGACGAAATTAAGGGTCTCGCTGCACAGATTGATGGCCTTGTCGATGGCCTTCATCAGCCGCGGCATCACTTCCTTGACTTCCGGGTCGTCGATATTGGCGAGCCGGTCCGACGCCAGCACCGCGGTCGCCAGGCTGTTGCGGAGGTCGTGATTGACCTTGGCGACGGCGGTACCGAGGGCGGCCAGACGGGTCTTCTGCTGAAGCGCCGCCCTGAGTTCGCCCTGCATCACCGCCAATTCACGTTCGGCGAAACCGACTTCGTCGGGACGCTGGCTGGGAACGATCATCCGGGTGACGTCCTCCGGCGCGTCGCGGAACAGCGCCATGCTTTTGGTAATGCGGCGCATGGGCCGAACCATCAGCCATTGCAGGGAGAAGAAAACCAGACCGGCGGTAAAAAGCGAGATGACGATCGAAAGGTTCAAGATTCGCTGGGAATACTCCCACATGGCGTCGCGCATGGGGGCTTCGTCGATCAGCACCTCGACCAAGACCTTGGGGTCCTTTGACGATTTGCCGATAATGCGGAGAATCCGGTTTTCATCCTGGGCCAGGGTTGAAAAGGCCTCCTTGATCCAGTTCATGAACGAGCCTTTGGTGATGTCGATGGTCATGTCCACCTGGGGCGGCATCTCTTTCGATACCATCAACATCCGCCGGTCCGGACTGTTGACGACGATGCCATAGGCCGCGGTATGAAACAGCAGCGCCTCTTCCAGGGGTTTTTCGATTTTCTCCCCCGGCATGATTTCTACCGCCAGCATCGACAGATGCGCGCGGGTGACGTTTTCCTCGAAATAGACCTTGCGGAAGCGCGATACGGACGGCGCCCAGATCAGAAATTCGGCGATCATGACGAAAAAGACCGTTAGCAACAGCAGCCTGAACGATAAACCTTTGAGGAATCCGGGCCGGTGCGGCTGTGTCTCGGGCATGATTTTAACTTTATAGCAAGGATCGCTGCCGCGACCAACCGTGGCCATCAGCCGAAACGGCTAAGGAACCTGACGATTTTGCGGGTCCGTTCGGAAAACAGCGACGCCGTGTAAAAACTGCCGGCGGCGCGTTTGGAGACTTCGCCAAAGGTCGGATAAGGCGCAATCATCTGGGCGATGTCGCCGATCTTGAGATTTTTGCTTTTCGCCAACACCCAGGTTTGTATCATCTCACCGGCGTGCGCGCCGACGATGCCGCAGCCGAGAATTTTCCCCCTCAAAGTCACCACCGCCTTAACCATGCCGTCGGTTTGTTTTTCCGCCTGCGCGCGGTCGTTTTCATGATAGGGCCAGCGCAGCACCTTTATCGCATCGCCGTGCTGTTCCTTGGCCTGGGCTTCGGTGAGACCGACCTGGGCCAATTCCGGCGCCGTGTAGGTGACCCAGGGGACGGCCCCGGTGTCGGCCTTGGCCGGCCACCGGAACAGCGCGTTCTTGATAATCACACCGGCATGGTATCCGGCAACATGGGTGAATTGCAGGCCACCGGCGACATCGCCGATGGCAAATATATTTTTGTTGGACGTTCGCAGCCGGGCGTCCACATCGATACCCTTTTCCGAATAGCGGACTCCGGCCTCCTCCAACCCCAGCCCACCAACATTGGGGCGCCGTCCGGCGGCGACAAGGATGTGGGAACTGGAAAGAATTTCGTCCGCCCCGCCGCCATCGACGCCACCGCCGCTATCGCTGGGGGTCCATTGAACGTCAATCCCGATTGTGGTTTTTTCGATGCCCTTGATATTGGCATGTTCGATGATGTTGACGCCGTCGGCATTTAATTGCCGGCGAACCACATCAACCAATTCCGGGTCATCCTGGGCTAAGATGTTGAACATTTCCAGCACCGTCACCCGGCAGCCCAGATGCCGGTGGGCCTGGGCCATCTCAATGCCGATGGGGCCGCCGCCGATAACGATCAGGTGTTCCGGCAAGGTGCCTAAGGAAAAAATGGTCTCATTGGTATGAAATTCGACTTCCTTGAGGCCGAAGATCGGCGGCACAAAGGGGGCGGACCCGGTGGCGATCACAAACCGCCGGGCGCTGATCATTGTTTCCCCGACGCTGACCTCGGCGGCACCGGTGAGCCGGGCCTCGCCTTTGATCACCTTGACACCCATGCCTTCGAACCGTTCCACTGAATCGTTGGGCTCAATGGCGGCGATGACGCCGGCGATATGACCGTAGACACCGTTTGAGTCGATTTCCAAGCGCCCGGCCCGAACCCCGAAAGGCCCGGGTTGGTTCCCGGCCTGGCGAACCGCTTCGGCCGCGTGACCAGCGGCCAGCATTGCCTTCGACGGCACGCAGCCGTAATTGAGGCAATCGCCACCCATTTTGTCCCTTTCGATCAGCACCACCGAGGCGCCCAACTGGGATGCGCCGGCGGCCACCGAAAGCCCCCCCGAGCCGGCGCCGATGACACAGAGATCAACCTTGAGGGATTCCGCCATGCTTATTCTTTTTTCAGCTTCTTGTAAGCGACCGGAACAAGAGACAACAACGCCAACCCGAGCAGCGGCCCGAAAATTTCCGGCTGGAAGACGATATTCAAATCCGGAACCTCGCCACCGTCGAAGACAGCCCCCAGCCCGCTGCCAATGCTACAGAAAACGGCGGTGCCGGGAATAATACCAAAGAACGTGCCGATCATGAAGGTCCGGGCCGGAACCCCCATCAGTGCCGGCACCAGATTGACCAACCAGAACGGAAACAACGGCACCAACCGCAACACCAAAAGATAGGACAGCGCGTTTTCCCGGAAGCCCTCTTCCATTTTCCGGCCGGTGGCGCCGGCCTTCTCGTGGAAAAAATCGGCCAGCGCATAGCGGGCGATGAGAAAGATGCCAAGCGCACCCAGGGTGGCGGCGAAAACAACGACGATGGTCGATACCACGGTTCCCATCAAGAACCCCGCCGCCAATGACAGCCACGCCGCGCCCGGAATCGACAACGCCACCACCAGCACATAAACCAGGAAGATGCTTACGATGGCAACGAAATGATTGTGCTGATACCATTCCATCGCCGTCTTGCGGTGCTCTTTCAGCATCTCGAAACTAAGGTATTCATCCAACCCGAAAATGAAGACGGCGGCGAACGCGGCGGCAACCAGCAGCAGCGGCAAAATCCGCGCCCACAAGGGCTTGCTTAGCTCGATTGCAGCTTGCTGTTGTTCGGCTCCGGTCATCGGGAGGGCGATCCTTTCCTGACCCGGCAAAAGGGGAAATTCGTTGCCTGAACCAGTTTTAAGGGGAACCACCCGTGTTCGGCAACCGCTAGCCCGTGCCTTGCCGGTAAATATAATGTGACCCAAAATTGATGATCCGGCCAAAGGCATTCCCAAAAGCCAAAAAACAGTCCCCAAGGCCCCGGTTTCCTTGATCTCCGGGAGGACTGCAAGCGGCGTTGACATCGCCTGTGCAAAACCGTATACAGCGGGCTCTTATTTGTCGGAGACGAGCCGTGAAGCGTACTTTTCAACCAAGCAAACTTGTCCGTAAACGTCGGCATGGATTTCGCAGTCGCATGTCGACTGTTGGCGGCCGCCGGGTTCTTTCCTCTCGCCGCGCCAAGGGGCGGAAACGCCTTTCTGCGTGACGGCGTGACGGATCGCGGTTATCCGGCCTGTCCGTGCCTATCCACATCGAGCCCACCGACGTGTTACGGCTGAAACAGCGTCGCGAGTTTCTGCGCGTTCAAGGCGCCGGGCACAAGTGGGTGGCGCCGGGTTTGATTCTTCAAGCCCGTGCCCATAGGCCGGGAGAAGCGGTGGACGGTATCGGCAAAGACGGGGGCGATGACGGGGACGAAACGGGCGGATATCGAATCGGATTTACCGTCAGCCGCAAAGTCGGCGGCGCGGTGGATCGCAACCGGGCCAGGCGGCGTCTCCGGGCGGCAGCGGAAAAGGTTATGCCCCGCCACGCTAGACGGGGTAATGATTTTGTCCTGATTGGGCGGCGCGCGACATTGAAACGACGGTTCCAGGCCTTGGTCGGGGACTTGCAAACGGCATTAAGGAAACTTGATGCCTACCAAGAATAACGGGGACCAAGGGGTCTCAAGAGGGACGATGATGAAGTTTTTCGGCAAAGTCTTGCAAGGCCTGATCAGGGCGTACCAGCTTATTCTCCTTCCGGTGCTGCCGGCGGGCAGCTGCCGATTCCACCCGACCTGTTCGGCCTATGCCATGGACGCCATCGGCCAACATGGTCCCATCACCGGCGTCTGGCTGGCGATAAAGAGAATTTCACGCTGTCATCCATGGGGCGAGGCGGGCACCGACCCTGTCCCCTTGGTCAAAGGGCATAACAGAAAAGGCGCCGGGCTAATACAATGATCGACAATAAAAACATGTTCCTGGCGGTGGTTCTATCGATCCTCATTTTGGTCGGGTTCGAGTTGTATTTCTCCAAGAACCGCCCCGCGCCGCCCGAGGAACAGGCGCAATCCGAACAGGTGCAGCCGAAACCGGGCCAGGCGACGCCGGGTCAGGCGACGCCCGGAATTCCGAAAGCACCCAGCAACCAACCGAGCCCGTCCCAACAAGATATTTCCGTTCCCACCGCCCCGGGCTTGCCGACGGCGGCGAAGGAATCGTCCCGCAGCGCGCTCCTTAAAAACGGCGACCGGGTCAAGATCAACACGCCCCGCCTGCACGGGTCCATTGCGCTCACCGGCGGGCGGATGGATGACCTGACCCTTGCCGATTACCGCGAAACGCTGGAACCGGACAGCAACGAAATCGTTCTGTTGATTCCGAAAGGGGCCGAGGACGCCTATTTCGCCGAGTTCGGCTGGGTCCCGGGCGGCGGCCAGACGGTGCCGACCGCCGATACGGTGTGGAAAGCGGACGGCCAGACCCTTGCCCAAGAAACCCCGGTGACGTTGACCTGGAACAACGCCAAAGGATTGGAATTTTCCCGCACCATCGCCATTGACGATAAATATATGTTCACCATCACCCAGACGGTGAAGAACACCGGCGACAGCGCCGCCACCCTATTTCCCTATGGCCTGATTTCGCGCCGGAGCACGCCGGAGGTCAGCGGCTTTTACCTTATCCATGAAGGTATGATGGGGGTCGCCAACGAAACGCTCAAGGAAATCGATTACGACGATCTCAAGGAACAAGGCCAGGTCAAGGATACCGCCACGGGCGGCTGGGTCGGCATTACCGACAAGTACTGGCTGACGGCCCTGGTGCCGGACCAGAAGGCCCAGGTCAATACGCGTTTCCTTTACCGCCGCGATAATGGCGACGACCTGTATCAGGCCGATTACCTGTCCGCCGCGGTAACCATCGCGCCCGGCCAGACCGTCCAGTCTGAAAACCGGCTGTTCGCCGGCGCCAAGGAAGTTACGACCATGGACGCCTATAACGAAACTTTAGGCATCGACCGTTTCGACCTGACCATTGATTTCGGTTGGTTCTATTTCCTGACCAAGCCGATTTTTTATGCCCTTCTCTACATCAACAATATCGTCATGAACTTTGGGGTTTCGATCATCCTGCTGACGATGGCGATCAAGCTGGTGTTTTTCCCGCTGGCCAACAAGTCCTACACGTCGATGAGCAAGATGAAGAAGCTGACGCCGCAGATGACGAAACTGCGCGAGCGTTTCGCCGATGACAAGACGCGCCTGAACCAGGAAATGATGGAGCTGTACAAGCGCGAAAAAGTGAATCCCGCCGCCGGCTGCCTGCCGATCCTGATACAGATTCCGGTGTTCTTCGCGCTTTACAAAGTCCTGTTCGTGAACATCGAAATGCGCCAGGCACCGTTTTTCGGCTGGATCAAGGACCTGTCGGCGGCCGACCCGACATCCATCTTTAATCTGTTCGGGTTGATTCCGTGGACGCCGCCGGAATTCCTGTTGATCGGAATTTGGCCGCTGATCATGGGTGTGTCCATGTACCTGCAGCAGAAACTGAACCCGCAGCCCACCGACCCGATGCAGGCAAAGATTTTTCAGTTCCTGCCGATCATGTTCACCTTCCTGCTGGCGCGATTCCCGGCCGGTCTGGTGATCTACTGGGCGGTAAACAATGTGCTCTCCATGGCCCAGCAATGGGTCATCATGCGGCGCATGGGAATTTCCGGGAAAGATGCCCTGAAGTAACCCTGTTGCTTGAATGGCGGCTGCAATGACGACGCCCGAAACCGACAACATTGACGACGACACCGCCGAAGCCCTGGAGCTGGGACGCTTGCTGTTCGCCAAGCAGTGCGACTTTGTCTTGGGCGCCACCAACATGGATCAGGTGCCGGTCACCGAGCTTCCGGAAATCGCCTTCGCCGGACGCTCCAACGTCGGTAAATCGAGCCTGATTAACGCGCTCACCGGCAGGAACACGCTGGCGCGCACGTCGAACACGCCGGGACGCACGCGCCAAGTCAATTTTTTCGACTTAGGCGGCCGCTTGATGCTGGCCGATCTTCCCGGATACGGCTACGCCAGGGCGCCGAAGACCGAAATCGCCCAATGGACGACGTTGATCGAGGACTACCTCAGGGGCCGTGCCGGGCTTCGCCGGGTCTGTCTGTTGATCGATGCGCGGCACGGGCTCAAGGCTACCGACAACCAGGTGATGAAACTGCTGGATCAGGCGGCGGTGGTCTACCAGGTGGTGCTGACAAAGGGCGATAAGGTCAAGAAGGCGCCACTGCAAGCCCGCCGGGAGGACGTGTTGAAGGTCCTCGCCGGGCACACGGCGGCGCACCCGGAAATCATCGTCACCTCGGCAAACAAAGGCCACGGCATTGCCGAGCTGCGCGCCGCGCTGACGGCGCTGGCGGCGCCGGCTGCTATGGCCGAGTCAAAAAAGTGAAATATAGATTCACCATTGGCTGACAATAGGTTAGGTTCCCCCGGTTATGACCAAGAAACCGAAAAAATCGAAAAAACCGGCGAAAAAGGCAAAACTGGCGAAACCGCCCAAATCCAGTGACGATTGGCTGGGTCAGGCGACGGTGTTGTCCGAGGCGATGCCGTATATGCAGCAGTATGCCGGCGAGACCTTCGTCATCAAATACGGCGGCCACGCCATGGGTGACCCCAAATTGGCGGATTTATTCGCCCGCGACATCGTGCTGTTGCGGCAAATCGGCATCAACCCGATCATCGTCCACGGCGGCGGGCCGCAGATCGCCGACATGCTGAAACGGCTGAAAATCAAAAGCGAATTTATCGACGGGCTGAGGGTAACCGACGAGGCGACCGTCAACGTCGTCGAAATGGTGCTGTCGGGATCGATCAACAAACAGATCGTATCCGCCATCAACGCCGCCGGTGGGTTCGCCATCGGGCTTTCCGGCAAGGACGGCAACCTGATCCGGTGCGACAAGGCCAAACGCACCAAGCGCGATCCGGATTCCAACATTGAAAAAGTTCTGGACCTAGGCCTGGTCGGCGAACCGAAAGAGATCAACCCGCATATTCTGGCGCTTTTCGATGAGTCGGACATCACCCCGGTGATCGCGCCGATCGGCACCGGGCCGGACGGTGAAACCCTCAACATCAACGCCGACACCGTCGCCGGCGCCATCGCCAACGCCGTCGGCGCCAAGCGGTTGATGATGCTGACCGACGTGGTCGGGGTGCTTGATAAAAAAGGCGACCTGATCGCCGAAATGACGTTGAAAAAAGCCAAGGCGCTGCTCAAGGACGGCACCATCGACGGCGGCATGATCCCCAAGGTCAACACCTGCTTGGGCGCCATTAAGGGCGACGTCGAAGGCGCCGTCATCATCGACGGCCGGGTCGAACATGCGATTTTAATCGAACTGTTTACCGAAGGCGGCGCCGGCACCCTGATCAAGCGCTAAAGCAAATCCCGAGCGGATGGTCTCATCCGCGACGACGAATTTGCGGGTAAAAAAAACTTCTAGCTCAGATCCTTAATAAAGTTCAACTGCCATTCCATTTCTTCATCGTCGAGGGGATAGTCGTTGCCGTCGGCGCGGAGCAGCTCTTTGGTCCCGACCAGGGCGAGCTTGCGTTGAAGGATTTCCGCCAATCTTGCGCTCAGGCCGGCTTTCCAGGCAATGGCAAGCATGCCTTTGGCGCTGCGATTGGTTATGACGGAGCGCACGACCATCATCTTAAGGCCGGAAAGCGCCGACAATCCGGCAATCACAAATTCCCGATCGCCGTTTTTAATAGCCTTGGAGATCACGGGTTCATCCAAGGTGCCGGCGGCTAACAGTTGTTCTGCCCTTTCATGGGCATCCTCGACAGCGGTTTTTTCTTTATCCGGATTTTCCGGGGGTTCCTCCGCCAAGCGCTTTTCGACGACTTGGCGGACCTCTTTCAGAATATCGGCGGGCAAGTCTTGGCGTTGTTCCAGGGATTCGAGGAGATTGTGGGCGACAAATCGCGCCAGTTTGGCAGCTGCCCGGCCCGGCAGCACCGGTCGATTGACCAGCGGTTCGTGCCATGACTCGATGTCCGCCGCCCGGTCGATAATCCGGTCCAGAACTTCCTCTCGGATCTGGGCGCTGGGATTGCTAAGCATTAGGGCGACGGCTTCCTCGTCATCGGTGGCGGCAATGGCGTCCGTTAACGTGGTCCCCAACCCATCCCGTTGTGAAATCGCCGCCAGACGGCCGGAAACATTTTCGCTTTCGATGATTTCAAGCAAGTCGGCTTCGGTTAGCACCGGCGAGAACTGTAAAATCGGACCGGCGACGACCAGTTCGGAATCCCAAACTAACTGCCGGATGACTTCCGTAGGGGCATCGGCGACATGCACCAAGGTTTCAGCCAGAATTTGACGGACCCGGGCCACCTGATCGCGGGCAAGTATCTCAAGCGCCTCACGGGTCATGCGCCGGACCGTGTCCTGTTCATCGTCACTTAAACCCGAAGACAGCTTCGCAACCTTCGCCGCCAGGCCACCGCGTACGTCCTGGTCGGCATCCTTGGCCAGCATCATATCGGCATGCGCCGGCGTCGCCTCGTTGGTGGCAATCAATTTGCGGATTTCGGGTTCCGGGTCTTCGGCCAGGAAATAGAGAATCTCAGGCGTCACATCGGTACGGGTGGCCAGGTCGCGACGGACGTCCAGGTTTTCGTGGCGCGCCATCTCTTTGGCATCTTCATAGGAAGGCGCCGTGACCCCGGCTTTATCCTCGGCATTGTCGGCGGTTTTGTCTTCGGTGTTACCCTTAAAAAGGCCCTTGAACAAACCCTTCACCGTGATTGCCCCGCTCCTTTGGCGGACAGATTGGTGAATAACTCTATTTGAAAGTTCAAATCGTCATTGCTTAAGGCGTAATTCTCACCGTCCGCCTCAAGGATGGCCGATGGCGCCACCCGTCCCATCCGCTGTTGAAGTTGGACCGCCATCTTGGCGGGGATGGAAGCCTTCCACGCCAGCGCCGAGATGCCCTCGGCGCTTTTTTCAACGAATATCTTCTTTGCCACCGCTTCCTCGATGCCGCCCCTGACCACCAACGCCGCCAGGACAAAAGAATAATCCCCGGCATTGAGTGCCTTGCCGATGACGGGGCTATCCAGCTTGCGGGCCGAGTACAGACGCTCGACCATATCAAGGGGCAGGTCCATATTGAGAAAATCCTGGCCGCCGCCTTCGGGTTCACTCGACATGATGCCTTCGTCGCCCAGTCGCTGGTGGACGACGGCCTTAACGGTGTCCAGGATTTCGGTGTCCAGGTCGGCGCGTTCCTGCAGAACCTCCAGCAGGTTATCGGCCAGGAAAGTAGCCAGGCGCGTCGCCGCGCCATCGGGAAGTTTCGGACGACCAACCAACGGGGCATGCCATAAATCGACATCCGGCGCCCGCTCGATAAGATCATCCAGAGTCGATTCGCGGATTTGCGCCGAGTCGTTGGATAAAAGGTCGGCAATGGCGTTAACGTCATCGGTGACGATGATGGCGTCTGAAACGCTCTCCGTCACCTCGGCACGTTTCGAAATAGCGCTCAGGCCGCCTGTGGCGGGACCGAATTCAATAATTTCAAGCAGGTCATCATCGGTCAGCACCGGGGGAAATTCGAGGACCGGGCCGGAAACTTCGATCTCGGTATCCAGCGCCAATGTCTTGATGACGTCGGCCGGCGCGTCGGCGATATCCTTGAGCGCATCGGAGAGAATGCCGCGGACCTTGGTGATCTGGTCCTTGGCTAACGTCTCCAGCGCTTCATAGGTGGCTTGGCGGGCCTTATCCTGCTCATCGGTGCTTAAGCCCGGCGCCAGCCTTGCGATTTTACCGGCCAAATCGCCGCGCACATCGGCGTCATCGTCATTGGCCAATAAGACATCGGTCTGGCGCGGGGAGGCGAGGTTTTTAGCCACCGCCTTACGCACCTCGGCGTCGGTATCTTCGGCCAGGTAATACAGGACCTCCGGTTTCAGGTCGGCACGCTCGGCCAACACCCGGCGCACTTCAGGGTCTTGGTCCCGAGCCAGCTTCTTGGCTATCTCATAGGAGATGGTTTCGCTATTAAGGTCGTTCTGGTTCACGTCGCCTATTTCCCCTTCGATTTACCATCTTCTGGACTTGACATATGGTACCCGCCTTTACCGGCATTTTTAACCTCATACATCACGGCATCGGCACGGACCATTACACTGTCCAGGGACTCTTTTGACTCAGGATCAAAGATGGCGACACCGACCGAAAGGCCCAAGGGATTCTCTTCATTGCCGGAAAACTTCTTCAAGGATTGGCTGGCTTCGATTAAACGATTGGCGCGTTTTTCCGAGACTTCCGGAGAAATGCCGTCCAGCCACATGGCGAATTCATCACCGCCCAGCCTGGCGATCACGTCGCCGGGCCGGGACATCTCCATCAACATGTCACGCAGAAACAAAATCGCGTCATCGCCGGCCTGGTGGCCGTGTACGTCGTTGACCAGTTTAAAGTTATCCATATCGACGAAAAACAGGGCGGCGGTCTCCCGGGTGCGCTCCAACCTGGAAATCCGCCGCGGCAGGTCTTCTTCGTAAAAGGCCCGCCGGTTCAAAAGGCCGGTCATGGAATCGGTTCGCGACAGCGCCACAATGCGCTCATGATTGCTGATTTGTTCATTGGCAATGCCCAATTGGTTGGCGATGTCACTGATCAGAAGAAGGTGATCATCCTCCCAGGGCTCATCATCGACCGGCTTCCAAATGGAAAGCGCGCCGTTGACCCGTTGACGGTAATTGGTGGCGGTGGCCAGGACATGCCACTTGCCGAGGACAAAGTCGGTCAACTGGTCGCCACTATCCAACGCCGACAGTTTGGACTCCAATTCATCCAACCCTTCGATGTTGCCGTGTTCGGCGGCGACCGTGAAGGCCTCATCCTTATCCCGGCGGAAGATTCTGCACCCGGCCACGCTCAGCGCCCGGGAAGTCGCCGCCGCCGCCGCATTGAGCATGTTATGGGGTTCCAGTTCGTCCCGAATGGTGCTGACGATGTAATTGAGATGCTGTTCACGGCGCCGCGCATGGGCCAGGGCGGATTCGTTTTCACGTTCTTCGGTGACATTTCGACAAACACCCCTGGTCCCTTTCCATTGCTCATCGCCGTCTTCACCGCCGATCAACGGCACACAGGACAAGTTGACACAGGCGGTGGTGCCGTTTTTGTTGTGCATCCAAATTTCAACGTTATCCAGCGGCCGGGTGCTGACGAACGGCAACGGCGAGAATTCTTCCGGCGAAAGAACAAAATCTTCGGCTTTTTTGTTGATTAAATCATCGGCCTTAAACCCGAGCGCACCCTTTGGTGAAACGAAGATGAAATTGCCATCGGCGTCGGTTTCCCAGGAAAAGTCACTGGAAACCTCGACCAGGTCCTTATAGCGCTGTCGGGATTCGACCAGCGCCGTCCTCAGGTTTCGCTCCATCGTCATGTCGCGCGCCATCACCAGTATTTCCGACCTGTCCGCGCCATTCCCCCGGGCGCCGGGAACGACGGTGATCTCAAGAACAATCTCGCCCTTGGCGCTGTTCAAATACACCGATTCGGCGATCGTCGAGCCGCTGGTACGGGCGGTTTCGATCAATTTTTGGATTTCCGGGGCCGCTTCGTGTTGTAACAAGGCCTCCAGCCCGCCGCCCTTGGCGTTGGAACAAACCACCGAGCCGTCATTTCCGACCAAAAGCGCGGCGCCGGGATAACCGGCAAGAAATTTTTCGGCCTCGGTCGCCCCAGGGCCGGACGAGGGGCCGGACGAGGGAGGGGAATCGGTGTCTTCGCCCACGTTTTCAGGAGGTTTGGAAGAACGGTTTTTGGCCATCAAAACAAGGTATCCCTGGTTTTTCGGTCTTGGGGTGGATAAAACCCATAATCGATTAAGTAGTTTTAGTAGATGGAAGCCCCCGCCGCCAGCCCTCAGACTTGCATACGGTTATATTCTAAAGCATTCAAGGGAAAGAAAAAGCCCACTTTCCCGTCAACATCCGCCCCTGGTTAAGGCAATGGATCAAACAAGCGCCCCAAAAAACCGCCTGAAAGAAGCTGAATGCTGGGTTTTCGACCTCGATAACACGCTGTATCCGTCAACATCGGACCTGTTTCCCCAGGTCGATAAGAAAATGACCCGTTTCATTGCCGATTTCCTGGATTTGGATATCCAAGCGGCCGGCGAACTTCGGCGCACCTATTACCTGGAATACGGCACCACGCTTTCGGGGTTGATGGCGCTTCACGACATGAAGCCGGACGTCTTTCTCGATTTCGTCCACGACATCGACTTAGCCGCGGTGACGCCTGACCCTCGGCTCAATCAGGCGCTTTCCAGGCTTCCGGGGCGGAAAGTCATCTTCACCAACGGCCCCACCAACCATGCCGAAAGAATCCTCTCACGGCTTTCCATCGGTCATCATTTCGAAGACATTTATGACATCGTCGGCGCTGACTACATCCCGAAGCCTAAGCCCGAACCCTATGACGCCCTGGTTCGCCGCTGCAATATCACACCTTCGCGGTCGGTCATGGTCGAAGACCTGGCCCGCAATCTGGCCCCGGCCGCGGACCTGGGCATGGCCACGGTCTGGGTCCGGCCGGAGCGCCTCCGCGACCAGGACGATCCGGTGCCGGATTACATCGACCATGTCGCCGATGACCTTGCCCAATGGCTGGGCGCGTTGACGGTGGAATAGCGGCCTGTATTGACACCCCGTATTGACACTCCGGGCGGCGTACCGCATTTTCTGTCGCCGCCAATAACCGTAATTGAAAGAAAACCCATGACCACCGCCGACCTTGAAGCCGCCATTGACGACGCCTGGGAAGCCCGCAACGACATCGGCACCGACACCACCGGTGCGGTCCGTGACGCCGTTGACGCGGCCTTGGGCCTGTTGGATACCGGCAAGGCCCGTGTCGCCGAGAAAACCGAAGGCGTTTGGCAGGTTAATCAATGGCTGAAAAAGGCGGTGTTGCTGTCTTTTCGCCTCAACGACATGACCCCGATCAGCGGCGGTGCTGACGGCGCGCCCTGGTTCGACAAGGTCGCCTCCAAGTTCAAGGGCTGGGACGACAGCCATTTCCGCGAGGCCGGATTCCGCGCCGTGCCCAACTGTATCGTGCGCCATTCGGCCTATATCGCGCCCGGCGTCATCCTGATGCCCAGTTTCGTCAATTTGGGCGCCTATGTCGACAGCGGCACCATGATCGATACCTGGTCGACGGTCGGTTCCTGCGCGCAAATTGGTAAAAACTGTCACATTTCCGGCGGCGTCGGCATCGGCGGCGTGCTCGAGCCGCTGCAGGCCGGCCCGGTGATCATCGAAGACAATTGCTTTATCGGCGCCCGTTCCGAAGTCGCCGAAGGCGTCGTCGTCGAAGAAGGCGCGGTGCTGTCGATGGGCGTCTATATCGGCGCCTCGACCAAGATCGTCGACCGCGCCACCGGCGAGGTGATGTTCGGCCGGGTGCCGGCCTATTCGGTGGTCGTTCCGGGATCAATGCCGGGACGCGACCTAAGCGACGGAACCCCCGGCCCGGGGCTATATTGCGCCGTCATCGTCAAGCGGGTCGATGAGAAGACCCGCTCGAAGACGTCCATCAACGACCTGCTCCGGGATTGAGCCGTGTCATGGACCCCATCGACCTTTCCCAAGCCCTGATCCGCTGCCCCAGCGTAACCCCGACCGACGCCGGGGCGATCAATGTCCTGGCCGAGGCGCTCGAGGGCCTCGGCTTCAGCTGCCACCGATTGGCTTTTGCCGGCGACGGCAGCGTCGAGGTTCAGAACCTCTATGCCCGGATCGGCGACGGCGCGCCGAATTTCTGTTTCGCCGGCCATACCGATGTCGTTCCCGTCGGCGACGCGGATCAGTGGTCGGTCGATCCCTTCGAAGCCTTGGTCAAGGACGGGCGTTTATACGGACGCGGCGCGTCGGACATGAAAACCGCCATCGCCGCGTTCACCGCCGCCACCGCCCGGTTCCTCGACAGCCGAGGCCCTGATTTCGGCGGCTCCATTAGTTTACTTATTACCGGCGATGAGGAAGGCGACGCCGTCAACGGCACCGTCAAGGTTCTCGAATGGCTGCAGCAGCAACGCCAGGTCATCGACGTCTGCCTGGTCGGCGAGCCGACCAACACCGAAGCCCTCGGCGATACCATAAAAATCGGCCGCCGGGGCTCGATGAATGGCGTCCTCACCGTTAAAGGGAGCAGCGGCCACGCCGCCTATCCCGAGTTCGCCGACAATCCCATTCACCGGTTGATGACGATGCTGACGGCCGTGATCGACAGCCCCCTTGATGAGGGCACCGACCATTTCCCGGCCTCGCAACCGGTGGTGACCAGCGTCGATGTCGGCAATCCGGCGAGCAACGTCATTCCGTCGACGGCGACGGCAAAATTCAATATTCGCTTCAACGACCTTCATTCCGGCGACAGCCTGGTGGCGCTGCTGCGTCAACGCTTCGACGCCATATCTGTTCAGGGGGGCGGCGAATACGACCTGGCCGTCAGGGTTTCCGGCGAACCGTTCCTGACCGCGCCGGGCCCGTTAGCCGCCACCGTCGCCGCCGCCGTTGAAACCGTCACCGGCCGGCGCCCGGAATTTTCCACCTCCGGCGGCACCTCGGACGCGCGCTTTATCAAGGATCACTGCCCGGTCGCGGAATTCGGCATGATCAACGACACCGCCCACAAGGCCGATGAAAACGCCAAGGTCAGCGATATCGGCACGCTTTCGGAGATCTACCAGGCCGTGCTTGAGCGTTTCTTCGACGCTACGACCAAGGACTGAGCACATGCCCTCGGCGCGGGATATCCTGACCGCCCTCTACGGCACCTACCGGCTGGCCCGTCTCGATGCCTCGGGCATGGACTATTTCGACGCTACCCCGGATGGCTTCTGGCGGTCTTTTTTCGCCGCCGTGCTGGTGGCGCCGTTTTATTTTTTATTGCTGAGCCTTCGTTTTTCCGGAATGGCGGAAACGCTGCCGTTTTCCCGCTTCATGGCCATTGAATCGATCGCCTACGTCATCGCCTGGGTCGCCTTTCCCCTGCTGATGGCGTCGCTGATCAAGAATATGGACCGCGAAGCGCACTACATCCGCTTCATCGTCGCCTACAACTGGGCCGCGGTCCTGCAAAACGCCCTCTACCTGCCGATCGCCATCCTGGCGACGTCGGGCCTGTTGGCGAATGACCCCGCCAATGCGCTGGGGCTGATGGCGCTCAGCCTGATCTTGTTTTACACCTGGTTTATCACCCGCACCGCGCTGGATATTTCGGCGGGCATGGCGGCCGGCATCGTCGGCTTGGATTTCCTGCTCAGTATCCTGATCAATACCGTGGCGACGGGGATGCTGTGAGGGGGGGTCTAGCGGGGTGAGAGGGGCGGCTTGGTTGTGGGGAGCGGGTATCATCCCTGCCATAAATGTCCTGTGTGGATGGCTCCCGCGTTGCAAGGACTTTTCGACGTCGTAGCGG
>Ga0187833_10001791_pt1 | contig 23961 bp, 21 predicted proteins | sample ETNtaG_37_FD_167968 | JGI IMG/M metagenome (GOLD analysis project Ga0187833, IMG submission 167968) | Marine microbial and viral communities from oxygen minimum zone, Eastern Pacific Ocean - ETNP2014_SV_400_PacBio MetaG (Illumina Assembly) | ecosystem: Environmental > Aquatic > Marine > Hypoxic...
TGATGTACCAAGACGTGCGCGCACATTCGGGTTGTCATCAATGAATTCAGTCCAGGTCGTCCCGTCGGATCCCGTTGCGATATACAGGTTCTGTCCGATGCCAACACCCCAGATGTTGATGGAATAGGGATCGGAAGGTCGCGTCTCCACTTGAATGGTTTCAGGTACATCACTCCACTGGACCGGTGCTGCCCTGGTCTCACCCGAGAGTAGTCCGCCAGGGAGCAATATTAAGGGATCGCTGCAACCCACCAGCATCATCACTAAAAGCATCACAAAAAGAGTTTTCATCGTTGAATCCTGTCCAGAAATAGGTAAATTTGGTTTAGAATCACAACAAAAGTATAACGTTAGTTATGCGAAACATTCACTCGGGAATTTCTTCGATGAAGTTCATGACTCACTAACGCAACATTTTGCATGGCCAACTGCTCGATAAGCGCGTGCCTCAAGCACCTTTCGCTCATCAGCAAGCTAGTACAGTAACGCCATTAAAGATCGCGCCGCCGGGCATATTTCAAATATGTCCCTTTCCAAACCGAGCAGAGGAGGAACGCAGCAATGAAGCAGCAGACTTTGTAAATATACAAATTATTCTCAAGTAAACTTCTTTGGAGGACCAGTCATGGCCAAAGGTAGAGACAAAAAAAAAGTAAATGATAGATCCAAACCTCAACGAACGCTTAAGGAGAAACGAAAGGCAAAGCAGGAAAAAAGAGGTTCCTAGAAAAAGGCCTGGCGTGGTGCGAGGATAGCATTCGCGCCAGGCTCCCCTAAAAAGGTGAATTGCTTTCAAATTCCAACCATTTTCCTGAGCCCGGATGAATAAATCCCAGACAGGTCGCATGCAGCAACAATCTGTCTGCCCGCCGAAACGCCTTCTCAGTCGCATAAAGATCACACCCGAGTATTGGGTGCCCAACTTCGGCCAGGTGAATTCTCAGCTGATGACTACGACCAGTGACAGCAGTTAATTGCAGCCTCGAGCAGTTATCCTCCCGCCTGAGGACCCTGTAGCGCGTCAGTGCCTTCCTGCCATTCGACCTATCGACCATCTGCCTGGGCCGGTTATCTGGATCACTTCTGATGGGCAGATCAATCTCACCAGCGTCATCGTTTACAACCCCATCGACAACGGCAACATACTCCTTGCTAACGGTTCTTTCACGAAACTGGCGATTTAGATCAGAGGAGGCTGGTCGTGATCTCGACAATACCAGCAAACCTGAAGTATCAAGGTCCAGACGATGCACTATGACCACATCCGGATACTCAGCCTGCATACGTCGCAAAACACTGTCCTTAACGATTCTACCCGGTACTGACAATAGCCCTGCCGGTTTTCGGACAACCAGAAGATCCTCGTCCACAAATATAACTTCAACCGCTTCGTTGCAGGGTGGTGGAACATGAAAGGTGTAACTGGTCACTGGAATTCAAAATAACGTATAGTGGTGACTCAAGTTTATCACTATCTAATTTAGAACGATGTCTTCTGAAAACGATCCACTTCTCGAGGCCATCACTGACCTGGCGCCGAAACTGCTTACGACCATGGAAGCCTTCGAGCAGGTTCAACAAAACCTGCACCCGCCCGAACTCGATCAGCTGGCAGAATTCATTGCACCTTACGAACAAGAATTACAGGGTTCTTTAGAAACATTCGAGCCAGCGGCCTTCCCGGAAGATCTTAAACCCTTTCGCTTCAGCCTCCAGCAGGGTGCAACCTATGCCCTTCGCGCATGCAATGGCATTACCCAACAAAGCAATGACACTTTTGCCGCGATGAAAGCGATGCGAGCCCAGTGCCGTGCGCAGGAACTTATTTATCCCCTGGCAAATATTATGACGCCCGTGAGCCAGTACTTTCTGGAGCCCGGGGCCAGGCAGAACAAGCATTTGCTGGATGACTTGGACCAGGACAGGGTCGGCCAGCAGGTCGGGCTACTCAACGCCCAGAACGAAAGAGATAAAAGGGGTGGCTTCACCCTCTATGTCCCGGAGTACCTGGACAAAACAGAGCCTACATCCCTGGTCGTTGTTTTGCATGGTGGAAGCGGTCATGGAGCCGATTTCTTGTGGTCATGGCTGCGCGAGGCGAGAACAAGGGGGTTTATCCTGTTGGCACCAACTTCACAACAGGATACCTGGTCACTGATGGGTGAAGAGCTTGACCTCGGTTCCCTCCTTGCCATGCTGGATTTTGTCAAACAACAATGCAACATAGATGATGATCATGTATTGCTAACCGGTATGTCTGACGGCGCAACCTATAGTCTGCTCGCGGGGCTAAACGAAAACTCACCCTTCACGCATCTCGCACCCTTCTCCGGAGTACTGCACCCGAACCTCGCGATGCAGGGGCAAATGCAGTTCGCCCGGAACAAGAACATCTACCTGGTTCATGGCACCCTCGACTGGATGTTCCCAATTGAAACCGCATATATGGCCAAGAGCGAGCTTGAGGCTGCTGGCGCAAACCTGACATTCCGCGCCATCGAAGGCCTGTCTCACACCTTTTGCAGAGCAGAAAACCCAGGCCTGCTAAGCTGGTTCAATAGGGAACTGAAGGTGCCCGCAAATGACTAGTGGCCGGTTATTCCTAATCCGAGACGGTCTTCATGCTTTATGCCTGGCTACTTTCTGCAGCCTCTACCTGGGTACATTTTCTTTTCCAGCAATCGCCGAGGAGCTTGAACTCGTCATCGTTCACACCAATGACTTTCACGGGCACATAAAGGAGGAAAAGAACTACGCTGGTGCGGCCCGTATCAGCGCATTTGTTCTGCAACAACGCGAGCGTCACCCGCGCGTAATTTTCCTGGATGCAGGGGATGCCATCTCCGGTACACCTGTATCTACCATGTTCAAAGGTTTACCCATCTTCGAGGTGATGAACTTGATGAACTATGACGTGGGTCTGCTTGGTAATCATGAGTTCGATCATGGTTACAAAGAAATTATGAAATTCAGGGAAACTGCTAACCACCCGTTGCTTGCCTCAAATGCACTCGATCCCAGGGGCAATCTGATTGCCGACATGGCAAATTACGTCCTGGAGGTTAAAGGAATAACAGTCGGTTTTATTGGTGTTATCACTGAGAAGACACCAAGAATGATCACGCCACTTGGCAATGCCGGCTTAACCTTTCTTGACCCGGTAATGGTCGTTAAGGAAGAAGTGAGGAAGATGCGAGCCGATGTCGACCTGCTCGTTCTCCTGTCCCATCTGGGTCACAAGGAAGACCAGGACCTTGCCGATGCCGTTCCCGGAATCGATCTGATCATAGGGGGACATTCACACACCTATGTTAATCCACCCGTTAAAATAGGTTCGACCTATGTGGCCCAGGCTCATCGCTATGGCACCCAGGTCGGCCTTTTGCAATTAACCGTCGATACGGACAAAAATTCAGTAGTCGGATTTAGTGGCCGACTCATCCCTGCAGCAAAACTGCCTGCTCCAGATCCGGCGGTTCTGAACAGAGTCAATTTCTTTGAAGAACAGGTCGAACACCTGGTTGATATGGAAATCACCCGGTCCAGTCGAAAAATATCACCCAATGAAGTTCAGGGAATATTCGAAAAAATACTCAGCGACACTGCCAAGGCCGACTTTGGCTACTACAACATCGGCGGAATCAGGGACACAATTCCAGCCGGGCCGGTCACAGCCAGACATATATGGAACATAGAGCCATTCAGCAATACTCTCGTAACCATTAAAATTAAGGGGTCAGATTATCTCAAGCTGCTGAACCGAGAACGTGAATCACACCCCAGCTCCACCTCAATCAGTGCTGATAAAACCTACATTGTAGCGACCAACAGTTTTATTGGCGCGCACGCGGTCAAGGCTTTTGGGAATGCTGTCCAGATGAATGACCTCGGCGTACTGGTAAGGGATGTCGTGATAGAAAACATCAAGAGAAACGGTCTAGAGTAACCGTTCCCTGCACTAGCTTTCCGCTAAAAAACCTCTCGTCAGGCGAAGAAACTCATCGAGTTGGTCGTGATGCACCCAGTGCCCTGCATCCTCGATAATTTCATGGCGGGCATTCGGAAAATGGACAACCGGGTCCTGTTCCCCCTGACCATGCCAACTCTCGGTACCACTGACCAGAAGGATCGGCGAATGAATTCGCGCCCACAACTCATGTGTCTGCTCCTGGTTCATGTCATAGGGTGACATCACATGGGTATAGTTATCGAACTTCCAAGAGTAGGTACCATCTTCATTCTGGTTGCAGCCGTGGATCGTCAGATGGCGCGCCTGATCATCACGAAGGTGACTGTTTGCCTCATGCATTCTTTTGTACGCATCTTCAAGGGTTTTATACCGCTTGGGAAGACGTCCTGAAATCTTGCGATTTTGCTCAATCCACTCATGCATGCGTTCATGAACGGATTTGTCCCGATACATCCACCAGGGGCCACCCGTGCCCTCAATAGCGACAAGCTTCTTAATATGATCCGGATAGGTCCCGGCATAACGCAGCGCCACCGCACCACCCAGGGAATGAGCTATCACATTCAGCGGCGCGAGATCCAGTTGATGAATCAACTGGGCTAGATCGTATACATATTCGCTGTGACTATAGGCACTACCAAGTACCCAGGCTGAATCACCATGCCCCCGGAAGTCGGGTGCGATAATGTGGTAATCAGAACACAATTCCTGGGCTACCCAGTCCCAATTATGACAATGGTCACGGTTACCATGAACTAACAACAGGGGTGGTGCCTCTGGATTACCCCAGTCAAGATAGTGCAGGCGCAGCCTCTGGGAAAAATAATTATGGGAGGTTGGACTCGCTTTTCCATTACTCATAGATGGTGGTCACTCCGACGCTCAATGGTTCATGAACCTTAGTATAACAAGATACACAATGAGCCTTGACCCACTATGGATTGCGCATCGATGTTGTTACTATCAATGTCCAGCTATTTGATTCTGTATGGATATGTCGGTAGCACCAGGCACAGTGATAGATGCTCTGAAGCATCGGTACATTAAGAAGGCGGGTCCGGCCCCCAATGCCGACGAGGAGCAATTGATCCAATCGCTCCGGGATATAGCTGACGATCAGCTTTCCAACAAACAAGGCCTGCTTGACCTGGTAGCTGCATCAAGCCCCGATTCCGTGTTTAGTGATGCCAATCTGGCAACCCTGCAATCCGTCGATGACTGCATCAACCTGATTTCAAAATTGATCGATGTCGACCAGCAAATCAGTGACCAGCTACAGCTGGTTATGCCGGAACTGGCCTGTCAATTACTGCAAACCCCGAACCTGCCCCTTGAAACCCAAGATCACTCCATCCTTGCCGTTCTTGACCTCCTGGTCAGTGCCAGCGTCGGATGGTCACCAGACCTGGGGAGAGCGGGGGAAAAACTTTTCAGCGAGATCAGTGAGACCGTCGCCTCCACCCGAAGCGGGGCAGGGGATTTCAAGGAACCACTGGAAAATATGCAGGCTTTCCTGGATAAGGAGCAAAAGAGAACAAGCAAGCTTGAAGAACGACTGATCGCCTCTGAAACCGGCATTCTGCGATCCCGCAAAAGTACGGTCATGACAGCACAAATGATCAACAGGGAAATGAATGACAAAAAACTCACACCACCAATTATCGAGTTCCTCCAGGGGCCATGGTATGACTCTATTCAATTGTTGGCTCTAACAAAAGGCTTCAACAGCGAGGAATGGTTTCGTGCGGTCAAAATGACTGAAACCATTATCTGGACCTACCAGCCATTCGAAACTGAACATGAGGATACCCTGCAGAAAGAAAAGCAGCGCCTGTATCGTATCATTGAACATATACCCGCTGAAATTCGTGAACTCTTGGTGGCGCTGGAGCACAAGACAGAAAGCAGCGAAGCCGCCCTCGAGAATATTGAAAGTGAACACGTCATGGTGATCTCGGGACAGGCGCTGGAATATGAAGAGTTTTCTCCAATCGAGACTGGCGAGCAGACCTTCGATCAGGGAACTTCAGTAAGTCGGATTCTCCTCAAAAAAGTCAACAACCTCCAACCAGGCCAGTGGTTTACTTTTGAGGAGGACAATATCCAAGCCCGGATCAAACTCGTTTTGAAACTTGAAGATATTCAGCAGCTTCTGTTTACCAACCGCAACGGGATGAAGGCACTGGAAAAGAGTTTTGATGAACTTGCCTACTACTTGTCTGCCAGCGTAATAAAACTCCTAACACACGAAGCGATATTTACTTCAACCTTCACATCCTACTATCAGGGCCTGGTTGAAACACTTGAAAAGGATCAAAAACAGGCAGCCGAAGACAGGGTGGAGGCCGATCGTGAGGAGGCAAAGCAGGAAGCTGCCAGAAAAGAAGCCATTGCAAAGGCAAAAGCTGCCGCCCTGGCAAAAGAAGAAGCCGACAGAGAACAACAGGAACGTGAACGAGAAGAGCGGTTAACAAACGCTCGCAACGAAGCTGCAAAGGAAGAAAATATTGAGAAGGTAAAAGAACTCAACGAAACAGTGAATGCACTCAACGTCGGTGCCTGGTTAAAACTCCCAGGCGCTGATGGGGTGATGGAGGAGTGCAAGCTGGCAGTAAAAATCGCAGCTGCGGATAAAATGATTTTCGTCGGCCGTTCAGGGGTAAAGATTGGAGAGTATTCGACAAAACAACTGGTACAGCTGCTGGTTGCAGGAGAGGCTGTAATTGACGATGAAGGAGTTGAATTCGAAGACACACTGGCTCAGGTAGTGACCAAGCTACGCCAGGACAGGAATAAGAGCTATGGCGACCTCACAGGATCATGAGGGCCGGTTAGATACCCGGCTGGAACTCGAGGCAACAATATTTGTTGAAATCCTCGCATCTGACAATAACAACGCTGGCAATGTACTCATGTGCAATTCACTCGACCTGTCTGCGAATGGCCTACAGGTAGTCGTCGACGACGAGATGCCTGCCGGCTCGATATTCAGATTATGCATCGACCTTAAGGATGCGGAACCCATTTTTCTGGTAGCCGAGGTTAAGTGGCAAAGGCCAGATCCGGAGGCTGAAGCCTTTAGAATTGGATTTTCCCTGTTTGAGTCCGATGACACGGACATACAGCGGTGGAAGGACCTGGTCGCGGAAATGCAGGATGTAGAGTAACAGCCACTTACCACCTTCACACAATATGGCGGTTAGATAATTTTCTCCGCCTGCAGTGCCAGCAGTTCATCTGCGCTAAGCCCAAGCATTTCACCATAAACAGCTTCGTTACTGGCTCCGAGCTCCGGCTCCATACCTGGCTCTCCGGTATCACCAAACGCAATATTAATGGGTGAATTAGGCAGGGTGATATCTCCGAGCAGCCCATGTTTCACATCTCTCAACATGCCACGCTCATGTAAATGAGAATCTGCCAGAACCTCTTCGACATCCCGTACCATCGCGCTCGGTACACCAAATTCCTGCAGAACTTTCAGCCCTTCCGCCTTGGTTCGAGTGGATGTCCAACTACTCACTATCTCATCAACTTCATCCATCAGTTCAGCCCGCTGGGGCATGGTTTCATACCTCTTTTCCTGAACAAGCTCGGGTCTGCCGATTGCCGCGACCAGTGATCGCCAGTGACTGTTACGAATACAGATAATGGAAACGTGCCCGTCCAGAGAGGGATATACATTGTATGGCGCCAGCGCCAGCCCGGCGTGTTTGTTGCCGGTTCGAGCGGGTACTTCCTTATCGTGATAATAGTAGGCGCCAATGATGCTCGCCAGAGTGGGTAAAACTGAATCCTGCATGGCAACATCCAGAACTATCCCCGCGCCGGTTTGCTCCCGCTGCAACAACGCTGTGACCACGGCGCTATAAAGGTGGATACCACCAAAAAAGTCTGAGATTGCCGGACCTGCCTTCAATGGCGGCATATCTTCAATGCCAGTGGTACTCATTACGCCTACCATCGCCTGCACAGTAACGTCCATGGCCAGGTAGTCCCGTTGTTCTCCCGATCGTCCGTATCCGGACCCGGCTGCGTATATTAATCGCGGGTTAATCTCGAGGAGCGTTTTGCTATCCAGCCCCAGGTTCTCCATGGTATCCGGGCCGAAGTTTTCCAGCACGACATCAGCCTGCTCTACCAGCTGCTTAAAAAGTGCGATTCCTTTTGCTGTTTTCAGATCTAGAGTGATGGACTCCTTTTGCTGGTTTAACATGGCAAAGGCGTAGGTCCCAGTAGTGAGCTGCCCCCTACCCCGCAATGTTTCTCCCAGGAGGGATTCAACCTTTATCACTCTCGCACCTGCCATAGCCATCAGAAATGTGGCATAGGGTCCATTGTAGATCTGGCCCAGGTCAAGAACAGTAACGCCATGCAAAGCCTGTAGCCTAGTCATAAACTCCTCCCTGTATCTGCCCAGACTGGCTAGTCTGGCAACCCCAATACTCGCTTGGCAACAATGTTGAGCTGGACCTCCGAGGTCCCGCCTTCAATAGAGTTTGCCTTTGTTCGCAGCCACGCCCGTGTTCTGGCTATCTCATCACCGCTGAACCCATCGCTCTCCCAGCCAAGCATCTGCGACCCCATCGCCTCCAGCATAAGTTCGTACTTGACCTTGTTCTGCTCCGTTCCATACAGCTTGAACATTGATGACACAAAACTCGGTGCTTTTGTTGATTTGGATTCCTCCAGACTGCGCCGGACCGTCAGTCCAAAGGAACGATCATTCATCGAATGCTTAATTATCTTACTGCGCAAACTGTCATCAGCCAGCTTGCCACCTTTCATGCCTACGTATTCTGCAGCAAGGTCTTGCAGGGACCGTGTCGCCTGATTGCCACTCCCCATGCTGCCAATCATGGTCCTTTCGTATTGAAGCAGCCGTTTGGCTACTGTCCAGCCCTCATTAACCGTGCCAACAACATTCTTTCGTGACGCCCTCGCATCTTCGAAAAAAGTCTCACAGAAAGGTGACATGCCACTGATCAGTTTTATTGGTTTTACGCTAATGCCAGGCTGATCCATACTGAAGAGTATAAAAGTAATGCCACGATGCTTGGGTGCATCCGGGTCCGTACGAACCAGGCAGAAGATCCAGTCCGCATTGTCGGCGCCCGAAGTCCATATTTTCTGACCGTTGATGATGTACTCGTCACCATCGGCAACAGCGCTGGTCTGCAGGCTGGCAAGGTCGGACCCTGAGTTCGGTTCACTGTACCCCTGGCACCACCAGATCTCGCCACTGGATATCCTGGGGAGGTGTTCCGCCTTCTGTTCCTCTGTGCCAAATTCCAGCAGCGCAGGGCCGATCATCGCCAGACCCATGCCAACCAGGGGCTCCCTGGCATTTATGCGGCCCATCTCTTCCCTCACTATGCGGCTCTCCTGGGTATTTAACCCTGCACCGCCATATTCTTTCGGCCAGGTTGGTGCCGTGAAGCCTTTTGCAGCGCAAAGATCCATCCATACCTTGGTATCGGGATTCTTGTAGGTTGCCCGCCTGCCGCCCCCCGGAATTTCCTGCAGCGGCATGGGTGTGCGCATGGACGCGGGACAGTTAGCTTCCAGCCAGCTTTGGGTCTCCTCACGGAAACTATCTAGGGACATTCACTTTTCTCCATCTTATGTACTAATTTTTCTTCGATAAATCTACTCAGGACTGATTTCAAATAGCGTGATCTCACTCTGGGTGCCAAATCTCATCACTGGTCCCCAGGTGCCTGTACCCTGGGAAACATATAACCGAGCTTCACCATGTTTATACATTCCTTTAACCATGTCGAATACCCTGTTGACCAACAGGTTGAAGGGCACGATCTGGCCATTGTGTGTGTGCCCACACAACATCAGGTCAACCCCCGCCTCGGCGGCAGCCACCAGGCCCCTGGGTCGATGATACAACAGCAGGCTAAAAGCGTTTCTGTCCACATCAATATGGTGCAGCTGACTTCTTACCTGCAGCGCATCTTCCTTGTCATCTATGCCAATAACCTGCAGGTCTTCTCTAAACTTATCTGCACAGTTGCGCAGGACTGTTACACCAAGACCGGTAAGCAGCTTTATGATTTCATCCAAATCCTCGTATTTTTCATGGTTACCCGTACAAAAAAAGATTGGACCCGAGATGCTTCTTAGAGAACTGATTTCGCTCTCCTGCACTCCACTTGCGTCAATAAAGTCACCGGTGATGCAAACGAAGTCAGGTTCCAGGTGATTAATTTTTTCTACGACACGTTCAAGGAATGATCCGCTCCTGGAGCCAATATGAACGTCACTGATCTGCACGAAGCGAACTTCATTTCTAAGTCTGGGCGAGGTGAATCTGACCCGCTCTGTCACGGGATTTAGCGCCACCACCAGACCAATGGCTCCACACAGCAGGCTGACACCTATGACGATCATTGCTGCAGTCATTGCCGATACAAGGTCGGTAAAAACAATCGGCTCAAACATAAGCAAAGTGAAGAACATTATGGGGCTGATTCCCAACCAGAAATCAGCTGTAAGCCGCAACCACCTTGCCCAGGCGCTGCGATTGTGACGAAGGAACATCCGACTGATGATTTGACTGCCTGAAAGAGGAAAGAAAATCAGCAGCGTTAACCACAGGGGTGATTCAAGCCAGTGACACAACCTTAATATTGGATAGAAAAAGAACGGTATGTGCAACAACAGGACAACAGCCACGAAACCACCCCAGCCACGCGCACGCAGGGTAATGGTTCGAGACGGTGTCTCAGAATTTACGTCAACCGATGTTTCACTCACGATTTAATCTTCTCACTGGCACTTTGGTGGCCAGCAACATTTCAGGGGAAGGTATTGCCGCCTTTGAGGCCGCCATTGTATCAACCACTTAGTGAATGGCAAAACCTGTGTACACAGGTTGACGTCTGACCAATTACCTGCAGGAATACTAACCTTGAAAAACAGGCATACAGCAGCAATCAACCGCGACTTTTCTAATCTGTCAGGAATTTGTCGAACCAGCTTTCCCCATCAGATACCCGCACGCAACAAGCCAAACGGCCATTACCACCTCAAATGTGATAAACACAGCCGCCAGGTCGGCACCATGGACAAGGGTCGCTAGCGTACGAAATACAGCCGCAGCGCCAAGAAACAGTGCAGCGGCATAGAGCCAATGACCCTGGCTGCGCACCACACCGAGAAATACAAGGGTAGCGACGCCAAGAAAGAACGCACCGAAATCTCCAATCTGGGTACTGCGGCCGATACCATCCAGCAACGGCATACCTAATCCTTTCGCACTTTCTTCCGGCTGAATGAGCCAGCCAATACCACTGGCCGCCATCATGATACCGGGAAGACTGGCGACCAGCCTTAGCACTATTCTTTTCATAGTTCAGTCCTCAAATAAATCCTCACAGCCACTTCCCGCCAGGATAGCGTCCACTGACGCGCGGTCCTCGCTGGCAAGCGCATTATATTCTCCTCGAATCCACTGCAGGCATTTTCCCTGGTAAGGGAAAGCCGGCTGCGTCCATGCCCGCCCGTCGATCTCGGTTTCCATCGTATCATCACCGGACTGTAACGCCTGGGCATTGGCAAGCAAAGCAGGGACATACACGCGACCTATTTCAGCCAGCAGGTCACCAAGGGTAAGTCTTGCTTCATCTCTTGTCAGGAAACCATCGTCCTCGACTGCGAGCCCTGAGAGATCATCAACCACATCAGTCCAGGCATACACCCTCGGCGCCTCACGCAGACAAATTGCAGCTGGCGTTGGGTCAAATTTTGCCAGTTGTGTCAGTTGCGCATAGAAAGCGAAGTCCGCAGACCCGGGCCTGCTCCCCATCACAAAAGTCTGCTTCTCGATGATGGTATCCATAATCTTTAGAAAGCGCAGGTAACTGTCTTCTATGACGGGGGCGGTTATATCATTGGAGCCAACAACGTACAGCCTGGAAATCTGGCGCTCACGGATAAATTTATCCATCTGTAACAGATCTTCATCCGAGGCATTGAGGCTCTGCCAGCGTGGCAGAATTTTTCCTGCCATCTCAATATCGGGCTCATAGTACCAGCGAAAATGAAACATGGCCTTGGTCAGCCATTCATCTCCGTAGTCTTCAATAAGATAGTTGATGAACGCCATTGCAGGGTCAGACGGTATAACACTTCTCTCTCCAAAGGCCGCCTCAAACCTTCTTATGAGTGGCGTGGAATCGACAACAGCTTCTAGTTCACCGCCATCGTTTGGCAAATAGAAAGTCGGCAGCAGGCTCACCTTAGGTGATGGCAGGGTGGTTTCTTCCGTATGGTTTCCGATTAAGAGTTCATAGGGAATTTTTCTGTAACGAAGCAATGCGAGCATCTTGCGCGTATAAGGAGATCCGGGGGCACCTTTAAACCTCAGTGGTACTGGTATATTCATCGTGCTTCCATTCTATCTGGCAATACATCAATAATAATGACTTCCATTAACTTAGGCAATGCGCAATGCGCTATCCGCATCTTATATACTTGATGAATCCTCATTCTTGCTCGGGCTTGACCAGGCTAATCAGTTTCCATCCTGCTTCAGGCTCAAGCGCTCCCTCAGCGGTCTGAACATGCAATCTACCGGACGGTTCAACTGCGAAGAGCGGAATGAACCTCTCCGCATAGGTTTCCATATACTCAACAAAACCGAACTCATCACTGAGTGGAGTAACACGAACAGTTGCACCGGCAGTCAGCCAACCCAGCAGCATATTGTAGGAAACATCTTCACCAAACATCCGCTGTCCACGCAACCGGGTTGAAACCCGGTGTTTGTCTTTTTGCTCACCTTCCGCTGCCGATGGCAGTTCGTAGGCATTGCGGGCACCAAATACAGAGCGGTAGTACATGCTGGCAACGACATCAAAATTGGTTCTGCCGGTGAGGCTGACGAGGTTACCTATACCACTCAGGTCCAGGTAGCGGTCTGCATGTTCGGATACGGGATTACCAAAGTAAGTTTCAATACCATCCATTCTAGCCTGGCTGATATTGTCCCACTCACTATCTGCGATCAGTACCCTGACCTCCTGCTCATGTAGCGCCTTTGCCAGCATGCGGCCCACCTGGCCTCCGCCGACAATCAGAAACCCCGATGGCGCCGGGTCGCGAACTCCAAGCCAGTGAGCAACGTACTTGGCGGTGGTGCTCTGCAGAACCACTGTGCCAATAATGATCAGAAAGGCAAGGGGTACGAAAATTTCTGCATCCTCGGCTCCAATCTCCACCAGGCGTATTGCAAATACCGAAGCCACCGCTGCACAAACGATACCCCTTGGGCCAATCCAGGAGATCAGCAATCGCTCCTGCAGGGTCAATTCACTGCCGATACAGGAAATAAACACCGACAGGGGTCTGGCCAGGAATATAACCCCAGCCAGCAGAATCAGAGAATCGAAGCCGATAGAATACAGCGCATCCAGATCGACCCGTGCAGCCAGGATGACAAAAAGACCCCCAATCAGGACGACAGTCAGGCTTTCTTTGAAATCCAGGATATCTTTTACGTCCAGATCTTTCTGGTTCGCCAAGGTCATGCCAAAAATCGTAACAGCCAGCAATCCAGACTCGTGTGCAAAGTGTTCAGCAGCAGCAAATACAACAAACACGAGCAGCAATGTTATTGGACTCCGGAGATACTCAGGAACCAGATATCGCCCGAGCATCGCCCCAAGTCCAAACCCGGCAATACATCCTGTAACCACACCAACCAGGACAATCTCAAGGAAAAGAAGGAGGATTGAACCAATGGCTTCGCCCCCCTGGGTCGAGATATAGAAGTCAAATGCCAGAACCGCCAACAGGGCACCAAGGGGGTCAATCACAATCCCCTCCCAGCGAAGAATGTTTGCGATCCTTTTATTAGGCCTTACGGTGCGCAACATGGGCACAATCACCGTGGGACCCGTCACAACCACAACTGCACCAAACAAAAAGGCCAGTTTGTATTCGAAACCGATCACCGTGTGAACAAGCCAGCTCGTAATAGCCCAGGTCACAAAGGCACCAATGGTCACCAGATTTCTGACCGTGGATCCAACCTCTTTCAGTTCGGAAAAATGCAGTGTCATGCTGCCTTCAAACAGGATCACAGCCACTGACAAAGAAACGAGGGGGAACAAGAGATCCCCAAAAAAGGCGTCCGGATCAAGCCAGGAAAGTACAGGGCCAACCAGAATACCGAAAAGCAACAGAAACAGGATCGCTGGCAGACGTACCCGCCAGGCGACCCACTGGGCAACAGCACCGAGAAAGCCAATCCCTGCTATAGTTGATAGTGCACTAAATTCCAAACCTAACTTACCTCAGACACCGGTCTTTCGAGTTCCCGCTTCCGGTGGCGCATGTGCGCCACCAGCAAAGCACTGGGCCTTCGACATCCAGTCCCTGGCATTGTCACCTGTTACCTTCAGGTTGGTATCGGCAATGTTGCGTACCTGCGTCACCACCTGACAAAATTCTTCCGCCAGCCCCTCTATGAGTTCACCGTCACCAGGCTCGTTATAAGTCCATAGATCACCGGACGGCGCAGCCAGTTTCAAACATGGCCTGGGCTCAGGGGGAACCTCACCGCGCACACTATAGGTCCAGCCATAGGTATTGTTACCGAGCACAACAATGTTGCGAACTGCATCAGAGTTAACGCGCACCTCCCCCAGCAGATCGTAGACCGCCTGGCCATGAGCCCAGGTTTCCATCAACCTGGCGGTGATGGATGAGCGTGCACTCATGTCCGGACCTGCCCACTTCAGGCGCGCGGCTGGGTCTGCATCTCCAAATCGCCCGGCCATTTCGCGAAAAAACTTCAACCACTCTCCAACCAGTGCCTGGCCCTTAAGACCATCCAGCCATTTGTCTTCAAAAGATGTGATCGTGCCCCCTTCAGCCGAATGCTTGCCTAGACTCTCAAGGTACTTCAACAAGGCAGCCTCATCATTCAAAGACAGGTCAGCGGCATAGTTCCAGATGTGCAGGTGACCCAGAACGTTGTTTATTGTCCAGCCCTTAAATGCTGTTTTCCTCTCGAGGTCAAGATCCGAAAGTGTTGCCACCAGTTGGTGGAGCTTCTCACTCTCATCTCGAAAATCCTGCGCCTGTTGCATCATGCCTTTGTCCTATCGATCACTAGAATATTGACCTGTGAGGATACACGATAAGCAACCCGGCGCGCTTCCTCATCATGTCTTTGTACCAGACTTCCATTTTTTAACGACTCCCCCAGCTATCAACAAAAGTAACTTCAACTGCGGTGAGTCGGTTCGCAGGCTTCAAGCGTGCATCCTTCGTATAAGCAATCGGTAACATCACCGTCTGCAATACACCTTCAGGAATATCCAGAATGCCGGCAATTTCTTCCTCTCTTGCTGACAGTAACGAGGTCCAGGTCGTGCCAATCCCCCGGGCTCGAAGCGCCAGCATCAGCGACCAGGCAGCCGGCAGTATCGAACCGTAGAAAGCCACATTGCTGGAATGAGATGGTTCAGGCTGTCCTATAACACAGACAAAAATCAACGCAGGCATTTCGTGCATTCTGTCCATTAGCGCCTGGTGCGTTGACTTGATTGAAATTCCTCTGGCTGCAGTCAATTCAAGCATGACTTCCTGGTACACACGAGCTACCTGCAACTTCTTATCATCATCTCTCACGACCAGGAAACGCCAGTTTTCTCCACCCATACCTACTGGCGCCTGGGTGGCGATACTAATGCAGTCTTCTATAACCTGCTGCTCGACCGGACGTTCAAAATCCAACTTCCGCCTGACGGAACGGGCAGTGCTCAGCACAGTATCGATATCGTCTGTGTTTAACGAATTAGTCATAAGCGTCGCCTGATCCCGAAAGATGTTCAACTATGACCCAGGCCGACAAAACAATGCAACCAGCCTCTCAGCCATCGGATCAGAACTGAGAATCTGTTGTACTCGGGCTTCACCAGCCTTCCTCTCAATCGACAGAAACCCGCTGCAACTTGATAACAAGAATGTGCTTGCCTGACCGGAAAATATTGAAATTTTAAAGGCGACCTTGCCGATTAGGGTTGCGCACAACGTTGACGCCATTCGTCGTCCAGAACCGGTGACTCATTTGACGTGAAGGTGCAACCAGTACCCCCTCCGTATATTTCTTTGCAAGGTCCAGCATTTTAAGTTTCTCTTCTTCTTCGCCCTTTGCAGCATGGATTTCGGCCATGGCGATATAGAAATCCGGTTCGTTACGTTTTAGGCGGATAGCCTTCTTAAGGTGCTTCCGGGCTTCTTTTAAGTGCCCTTTGCGGATAGCAGCACGAGCCTGGAAATAGTTAAAATATGGATTTCTTGCATGATAGTGCTTTACCCGCTCTTTCAACTGCGCCGCTTCCCCGTCACGATCCGTATACCGGTAAAGCAATACCAGGTTACCCAGTGCAGAATAGTTAGCATAATCCTGATCTAGTGCTCTCAGGTAACTGAACTCTGCAAGTTCATACTGACCAGTACGACGCATGGCTGCTCCCATATTATTCCAGGCACTCGAAAATTTAGGTCTCAACCTGATTGCACGGCGAAAATTCACCAACGATTCATCAACTCTGCCATCGACAATTGCCTCAGCACCAAGATTATTATAGAAGAGTGCATGGGCTTCCAGGTCCGAAATAATTTTGGCATCCATATCACCCACAACAAACTCAGGGAGAAAATCTATGACATACGAACGGCCTCCACCCGCGCTTCCAGTAGCGACAATATGCTCGTATCGAATCATCGTATTGCCCTGGTGATCCCAGGCAGGGTCGACAGCGACAGTCTGGAAATGTGCATCCAGCCCCAAATACCGGGCGGCTGCTATAAACAGACTGGTCATTGACAGGCAATTCCCGGCCCGGGCTTCAAAGGTATCGGTTGCGCTTAGCGTGGAAGCCGCATCGTAGCGAACATTTAGCTGGTCCTCGCCATAGAGAAGCTCACCTGGGTTCGGCATCCGGAGAAGACTAGCATGGCAATTAAAAGTGCGGCTGATCTGGACAAGACTGGTTCTGCTCCTTGACTAAATATCAAGTAGCCTGGTTTCACGATTATTCAAAGTCTGAGTTCCCAATAATCCTTAATTTGTTCAATCATTCAGAGATGGGCTCCACGCCACAGTCGAGAATCATCTGCCTGACCTCGCCCAGCATTTCATCCAGCTCATCCTCACTGGTACCACGCATTACGAGGTTTGTACCAAAACCATCCTGGCGAAAGAATGGATAGGAGCCCAGGTCAACATCGGGATGTTCTTCCTGAATAGCTCGCAGCTTGACAGCAACCTTGCCCTCGCTCAAATAGGCACCGATAGATCTTGACCGGACCGGGTCACCACCAGGAATTCGCTTCCTGTCAAAGGTCGTTACCATTGCCTGCATAACGATGGGAATGCCCGCCATGACAAACACATTTTCCATCTGGAACCCGGGTGGACCACCCGTTGGGTTCTCTATCAGGGTGGCACCCTTTGGAATCCTTGCCATACGCATTCTTGACTCCATCACATCAGGTGGGGCTTCCCTGCTTTGGATAATTTTGACGACTTCCGGGTGCAGTTCCAGCACTGTGTTGAAGGCCAGCGCAATACAGTCAGCGGTAATGTCATCATGGGTCGGCCCTATACCCCCCGTCGTAAATACGTAGTCGAATTTTTCCCGGCACTCGTTAACCGTATCAACGATGGTCTTTTCCACATCCGGTATGACACGCGCCTCCACCATTCGGACACCAAGTTCGTTGAGCTCGACTGCCAAATGAGCAAGGTTAGTGTCCTGGGTTCTGCCGGACAGTATTTCATTGCCGATAATGATCAAACACCCGGTTACCGGATCGCCAGCCATCAATTTCTCCCGTTATTCTTCTGCCTGATAGTCAATATAGGCCTGCAGGTCCCTGCCTGGGGCTGCTGCGAAAGTTTCTCCACTATCTACTACCTCAACAATCAAGTCCACGCGGAAGGAACGGAAGTCTTCACGCAGTTCACACCAGGCACCCAGGGTCCACTTGTTTCCCCAGAAATACAATATGAGGGGCCAGATTTTCCTCCTTGTTTCCTCTCCCCTGAGGGATCGGTAACAAACTTCCAGCTTTTTGCGCTCTTCTGACGCAACTCGCACCATTTCAAGGTTGTTACTCAACCCTTCCGACATCTGGAAACCAGGCACCTTGATCGCATTCAGTTTTATTTCTTTCTTGAGTCTCTCTGGCAGAACAGATTCAATCTTGCGAATAGCAGTCGCTGTGGTTGACCCCAGCTTCTTATCTGACCAGGCCCTGACCATCTGCGCCCCAAGGGCCAGCGCCTTCAATTCCTCACTGTTAAACATCAGAGGAGGCAATCGATATTCATCCCGCAGGAGATAGCCAACCCCCGCCTCTCCATCGATGGGGATACCGGAACCCACCAGGTCGCTGATATCCCGGTAAATGGTTCTATCAGAAACTTCCAGCTTCTCTCCAAGATAACGCGCAGTACGAACCTTGCCCTCCTGCAACAACAACATAAGCTGGAATAATCGATCTGCCCGACGCATGTTTCCGCAACCCTTTCTATCCTCCTGACATAAGGTTGTCAGCAAGGATCATCTATACTTACTGTCGATCCAAGAGGAAAAATGACCATGATGAACCGACTGCCTGCTGCTGCCCGCCTGCGAGCAGCAGAATTTCTACTTGAAAACGGCACCAATCTACAACGTCAGCGCTATTCATTCCACTTTGAAGGAGCTGGCGCTGATCTGGTGTTGGCAGCCCTGGGAGAATACCAGAATGATGATGGCGGATTCGGCAGTGGACTCGAACAGGACCTGCGCACAAAAAACTCTTCGGTTATCTGCACAACTGTAGCACTCCAGATTATGGAGGAGACGCGTTTGGAGTCAGAAAATCAGCCCCTCAGACAGGCGATCAACTTCCTGGAGCAGCAATACCAGTTCAACAACTGGCCGAATATAGGCAGTAACTGCAATGACGCGCCGCATGCACCCTGGTGGAAGTTCGACAATGAATGGGCCAGCGGCGACAGATTTCTCGCCAACCCCGGGGCAGAAGTACTGGGGTACCTATTGCAACATAACACCAAGCTGGGCACTGAAACTATTCGCTCGCTGCTAGAAAGAGCACTTGGCCACCTGGCCCAGAATGACCTGGAGATGCACGAACTTTTATGTTATTCGCGTTTGTATCATTGCGAGGCCCTTGAAGAAAATTACAGTGAGGCAATGCTTCCACTTCTGCTGGACCAGGCTTTCCGACTGGTACAAGTTGAGTCAAGTAATTGGGAAGAGTACGTTCTCACACCTATCGGCCTCGTCGATCGTCCGGATTCGATTTTCGCGAGCTTTTTTGAGGATTCCCTGGATGCCAATTTTGCCTACCAGATCAACCTGCAATCTGATGAGGGTTGCTGGACACCCGGCTGGTCATGGGGAGGCGATTTTCCCGCAACCTGGGCAGTGGTAGAAACAGAGATTAAGGCAGAGCTTACATTGAGGTTCCTGCTGCAACTAAAACGATTTGATTACCTGGAAGATTTGTAGCTCCCCTAAAATCTGTATAGTTAGATGCGAGCCTAATTCCAACCCAATCCAACAATCACTAAAACCATAAGAAGTAGATGAAAAAAGCCTCAGACGAACTGGACCACATCCTGATCCGTGGTGCCCGGGAGCACAACCTAAATTCCATAGAAGTAAAAATCCCAAAACGAAAACTTGTTGTGTTAACAGGTGTTTCCGGTTCGGGAAAATCCTCTCTGGCCTTTGACACCTTGTATGCTGAAGGTCAGAGACGCTATGTCGAGTCCCTTTCAGCATACGCAAGGCAGTTCCTCGGTCAGATGGAGAAGCCAAAGTACGACACTATCAGGGGTCTGTCCCCCACCATCTCAATCGAGCAAAAAACCACCAGCCGTAACCCCCGCTCAACGGTTGGCACCATAACCGAAATATCAGACTACCTACGTGTTCTGTTTGCCCGGGTAGGTGAGCAATTCTGTCATCAATGTGGTCGCAAGGTGCAGAGCCAATCAGCCCAGAACATCAGCCGTGAGCTCTTGTCTTACCCAGCGGGGAGCAGGCTCCTGATCCTGGTTCCATTGCTGGTCAACCGCAAGGGAGAACATCGTGAATTACTCGAAGATGCGCGCGCCCAGGGGTTTGTCCGGTTACGTGTCGACGGGGAGATCGTTCGCAGTGAGGAAATAGAAATACTGGATAAACGAAAAAAACATACGGTTGAGGCCATCATTGATCGCCTTGTAATGAAGGAAGATGTCTCTGAAAGATTGACGGAATCTGTTGAGCAGGCACTCACCCTCGGCAATGGTGTGCTTATCGCCAATACAGAAGGTAGCGGCGATCAGGTTTTTTCAGAGCACCTCTCATGCAATCACTGTGGGGTTTCCTTTCCCCCACTGACACCACAATCATTTTCATTTAACAGCCCGCAAGGTATGTGCCACGACTGCAATGGTCTGGGAACACAGGTGGCCTTTGACCCGGATCTGTTGATCCCGGACAAGAACCTGTCACTGCGAGACGGTGCACTGAGACCCGTTGGCAGGATCGATAACAGCAAGAACTCTACGGGGTCCCTGTTCTACAGGCAGATCTTCAAGCGCCTCAAAATCCCCATGGATAAGCCCTGGAAAAACTTAAGCAAGGCACAGCAGGATACGGTGATGCAGGGCACAGGTGAGAAGAAATATAAGATAGTCTGGGGTAGCCGGGGCACCAGCAATTCCCGCTTCGAAGGATTAATGAATCAGTTGATGCGCCGTTTTCGTAATACAAATTCGGAGGGAATGAAGCGCTGGTATTCCCAGTTCCTGGCCTCAACACCCTGTACCACCTGTAACGGCGTCAGGCTGCAGCCGGAAAGTGCCGCGGTTCAGGTTGGTGGTCAGACTATCGTCGATATCTCGGCCTGGACAATCGACAAGACTCACGACTTTTTCAGCAACCTCAGCCTCCCCGGCGCTGCCGGTGAAATCGCCGCGGAAGTCCTGAAGGAGATCTGCAATCGATTGAATTTCCTTAATTCCGTCGGCCTTTCATACCTGTCGCTGGAACGACTCGGTCCTTCCCTGTCGGGCGGTGAATCACAACGGATTCGCCTTGCCAGCCAGGTGGGATCGGAATTATCGGGCGTAATCTACATTCTTGACGAACCCAGCATCGGTCTTCATCAGCGAGACAACGAAAAGCTGCTTCGCACGCTGCTGAAGATGCGCGATATCGGAAATACAGTCATGGTGGTAGAACATGACGAGGAGACCATCCGCAGCGCCGACTACGTGGTTGACTTCGGCCCTGGTGCCGGTATTCGTGGCGGGAATATTGTGCATGCAGGCACGCCAAAAAGTCTTGAGAAAAAACAAAGCTCAATTACAGGCAATTACCTGTCAGGCAAAAAAGCCATTGAATTCTCTTCTGATCGGCGCCGGGCCACGGGTGTCGTAAGTGTTCTCGGAGCCCGCGCTAACAATCTGAAAAACCTGAATGTTGATTTTCCCCTGGGCGTCATGACGGCGGTAACCGGTGTTTCCGGCGCTGGAAAGTCCACTCTGGTCAATGACATTCTATACCCGGCGCTGGCCAGGCAGTTCCATAACTCAACCAAACGCGTAGGTGCCCACGACGAGATCACAGGCCTTGAGCAACTGGACAAGGTGGTCGCCATTGATCAACGTCCAATTGGCAGAACGCCAAGAAGTAATCCCGTTACCTACGTCAAGGTGTTTGACGAGATAAGAAAGTTCTTCTCCATGTTGCCAGGCTCCCGCATGCGAGGTTACAAGCCAGGCCGATTCTCTTTCAACGTCAAGGGTGGTCGTTGTGAAACCTGCCGGGGCGATGGTGTCCGCAGAATCGAGATGCACTTTCTCTCGGATGTATTCGTCAAGTGCGAAGACTGCAAGGGTAAGCGGTTCAATGAAGCGACTCTGGAAGTCAGGTATCGAAACAGCTCCATTGCCGACATATTGGACCTGACGGTAGCCGAAGCCGTGGAGCACTTCTCGGAGCACCCGAAGATCCGCACAAAGTTACAGTTGCTGATGGACGTCGGGCTGGACTACCTCCACCTTGGACAACCGTCGTCGACACTTTCCGGAGGTGAAGCGCAACGAATCAAACTGGCAAGAGAGCTTTCCAAGATAGCAACCGGAAGAACTTTTTACATACTGGATGAACCTACTACGGGACTGCATTTCGATGATGTACGTAAGTTGCTCATCGTATTGAACCGGCTGGTCAATGCCGGCAATACCGTCACAGTCATTGAGCACAACCTTGACGTCATCAAAACTGCGGACTGGATAATCGATCTCGGACCCAGTGGTGGACCGGAGGGTGGGAAGGTCATCGCCAAGGGTAAACCGGAACGGGTGGTGAAAATCAGCAAATCAGACACGGGACGCTACCTGAAACCACTGCTGTCGCGAAGTTGACGGCAGGCAGTCTTTAGTTCACCTCGTTACTGATCTGCTTGATCTTGGCATTATTCATCAGCGCCTTGATCTTGGGATTGTTACCCAGAGCCTGCAGGTCAAAATTCTGTACTGCCCGCATGATTTCAGGATCTGCCAGAACAGCCTTCATCTGTGGATCATTCTGCAGTTCCGTTATCGTGCTCATCATCCCGGGACTACTGACGATATTTGACTTGATGGAGTCAATCGTTGACTGAGACACAGCAGAACCTTGCTCTCCTGCTGCCGCCCCAGGGGCCTCCGTGCCTACTGAAATAATGCTCTGGATTTGCCTGCTGCCCAGTTGAATGGTACCCATTGAATCTGTACGGACCTCGTACAACCCGTTTTGCATCGACTGAATTTCACCACGAATGCGGCTTCCATCCTTCAGGATGATTTCCTTGTCTGCAAAAGCATGAATAGATACAAGGAAGGCAAAAATAATGGCAGCACCGCGTCTCACACAAATTTCCTCTCTGATACAGACCATTTTGCATGTTTACGCCGAAATTGCATCTATGGTAGCTTGAAGCAGATGAATGACTATGATCCAGAACAGGTGCAAATCAGACCAGCGGCCACCGTAATGCTCATTGATGACAGGCCGGACCTGCAGTTGTTCATGATGGAACGACACGCAAAAACAGTTTTTGCGGGTGGCATGTGGGTTTTTCCCGGTGGTGCCGTTGATGCCATGGATGACTCCTCTGAGTTTCAGGCAATCAGTATTCACCGAAGTGACACCGAGGCCAGTCAACTGATGGGACTGGAATCGGGCGGTCTCGCTTACTACGTCGCAGCTTTCAGGGAAGCTTTTGAAGAGGCGGGGATACTGCTTGCACTGCAGAAAAATACGCTGCAGCCACTGGACCTCTCGGACCCCCTGATTGAGAAACGATTTCAGCAGCACAGGGACGATATCAATGATTCAAACCGGAATTTCATTGAGATCATCAAAGATGAAGGCCTGATTATGGATGCTGGCGAGATGCACTATATCGCGAGATGGATAACGCCTTCAGGACCACCGCGAAGGTTTGATGCGCGCTTCTTTATTGCCCGCATGCCAGGCAACCAGACTCCAATCCACGATGATGGCGAACTAGTGCATTCAAAGTGGATCTCGCCAAGGGAAATACTTCGCAAGGAAGAGGCAGGGGAAATGATCCTCATGAGCCCTACCCTGAGGATGGTCAAAAACCTGGCCCACTTTGATTCAGCATCGCAGGTAATCGAATCTGCCGCTGCCAATCAGCCTGATCACCGGGCGAGGGTCCTGGCAGGCACCAAAGTGATCGTGATGCCCGGTGAGGAAGGTTATGAGGCAGGGGAAACGGATGTTGAGAATGGCTGGGTGCGGCTAAGACCGCTGTAATTCACAGTACCTCGTTGAGTACTTCAATCATCTTGGCCACAACATACGGCTTGGTTAATACGCCACTGAAGCCATAATCCCTGAAATGACTTAGTACTGGATCCACGGAATATCCACTGGAAACAATCG
>Ga0187833_10001792_pt1 | contig 23948 bp, 20 predicted proteins | sample ETNtaG_37_FD_167968 | JGI IMG/M metagenome (GOLD analysis project Ga0187833, IMG submission 167968) | Marine microbial and viral communities from oxygen minimum zone, Eastern Pacific Ocean - ETNP2014_SV_400_PacBio MetaG (Illumina Assembly) | ecosystem: Environmental > Aquatic > Marine > Hypoxic...
CACCAGCGCGTGATTCCAGCCGCTGAAAGGAGGTCGGGTAAACTGTAGCAGCAGGGGGAATCTCATCATGGTCACAGAGTCATCATGCTTTTAGGGTTTTCTAAGAGAAGCCGGATGAGGAAGCCTTAGAATTAATCGTCTTCCGGCTTAGTTAACGCCATTATTATGCAGGCAACTACGAACACAATGCCTCCCCAACAACTCAGTGCCCATAAACGCCCAGATGCGATGATGCTGAACAGGAGGAAAACGAGTAGTAAGATTAACCCAACAGAGACGTATAATGCGTTGTTTTCCATAGGATACTATTCTATCACAAATTTATAAGCTTTTCAATATGAACAACCACAGTATTAAATTAAACAAAGGCGTCAGTAGAATATGGACGACATCACGATTCCTCCAATTATCAAGATTGCATTAGGCCTAGTCGTACTGGTGCACGTGGGATATTGTTGGGCCAAACAGAAATTTTGGAGTCGGAAGCATTTCGATTGGAGACCTAAAGAATATTGGCCAAACGTATTCTGGCTCAATATCATTGGGGGGACCCTGATTGGAATTTGGTTGATTGCTTCACCGTTCTTACTCTCTTAAGACAGGCCGGACGAGGAAACCTGCACTTTTTAGTCACTAATGTCTCAAACCAAACACAAGAAAAAAACTCAGGTTCCACCTGATGAAAAACTGTGGAGAAGAATCTCCACTAAGTTTGGTAACAATGAAGAACTATGGGATAATCTCTGGGATTGTGGAAAAATTAATTCTTTTATAGTTGAAAAAGAAAAATTGAAATTGGATAATAAAGAATCCAAGCAATTGAAAAGTAAAATAGATGAAATCTTAGCACATTCTAAGAAAGGAAGACAGTGGTTTCTCTATCAAGAAAAATCTAATTTTACTCTAAGAAAACCAAATGAAATCAATGAAATCGAAGCTAGTATTCGACATTGGCGTAATTTCTTCAATACATATTCACCCACTGAAGAAATTCCTCTTACTGGACAATTGCCTGATGAAGAAAATAAAAGATATAGGTTAATCGAAGATGTCTGGTTTGCAATAATATCTAATGAGAAATTACCAGAAGAATTCTCTCTATCTGAAAGCGAATATATCCTCAAATGGAAAGCGTATGATTTGATTAAAGATGCAACAACATTTGCAGATACATGTTCTGGATTGAGATTCCGGGATTCCTTGCCTTCAATCGCTCTTCTACTGATGAAATCAAAGCGAATTAATGCAACTCAATTATTGGATTTAAGATTAAATCATTTACGTTTAAACAATTCAAATCCTTTCGGTAGAGATTATGATTCTCACTTATCAGATATTGCTGAAAGAATACCTGACGTTGATGCCGATAATGCTCTGAAAGAGGGACGAGTTGACTTGAGACATTTGCCTTTTGTAACAATTGATCCAAAAACTGCAAAAGATTTTGACGATGCAGTCTGTTTAATCGAAGAAAATGGAAAACCGACCTTATGGGTTGCAATCGCAGATGTAGCACATTACATCGAGCCTGAAACGCTCTTAGATGAAGAAGCTCAAGCTAGAGCGACCTCAGTATACTTACCTCATGCCGTTCTACCGATGCTACCTTCAAGATTATCTGATGATTTATGTTCCTTAAGAGCCAAAGTTCCCAGATTAGCAATGACTGTTTCCATGGAAATAGAAGATGATTGGACTATTGGTAAAGTATCGGCTTTTGAAAGTATTATTGAGGTTCGAGAAAATTTATCTTATGATGATGCTCTCGAAAACCCTCGTTTCAAACATATGATGGACTTAGCAGAAGGATTACGTCAAAATGAAATTAGATTGAACTTGAATTCTGCAGAATTGCGACCTAGAGTCGATGATGATGAAATAAGTGTGAATGTCAAGTGGCCGAATAAAGCAACTAAAATGATTGAAACATTTATGGTTGCCACCAATAATTCGATTGGAATTATGCTTGGTAAAGAAAAGGCACCATTACCGTGGAGATGCCATGCCCCACCAGACGCGCCAGAAGTTGAAGAATTGAATGCAAAATTCGAAGCTATGGAAATTGATATTGAACTCCCAATGCCAAGTGTAAAGAAATTTGGACAATCGGAAGAAACGGAGTTGGCAAGTATGTTGGGTGACTGGGCTCAAAGTGGAAATGTCCAAATCAGTGGTCTGGAAGTTTCCGATGACCAAGATGAAGTCCCTCAATATCTCAAAAATGTTCTAGATCCTGAAGCAAGAAAGGATATTCTGATTTCTCTACAGGAAGCTCAAGAAAAAGCCAGTAATATGAAAAATGCTACGCGAAGAGTCGTCGACCATGGCTTGTTCTATCTTTTACAACGTGCAGTATATTCACCAGACAATCTAGGACATTTTGGATTGAATTTGGATGCTTATGTTCATTTCACAAGCCCAATTCGAAGATATGCTGATTTGGTTGTTCATCGTCAACTCAAATCTTTCCTGAAAGATGAAGAATGGATTTATTCAGAAAAAGAAACAATCAAGATTTCAGAACAATGTACGGCCAATAGTCAAGAAGCAAAAAAGATTGAATGGGAATTGGTGGCAAATGCTTTCCATTTACATTTATTGAGAGGAGGAACTTTGGATTCGATAAAAGATTCGGATGATGCTCTCGAACTAAAGCAATGGCCTGCTAGGGTTGTTGGACTTCGTAATCCTTGGATTTCCCTTGACTTATTGGATGATGGAGCAATTCGAGGTAAATTACATGTCAGCCAATTGGGAGATGGAAGACAATTAGCTACTGATGAATTTGGACTACATCTAATCGATGAGAACGTGAAAGAACATGACGCTGTTATCTTGTCTTTAGGCCAGAAATTCCCGTGTAGGCTTAGAGGTCTTGACATTTGGAGTGGTGAATTAGATTTGGCTCCAATCTAGTCAGCTGACAATATTGAAAGAAGCCGGATGAAGAAGCCTGATTATTATTATTCTACATCATCTTGGTCTTGCTGTTCATCATTCCCCTTTCCAAGATTGGTGTATCTGGCCCAAAGCACCAAGATACTTGGCAAGACCCATACAGATGACAGGAAGGAATAGAAGATCGTCAGGGCAGTCATTGTCCCGAATTGCTTCATAGGTGGCAATATCGCAAAGAACAGGACCCCGAATCCCAGAACAGTGGTCATGGCCGCCCCGAATAGCGCCGAACCCGTATTCTTGACAGTATTGTTCACCGCCTTCTCCAAGGAATGATGGTGTTCCATTTCCTCTATGAATCTATGCGAGATATGGATTGCATAGGTGACTCCTAGCCCTACGGTCAAGGCTCCAATCAAAATTGTGAATACGTTCAGAGCGTATCCAATGGCCACCATTGTCCCCAGGATCCAGACCAGGACCAGCAGGACCGGTACCATCGTGAGTGGACCCAGCCAGGGCTGCTTGTCAATATAGCCGAAGATCGCTGTAAGGATAATAAAAGACAGAATTATGGTGTAGATAATGGACCCCATCATGGTCTCATTGATGGTGTTGACCACCACATCGATTATTGCAGGAGCACCAGTAACCACTACCGAATCGACCTTGCCCTCTGTCTCCAAAGTTTCCAGACCCTCTGAATCTTTTTCCAGTTCCCCTACGACTTCTGAGAAATAGGCATTCTTTGATTTGGTATTTACCAGGATATAAGCGACTGTATAATCATCCGTTTCTTCATCATAATAGACGAAATTCGAGACCATATTGGGAATCTGTTTTCCATCACCTAGCATTATCCAGTCCAGGAGCTCACGGACCCCTTCATCGGAATCTGGTACCAGATCGCCATCAGCATCATTTGAGTTGAACAGTTCTTCGAAAGTTGAATTGTAGAAATCAAAGGGATTGATGTCTGAATTATTCGAGGCCAGATCTCTCATTCCATTCAAAGGAGAGAACATCATTGACTGGTCTGGATTTACCCAGTCATCCCCGTCAGATAATTCGGTCTGGGTATTATTAATCTGATTGAAAACATCGAAAGTGGCTACACGGCCACTTATGTAGATAAATGAGAACTCGTTCGATGTGCTGAATTCATCTTGCAAATAATGGAAATGTTCCGTGATCTCTACTTCTTCAGGAAGAAAATCGTTGAAATTAAACTCCGTAGATATTCCCATGGCACCATATCCAGTGATCAGGGTGATGACAGCTACAACTGCCAGAACACGTTGTGGGTTTTCGATTGCCACCTTGGCCCCTAATTCCATAAAATTGTCTAAGATGCCGGCCTGTTCACCTTCTTCTATGGCAGCACGCTGATCGCGCGGGACCGGCGGCCGGAAGCCGTAGAACGCAACCAACAGCAACACGACGCCGCCCAGCACCGCTAGTGCCTCGACCGCGGCCGACACGGCGAGCCACGCCGCCAGTACACAGAGCAACCCGCAAGCGAGAGCCAGCCACGGCAGCGTGTGGCGTGGCGACTGCAACGCTACCTCCCCGTGCGCCGCGTTGGTCGCCGCCTTTCTTCCTCTAATAATCTTTTCATTGGTATCTGATAGAAGTTTCTGCCCTTTGGCCTCGTAACGCCTGTCAATCAGTATCCGACATGCTGGAATAAATGTGACAAAAATCAGGAATGCAGAAAGCACACCGATTGCAACTTGGATTCCGAATTCCCTTATAGGAGTGATATCCGACGCTACATTTGACAGGAAACCGACCATTGTGGTGGTGGTTGCCAACAGAAGCGCAGAACCTACAAACACGATTGATGAGGAACTCGCCTTATCTATGTTCCAGTCCTCAACCAACTCTTCCCTGTATCTCATTACAAGATGGATTCCATAATCCACACCCAATCCAACTAGCAGGATCGGTACTATCACTGCAAAGAAACTTGGTTCGAATTGAAGCAAGCTTGCAAATCCGTTTGACCATATGATTGCCATCATTAAGGCGAACATTGTGAGGCCAACATCTACAGGTGAGCGAAACGTAGCAAATAATACGCCGATTACCAGGATGATTACCAGCATGAACAGCTGATCTGTATTCTCATTGGATGCATCATTGATCGCATTGTCCAGAACCGCCTGGCCCAGTGCATGGGGCTCAACACTTTCAAATTCCATTCCCTTGACAACAGCAGCCATTTCGAGTTCGACACTGACCATACGGTCGAAGGCCTCACCCGTACCCTCTCCCTCTCTTTGGCTATTATCGAATTTGAAGGTTATTTTGGTTGCTTTAGCGGAATTATCCCCATCATATTCTCCAAGGATGTTTATTACGACTCCAGCCAATAAAGGATTTTGTTTTGCAGAATTGAATGCGTCCTTTATTTCCTGATCCGTCTTATTGGCATAAATGGCTTTCAATTGTTGCAAATCTGAAGCGTCTCCCTCTACAAAAGGTGCCAGATAGTTGGGGATGGCAACAATATCCGTACTTGGATTCGAGGGCGTCAGAGAATTGTTTGCAATTAATTCATTTTCGATCAACGCAATTTCAATTTCCAGGATCTCCACAAATGCGTCTGAGGTAAGGATATCGTCATTTTTACTATAAACTAGGGTGTCGACCGGATATTCTGTAGCGAATTTATCGCCTATATCCTCAATGGCACTTATGACCTCATTATCTGGAAGAAAACTGGACTGACTTACAGTTCCATCCTGTGGATTAAGAGCCATTTGGGCAACCATAAGGATGCTAATTACAATTACACCAACCACTATTGCCAAAGGCTTCTTGGTGACTATCTCAGCAATTTTCTCTAAAAGCATATTTCCTGACCAAAAATAGGCTATAAAAAAGAGGGGTCTAGGCAGACGATACTGAAAGAAGCCGGATGAGGAAGCCTAAAGTCCTAAATACTAACTGATTCGGTCGCGGTCAAGTTAGGATGAGTACACACGCTGACGCACTTGGAAGAAGGGCATTGGTCATCGCCTTCATTATAAATTTGATAATGATGTCAGTAGATTTGTGGTACGGCTTAATGATGAAGTCCGCTTCATTGTTAGGTGATGCTGCTAACAATTCAGGAGACGTGTTTATCCTTGGATCGAGCATCCTCGTACTATCGTCGACCACAGCCGTCAAGAACAGACTGGCATTATTCAAAGGAATAATAATGACAGTATTTGGTCTGTGGGCATTCTATCATGTATATCTGGGTCTGATAGAGGAATCAGATTTGTTGACTGGAGGTACTATTTCTATTATTGGAGTAATGTCATTGGCTGGCAACACAAGCGTTGCATTCATGATGTACAAGCACCAGCACAAAGACATAAACTTCATGAGTGCATTTATCTGCTGCAGGAATGACGCCTTTGCTTCAGCTGGAATTATCCTTGCCGGTCTATTGGTATGGTATTTTGATGCTTCCTGGCCCGACATCATAATCGGGGGAGCCATAGCAGCCATCGTTTGCCATGGGGGAATCCAGGTTATCAGGATGAGTCTGGATCCTGCTTCTCAGGAAGATGATTGTGAGTGCTGCTAGAGTCTTAATTTAAAAAGGGCATTTTTCATCATCTGCTATGTGCAAAAGCCTAACACCCTATATGCTGGTTCTCGGACCAATCGTAATGATGGCCGGTTTCGTAACGTTGCCAGACTTTGAGGGGGTAGTAGGTCAAGAATATCTAGATGAGGTAAAGGCCCTCGATTTGGACATGACTTTTGTTAAAATGTTTATCGTTGCTACTGGAGTGCTCATGTTGTTTGGAGGTTTCTTTTTGCTTTCTCAGGACCTAATGGCTAATTCTGGAAAAGTACAGAGAGATTTGCTAATGATGTCGAGAATGGGTTTTATGTTTGCATTCACCGTTTTCTACCTGTTTTTTGCCCTACAGATCGAAAGTATTGCCGTAGCTCAGGGTGTAAATGATGCTTACGCCGATGACCCTGCGTTGGTTGATGAACTAGCATTAGATGCCCACTATATGGCTGAAGGCATATGGGGTTCAATGCCAATCGCATGGGGCACTGCTCTACTGTTATTCGGAATTGCAGCTGTAACTGGAAATAACTCACCTAAGGAATCAATGGAATGGGCTTACGGATTGCCGATAATTGGCGCACTTGCCATGATGTCATCTTTTTTGGGTGTAGGCGGTTTTGCCGCGTTCCTCCTTGCAATGTTCTGTGCCGTGCCAATTGGTGTCTTGATGCTAACAGGCCACCTCAAGGACACTGGCGCAGAATCTGATTGAGCTAGAGTCAAGACTGAAGGAAAGGGCCGGGAAACAGACTATACGTATGTCTGACCTGGATTGCGCAGGGCTTCCCTGATATCCATAAGTCCCTGTGTTGCATTTTCCTTAGTACCATCTTCTAAATCCAGGTAAAGCAGCTCATCGATTCCCTCACATGTATTTGCCATCTCGGATTCTGTAAGAGGCTCTGCCGTCTCGAAGTGAAATAGAAGATACCAGTGATTTTTCTCGTCATTCCAGTGCGATTGCGAACCGATTAATCTTATCTCGCGATCTTCGATTTCCAGCTCCTCAGTCAGGATACGATGACCTGCTTCTTCGGGGTGCTCTCCAAACTTCATCGCTACGCCAGGAATGTAATATTTTCCGGCTGACTTAAATGAATAATCTGCTGATATTTTTTCAACCATCACTCTGCCCTCGTTATCCCGATTAAGTAAGTGAACCTGCATCATGACAAGGTCAGCTGCATCGTAGTCAATTTCATTCTGCTTGATGGCGTATGCCATATCACTTGGAGTCGACATACACGGGAAACTCCAAGGCAATATATGAATTTGTTTACGAAAAAAGAATCATGTTACTCAGAGCCAGTTTTATGTTGTGCCGCCCGGTAACCAGATTAGTATGAATTTAAGAAAAGATAATGTTCGTGTAAAATCTTCCTCGGCGCTGGATGCCATCGGTAATACGCCGATTGTCAAGCTCCAGAAAATCGTGCCAGATGGCTGTGCTGACATATATGTGAAGTTGGAATCCCACAACGCAACAGGGTCGAAGAAAGACCGGATGGCACTTTCCATGATTGAGGGGGCGGAGAAGAGGGGAGACCTCCGCTCAGGAATGACCGTAGTCGAGTATACAGGAGGCAGCACGGGATCAGGACTGGCATTCATCTGTGCAGTGAAAGGCTACAGGTTCCGTGTCGTTTCCTCGGACGCCTTCGGGCATGAGAAACTGGACACCATGCGCGCTCTTGGCGCAGAATTAGAGGTTATAGAGAGCAAGGATGGAAAAATCACTCCGGAACTTATCAACAGAATGATTGACCGTGCGACTGAAATCGCGAGTGAACCAGACACATACTTCACAAATCAGCTGAGCAATCCAGACATGATAGATGGTTTCGAGAAGATGGGGCAGGAGATTGTTGAGCAGATAGGAGGGCCTATCGATGCCTTCTGTGACTCTGTAGGCACTGCTGGGTCCCTGATGGGAGTATCTCGAGCACTGAAGGCAGCAGGCCAGGACACATTCGTCGTTGCTCTTGAACCGGCAACCTCACCAATTCTAACAGCGGGAACCAAGGGTGGTCACAATGTCGAGGGAATCGGACTCGGTTTCGTTCCAGAATTACTCGACAAAAATCTCTATGATGAAGCAAGAGCGATTGATGAAGCCGAGGCGCGACGAACTGCACTCAGGCTAGCTCGTGAAGAGGGGATTTTTGCTGGAACCTCAACAGGGATGAATGTGGCCGGAGCGATAGAAATTGCGAAAGAACTTGGGCCAGGAAAGACAGTAGTAGCAATCGCTTGTGATACGGGTCTGAAATATCTGTCCGAAGGCCTCTTCTCAGGATAAAGCCTGCGCGCTGGTGGGAGCGCTGGGATTTGAACCCAGATCGGCGGGTCTCACCTATGGTGGCATGCAGGTCAGCGCTCCAGTCATTCATCACTGTTCAGCAGACCCATTGCCATCATTCCTGCATAACTGGAGCCCGCAATGATGCCTGGTTACACCACACTCCCGTTACGCGCAGACGACCGCGCATTCTGTCCCACTCTTAAAGCTGACTCCTCACGAAGAGTTTATTTACGGACAGTTGTCGCGCCCCTCGTGGGAAGCGTCGAATCAGAACCAGCTGACGGCGAAGAAGTCGAGGAAGAGGGACGTTCTGAACACGAACCATGCCATCCACTCGACAAAGTGTGGCTGCCGACCTATCCCGATGATAATACTCAGGATGCGCTCCACACCTGGTGTACCGACACCGGCACCGTTCGCAACCAGGGTGGTGAGGAGGCGCGACCGCGTGGCTTCTGGGTGACTCTACTCTATCGGCTGCAACGACGAATCGAGAAAGAGTCGCGCAAGACCAAGATGACGGCACAACTCACTGACTCACAGGCTAAACTGATACTACATGAGCTGGATGCGCTGGAAGGCTATTACGATCGCTGGTGGCGCACTGAGTCGTCTCAGGTGACTGAATTCGTGCGCGCGGTTCAGAAATGGCGGCCCGATATTGGAGAGCAAGTGGTCGTTGACACAATAAAACGGATGTGGTGAACTGGCGGTCGTCGCCCCCTCGATACTGGGCGCGGACTTCGGCCGTCTGCGCGAGCTGGCAGAGCTTATCGCGCCGCACAGCGGCTACCTGCACTTAGACGTCATGGACGGCCACTTCGTGCCGAACCTGACTATGGGGCCAGACACCGTCGCTGCGCTGAGAGGCATCGCTCCGCTGGACGTTCACCTGATGGTCACGGACCCACTCAACTTCGTAGAATTATTTGCTGATGCTGGAGCTGATATTATCACTGTCCACGCCGAGGCGAATGATACAGCGGCGGCAATCGACGCCATCCATGCGCGCGGACTGAAGGCGGGCGTTGCGATTCGTCCCTCAACTCCGCTCAGCGCGCTTGACCCGTGGCTTGATGCGGCAGAGCTGCTGCTGCCAATGTCTGTTGAACCCGGATTTTGTGGTCAGAAATTCGACGAAGGAACCTACGACCGCATCCGTGCCCTGCGAGAGGCACGACCGGACACGCTCATCGAGGTCGACGGCGGTGTCACCTGTGAGAATGCCGCAGCACTGCGCGAGGCAGGTGCCGACATCCTGGTTTCGGGCAGTGCCATCTTCGGGACCGAAGACCCGGTCGCCTCTGCACGCACGATTGCGGGTCTCGAATAACTTTTATATGGTTCACGGTACCCGAGTCAGCGTGCGCGCTGCCTTCCTCGCCTGCCTGCTCGCCTGTTTCGCGATGCTGCTGCTGCCGGGAAGCGAGGCGGAACTGCCAGTAGAGGACTTCACCCACGCAGTTATCGGTGAAGAGTTCACCGCCACCTGGTGTGTCTATTGCCCAAGCGCGGCAGAGAACCTGTACAAGGTCTGGCGACCCAAATCAGAGTACCCGGACGATCCGTACTACGATGACCAGTTCTTTTTCGTGGCGCTGATTACAGATGTGAACGACAAGGCTGACGACCGCGCCGGTGACTACCCCGACTTCACCGGATACCCCACAGTCTACTTTGATGGGGGCGACGAGAAAGTCGAAGGAGGCCAGTCTGATACTTCCAATTACGAGCAGGCCATCGACAACTGTGGAAGCCGCGCTGACACCGACATCTCACTGCGCATCTCAATGCAGCACCTGGGTGATGACAGGATAGCTGTACAGGCATACATCACCTGGAACGAGGATGGAGGCTTTGGTGATCCCACCTTTGACGGCTACATCCGGGCGTACATTGTAGAACCAATTTCGCGATACAACAACTACGACAACGAACCGTACCACTTCGGCTTCCTTGACTACGCTTTTGACCAGGAGGTTGAGCTGGACTCCCACGAGGAAGTTATACTCGAGACTGTCTGGGTTGGGGGTGACCACACCGATTCCAATGGTGACGACTTCTCTGACATCAGCTACGATAATCTGAACATTTTCGTTTCCTTCTTTAACAATGAGCAAGCCTCCGCTGATGACTACGCATTACAGACCGCCTTCGCAATACCACCTGACGTGAACTTCTGGTTCCCAACGGAAGTACTGAGTGACACAGCCAGCCTCACTGGTACTGCATCCAGCCCACGTACGACTATTGGCTCTGTAGAGTACAAAGTAGATGATGGAGAGTGGCAAGTGGCCGAAGGAACAGAAGAGTTTGACCTCCAGCTAGATACCACCGCTTACGCAAACGGGGACCACGAACTGCTGCTGCGCATCAGTAATGCATTTGGAACAACGCGTGAACTGACAGGCACGATTTCCATCATGAACGATGGCGAAGCACCTGAGGTTGAATGGCTTGAACCTGATAGCGGAAGCGATGTTTCTGGTAACGTGACTCTTGCAGCACTAGCCTCTGATAATGACGATGTAGCAAGTGTGGATTACAATATCAACGGAGGAGATTGGATCCCGATGGAATATATCGCAGACAATCGCTGGGAGGCTGAGTGGAATACTGAAGTAGCTGGGACTGAAAACGGAGAATATACATTGGAAGTGCGTGCCAGCGATAACTATGACAACACCGCCACGGACAGCCTGACGCTAACAGTTGCCAACGCAGGGGATGTGAGCTATCCTGAAATTATACTAGGAGAAGTCCCTGCGCTGCCAGTAGCCGACAGTTTCAGCGTCACAGTCACTGCTAATGACCCGGAAGGTATCTATGTCATCGAGTACCGGCTTGACGCTGGCGGCTGGATAGCTGTTAGCGGCGGGAGCTTCAATATTGATGTTCCAATGCTATCCGACGGAGTCCACGATTTAGAAGTGCAAGCGATTGACAACGAGGGATTCAAGACCGTTGAACCGCTAATCAGCTTCGAATGTGACGGACATAAGCCGGAAATTACACTTGGCGAAATACCAGAAACAGCGACTGCAATGGTACAGATTGATTTCACGATTAATGACTATTCGGCACTTAGTGAGCTTCACTATCGTATCGCAGGAGGCGACGAGCAGCCATTGAATACTGGAGCCACGTCCCTGGAGTGGGATTCAACTACTGTCGAGGATGGAGTGTGGGTTTTCGAGATGGAAGCAGTCGACGCGCTAGGTAACCGCGAAACCATCTATCGTAACCTGGACGTCGTGAACACCGAGCACGCCACCCTCATACAAGTTGTCGGTGCACGAGCAGGAGCACCGGTTGAGGTGCGCGCGTACGTGGACTATCCTAATCTCAATGGTGTCGACCTGCTGATTGCGTCACAGAGACTCGAGATGCAGGAGGGTCCAGCCGGCTTCTGGAGTGCCGAGGTGACCATAGCGGGTGCAGGACAGTATCCCTACTACATCGAGGCCGATACCGGGCACGGCAGCTTCCAGAGCGAGGAGAATATGTTGAACGTCGGGGCAGCGGCTCCGGTACAGGAATCCTCCGATGACGATTTACCACAATTGCCGGGACCCGGAATTCTTGTGGCCCTCACGGCGCTGGGATTCGCAGCAAGACGACGGCGCTGAGAAAACCCCAAACCCACCCGGTGCTACAATCCCGATGCGCCCGCGGTTCATCAGAAATTCAGCGGCCAGCTGAAAGGGGGCGCGTTTGTAGTCCGCCGGGAAGGGAATCGCCAGCAGCAACGTCGTGACGACGAACGCGGCCCAGCCTGCCAGCACCACCCACCAGCGCGGGGCAAGTATATGCCAGCAGAAAATCCCCAAGTAGGCGAACTGGAACAGGGTAATCGGCCCTACGTCCGCTACGAGAGCCCAGCGGGTCGCGAAGGTATGGAACAGGAAACTGCCGATGCCGATGGCGCAGAGCAGACCCAGTAGCAGGACAAATTCCCATCTATGCTGTCCCGCCTCCTCCCGATAGCGGCGATAGCAATAAACGCTGGCGACGAAGGCGGCGATGAACGCCAGGTTGCTCAGGGCGTTGAGCGGCTCGGACCAGATGGTCGCGTCGGTCCGCTCACAATAGGTGTCAATTGCTTCGAACCAGTCGATTGCCATGCAGGGTTGGAGGGCAGGCGACTTTTACACTTGACGTACACCGCCGGTACTAAGACAACTGCTCTCGAATAACCAACGGCACCTGCGCAGCGACTTCAGTCGCCAAGAATCCAGCACCATGCACTTCGGCAGCACGCTCGCCAGCTATTCCAAGCAGCCAGGCGGCAACCCGCGCCGCCTGAAATCCCGTAAGACCACGTGCCATTGCCGCTGCACACATTCCTGCGAGCACGTCACCAGTACCTCCGACTGCCAATCGCGGGTGACCGGTGCGGTTACACCGTGTATGAGTACCATCAGTGATGATATCCTCCGGCCCCTTGGCAAGAACCGTAGCGGAATAGGCGAGCGCAATTTCTCTGACCATCGCTTCTCGCCCGTCATCACCAGAAGTGATGTCAGCCGCCTTCGCCAGTCGCGTCAGCTCACCCGCGTGTGGTGTCAGTAACGCCCCCTGTGCAGCTTCCGGCTCCAACCTGAATAGCCCATCGGCGTCAACCACGCACGGCTTCTGCCACTTATGAAGCAGTTTGTCAACCGCTGCAATCGTATCAGGATGCCGTCCCAGCCCGGGACCTACCAGCAGCACGTCGGCCTTCGCCTCCGCCTCGAGCACGGTCGCGACGTGACCGGGCTCGAAGTAATCGCCCGGAAGTGGATGAACTATCAGCTCCGGGGCGTGTCGTGCTACCACACTGGCAGCGCTCTCAGGCACATACATCGGCACCAGATCGGCGCCCATGCGGTATGCTCCCATCGCGGCCAGCGACGGCGCGCCGGTGTAGGGGCCACCGCCGACGAAGGCAACGACTCCATTCTGCCCCTTGCGCGCAGTGGTATCTGTAGGTGGCAGCAGCTGTAACTCGCCCGGTCCAGTGTAGTGCTCCGCCTCGGGCGGAAAGCCAATATCAGCTACGATAATTTCACCGCAGCTGGCTTCGGACATGCCTTCCTTCAGCGCGTGGAAAGTAACTGTAAGCTGTGGCCGCACTATTCCCGGCAGTCCAAGCCCGGAAGGCACATCCACGGCCAGTACCGGCGGACCCTCGTTGAATACTGCAGCCATGCTGCCATACGGTTCTCGTAACTCACCCCGCAGTCCCGACCCGAGGAGCGCATCGACTGCTATGTCCGCCTCAGCAAGCAGCTTCGCAAGCGCCTGCGGCGGGTGCACCTCACCCCCCCAGCGTGCACGTGCCTGCTGTGCAATTTCAGAACGCGGCTCGCCAGCCAGCACGACTTTCACGTCCAGCCCCGCTTCCGTCAGCAACCGCGCAATGACTAGCCCGTCGCCGCCGTTGTTGCCACTGCCGCACGCCACGACAATGCATTGCGCTTCCGGAAATCGCTCACGCAACGTATCGACGACAGCCTTCCCGGCATTCTCCATCAGCTCGCCCAGGTCAATCCCGAGAGCGATGGCGTTGTGGTCCAACACCCTGAATTCCACCAGAGGGAGCATAGTGTGTCAGGCTCGCCCGGCTAAAGAGCCTCTGCTCCAGCAAGGGCCTGAGAGCCAAAAACTACAATGTTTGCAGTAACTCGAACAGGAAGAGCAAAAAGAAACCGGCTAGGACGGCACCGGCGACACGGCCCATCGGTAGTCGCACCAACCCCATCGCTGCGATTGTTGCTAGTAACAAAAGCGGTAGCGTCTGTGCAATAACGTAGCCACCGACTGAGACCGGCGACACCAGCGCCAGCATCCCCAGTACCAGCCCGATATTGGCGATGTTGGAACCGATAACGTTAGCGACGGCAATATCGTGGAAGCCCTTGCGCGCCGCTGTCAGCGAACCGGCCAGCTCTGGGAGCGAAGTTCCGATCGCGACGACCGTTAGCCCAATTACCAGCTCCGGGATGCCAGCCCCAGCGGCAAGAGAGACCGCGCCCTCGATAGTCAGGTGTGCGCCTATCAACAGCCCCACTACGCCTATAGACAATCGTAACAGGCTCCCTTCACTTTCTGGCTCAGCAGTATCGTCTGCGGGACGGCGGAAAAGCCACGCCACATAGGCGAAGTAGAGCAACAGCAGGAGTGCGCCCTCGCTGCGAGCCACAATTCCATCCAGTGCGACTCCATAAAGCAGGAAGGCAAACGCCAGCATCACCTGACTATCGGTGATTACGCCGGGCGCCGGCATGATGGTGCGTCCGTAGCGATACCAACAGAGAAAGCAGGCGCTGGCAAGAACCAGTCCAAAGTTGGACATGTTCGAGCCGACTATGTTCCCCAGCGCCAGGTCGCTGTGCCCACGTGTTCCGGCCAGTAGCGAAACCAGCACTTCCGGCAGGCTGGTGGCAAAGGCGACCAGCGTCACACCGATAACGTGTGTTGAGACTCCCCACTTACGTGCCAGCCCGACTGCGTTATCGATGAAGGCATCGGCACCTATCAGTAGCAGCAGCAGCCCCACCCCCAGGAACACAAGCGCTTCGAGCATCAGGCTGCCATCACCGCAGGAGTCTTGTGGCCGGAGCGTAGGCCTCGCATATGTGCCACGCGTTGTTCCAGCAACTGCGGAGTGGCGATGTCGTGCCGTACATGCAATCCACGGCCGTTCACCGCCGCGATGCCCGCCTCACACTGCGCCTCAGCTACAGCAAGTGTTACTCCACTTCCAACGACAGCCACTGCACGCGAACTTGTAGTTTCCAGCGCTCCACCAGGTGACTGGTTGACTGCCGCGTAGTAAAGCGAAGCACCACTGGCAGCTAGCTGCTCCTCGTTGATAATAAGCGTGCAATCAAGACGCGGTTTCGCACCGTAACCCTCGGGAACGATGTACTTGCAGACCGTTGCTGCAGGACGGAATTCAACCTCACAGTTAGCGAGCGTTTCGGTTGCCATACTATGGCAAATAGCTACGAAATCGCTTTGGAGAATTTCAAGCACGTTCAGCGCCTCCGGGTCACCCAAGCGAGCATTGTATTCGATTAGTTTGGGGCCGCTTGTAGTAGCAATAAAACCGCCGTAGAGGAAACCTCGGTAGGGCTCGCTGCACTCCTCGCACAGGGCGACCGCCGTGGCCTCATTAATAGCGCGTGCAGCCTTTATATCCTCGTGTTCGAGAAAAGGCAAGGTGTAAGTGGCATCGCTATAGGAACCCATTCCACCAGTATTCGGGCCTCTATCACCCTCCAGTGCACGTTTGTGATCCTGCACTGCCGGCATGTGGTACAATGTATCGCCGTCGCAGAAGCTCATTAGCGAGAATTCCTCACCAATTAGCTTTTCCTCAACGACGAAGCTGTCACCCTTCGTAACAAGTTCGCGGCAGTAGTCGAGTGCCTCAGCGTGAGAATGGAGGTGGTCTCCCGCAACCTTGACGCCCTTACCGCCGGCCAGACCATCGTACTTGACAACATAGCCGTCGCCAAGTTCATCAAGCCAGTCAGCGACACCATCCAGTGTATCGAAAGTACGGTAACGTGGGCAACCTGGAATCCCGTTTTGTGTCAACAAATTACGCGCGAATGCCTTGGACGTTTCGATTTGCGCTAGCTTGTGACCGGGGCCGACGGTAGGGATAGACTCCGTTCGTAGCGCATCAGCAACACCTGCCGCCAAGGGTGCTTCAGGACCGATAACAGCCAAGTCAATTTTCTGCCGAGCAGCGTAGTCAGTCACCCTGTCGGGGGAGTTCAAGTCACCTATTTCCAGATCATCTGCCAGTACCATAATGCCGGGATTCAGGTTAGAGGCGAAACAGCTGACCGTAGCTCCGGAATTACAGAGCGCGTGGGTAATGGCGTGCTCACGCGCTCCAGAGCCAATGACAAGGACTCTGGACATTAGTCGTCCTGCATCAAGCTCCCGATGCGCACCAGTGGCAGAAGTTCGACATCTACCGCACGTAGTGCTTCGTCAGCACCTTCCTCACGGTCAACTACCACGATGGCCTTCTCTACAATGCCACCTTCTCGACGGATTACACTGATAGCGTCAACCAGTGAACCACCTGTGGTTGCAACATCTTCCACGACAATCACGTTCCCCCTCAGCTCACCCTCGATACGGTTACCTGTACCATGCAGCCGTTCTCCCTTGCGAATCATGACGTAGGGCAGTCCAGTCTTCAGAGAGAGAGCAACAGCCAGCGGGACGGCACCAAGCTCCATTCCGGCAATGACTTCTGCTCCATCGGGAACTAGCAGAGCCATATCTGTAGTAATCTGATTCAGAATTGACGGCTGAGTGGCAGCCAGTTTCAAGTTGACATAGAATTTAGACCTGCGACCAGATGTGAGGCGAAACTCACCGAACTGCACTGCACCGCATTCCTGCAGTAGCTCTGAAAGGTCCATCCGGTCGCCACTACAGGGGCTGACAAATATGGCTACCCCTGCCCAGTCCGCTAATCCTGCTCGACGACTAGCTCCAGCGCCTCGGGCACAATCTGCACGTCCAGTCGCCGCACTCCCTCTCCAGGGAGGCAGTAGAACTCGCCGTCAGCCTGGATGCAGAGGTCCGATTCGCACGCCAGTGAAAGCCGAGTGGTCGAAACAAGCTGCACCGCCGGATTTCCGAGATGGGTGCCGGCGAGCACCTGCGGCAATAGCAATAGCATGTTGAGCCGACTTACCTCGCCTGCTACAAGAAAATCCAAGATGCCGTCATCCATGCGCGAATCAGGAGTGGTGAGGAAACCACCCCCCTCACGTGGCCCGTTGCCGACAACTAGCATCATCACACGATACACTGCGCGATTGTCATTCCAGCATAGCAGCGTCCGCGGCGCTGCAAAGTAGTAGAGAATTGTCCATAGCGTCGCTATCAGGTATTTAGGGAAGTCGCGCAGCAGCACAAAGCGGCTTTGAACGTTGACTGTCGCGTCGAAGCCAATGCCTGCGGTGTTGCAAATATACTCGTCGCGTCCCGCTCCGCGCAGGTGCGCTAGGTCAATGCATTTGCGCCCCTCATCATGCAGAGCCGCCAGCGCGCGCTCAGTCGTCGGGGGAGCTTGTGAGCCGAAAACAAAATCGTTGCCAGTGCCACTTGGGATAACTGCCAACGCCGGCCGCTCGGCAGCTGGCAGCTGCATTAGCCCGTTGACCACTTCGTGGACCGTCCCATCACCACCGACCGCAGCTACCACCTCACAATCGCCAGCTCTGGCCGCTAACCTGGTTGCGTGGCCAGGTGAATCAGTAACCAGCCACTCGGCATCAAGTCCGACCGCCTGTTCCCGCAACTTATCCAGCTGTCGGCCAGTCTTTCCCATGCCGGATGCAGGATTAACAATGAAGCGGACAACGACCATCTAATGAGCACTTGCCTGAAGCTTTATAAGCGGGTCGCGGTCGGCGCGAAGCGGGAATGTGGCTCCGGCTGAACCCGTGAAGCGAGGGAATCGCGATGTCGAAATCAGTCTACTCCCATATCGGGGAAACGTGGAACCGCCCTGATGATTCCGTCAAGGCTCTACAGCACAAGCGGTTGATTGCATTCCGCCGGGAAAAAGCCGTAGAGCGCATAGAACGACCGACACGACTTGACCGGGCGCGCAAGCTTGGCTTCCGCGCCAAACAGGGCTTCGTGATGGCGCGCACTCGCATTCGGCGTGGGAGCATGCGCAAGCACGCTATCAAGGGCGGGCGCCGCGCCAAGCGCACTGGCATCTCCAAAATTACCGTGGCCAAATCATTGCAAACGATTGCTGAGGGGCGAACTGCACGCAAATTTCCAAACCTGGAAGTGCTCAACTCCTATTACGTTGCTGCCGATGGCCGCTATAAGTGGTATGAGATTATCCTGGTAGACCCGCACCACCCCGTAATCATGGCCGATTCAAAGATTAATTGGATCTGCGGCCGAGCCCACAAAGGGCGCGTCCACCGCGGTCTTACGTCGGCCGGCAAGAAGGGACGGGGGCTGCGGAGCAAGGGTAAGGGCGCCGAGAAGATACGCCCCAGCCGCAAGAAGGCACATGGTCGCCGCAAGGAAAGCAGCACGCCGCATCCTCCTCGCAAGAGCTGAGTATGGAATACGGTCGCAAGAACCCGTTCCCTGCAACCATCAAGGAGGCGTACTGCCTTGCACGTGACAACGTCAAGGAAACCAACCACTACATCGTTGACATCGCCAACAGTGGTCTGGAATACAAACCTGGCGACTCGCTAGGACTCTTCCCGCATAACGACCCCGGGCTTGTTGATGAGCTGCTGCAGAAGCTAAGTGCCAGTGGCGAAGAAGGCGTTGAACTGAAGCGTAAAGGTGGATTTACGTTCCGTGAAGCCCTGATGGAGCATCTGACTATCCACCGCGCCAACCGCAAATTCCTGAAGCCACTAATCGCAAAGCTCCCGGCCAATAACCGCAAAGAACTCGAGCGATTGCTTTCAGACCGCACCGCGCTTGATCAATACCTGAACGTCCGCGACTATATCGATATCCTGGGCGAATATCCGGCTGCCAAGTTCACCCCACAGGAGTTCGCGGATTCAGTAGGCGGCATCACTCCGCGACTGTACTCTATCGCTTCCGCTCCCGGCACTCACCCGGATGAGGTGCACCTCACCGTAGCCGTCGTACGCTACAACAGCTTCGAGCGTGACCGCGCTGGGCTCGCGACCGGCTTCCTCGCAGACCGAGTTACGGTCGACGAAACCCACGTGCCAATCTTCATCCAGCCAACGCGCGGGTTCGTCATCCCCGAGGATGGCAGCCGTGACATTATCATGGTCGGTCCGGGCACCGGCATCGCTCCATTTCGGGCGTTTCTCGAACAGCGAGAAATGGACGAAGGCAAAGGGCGTAACTGGCTCATCTTCGGTGAGTGGTTCGAAAAGACCACCTTCTTCTATGAAGATGAGTTCCGTGCGTGGCAGGAATCTGGCGTGCTGACTCGGCTAGATACAGCCTTCTCACGCGACCAGGACAAGAAAATCTACGTCCAACACCGCCTCCAGCAAGCGGCTGCCGAAGTGTGGAAATGGCTCGATGAAGGGGCATACTTCTACGTCTGCGGCGACAAGGACTATATGGCCAAGGATGTCCATCAGGCACTAATCGACATCGCACAGGAACAAGGCGGTCTCTCCGAAGAGGAAGCTGAGCACTACGTCAACCGCACGCTAATGAAGGAAGAGAAGCGCTACCTGCGTGACGTTTACTAATCTTTCTTCTTCTCACCGATAACTTCACCAGTATCAGCGTCGTAGGTTACGCCCGAATCCGGGTCATAGCGGAAGGTAGTCGCGCCGCGGGCGGGTCCACCACCGGGCGGCTGCTGCTGTGTTTCGGTTCTGTACCCTGGTAGGTAGTCTTCCTCACCGCGCAGCCGATAGTAAGCAAACATGCCGGCACCAACGATTGCCAGCACCAGAAGAGGAACCCATATCAGCGGCTGCGAGATTATACTCTTCCCACCGCTGGGAGTAGGTGTGACTGGGAGCTGCTCGACCACCACGTTGACTTCATGCACGGCGCGGTTGTCACTCTCATCCGGCTCGGCAATGACGTCGTAGGGGTCAACCACCGCTTCAATTACGTAGCTACCGACTTGGGGGGGAGTCCAGTAGAACACAAGCCGCTGCTCACCAGTCACCATTCCCAACCGGCCGGTCGGCACCAGGTCCAGCTCCACACCATTAATGTAGACTGCAATCTCAGCCCCCATGGCGTCTGATTCCAAACTGACCTGGCCATGGTTGAAGGCGTAGACTGTTATTTCAACAGTACGGTTGACTGGCAGCGTGTTTGCCAGATATCCTAGCTCGACTGCCAAGTCGTACTCGCGCAACCTGAAATGAACACTGCCAGTGACTGCGTCATTGCTGTGGTTCTCGTCCTTGTAGTTGCCGAGCACCTCGACCTCTACAGTTAGGTTGTAGTCACCGACCATGCCACCAGTATTGTTGAGCCAGACCGGGAAGCGGCGAGACTCGTTATACTCCAAGTCGTAGCCGTTGAAAGATGCTTCGGGTGACGAATCCTCACCAAGGTAAATGTGGACCCGGAAGTTAGGGGTGGTTGCAGCAATATTCTGCAGTGTCACCACCATCTTCACCCTCTGTCCTTCGAAAATAAACTCCGGCACCTCTAGTTTCTCAGCGGCAATGTCGCGGTATGTCGCGGCAACCTGCACTAATATCGAGCGGATGTTGTTACTCTCATCCAGCTCGTCCAAGTCCCTCGAAGGGTCAGCACGCGCCTTAACCCGTGGCCAGTCTTCGGCCCAAGTGTAGTCGTAGACTAACAGCAACTGCTGTCCCTCCTCCATCGAAAGTTCCCATGTATACACGAGAGTCTCATCAATCCACAGTTCAATCTCAGTCTGACCAGTAGAGAGAGCACCGCTGTTGATTACGGACACCTCGACAGTACTTGGGACGCCATAAACTGCCTGAGCGGAGACTGCTACAGATGTCACGTTTAGGTCCGGCAGAGGCTCCCAAACAGTCAAACTGAAATTGAAATTATTATCATCCTCGTACCATTCTTCGATAGCATTGAGTGGATCAATCTCAACGAATATTGTGTGGTTGCCCAGCAGTGCGGTGTCGTTCCACAGCACAAGCGCCTGTACACTGGTTGCAGGAACCACCTCGCCCCCGGAGCGGGTCGCCCTCTGCACCAGTGGTAGCAATGCATCGCCAATGACGACCTGACCGCCTCCTTCCGCCTGGTCCCAGAAACGAACACGTACATCGGTCGCGTTCTCGACAGGGTCCATGTTAATGACGTAGACGGCCAGTTCGACCTGGTGATACTGGAACGCATCCTCCAGCCACTCGTCGCGCGGTAAAATTTCCAGGCCGATGGCCTCATACAACGTCAGTTCAGGAGTATGCACACGCACCATCACCTCCAGCTCAGCCACATTATCATCCTCTATTGATTCATCGACAACATTTCCTTCGTCGAGCACCACCCGCAGCAGGTAATCGCCCGCAACGTCCGGGAGCCAGGTAATATTCATCTGTGCAGTATCTCCCCCGAATAGTGAGCGAACCTCAATCTGCTCCAACAGCTCGGGCGTGCCATCTGGTTGCAGAATAGAGTAGAAAGCAACTTGGAAATTGGTTGCAACAGTATTTCCATTGCCAGTATTTTCGAACAATACTACGAAATCAGCCGGATCCCCGACTGCTGGTACTTGAGGCTCGAGAAACAAATGAGGGCCGGAGATGAAGGTAAGGTTGGGCATATATGCATCCAGCACCTCGTACTCGAATTCCAGATCATTGTTATCCTCGTTGCCCTCGGTAATGTTGTCTTCCGGGTCAACCCGCGTGGTCAGCAAGTGGGTGCCGGAAGTCTCTTCACCACGCCAGCTGAATGTAACTGAAACATTTTCAGCGCGACCAATAATTTCAATAATCTCCTGGTGGACAATTTCACAGTTTTCTCCGAGGGTGCAGTCGGCACTGCCATTGATAATCTCAACATTGACATTAAGGGTAAGGTTGTCACCATTGTTGCGTATCCACACTTCTCCGCTAAAGGCCTCACCCTTCACTGGCTTCTGGGGGCTTATGGACATGCTGTTAGGCTCCAAATCGGGTAGGGCCTGAGCGGAGGGAACTAGCAGCAGGAGTAGCGTCCCCGCAAAGAGAAGCAATAGCCAGCGCATGGCACCACCCTCACCTACGGTGAGATAAAGGTTTCTGGCGAACGGAGGGCTTAAAGGAACGAAGCAGTGCGCCAGCGTGGACCCCACCTGCGTACTTGACTATCGCTATGGCCGTGACCAGATGCGCGCTATCTTTGGCGCCGATGCATATCTCGGGGCGCTGCTCGAGGTCGAGGCCACGCTCGCAGAGGAGCAGGAACGACTGAGGCTCATCCCACCAGACCACGCACAAGCAATTCGTGCTGCGGTTCCCAAGGTAAAGCGCGACCGCGTCGAAGCTATTGAGGCGGAAATCCGGCACGATATTATGGCAGTTGCACGGGCTCTGGCAGAGCAGGCAGGTGACGCTGGCGGGTCAGTCCATTTCGGCGCCACCAGTTACGACATCGTAGATACTGCGCGGGCGCTACAGCACCGCGACGCGCTAGCACTAGTTGCCGAAGGACTCGAAGCACTCATCGCTGCACTGATGGCACAGGCGCGTGAGCATCGCGACCTGGTAATGCTAGGGCGCACCCACGGCCAATGGGCAACACCAGTCACATTCGGACTGAAAATGGCGGTCTTCGCTGCTGAGGCGGCCCGGCATCGCGAACGGCTGGGTGAGCTACGACCCCGGCTCGAGACCGGTAAAATGCTGGGCGCGACCGGCAGTGGCGCTGCGTTGCACCCACACACGCTCAAGCTGCAGGCGCATGTAATGCAACGACTTAGCCTAAATGAGCCTCTCGCAACGACGCAAATTCTGGGGCGCGATCGGCTAGCGGAGCTTGTCCAGTGGGGCAGCAACCTCGCGACTAGCATCGAGAAATTTACGCTTGAAATCCGGAACCTACAACGTAGCGATATTGGCGAAGCTGCCGAGGCGTTCGACACCGTGAAACAAGTTGGCTCCTCAACTATGGCACAGAAACGAAATCCCATTACGAGTGAGAATCTGGGCGGACTGGCGCGCATGGTGCGCTCACTGGCCGCGCCGGCACTGGAGAACAACCTGCAGTGGCATGAGCGCGATCTCGCGAACTCGAGCAGCGAACGTATACTCCTGCCCCACTTTTATATACTCATCGACGAGATGCTCTGCAAGGCTTCCGACGTATTTCGCAACGTGCAGCCCAACCCAAAGCGTATCGCGGACAATCTTGCGGCAGCGGGCGGGTTGCCCATGGCAGAGGCTGTGATGCTAGCACTAACCCGCAAGGGGATGGACCGACAAGCTGCTCACGAACTGGTACGACAAGTTTCAATGGTGGCTGCAAGTGGCGAAGCAAGCTTTCACGACCTTCTGCTCGCTGAAAGTGAAATCGCTGAGCAACTCTCGGCTGCCGAGATTGAAGATGCACTGAATCCTGCCAGCTACACAGGCCACGCGAGCGAGATTGTCGACCGTGTGCTAGCTTCTCTGGCGTGAGCCTGTTCCTACTGCGTTATGGTGAGCTGGGGCTCAAGGCGCCCGGTACACG
>Ga0187833_10001795_pt1 | contig 23917 bp, 40 predicted proteins | sample ETNtaG_37_FD_167968 | JGI IMG/M metagenome (GOLD analysis project Ga0187833, IMG submission 167968) | Marine microbial and viral communities from oxygen minimum zone, Eastern Pacific Ocean - ETNP2014_SV_400_PacBio MetaG (Illumina Assembly) | ecosystem: Environmental > Aquatic > Marine > Hypoxic...
CGATTCTGCTCTCCGCTACCATAATATAATTACATTTGGTCTGTTAGTGTAGTGGTTAACACGATCGCCTGTCACGCGATAGATCACGGGTTCGAATCCCGTACAGACCGCCATCATAATAATATTGTAAAGAACCTTTGGCACCTCCCCTATTGCGGTAAGAGATGAGTTCTATCCGAGTGACCCTAGTGAAATGCGTCGCGATTTTTTCGTTGCGACCTGCTTATCGGCAAAGCCGTGCGTAAGATTTTTTTGAGTAGACTTTCTTTAGTCTAATCTACTTATAAGTCCTATTGTCCCGCTACCTTATAACCTTGTCTATGTGTATCCTTCGCGACTAGCTCGTCGCTCCTTTCTCCTGAGCCTAACGGTTAACAGAGTACACTCACAATATATTTTTATGGAGGAGATTATAATTTACACGAATAGTCTACTGAATCCATATATGGCGAATCCTAAAATAACATACCTTATAATGGTACAGGATGGGCAACCGTAGGGCGATAATAATGATAAGACATACTGGATCATAGTTTCTGAAGTATAGAGGAACCGTAAGCGATAGGATGGCTTGTCGGTGGTTTTCATTTCTGGATTGTACTTATTATGTTCTCTTTCGGTTGGCATACGAATATGTATTTAAGACGGCTAACGGGCGTGGAGCATTTTAACTACACCGACCATCCTTAAGAATAATTTACCATGCTACCACCGTTCGCAACCGTATTCAACCCCTAACGGTTCTTGCGGTACACCAGGCTAGTGAGCGGATACGAATTGAAACATTATAGCCTAATGGGAAGGAGACGGTAAGGTTTGGTAACGATTGGTAAACCGACAACCATATTACTCTCGCTTCCACATGCAAGACACTTGGGGCGTTTGGTATGGTCGCCTAGGGTGGCAAGGATAGGTAGGCAATGGTAAGGATTGGTAAGGTCGTAATCTAATCGTCTGTGAAGCCGCCGGACAGGACCTCTCGCTCACCGAAGACCTCGGGGTCACACCACTCCCTATATAGGCTCCATTCGGGTGCATCAGTTGAGTCCCAGTCATACCAGTTGTCCATGTGCTTATTTAAGGCGGGGCCGAAGGCACCAGGCGATAGCATATCACCTTCCATCAATGAGCTATTAGATAACATAGCATATAACATATAACTTGACTTATCGTTGACTTGGGTTATAATGATCCCACACGCTGGGCTGGTCAAGGACTGTAGGTAGCGTAAGGGGTGGTAGGCACTATAAGAGAGTAGTCGACACCTTGGGGTGATGGGGCATCATCTGAAAAGAAAATCTTCTTCAGGGGCTCAGGCTACAAAAACTAAAATGGTTTTTTTAAAATGGTAAAGAGCAACCCATGGTGGAAGAAACACCTGGTGGATGATAAAATACCCCCATATTAAAAAAAATAGCAAAAATTTTAAATACACTATATGTTGAAATGGATCATTATTGTTTGGATAATAACAGCAGACATGCCACTAGGTGGACCGTTGACGTATGGCTACTGGCATGACTCATATAAAGACTGTCAAGAGTTTGCAGTTAAAAGCAGAAATGATGTAATCACAAAGCTATTAAGGCAATTCGGTCCAGTAGGGTTTGGCTTTAGATTTGATGATATAGACTGCATGGACACGGAATGGTTTAAGGCTAATATTATCGATTCAGGGTTTACAATACCAGAAATTACTGGAATACCAAAACGTTATAAAATGAGTCAATAACTACTAGTATGAGGTTCTACATAATAACCGCTATACTCTCAGCAGGATTCCTTTTGTTTTTGTATATGCTGTGGTTACAAGGTGTACCTGTACCTCAGATCTAAAATTTTTACACAGCAATTTTTTATTAAGTATGTATATGACCGCATAACATGATTGACAAACTTTGGTTATGGTATCTGAACCTATGCTGTAGAAACTCAATTATGCTACAATTCCATTGTGGTGTATATAGATGGGTTTTGCGGATAGGATTGCTTGTTGTCTTAATGACAATTATTGCGTGTATTATAATACAATTATATGGATCATAGTTCATGGAAATGCGTATCATACGTGTTAGCATGGATCAGACCTATATTAGGTGCCATGCTAACGTAAAATTTTGCACAGCAATTTTTTATTAAGTATGTATATAAATCGTACGATGGCCAAAGAAACAAAGTGAAAAAATTAATTACTTTTGGAGACAGTTGGGTATGGGGAGTAGGCGCAGGATACAACATCAATCAAACAAGGAACGAATACTTTAAAGATGCTTGGAATCAAACAGTAGCCAATACATATAGTTTTAGAGCGATATTGTCAAAAAAATATAACTTGGAAAACATAAATTTCAGCCACGGGGGTTCATCAAACCAGAGACAATTTAGATTTGCCTGTGAAGCTTTCTTATGTAATAATTGGAAAGAAGCTTGGATAGAAGCATCAACCTGTAAATTTGAGATATCCGATAATCTGAATTATTGGGAAGAAGCTTATAACGAAGCCAACAAAAGACTTGACGAATACGGCAACAACGAAACATTAAACACAAACAGATGGAAAGCACAAACGCTTCATGAAGATGATGTTATTGTGCTTTGGGGGTTGACATCTGTTTATCGTACTGAATTATTCAATGCAAATAAAAAAATTTATGAAAACATTAGTTTGCCAGAAAAGACCGAAATTTCAAAGATATTATCACAATACCATCACGATGAAGAGAACGAAGTTAGAAACCTACATTATCAAATGACTTTATTCAATAATTGGTTTGAAAAAATGAATATAAAAAATTATTGGTTCAACGTATTCAATGATCATAAATTTAAGGTACCTGTTGATAATTTATTGTTTGGCGGTAATTCTTTATTATCCTTAATGATAAATGAATACGATAAGAACGATCGATATCATAAAAGCCAGTGGACTGATGTTGATTTTAAGATAACCAAGGCAAAAAAATTAAAACTAGTAAATCCATATTCTTTGCACCCAACAAGAGCCGGCAACAACATGATTGCTAGTTTTTTTGAAAAAGAAATAGATTTTAATACAAGAGAAAAGCCATAATTGACAAGTCTTACGTCAGTACTATAATACCCTTATGACCCAATAAGTACTACTATATGATAGCCGATGTAATCGTACCAATCATTTTTATAGGAGGTCCGATAGTACTATTGATATGGTTGTATTGGTCATTGTTTAAGGATTAATATGGGCAATTGGATTATTAACATTATACTAGGTGCACTTATCACTTTAGCAATATTAACACTTATACAATTGGGCTACAACTACTATGCAGGTGTTTGGACAGTATGACTTGGGTGATTGTATATTACATATTAGCATTAATGTTTATAATATGGATGATTATGGCGGCAAGGGATTAAGAAATGGAATGGCTATTTGTAATTGCTTTATTGATATGGGTTATCGATATTACTAATTGGCCCATACTAATAATAATGTTTTTAATTTGGCAAATAAAAAAGGCTATATCAAGTAATGTTTGAAGTATTATTCATAATTGCAGTAATTGGGTTTGTAATCTGGTGTATATGGGATTATAGAAAGAAAAGATAATGGACACGTTTTTAACTATAACAGTTACTTTTTTATTAATATTTAAAAAACTACTGATATTGTTATTGCTAACAATGGTACTTTGTTTTCTTCTTTCACCTCTTTATATTGTTTGGAATTGGTATGACGTTTATAAAAAAGGCAAGGACAAATAATAGGAACGTTTTTAATTATAGCAGTTACTTTTTATATTATATGGCTCGGGTATGACGCTTATAAAAAAGGTAAGGAAAGAAAGAACAGAGAATGATGTTTGGAATGACTTATTTGTTTTGGTTTTTCATGCTAGTACTTGGAGCAGTAGCATTTGGACTTATAGTAGCGTGGATTGAAAAATGAAAAAAATTGTAAGAAAAGATGCACCAAAACGTCTATTAGATAACGGCAAGAAGAAACATTGGTCTGACAGACATAAAATTCTAATATCTGTTGTAACATGGGCCATCTTAATAGGATCATTTGTTTTCTTAACATTAATGGGCGATTCAATTAAATGAAATACAAAGGAACGTTCACCGTACTTCTTGTTATAGCAATAGTTACTGTATATTTGATGTTAAGGTTTAACGGTCTATTATGAAAATACAAAGGAAATGGAAGATAACACTAATAGTAATAGTAGTGATACTTTTGTTGGCGTGGTAGATAATGATGCAAATGGTTAAGGCAATATTTGTCCTTTTAGCATTGACTCTTGCAGGTGGATTTCTTTTTTACGTATTGTTAGATCATATAATTTTGATTTTCTTCTTGTTTATTTTTTTCCTTACAGGAGGCCTTATCCTTTATGTATTATTAGATCTCAAACCCTGGCGAAACTATACAGCGTTATGGGCTTACTGGAAAAAAAGAAGAAAGAAATAAACTGTATCTACTTTAACGACTCGTTTAATAACGACTGCTATACTTCTAAATAAAGGTATGAAATGGGCATTAGTAGTATATTTTTTGGTAAACGGTGCATGGCAAACCGCCGAGTCATTAAATTATGATGGGTGGGGTCGTATGCATTTTGAAAGCCAGGAGATATGTGAACAGTATGCCAAACGTTTCAATGACGTCCCTCATAGCGACAGTATATGGGGTGTGTGTGAACTAGATAATATCGACGAAGTCAAATAAAAGCAGATTATTGTAACAGTTCTTGACTAAATCATTATAAACTCATATAATTACTATTGTGTTCATGACGGAAGTATAGACGTCCATTGTGTAGGCGAGAGTCCAAGCAAATCGGGCCGTAACAGGCAACTCCTGTGTGCAAGAACAGGTGAGCACACCAAAAGTGGCTGTAGACCCTCCTGGGTCATCTTCTACAGAGTGGCCCAGGGTAAAAAGGTAGACAGCCAACACAAATTCGTATACAATACTTCATATGCCATTAGTACCAATAGTAATAGAACAAACAAGTAAAGGTGAACGTAGTTACGATATTTTCAGTCGTTTACTTAAAGACAGAATTATAATGCTAGAAGGACCAATTGGTGAACACACAGCGGCGGTATTGTGTGCTCAATTATTATTTTTAGAATCACAAGATAGCAAAAAAGATATTACTTTATACATAAATTCTCCAGGCGGACTCATTACTGCTGGTATGGCTATATATGATACCATGCAGTATGTTCGCTCAGCTGTACAAACAATTGTTATTGGACAAGCGGCGTCAATGGGATCATTACTTGCGGCGTCCGGAACTAAAGGTAAACGTTTTATATTGCCACACTCAAGACATATGATCCACCAACCATTAGGCGGCACACGTGGACAAGCAACAGATATAGAAATTCATGCTAGAGAAATAATAAGATGGAAAGACGAACTTACAAAAATTTACGAAAAACACACAGGACAGCCATTAGATAAGTTAAAAACAGACATGGAGAGAGATAAGTTTATGACAGCCGAAGAATCTGTTAAATATGGGTTATCAGACAAGATCATTGAAAGCAGAGAAGTAGACAACAAAGAAGAGTAATGTTTTATATTTGGCATACATTATTAATTGCGGCATTCATAGCAGTTGCATATGGATTAGGATATAGATTCGGCAAAACAAAATACAAAGTAAAGAAAGTTAAACCAATAGTAACTTTAGTTGATACTTGGAGTGACAAAGAGACTTCACACAAAGACTGGTTGAGAGGGTATCACAAATGGAAAAAACAATCTAAACATAAAAATTAAAATGGACGATCCCATAATAAAGAACGTTCTACCGTTAACCGATTGGAAATCAAACAGGTGGGACGGTATTATTAGATCTTACTCACAAGAAGATGTAGAAAGATTACGTGGAACAGCCAGTATTCAATATACTCTTGCAGAAGCAGGATCAAAAAAACTTTGGTATAAATTAAAAGACTTACCTTACGTAAGTGCCTTAGGTGCTCTTACAGGTAATCAAGCATTACAACAAGCCAAAGCAGGATTAGATGCTGTATACTTGTCAGGATGGCAAGTAGCGGCAGATGCAAATACAACAGATGAAATGTACCCAGATCAGTCATTATATAATACTGAGAGTGTACCGCGGATTCTTAAAAAAATTAATAATACATTTATACGTGCAGATCAAATACAACACATGGAAGGTAAAGGTGATATAGATTATTTTTTACCTATTGTTGCAGATGCCGAATCAGGATTTGGTGGTGTGTTGAATACACACGAAGTATTTAAACATATGATTAGAGAAGGTGCGTCTGGAATTCATTTAGAGGATCAATTATCGTCAGCAAAAAAATGTGGACACATGGGTGGAAAAGTTTTAGTACCAACTAGTGAGATGATTGAAAAACTTATAGCGGCGAGACTTGCCGCAGACATAATGAACGTTCCGTTAATAATAATTGCAAGGACAGACTCACTTGCTGGTGCTTTAATTAGAAGTGATCATGATGAAGCAGATCAAAAATTTTTAACAGGTGAAAGAACTGCAGAAGGATTCTTTAGAACAAAAGCAGGAATGGATCAAGCAGTTGCACGTGGACTTGCATATGCTCCATACAGTGACTTGGTATGGATGGAAACAGGCAACCCAGACATCGGAGAAGCTAAAGAATTTTGTACAGAAGTACGTAAACAATTTCCAGATAAGATGTTTGCATATAATTGTTCGCCGTCATTTAATTGGAAAGCTAAACTAAATGATGCACAGATAAGAAGTTTCAAAGACGAATTAGGAGAACTTGGATGTAAGTTTCAATTTATAACACTTGCAGGATTTCATTCATTGAATTACAGTATGTTTGATTTAGCTACAAAGTATAGAGAAGTAGGCATGACTGCATTTGTAGAACTGCAACAAAATGAATTTAACGCACAAAAAAAAGGATTTACAGCAGTTAAACATCAAAGAGAAGTTGGTGCAGGATACTTTGATGAGATATCAAAACTAGTTACAGGTAGTAGCACTTTAAGTGCTATAAGTGGATCAACAGAAGAGGAACAGTTTTAATGGCACACGGAGGAGAAAAACCAAAAACAAAACGTCCTTATACCAAAGTTAGAATGGTTCCTGAAGATTCTAAAATGAAAGATCATGGATTTAATTATTATGCGTTTAAGCCCGGTAAAGGTGAGAAGAAAAATGTTAAGTTAAAAATGCGAAAATATGATCCAGTTACTAGAAAACATATCTGGTGGGTTGAAAAAAAATTACCACCACACGCAAAAAACTAGCATAGTAAACTATTCGATAATTGTAATTTCAACAGGAATTATAGGTACAGCAACTAACACATTTCTTTCTTCAGGATATGTTTTTACAGGATCTAATATAAAAACTTGATTTGTTCTTGCACAAGCAGTTATTAATATTAAGAAAACTATTAGTATTGCTATTGCTAACAATGGTACTTTGTTTTCTTCTTTCATGCAATTACTTAATGATTTTAATAGTAGTATATTATTATTCTTTTCGGTATGCTTCGTCGTGTCGACCTAGTATTTTAAGGATCTTTCAACTATTCCAAAGTATGCCCAAGTGGCAATTGCAACTGCGGCAACAATTCCTATAATGTTCCGAATTGGCATCGCCACTTGGGTTTGATCGCTAATTTTCATTTATTTGTTATTATTCTTTTTTTAATGTATATCTTTTGCCTTTTATTTTATATACTCTCTTCTTAGGCGCCTTACCACCAACCCATGCTTCATTAACGTCAGGGGTAGATTTATTGTCACCTTTATAGCGTCCACGTTTAGTTCTTGCACGTTTATATTCGTTAGTTAAAACTAAAGTATCAGTTACCCCAGTTAACTTTTCTAACCATTTCCACATGATAAACCCTCTATTTTTTTTTAAATGGATTTAGTTTTTTAACTCTACCTACAGAACTTTTACCAAGATTCTTGGCTTTAGCTCCTAGGCCCTTACCAAAGCCAGCAGTTTTTGATCCCGCTTCTTTGACTTTATCTGTAAGTCCTTTAAGATTTGGTTTCCACATATTGTTTCTCCTTCTTTTACTTACTCTTATTTTTTATACACTAGACATTATTGCTTTGAGGAAATCTGCATTTGCTTTTTTAGTTTCGTCGCAAATTGTACCTGCAGTTTCAATAGTTTCATCACATAGTTCGCCTGCGCCAGCAGTCGCACAATTAATGAAATCTCTAGCAACATTAAAGATCCAGTTTTTTAATTCTTCTAACATTTTTCTCCTTATTTGAACCATTTCAATGGATTTAATTTGTCACCGAGATTTTCAACTTTCTCATTAACCCACCATCCTAGAACAAATCCTATAATTATTCCTAACGTAAAAAACATAGTTTCCTCCTGTTCAATTATAATATACGTATTTATGGCGAATTTCCTTGGTTGACAACTATATAAACCATGTTATTATATACGTATATTATGATAAATACAATGATGAAGAAATTGGTTGTTATATTATTTGCAACTGTATTGCTAACAGCTTGTTCAGTAAAGAACCCAGCACTAAATTTAGGTAAAAAGTGTTTGGTGAAAGACGACCAAGTTGTTTATTCTTATGTTTGGTTATTTGACTCAGAAATAGGGTTAAAGGCAACTAAAGAACAATGCAACGAAATAGCAGAATAATATACCCACTATAAGTAACTTGAGAGGAGTTTAAATAATTGGTATGAGCAAAGTTATAGGTATGGCTTTATTGTTAACTTTTTTAAATGGATGTGCGGGTCTTCCATTAATCAGTACTCTTGAAGGCAGTCTTTCAATTAATGGAGCAGTAGGACTGGCAACTGGCAACTATGAAAAACAGGCGGTAAGTGCGGCAATTAATTTAGCTTCGCATAAGGCAACCGGTAGAACACTAAATGAGCATTTATACGCGGCAGTCGAAACTGAATGGACTAAAAAAGGCCTAGAAAAACACTTTCCTGATAAAAAGCTATCAATTACAGATTTTCACTTTAAGAAGCGATCAATTACAGATTTTAAATTAATGTCAGCAAATGCATTGAGATCGGAACCATGGATTAATAATTCTTCTTCAACCCACTCTCGTACAGCCTACTTTAGTACCTACACAGATACTAATACCTATACCTACCCACCTTCGCATATTAGTATTCATTAAATACTAATATTATGTATAAACTTTTAATACTGGCGTATCTGATAACACAAGACCCTATTGCTACGCAACAAACGTTTCAAATGCAACAAACATATAATACAATGGAAGATTGTAAAAAGGAATTACTTTTACAAACTAGAAATAATGGAACGTATGATGTGCTTTGGGAATTTATAACAGACGGTAATTTTGAATGGGATTGGATGTTAGCAGGTTGTAAAAATGATAGTACAGGTGAAGAATTTATAATAGAACCATCGTACCCATTAGGTAAACCAGACGAACTATTGGGTATTGAATTTGATTCCAAAAGATTACAGATTTAATCTTTTATTTGTTTTTAATGATATTTTCGTTTGCTATTTTGTTTTTGTTTTTACCAGATTTGATAGTATAGTTTAATGTACCATGAGCACCTGCTTCAACAGGGTTACGTTGAGTTCTGAATAGTGTTTTTTCTTTCTTGCTGAAAGCAAGATCTCTAGAATGTTTAATTAAGTGTTTTTTATCTCTCATGGTAGTTTTACTTATGCGGTTTTAATGACCCAGCTGTGTAAGGATTGCATGGTAATATTGTTTATGTACAAAGACACTTGATAGGCCTTTACCATGCGTGTACGTTGCTCTAAGACGCTTTAAACGGTAGACATAAAGCAGTTTATATAGTACTATAATTAAGAATAGCCCCTCTAGCTCATTTGGTAGAGCAACTGATTTGTAATCAGTAGGTGGCCTGTTCGAGTCGGGCGGGGGGCACCATTAAAAAGCCTCTGTTACGAGTTTTTTGGTAATAAAGATGAATTTGGTGATTTTGGTGTAGCTGGTTCTGGCTACTATTATCACACGAACAATAACTAACGCGGGCCGGTAGTTCAGTTGGGAGAACGCCTGATTTGCATTCAGGAGGTCGTGGGTTCGACTCCCATCCGGTCCACCATTGACAACGCATAATTATTATAGTACTATATAATAATATGGAAACAATCAAAAAAATAATTAATAAACCGGCTCCGTGGATATATTTTGTTCTTGTAGTTGCTTTGTTGGTTATTGTAACAAGAAACTCAGGCACAATTAACGATTTACGAGCTGACCTAGATAGTGTTAATGCAGAAGTTTCAACGTTAGAAGCGTTGAACGAAACTACGTTAGAAGCGATGGCGAACGAAGTAGCTGTTCGTGATGATGCAATAACAGGATTAAATAATGCAATAGCAGGATGGGAAGCTGATTCAGTTGATGTCAATGCTAGATTAAATCAAGTAGATGCTGAAAGAGGCGACCTAGAAGTACAAGTAGTTGACTTAACAGCACGACTAGACGCAAGTGCTTCGGCTTTAGATGCAAGTGCTTCGGCTTTAGATGCAAGTACTTTAGCTTTAACTGATGCAATTGCAAATCCTATTTGTTCTGCTTGTCCAGAGTGTCCAGTAGTAACTGAATAGATCATAACGGTCTGTTAGTGTGGTGGTTAACATGCCTTTGTTATGAAAAAATTTTATTCAATTGAACTGAAGATATATTCAAAGCACTATAACGAGAACGTGCCCCCGTACACAGCAAAGCTGGTATTGACAAAAGAATCCCCATTAATAAATTATATGAGTAATAATCGTGCGTTGAAGTGGGTGTATAGGAAAAACAAAAACTTACTAGAAGCATATGGAAAAGAAAAGTATTTGATGGTTGGAAAAATAAAATATCCAGACATGTTTGACCGCAAAGGCAAAATAGGATTCATGGAACTGTATATCTCACACATTATAAATCGAGCATATACAAGAGCAAAAGGTAGTACATGAAAATAGGACACTGGGCGGATAGAGAAATTCCTGCAAACAAAAACAGCGAAGGAATTAAAACTAACTCCTTAGGATATCGTTGCCCAGAATTTATAGTACCCGATGGCAAAAAGAACGTAGTAGTATTAGGTTGCTCTCATACATTTGGAGCAGGACACCCCAACGATACACACTGGGTTGCACATCTTTCTAAACATAATACAAAGTTATTACGTTACTGGAATCTTGCAGTACCTGGTTGCTCAGCAGATAAAATGACTCGTATACTTTATAGCACAGAAAAAATTATAGATTCAAAAGTTATTATTTGTTGCTGGCCAAGTAGTAGTAGACGAGAACGTTTAGAACAACTTCCTATCAACACAATGGGTAGTGATGAGTGCAATAAACATGAAACAGATGAAACAGATAAACAAAATTTTCTTACAAACCTTTTCTTTATACAGAAATTTGCTGAAAAAGTTAGAGCAAAAACATTCCATTGTTTTGCAGATGAAGTTAGAGAAATGCCAGAAAAGATTAATGTAATGGATTGGGCTACATTAAAAAGTTGTTGGCCACCATGGGATAGACATCACCATCCTGAAGCACGTAGAGACAGAATTACTGAGCCCAACGTTGCACAAGACGGAATACACTACGGTGATAAACATCACAAAGAATTTGCTGAATTGTTTTTAAAAAAGTTTGAAAAGAAATTAAAGTAACGCCCAAGTTTTAGCTTTTGGATGTTGATTAACTTGTTTAATTATATTATTGTATTCATTTGAATCCCCAGGCGGCCGCACTTCTTTAATGTCTTGTCCAGTATTCCAGTCTTTAATTTCATTAAAATATACAATATCAACATTAAATTGATCAGCAAGTTCTAACATTGTAGGCATTTCTTTCCAGTTATCTTTTTGCACAACCATATGTAATTCAAACTTAAAATTAAATTGTTGCTTTAGTTCTTTAATAAAATTTAAGTTATATTGAATTTTTTCCCAACTGCCTCCTAGTCGCAATTGTTCGTATGTATTTTTAGTTGCTCCATCAACACTAACGCCTAGTTTAGTTAATCGTTTAACAACGTGAGGAATTTTATTATGAAACTCGTCAACTAATAAACCGTTAGTAAGAATTGAATATCGTATTTGGTCACTATCAGGAGTGTGTTCCATAAAATATCTATACACGTGTGAAGCAAAAGGATCACCGTCCGAGCCAATATGGACAGTACACGGATGGATTACGTTTTGTAACCATACATTAATTTTATCAGCAAATTCAATTCGTTTGTTAAATCGTGAACCTTCTTTCTCAAATATTAATCCAGTCCGGCAAGAAGGACATCTTAAGTTGCATGAATCATCAATTGCTAATCGTAAATGTTCAATATAGGTTACACTTGTAGTAGCATGGTCTACTATGTTTGCTCGGATATAAGAACACTGATTCTCATTACAGTAACGATACGTACCATCAATAATAGATTCTTGTAAGTGTTCGTGCATAGGAGAACATATAATCTCGTCAAGAGTTTTTATTTGCAAGTTTCCAATTGATTGTGGCAACCAAGCTGTGCATTCACACGCATAGCAGGAACCGTTTTTATCAATTAATATAGTGTCAAATGGACGTGGACAATGATTGCGAATGCCTAGATTTTTGTTAGTATCTATTTTATACCAATCAAATAGTCTCTGATTTATCATGCTCCTCGATCCATTTTGCCAAGTGGTGACAAGTAAAATACAAACCTGTTGGCCATGCCATCGGGTGTGTACGCCTTACTTCTTTGTTTGCTTGGTGTTCATCTATACGTTCATATAGATACGTGGCGAGGCTTGTTGTGTAGTTGCTTATCATCGTTTTTTTAGTTCTTCTTCGTTTTTTAATTTCCACTCATCGGTAGTATTTGGGTCTTCCCACTTATATACTTCTTCTTCAGTACGACTGCACCCAAAACAGTAGCCACTGTTGTCATCAATACTACAAACGCCAATACAAGGAAATCTATAAATCTCATGACTGCTAATACTAAACTTTGCCATTTTTTTTAGGGTCAGTTAGCATATCCATTGTTATAACAGTATTTACTGATACGGAAAAATTATTTTTATTTTCTTTTTGTTGTTTTAAGATTTTACGATTACGAGAACGTCGTTGGAGTTCGAGTTGTTTGCTCTGTTTTTTAAGAGCTCGTTCTCCGGCTTGCGACTTGTATGTGTGATGTATACCCATGGTATTGTCCTCATAATGTACTCTTAATTATCTAGATCAAGGGGAGGAGAAACCTTTTTACGCTATTATTTTACGCTTCGCGTATTTTTAGTTTTACGCATTTATAAAAATTTACGCATCGTGTGGTAAGTGATTTGTTAAACAATTTTTAATATTAGATCTTAACAAAGCAGGAACCATTACGTGTGTACTAAACCCAGCGGCGTCTTTAGTGGGTGTTATAAAATCAACATTAAATTTTTTCTTTAGAATATTTTTTTGTGTTTGCACATAAGCAATATTTTTAAGTATAATGTGGTCTGGCATTTGATGAATTAAATTAAAAATTCTTTTATCAGCATATAAAGATGTAGTCGGTATATTAATATTATGTTCAATATCTCTATTATATAAATCTGGCAATGAACGTTTTGCAAAATTTGTAACCAAATCCTGACCCCTTTGTGTGTTAATAATCCTAAAAGGATCATCACCAAACTCTCTAGGTATTATAGCAAACGAACTGCCGTAACAATTTTTATATTCATTAATAATTTCTTCCTCTGGCCTCCCGTCATATTTTTGTTTTGAAAACAAATATGCAAACAGATAGCTTGGTTTGTGCATAAACATTTGATCAGCATTTTGTCCGTAAATAAAAATATCTGGCTTATAATCAATTGTTTGCATTTGCCATATAGTTGGTAGCACATCAAGAAATACACACATAGGATCGTTTGTGTATTTTTCTGCAATAGTTGGTGTTTTATCTAATTCCATTGTTGCAAGATTAATATTTTTGTTTTGAGATTTATATTTGTTGATTATTTTTTGTTTGTAAGTCATTGGACAAATCGGTGGCTCAAAAGTATACATTGTTCTATAAGCATTAGCAAAATATTGATCGTGTAGCACCGAGTCGATGCCTTCACTAATACTAGTACAAATATTTGTATAATTGCTTTTTATAATGTTAGAATGTTCAGTAAGACAGTTGTGTATATAATCTTCCAGGTATTGTTCGGACCAAAACTTTTTATTCTGTAATGCAAAATTATTAGTTTTGAGTGTGTTATGTAATCTTTTAATATGATATCCCATATCACACAAAATGTAATGGTCTGGTTCTAATAGTTTTACATTAGAAAAAAATGTATTACACTGTGACGGTTTATATCTGTGTGTGTCGTAATCTACCCAGTCCTCTGTTTTATAATTAAACTCGTTATGTAATTTATATGTAATTTTTTTTACGGCTTTGCTGTCAATGTCTTCCTTTTGCAACGGAAGTAAGTAAATTTGATTAGTAATATCAATACCGTTTTTAATTTTATAATATATTTTTGTTTGGCAAAAATAGTCAACAAAGAGTTCTAATTTATTCTTTTCTAATATTGCAACACAAAATTTTCCATTTGCATATTTTAAATTATCGATATCTTTTTCTAAATATTCTTCAATTGTTTTCTCAATAGTATATCCAAAGTATATACAAAGTTTATTTTTAATTAATTTTTCTTTGATTACACCGCTAGTAAAGTAATACCATTTGCCAAATTTTTTTGGGAGTTCAGTTGAGTCAGAAATTAAAAATTTCACGACTATTGCTCCTCATCAGAATGCAATTCGTTAAGTAATTGTCTTAATTTGCCACCTTCAACAGTTGCTTTAATTTTGCCAACGTCACTGCCTTTGGTTGGATCCAGTATACCCGTTGGTGTTATTTTAGACTTTTGTTTAAGTGTCTCGTATACGGCAGATGTTTTATAATGGAATTGTCCTTTGTCTTCTTCTTCTTCCAAGTTTCGTATTCTTAATGTATCAACATCAAATTCTAAATCAACTTTATGTCCCATACCAGAACTTGATCTTGTTTTCATGAATTGTACTTGATACCTTCCACGTTCCCTCATAGCTCTACTTGTGAATATACCAATTACGTTATCTGCTGTTTGTACTTTGGATAAACCACCTGCTATATGCGAATGATCATATTCTATTTCTTCTACACTAGCTCTGTTTAATTGTGATGCAGTTGCTAATAAACAATTTTTATCTACTGCAAAATTTCTTAATTCTTCCGAGACATATTTGTCTTTTACAAATAAATCGCTTGGAGAAACTTTTTTGCTTTTTGGCATCATGAGGTCCAAATAATCAATTAGTACCGCATCGACTTTCTTTTTGTTTTTAAGTTCTAGCTCTTTGATATAAGATTTAACATCCATTATAGTCGAACTTGCAGGAAGATATTTTAATTGTAAGTTACCTGATTTTTTGCTGAGCATTTTAACTTTTATTTCAACATCAGACATTGATTTCATTACTTGTCTTGTTGGTATGTTAGTTGTCATTGCGTCTATTCTCATTGCCGCTAAATGTTCAGATAGTTCAAAAGATATGTAAGCAACGTCCAAGCCAGCCAGTGTCCAGTTAAGAGCAAGATTTTGTAAAAATAAACTTTTGCCTGCGCCTGATCCACCTGCAAAAATGTTTAATTCTCCCTTATTAAATCCTCCGAAGAGTTTCCTGTCTATTGCTGGCCACCCTGTGCTGACTTGTCCGTGTGAGTTCTTTAAGAACTCTAGTCTACCTTTCGGATCCGCAAAGTAGTCTGTACCAAGATCACGAGTTAATCCAACGTTTACTGCATCTTTAATCATGTCCTCTACTGGAGCATAATTACCCTTTTCAAGTAAGTCCGCGGATTGAAGTATTGCACGTTCTAGTGCCTTGTGTCTGGAAAACGTTTCAAATTCATCTAACAACCATGCGAAGTGAGATGGATCTAAATCTTTTGCTGTTTTTAATTTAATATCGTGTTTAGCATTAACCTGGTCAACTTCTGGCATAACTTTATATTTGTCAACATATTCTCTAATAAATTTTGCAATAGGTTGTAATTTTCTATCAAAACTTTTTGGAGTAAAAATGTTTTGTGCTCTAGCAAACGATTCAGCATCTGCTAAAAGCATTTCTAGATATAACTTTTGTACATCAAAACTATAATCAGTCATTTTTTCTTCCACAAAACAGTTTACAATATTTGTTTGCTGTTGCCAAGTGTTTAGTTGAATTATACCATTCTTTTACTTCGGTTCTATTAAAAATTTCTTCTATCGTGTTATTGGCAATATTAAATGTACTTTGTTTTGGGCTCCACATAGTATGGTATTTTGTTCTATAATTACCTAGCATACAACACGGAAAGATATTTCCATGGCAATCAATTAAGGTAACTCCTTCTTCGGTTATACATATTGGACGAATGGAATCAATTTGTTTATTTTCTAAAACTGCCAGTGCGACATCTACTTTATCTTGATTAATAAAATTTGTGTTCTCCGGTAATAGACCTTGATCATATTCAGAATCAAATTGTCTATACTGTGAAATAATCTTGAATTTATTAAATCCTAACTCTTCTGAATACTTTTTGCATTTGTAAATCTGGTGTTCGTTATGTTTAAAAACAATAAATTTCCATTCTGTAGATACTTCTGCTGTTCCAAATAGTTCTAACGCCGGGACAATAGTTTTCCATTTTGAGTTAATTCGATAGATGTGATTAGTATCTTCCAAGCCATCGATACTAAAAACAATTCTGTCATTTGCTGTTAAAAGTTTTTTTAAATTATGCCAAAACCCAATTGGTTTTCCACTGCCGTTTGTAGTCATGCTTATTCTTATTTGCATTTTTTTTAATCTTTCAATTAATTCTAAAATTCTTGAATGATAAATTGTATCCCCATTTATTCCTTCAAAATTTACGTATTCAGTTTTTCCTTCTAAAAAATTACATAGTAAATCAATGTCAATTTCATCAACTTGTTTTAGTTTTGGAAATTTCTTTTTAAACCAAGTTCTTGCACATTCTGGACATTCTATTATGCACTTGTTTGTAGTCTCGATATGAAATGAATGTTTAACCATACATTTTTCTTTTTAAATCTATTTTAAGTTTGTTAGACTCAGTAGATTTTAATATTGATTGTATAGTAAACAGTCTACCATATTTTAACACAGCATCCGCGGGATCCGCAACTGATTTGTGCCATTCTGGAAAAGCAACACTCCACCCAAATTCTATTGCTTGATTAAGCAATTTCTCTCCAGGGTTGTCTCTGTCTGGAACAACAATAATCTGCCTATTCAGTCCTTCTATCAACTCTCGCTGTGTATCATTTATCTCTGAGCCAAGTATGCTCACACCAGAAACTGTAATTGCATCAAACGGTCCCTCGGTTACTAACACAAACTTTCTTGCCCAATCTTGTGCATCTATATTGAAAACATATCCTGGTTGCACCTCAGTTACATATTTTACTTTTTCTGCCCTTTCAAACAACCTACCAGTGTATCCTACAATGTCACCATGCCAATAAAAAGGAATTATCACACGCTGATGAAAATTAAAATAAAAGTCTGGAGAATACATAAAATCATACCAAGTAGGATCTATGCCTCTAGCTTTAAGATAATTTAAAAAGCCGTCAATTTTATCCCATTGAGGGACAGTTAAATCTTTAGCTAAATATTTTTCCAACCAAAATCTAATTGTGTGTGTATTTTTTGGCATTTGTTTTTTATGAAAACTTACAAATTTTTTCTTTTCATATTTTACGTCACCCTCTTCATATCGCATTGCCTCAATGGCTAGTTTTTTAATTGTATCGTCTGCTATACTAAGATAACCCATGAAAGTTCTCATACGTTGTGTTAAACGCCTACCAACAATATAACTGGCTTTGTATCCACAGTTAAAACAATGATAAGATAACGTTCCATCAGCAGATGTCATTATACCACCACGTTTTTTCTTGTCTTGTGTTTCTCCGTTATGTATACAACATGGGGCATTAAAAGATATCCACCCACTTGGCGTTTTCTTTTGGCCAGCAGGTAACGAAGTCAAGATTGTTGACTGGATCAGGTTCATACCTTATATTTTACTGTCTATAAAGTATTTTGTCAACGGTTCCTGTATTATCAGTATCGTTATCCCAACTAAATCTTATATAATGAAAAACACCATATAAGTTAAAGTTGGTAACTGTTGTAGAACCTGAAAATGTTACCGGTGAAGATTGTCCATCTAGAGTAATATCAAAATAATCTGCATCCACTGGAGAAGATGCCATTGTGCCTTGAACTCTCAAAGCACCTGAAAAATTCTTTGTATATACAGCAATGGTATGTAATGCTTTATTATTGTTTATACCAGGTTTGGCATTTATGGCACTAGATGTATATGTTAATGGACCACCTGTGCCTACGAACTGTGTTACTGATGTACTTGCAGTAAATTGTGGATAAGCACCATCAAGCACTTCTATTGTACCAGCACTTACATAATTTGTATCTGCATAAGTTACCAAAGTACTACCGTCTGTTAGCACTTCTTGTATGGAATATTCATAAAATTTTGCATCCAAAGGTAAAAGATCACCATCAGTAATGTCTATACTAGCGGCTCCTTTAGTACTAATTGTTGAACCGTCGTCGAGTATTTTAAGATTTCGTGTGACTACTGCTTTTTTGCTTTCAGTGTCAACGATGTTAAAAGTATAAGTCTTCCCAACTATATCTTGTTTCTTTTGATCTTCGTTTTTAAAAGTAAAAGTAAGCGGGTTATACACACCTCTATACACCTGTAGACGCCTATCGTACACCTTTGAATTCCTTCCGTGATAACCGTTTTGGTAAACAATTACCGCATTTGATATTAAATACCTTGTTACTGTTTGCATAGTACATATTTAACAGTATTTATGGATAGAGCATGAACGAAATTTTTAAGACATTACGGGATAAATTTCCATTTTTGAGTTTGATTAGAAAGGGTGATATGGAATTTGTGGGTATTGTACAAAATCAAGATACTAACGTAATAAGTTTTTATGATTACGGTAGATTAATGCAACCACAAGATAAAATGAGATATTTAAAATGTGGTGAAATTTGGTGGTATGAGTCCAATCGTAAGTTACCAATTAATATATTTTTAAAAGGTGATTTTAAATATTTTCGTACAACATTAGTAACATTAAGCTCGAAAGACGTTCAAATAGTTGAAGGACCGACTGTAAAATTATCTGATATTTCAAAGAAACGGGTAAAGAGAAGAACCATCCAATTGGTAAGAAAACCTACTTAGATAATTTCAAAAAGTTTTTATAAGCATCGCACATTTCTTTAGAGTAGCTCATAAAAATACAATGTTGTTTTTCATTGTACTTCATTTTAATTCCTTTTTTCTCCCAGAGTTCTTTCCATTTTGGAAAAGCAAACCAAATCCATTCCTTATCAACATTACTGTCATTTAACCTTACTATTGTTGGGCGTCCAGTTTTAATAGTTTGTTCCATAAACTTAACTAATTCAACGTCTGGAAATTCAATGGGTAGGTCTTCTATTTGTGGTTTGATTTTTTTAGTACTTTTATGTTTCGTGTGTTGCACTAAAACTATATTTATCACGAGATATTAAATTCATTTGTATTATGACTGCGTGTGCATAAGCAATGGCGTGTGATTTTTTAAAAAAGTATGAACCATCTTTTGGTTTTATCCAAACTTCTTTAAGAATATCTATCCAGTCTTTGTACATTAGTCCTCTTTTTGCTGGACGTATAATAGCCAATACAGCCGCAAGTTGCTCAATGGTTTTTGGTTCTAATTTAGAAACAATATTGTAATGTCCATTTAAATGGAATAATTGGTCTACTATTTTTTGATCTTTTAATATATCCCAGTCTGGGTCTTGTATCATTAATTTTATAAGTTCTTGTTCAGATTTAATATTTTTATAGATATTCACATTTAACATATCAATTTTAAAATACCCTCTATTTTCCGCCATTTTGTAATCGAGTGTAGAGTTACTAGTTACAGGATGTTTCGGAACGGCATGAAAATATACACCAGTTTTGTGTTTTTCTACTTTATCGTTTTTAATAATTGTTGCAGGAGTATGTTTAAATAATTTTAATACACCATCTCTATCAAAAAAATCTATATCTACATCAGGCATTAGTGTAATTTCTTTTTATTATATTGAACAAAATCTTTTTTTGCTCCAGGGTTTAAAAGATCAATAACTTCTAACATTTTTTTATAACCATCAGTTTGTGGTGTTCTATGATTTATTTCTGGCAAAATTACCTTTCTTATTGTTCCATTTGGTTTTATTACAATACAACAATCACCAACTTCAAACTCTAATTCGTCATTAACTTCAATATCTATTTTACTCAATGCGAGCCTCCTTGGTTGTTTCTTGTACAAACAAATGATCTGTTGGATAATTTTTAAATTTGTTTGACCAAAATACTGGACTAATAAATGGTTGTGTCATTTGTAATTGCTCATCACTAAACGATTTTAACATTTTTTTTCCTGCGTTGCAACCTAACAACAGCCACGGTGATATCTTTCCTTGCTGTATATGTTGTACTGCTCTGTTGGTGTTTACTAATCTAAAGTAATCAGACCATTGTACGTTTTGTTCTTGTGCCCAGTCCATCATTGTTGCAATACTTCTTTGTAGTGCCGCTTCAACTGGTTCTACTTTTAATGTGTCAATTAGATATGTCTCATATAAATCATCTCTTGCCCAGTGATCTAATTTAATTTTTGATAACATTATATAGTCAACATATTTTTCTGGATATAGTGGATTTATATGCATCATAAATCTCCCAAACTTAACAAATGCATTATAATATGCAGATTGGCAAAATTCTTCATACGTTTTTTCTTTCATGTTATGTTGATGTATCTGATAAAATCTTTGGAATACCATAAAGGCATTTTGTACCCACTTCTCATTTTTTTGTAGATGTCTCCTTTTAGGTTCGCAAAGATGAACTTGTAATGTTCTTTCTCGTGCAAATTCCTTACTACAATAGGTACATTTATTTAGAGTCGATTCCATGTGCCTCCAGCAACTCTTCAAGTTCTCTATCTGTAATAATTTTATCTAATGTTTCTAGATCTAATTCTTTCATTGTTGGATATAGTTGTTGTAGTTGTTTTAAACTTTTGTTTGGTACACGTTTCATTGGTTTAATCCACGGATGAAATTGTTTTTGTAATGCACCACACATTGAAGTCAGTATCCAACACAATTTTTTGTGCCTCGAACTTAAAGTAAACAAATGTTTATTAACACATTCGTTAACCATTTCTACGTAGTGTTCAATATAAAAAGGATCTTTAGATGAAACACTTGAAGCATATCTCATGAGCATATATGGAGAATATAACGATCGCTCGTGTTCGTCTATTCTATCATAATAGTCTTTGTTTCTAAAGTCTATAGCCTTTAATCCGTTTCTTAGTTCAAAAAATTTCCGTTTCCCGTTTGCCATATATTTCTGCATATCCTAATGCAAATTTTGTTGCTTCAAATTTATCTACAAACTCTAATACTACATGATGATTTACTACTTCGCAATGAATCATTTTTAATTTTTCTTTAGCAATATATATCATAAGGTCGTCCATAAAATGTCGATCCATTAATATAGGCACATTTTTACCGTCTTCACCTGCAGGAATGTCCATGAACGGTGCTTTTATTTTTACTTTAGTACCTTTGTATTTTACCATACATTTCCGTAATCAATCTGTTCACATTGTCTTGAAATGTCTTTAACAAAATAAGCACACACAGGTTTTGGCCCACTTGTTAAAGGTACTGCAAGTAATTGTCCTGATTTAATTTTTGGAAAATACCATTTTATTTCTGTGTATATGTCAATGATATCGATAGGGAAGAAGTCCGGCTTTGTACTTGATAAAGGATTAAAAGTAAATGCATCAAAGCCTCTATCATTTAAACTTGTGATTGGTAGTACATGCATTTCTGGTTGCCCTTGTTCACCAATCACCATTTTCCAGTCAAGTGGCATTTTAAGTTTATATGGTCCTATTTGTAGTACTGCCGCTGGCGCATTAAACGATTCTAAAAATATTAAAGGTATGTAAAAGAAATCTGGATTCTCGGGATCTGAATTATCCATTACTGCAAATCGTAATTTCTCATCAACATACTCAGGTATTTTTTCCAATTGGTATGTTGTGTCGTCAAGTGTTAATATTTTCATTTGTATTCCTTTAGATAGTTTTCAAGTATTATGCTCGCATCTTTATGTGCTCTTTCTTCAAAATGTCCTCCTCCACCCTTCAGTTTTGCTTTAGAACTTTTTTTGTTATAATTTTTTGATTCACACCATTCAACCCAGGCATTGTTTTCAAACCATAGCGTTGAAAGATTAGCAACATATTGTTGTAAAACATTTATGTACACATCACCATGGTGAACATCTAAATTATGTTCTTTAAGTGAAAATGAATTGTATCCTTGATTTTTAGCAATTTCGTCATAAGTTTCACTCCATTGGTTGCTAGGTTCAGTTTTGTTTCTTACATAACTATGACGTTGTGATGGGTATTCAAGATCTTTTGAAAATTTTCTTGCATATAAATTTACTACAGGTATATTTTTTGCCTTTAGTAAGTAATTTACTTGTAAAATTGTTTCTAAATTTGATCTAAAAATTTCTGGATCATCTAGTGCTAAAGTAAGCAATTTAAATTTTGCTTTTGCTCTTGCATTATAAGGATGGGGTTCAAGTTCCTTGTTAGTTTGGTATGGAAAATCTTTACCACAAAATTCAAAATCTTTATCAATAATTTCCCAACGTCGCAAGTCAGGCCATTGAATTATTACTAGTTTGGGTATGTGCATTGTTAAAATTAAATTTAATCTTCTCGCAACTGTTTTACAACTGCCGGCCGGTTTTGCAAAATTAGAAATTTTGTTTGGAAAAATAAAGTTTGGCCATGTAAGATTACTTGCCTCGTGTCCGTTACAGTCATCTAAGTCTGTACCAAAAATGTGACTACACCCAAAAATTAAAATATCTTTAACTTGATTCATATAAATCTGTATCTATCTTTTCTATATTATACGGATAGTTTGCCTCTTTGTAAAACTTTTTTCTTTGTGTTAAATGTCTTTTTGCAAATTTACAACTAGATGTAATATCCCAAATTTGTACATGATCCTTGTCTTTTGCTTTACGAATACCTCGTCCTATGCTTTGTATAACACGAACAAAGGATTTACCAGGCTCCATAAGTACCAAATTAAAAATACGAGGAATATTAATTCCAACACTAGCAACTCCGTATGTAGCAACAATAATTTTACTTTTTGCAGTAGATACCTCATCATAATGTTCTTTTCTATCTAAAGTTTTAGTTGCTCCAGATATAAACACCGAATTTTTTATTTTCGTTTCAAGTAAGTTCCCAGCAGAAATTCTATCGACTAATATAAGTGTGTTGCCCGAACTTGCAATATCACTAATTGTTTGTGCTACCCAGGTTATTCTAGTATCGTCGGTTGTAAGCCATTTTAATTCTTCTGGATAACTTTTAAACATTGGATGGTCTTGTGTTTGTAAAACATTAACATGACATTTAGCCAATACACCTTTGTCTTGTAATTCCTTTGCAGGGATTCTGTGTGTAACATCTCCTAAAGAACATTTTATTCCATAAAATTCATAATCTTCTTTAGGTATTGTTCCTGTTAGTCCCCAACGTATACCTGCGTTTGCAAATGCTCCTGTTAATAATCTTTTTAGTACATCTGCTTTTGCCATATGTACTTCATCAACAATTACTGTTTGAATTCCTTGCATTACTTCTTTAAATTCTACTTTATCTTTTTTCTCAAGA
>Ga0187833_10001798_pt1 | contig 23901 bp, 20 predicted proteins | sample ETNtaG_37_FD_167968 | JGI IMG/M metagenome (GOLD analysis project Ga0187833, IMG submission 167968) | Marine microbial and viral communities from oxygen minimum zone, Eastern Pacific Ocean - ETNP2014_SV_400_PacBio MetaG (Illumina Assembly) | ecosystem: Environmental > Aquatic > Marine > Hypoxic...
AACCCTTCCTGCCTATTAACGAAAAAAATTTCTTCCTCTCCCCTTCCTTATGAAAAAGAGCACTGATCGACCCAACCCCCATTAATTCTGCCTTTTTGCGATAGCCCATCATTTTGATCCCGGCCCAATTCACATCCAGGAACCGGCCTGCCGAATCAGATGTAAAAATCATATCGTGGCTGCCATTAATAATTCGACGATACTTTTCGACCTTGTCCGACAATGTTTGTTTTCTCTTAATCTTTATTATGGCTCAACTTTCGCACTCCCAACTGGGCACGGTGCCGTATCTGGTGAACGGTAAATAAAATTTTACAAAAACAATTAGGCAATCTGTGTGAGACGGAACCCATGAAGTAATCGACCGTCCACAGGCACGGGATAGTTATTCTGCCAGGAATCTGGCTCTTGCTAATCGTCATAGCAAGGTTTTGTATTTTTTCATTATTATCTATCAAAAATCCAACAGATATACAAACAAATTGCTTTAATGGTTTAATTGCATCCCAATATTCCAATTCTTTTGTTAATCCCTTACTTTCGACCCATTTTATTAGATATAATTTTGGTTTCATAGAGCATATTTAAAAAGAAAGTTTTTTTATTGATAAACCCATAAAATTTTATGATAAAATTCTTAATTCAAACAGACCCAAGCGTGAGCTTGGATACTTTTTCGGATCGGAGAGATGGCATTGAATTTATTGTTGATCCAAATTCATCCGGAAATGGCCCACCACAAAAAATAGACCTGTTTTTTCATGAAAATCGACCCCTGGACTATAGCTATGTGTTTTAGCATCGCTTATAGTGCCCGCCAGTTTATTTTTTTAAAGACCTTATCAAGCACATATATAATTCCAATCCCCTTTATTGGTAATGAGCGATTCGGCTGCAGAAGAAACCAAAGGAACTCTTTAACCGGTAACGGGATATTTTTAACTCAAACTCGAGATCAATGGAGGGTTTAGTCATGTTGAAATTTGAAAAAGAGCAGAAGATTTGTGAGATTGGGGGCGTGAAGTTCGGCGGTCAGCCCGGAGAATATCCAACCGTGATCTGTTCATCCATCTTCCAAACAGGTGACAAAGTTTTCACTGGAAAACGCAAGGAAGGATTCGATGAAAAACGGGCTGAAGAACTTCTCAAATCCCAGGAAAAACTGACAGCCGAAACCGGCATTCCAGGGATGGCTGACATTGTTGCCAATACGGGAAAAGAGTTTGAAGGTTTCATTGATTTCGTGGTTTCGGTAACCGATATGCCTTTTTGCATCGACGCCTGGGTATTGAAACCCAAGCTGGCAGCTGCGGCTTTCTGTGCGGAGAAGGGGTTGCTGGATCGCATGTTTTATAACAGCATCACTGTCTGGGAAAAGGATCTGGAAACCGAGATTAAAGAAATTTCACAAATGGGTGTAAAACACGTATTGCTGGTCGCCTTTGACCAGGAGGATCAGATGCCGAGTGGCCGTATAACCGGTACCCAAAGACTGCTTGATGCCATTGAAAAGGCAGGGGCGGAATTTGAAAGCATATTTGTGGATACCTCCGTAATGAACGGTCCGGCAACAGCATTTTGTGGGATCGCGAATCGCATGGTTAAGGAAAAGTGGGGCTTCCCGGCGGCCAGTGCCCCGAGCAATGGATCGTATATGTGGAAGCAGGCGCGAGAACTGTGGGGATTTAAGGGATGGTCTGCGGCCGACGCGGCCTTGGAGGCACTTTCCGCCTTTATGTATCACGATATGATTTTCTCCGGACCGATGGCAGGTGCTTCAAGGATTTTTCCTGCCGTTGCAATGGCCGATGCGTTTACTGCCACTAGCGCTTTTGCGGAGACAAGAAAAATGCCTACGGATCAGAACCACCCTTTATACAAACTTTTTCCCGACTTTGTTGAACAGCTTACGTTGCTGTAATAAGCGCTCAACATCAATTTTTTCCAGAAAAATTTCTTTTTACCCTATGCCTGATGCAGCTTTTCGCAAAATATCAGATGCAAAACTTGAGTTTTTAATTCTAGAATCAGGTCTAATCGGTATCTGTTTTCAGAACTGCTAAAAAAGCGGACTGGGGAATCATGACCTGTCCGACCATCTTCATCCGTTTTTTCCCTTTTTTTTGTTTTTCGAGGAGCTTTCTTTTTCGTGTGATATCTCCCCCATAACACTTTGCTGTAACATCCTTTCGAAAAGGTGAAATGGTTTTCCGGGAAATGATCTTTGCGCCGATGGCCCCCTGGATGGCTATTTTAAACATCTGCCTCGGAATTTCATCCCGCAGTTTCCCGCAGACCTGTCTGGCCCGTTTTTCCGCTTTATCTCTATGGACCAGTTGAGAAAGGGCATCCACCCGTTCCCCGTTGATTAAAATATCCGTTTTCACAAGGTCTGTCTCCCTGAATTCCAACAGATCATAATCGAAGGACCCATAGCCTTGGGTAATCGACTTGAGTGTGTCGTAAAAATCATAGACGATCTCAGCCAGTGGAATTTCAAATATCATTTCCAGACGATCACTGGTCAGATACTGATAATTGGTATTGATGCCACGGCGATCAAGGCAGAGGTTCATCACCGCTCCCATATAACGGTCGGGGACGATGATAGCAGCCCGAATAAACGGCTCTTTTGTTTGCACAATTCCGCTGGGATCCGGGTAAAGCGCCGGATTGTCGATTGTAAACTTTGAGCCATCGGTCATGATCAATTCATACTGGACCGAAGGAGATGTTAAAATCAAGGAAAGACCATATTCGCGCTCAAGCCGTTCCTGGACCACCTCCAGGTGGAGAAGCCCCAGAAAACCACAACGAAAACCAAACCCGAGTGCCTTCGATGTATCCTTCTCATAGATCAGGGCCGCATCGTTCAACTTCAGCTTTTCCAAGGCAACAGCCAGTTCTTCATATCCATCCGACGCCACAGGATATATCGAGGAAAAGACCACCGGCTTGGATTCTTTAAACCCGGGCATTGAAGCATCGCACGGCCGGTCTTTTATGGTAATGGTATCTCCGCACCGCGTGTCACTTACGGTTTTAATCCCGGCAATGAAATATCCGACCTGTCCGGCTGTCAGTTCATTTTGCGGTAAGCGTTCAATCTGAAAAACGCCTACCTCCTCCACTTTGTAGGCCGCTTGGCTGGACATAAAATTGATTGTATTCCCGGCCTTTATTTTTCCTTGAAAAACCCGGATGTGCACAATCGTCCCCCGGTAGGCATCATAGTGGGAATCAAAAATCAACGCTTTAAAAGGCGCCCCGGGGTCCCCGGATGGTGGCGGGAGATTTTTCACGATCGCCTCAAGTACGATATCAATCCCTGTACCCTCTTTAGCAGAAACAAGAATGGCGGTTTCAGGATCCAAGCCAAGATCTTCATTGATCTGTTTTTTTACCCTTTCAGCATCAGCGGACGGCAGATCTATCTTATTAATAACCGGGATGATTACTAGATCGTGTTCCATGGCCAGGTAAAGATTTGCCAGTGTTTGCGCCTCCACGCCCTGACTGGCGTCTACAAGAAGGAGCGCTCCTTCACACGAAGCGAGCGCCCGCGAAACTTCATAAGTAAAATCAACATGGCCAGGCGTATCGATCAGATTTAGAAAATAGATGTTCCCATCATTTGCCGTATACGGAAGGCAAACGGTTTGACTTTTGATGGTAATACCCCGCTCTCTTTCGATATCCATTGTGTCAAGGATCTGATCTTGAAAATCACGATCTGATACTATATCCGCTGTTTGAATCAGACGATCAGAGAGGGTGGATTTGCCATGATCAATATGGGCGATGATACTAAAATTTCTGATGTTATTCACAGTTCAATAGCGGCGTAATCCGATGATTATAGTTATTTAAATATTTTATAATTCTAAATAAGGCCTCGAATCCCTCAGGTCAACCTGTTGTTCAAAAGCCGGTTGACATAGATTTTCCTAAAGGCTAAATGTAGATTTTTAACAAGTTGCATTTGTATTTGTCAATATCGGCATCATACCAATTTTATGCCGGGTTCAAAGGCCTTAATCAAAAAATCCTAAGTCAAATCAGTAAAAATGATCGAGCAAATTCTAATTGTCGATGACGATTCAGCCATCCGGGACTCATTGAATGAATTCATGGAGATCGTCGGGTATCGATGTTCCACAGCTGCATCCGCCGAGGACGCCCTCGAATTGCTTAAGAAAAACACGTATCATGTTGTAATCACCGATATCATCCTCCCGGGACTCGATGGTTTTGAGTTTACCGAAGTCATTAAAAAAAAATATGATACCGATGTGATTATCATAACCGGCTTCAGCGCAAAGTATTCCTACGAAGAAGCCATCAGTAAAGGTGCCACTGATTTTGTATTTAAACCGTTTCGTTCCGAAGAGCTGCTTCTCAGGCTCAAGCGGGTATTGAAAGAGCGTGAGCTCACCCAGGAGCAAAACCGGATAATGGAAAAACTAAAAAATCTTGCTATCACCGATGGGCTTACGAAACTATATAATTCCAGACACTTTTATAATCAACTTCTACTGGAGGTTGACAGAACCAATCGATATAACCGCCCACTTTCGCTCCTGCTGCTGGATATCGATCACTTCAAAGCATACAATGATACCTTTGGGCACCTTGAGGGCGACGTTGTATTGTTTAGACTCGGACAAATCATCAAATCATGCCTCAGAAAAATGGACTCAGCTTACCGGTACGGAGGAGAGGAATTTACCATTATTCTACCTGAAACCGGCGGTGACGAAGCAAATACTGTTGCACAAAGAATAAGAACGACAGTCGAAAACGAAAAATTTATATCGACCCAGGGAAAGGAAGGTTCCATCACCATCAGTATCGGAGCAGCTGAATATCATGCCAAAGAATCACCGAAGACATTCATCATGAGATCAGACAAAGCCTTGTATAAAGCCAAGACACAGGGGCGGAACCAGGTGTTTTTCATCTCAGCCAACCCATCCCCCCGATTGTGATCCAGACATAACTTTCCGGGATGAAACCTACCAAATCACGATTTGAAATTTTATAATCCTAAGACTTTATAAAAACCTTTAGATAAAGATCTCCCCTCCTGTGACTTTCCATCTGTTTGCCCTGCCCTTTTAATCTCAATTTGCTTCCTTCCAAGGTTCCAGGCGGGACCGTAACTCTAAATAACCGGTTGTGGAAACCCCAAGGGATGTTTACGAGTTTGAGTGTTCCGGCAGAAGCTTCATGGGGAGTGACGGTGATAATTCCGTAAAGATGGAGATCTTTTCCAGGTCCGATCGGCCGGATCACCTGCAACCGATGGGTTTTTTTTCTTTCAGTGAGGCGCTGTACCTTATCGGTAAAACCGGTTGCAGGTAAAATGTGAAACATTTTTAGAAATATTATGCCAAAAACAAATCCGCCGATATGGGCCCACCAGGCAATGCCACTCACCGTTCCATGGCTTCCGGCCACATTGACAAATTGAAGGACAAACCAGAACCCAAGAAAAAGAAAAGCCGGCAGCTCAATAAAATAGGGGATAAAAAAAAGGGGTATAAGGGTTAAAATCTTTGCCCGGGGATGAAGAATGAAATATGCGCCCATCACCCCTGCAATCGCACCGCTAGCGCCTATCGTCGGTATATTGGAATGAAGATTAAACATCAGATGAGAAGAGCCGGATGTTAATCCACAGAGAAGGTAAAACGAGAGGTAGCGAACGTGCCCCAGGTGGTCTTCCACGTTGTCCCCGAAAATATAAAGAGACCACATGTTACCCAAAAGATGCCATAAGCCCCCGTGGAGAAACATGAAGGAAATGAACGGAATTACCTGTTCTCCAATAGAGAAATAAGACCTCAACTGGGGCACGGAATAACGAGCGGGAACGAGACCATAAATATAAATAAACTCTCCGAGCCCGCCGCCCTGCATCAACTCCACCAAATAAAGGGTTACATTGACACCGATAATAATATTGTTGATGACCGGAAAGTTTTTTGAGGAGACTGTGTCACGAATCGGTATCATGATAGGGGGTCAGCACCGCATCAAATGATTAGACCGGTAGGTTATGCTTGAGCTTCCTTTATTCTGCTCAGGTTCGTCCGGAGCTTCTGGTCCTTCTCAACAAGGATCGTGTGCTTTTCTTTTACCCGCTCAACCACGTGGGCCGGTGCCTTTTTCAGAAAATCCTCATTGTTCAACTTATTTGAAAGCCCGACAAGTTCATGGGTCAGCTTCCCAATCTCTTTTTCAAATCGTGCAGCTTCTTTGGCAAAATCGATGATTCCTTCAAGGGATGCAAAGATGGTGGCGCTACCGATGACGGCTGTTGCAGCGCCTTGTGGTCTTTTCACCTGCCGCTTTACAGAAAAGGCGTTGAGTTTGGCCAGGTTGAGAATAATATCCTGATGCTGTTGGAGTACTTTTGCTTTTGCCTCGTCATTTGTTTGAACGGTAACATCGAAAGATAGGGTTGGCGACAGACCCATCTCACCCCGGATATTCCTTATCCCGGATATAATTTCTGTTATCACCTCCATTTCCGATTCAGCCCCATCATCGGAAAATATAGATACGTCCCCGGAGCCATCCACTGGGAATGCGGCTTTCATCACTGATCCTTCGGTCCCGGGCATCTGATGCCATATCTCCTCTGTGATGAAAGGAATAAACGGATGAAGCATAATCAGAGTTTCCCGGAGCACATACCACAGGACATTTACGGTTGACTTTTTTATATCCGAGCCCCTATTGCCGTACAAAGTGGGTTTGATCATTTCCAAATACCAGTCGCAGAATTCGTGCCACACAAATTGATAAAGCGTTTCTGCGGCATCATTGAACCGATAGGCATCGAGGGCCTTTGCAACCGTATTTGCCGTACGGCTCAGGCTGGATAAAATCCATTTATCGGATAATGAAAGACGGTCCAAATCCGGTTGCTCAACATCTTCGTCGATGTGCATCAAGGAAAACCGAGCGGCATTCCAAAGTTTGTTCACAAAATGACGATACCCGTCGACCCGTTTTTCAGACATCTTGACATCCCGCCCCTGGGCTGCGAAAGCTGCCAGGGTGAAGCGAAATGCATCTGTTCCATATTTTTCAATAACAGTGATCGGGTCGATAACATTCCCGGTGGATTTGCTCATTTTTTTGCCGTTCTCATCCCGGACCAGTGCATGGACATAAACATCTTTAAACGGAACCTCTTTCATAAAATGGAGACCCATCATCATCATGCGGGCCACCCAGAAAAATAGGATATCAAAACCGGTCACAAGGACAGACGTGGGATAAAACACCTTCAAAAGCGGGGTCTCCTCCGGCCATCCCATGGTGGAGAACGGCCACAGGGCAGAGCTGAACCAGGTGTCCAGAACATCTGTTTCCTGCACAAGATCATCCCCGCCACATGAGGAGCATGTTTTGGGCCTATCCATGGCAACGATCATCTCTTCACATTTTTGACAGGTCCATGCCGGGATCTGATGCCCCCACCATATCTGGCGTGAAATGCACCAGTCTTTGATGTTATCCATCCACTCAAAATATGTTTTTGTCCACATATCGGGGACGATCCGGGTATCCCCTTCTTTAACTGCGGAGATGGCCTTTTCCGCCAGCGGCTTGGTTTTGACAAACCATTGTTTTGACAGGTTCGGTTCAATCAACGTTTTGCACCTGTAACAGTGACCGATGCTATGCTTGTGAGGCTCGATTTTTTCAAGAACCCCTTCTTTTTTTAGTGCTTCGATCACCGCTTCCCTGCAGGCGAAGCGATCAAGACCAACATATCGGCCGGCCTCAGATGTCATCTTGCCGTCATCCCCGATCACTTTTATGCTCGGCAGTTGGTGGCGAACACCGATTTCAAAATCGTTTGTATCGTGGGCAGGTGTCACTTTCAGGGCTCCGGTTCCAAATAACTTATCGACATACTTGTCTTTGATAATCGGAATCCCCCTGTTCACCAGGGGGAGAATCAGCGTTTTAGACCCAATATCACAATACCGATCATCTTCCGGGTGGACGGCCACTGCCGTATCGCCCAGCATGGTTTCAGGTCGGGTCGTTGCAACAACAACACTCCCTGATTCATCAGCGAAGGGATATCGGATATGGTAGAGATAACCATCGTGGATTTCATGTTCGACCTCTAGATCCGCAAGCGCCGTGTGGCAACGATGACACCAATTGATGATGTAGTTGCTGCGATAGATAAGGTTTTCATTGTAGAGCTGCACAAAAACTTTACGAACAGCGGTTGAGAGCCCTTCGTCCATGGTAAAGCGTTCACGCTTCCAGTCACAGGATGCGCCGAGGCTTTTGAGTTGATGAATGATTGCGCTCCCATATTCCTTCCGCCATTTCCACACCGCTTCGATAAATTTTTCTCTCCCCAGCTGGTGGCGATCCAATCCCTCGTCGGCTAATTTTTTCTCCACAACATTCTGAGTTGCAATTCCTGCGTGATCGGTCCCGGGCATCCAAAGAACATTATCACCCCTGAGCCTGCGGTATCTGCACAGAATATCCTGCAAGGTATTGTTGAGTGCATGGCCCATATGAAGAACACCGGTAACATTGGGGGGAGGAATAACAATCGAATAATCCCCGCCGGCACTTTCTTCACCGGCTTCAAACAGCCGGTTTTCCTCCCAGAATCGATACCACCGTTTTTCAACGTCATGGGGTTCATATTGTTTGTCAAGTATACCGGATTTCATATCCACATACTCCTTTTGAAATCGAAAACCTTCACCCTTTGGCCTCTGCTTAAATTGAAAAGGAGATTATAAAAAATAATCTCCAATCATCTGGCGGTACCTTTTTTAACCTTTCAGGACATCCTCATGGATCGTTCGTCCTAGGTTTTTTCTTCACCGCTCGAAGCTTCTAAAAGGATACGTTTGAGTTTGTCAATCTCCTTTACAACCGCTTTTTCAATAGCCTCAGTGAGCATTTGCTCGGCTTTCTCCGAAAACGTCCTTTGAATCACCCGCTCCAGTGCTCTCTCCAATTTCTCATCGGGTATATTAATTTCAGCAGGTTCACTTGCGCCTTCGGGTGTTTCATCCTTTTGAGTTGAAACACCCGCAATATCCGATAGTTCAATTACCTCCTCATCTTCATCCTCTCCCAACTCATCGATGAGTTGAATGATCTCATCATCTTCGATGGATCCATCATTCTCGGAAATTTGAGGATCCCAATCCTTATCTTTCATATTCACCCCGTTTAGAAAATAATCATTGAAACAGGCAAAATCACAGATGTCGTGCGTCATTTGCTTCAAACAAATTCTGCCGATCTTGAAACTTGCTGCCTCAATAGATCGGCAATAAAAACAATTAAACAATATATGAAGGTGATTCATGTGTCAAGCGATTTGCATTTAAAGACGATCACAAAAAAGGATTTACAGAAAACCAAAATAATTTGTATACTTTGAGTTATGAGACGTTTTTTTATTCACCCGAAGGAAATTTCAAATCCAACACCTGCCCTGTCCGATGAAGAAGCCAGGCATATCAAAAATGTACTGCGCCTGAAGCAGGGTGATAACATCAGGCTTTTTGATGGGAGCGGCCGTGAATATGACGCTGAAATAATAACCCTGTCGAACATCAGTGTCGAAGTGTCAATCCTTCACCGGATCGATTCAATCGACGATCCGCCGGTTGAGATAGACTTTGCACAGGCTTTTTTAAAGGCAAGGAAAATGGACCTTTTGGTCAAACAGCTCACCGAACTCGGCATCTCAAAATGGATACCTTTTATTGCGAAACGATCGGTTCCAAAACCGGATACAAAACATCTTTTTAAAAGGACTGAAAGATGGAAAAAAATTGTTCTAGAAACTCTGAAACAATCCAACCGTAGTCGTTTTACTGAAATCGGAGAAACCGTGTCTTTCAAAGACATTTTTGGGCTAGCCCCGGATTATGATCTGAAGATTGTTTTTTGGGAAAACGAATCAAAGCCGCTTCATCGGTCTCTTTCATCGTACAGCAACCCCTGTCGCAAAATCTTGGCCGTGATGGGGCCGGAGGGCGGTTTTACCCCTGATGAAATTGAAGCTGCCAGAGGAGCTTGCTTTTTGACCGCTTCCCTCGGCCCTCGCACACTGAGGGCTGAAACCGCTTCCCTCGTTGCCTGTACTTTGCTGCAATATCTTTTTGGAGATATGGGCAAAATTGTGTTGACAAAAATGCCTGCCTCTAATACCTATTCTTGATTATTTCTTCCCGTCAATAGATCGGCCGAGGTAGCTCAGTCGGTAGAGCAGCGGACTGAAAATCCGCGTGTCGGCAGTTCGATTCTGTCCCTCGGCACCAGTAATATCAAGGAGTTATCGTTCATTCGATAACTCTTTTTGGTCAAAAAATCTTTCTGATCCCCACCCGATCCCCTCTTTAGAAAAAACGCCTTTAATTTCATGATCGGTTTCTCTTTATTCTATGTCCTCAGCGAATCTTCCACGGTTAGAAAATTATCTATACATGGTGTGAAACTTGGATTTATAATATATTGACATATACCACATTGTGGCATATATATTATATAAAAAACAGCTATCGAGAAAGTGATATTATGAAAGATGCATGTCCGTTTGAAAGGTTTTTAAAAGTGGTTCTAGGGTTATTTTTTCTTTTTACATCAGTAGGTTTTATTCTTAGCGGGATTACGGTTTTTCCTATTTGCAGTTTTCTAGTTGCTTTTCTTTTTTTATTTTTTTCATTTTATTTTTTCCGCGCTCATTTGGACAAGGCGTGTCAAATTGAGCGAACTATTTAATGATTATTTGAAATGCGCTTGGGTGGGTATAACCCTGATTTCATAAAAATCCATTTACGGAAAGCCTGTGGTTTGTTGGAAGGATGGCCGCTATATAAAACCGAATGTATTCAGTTTGCATTTTGTAAAAAAATATGATCTAAAATAAGTGGGACTAAAGCAAGTCGTCCTCTCCTAAACCCTAACGTCGGATTTAAAGTAGGGACAGACAAATGAAGGGAGCTATTTTTATGGAAACCAGATGGGCAATCATGACCATCTTTCTATTGGCGACTGTGCTTGTCGGTTCGTCGGCGTTGGCCGGCGGGTACGGTTACAAGCACTATTATGGCCATCATCGCCATCATAGCAACCATCACTACTACTCGGGTGGTAATCTGTTCATCGGCACCATGCTCGGCTTTACATTGGGTGCGCTCCTTGCGGCACCACCACCTCCCCAGCCTGTTTACATCTACAGGGAATACACACCGAACCGAGCGTACCGGGAAGAATATGTATACATTCCGCCGGCCGGAAGCATACATCGCGAACCCTCTTCCGCAAAGAACGGTGCGTTGCTGAGATACGATTCCTGCCTACAAACCCGGGAATACACCACCACCATCGTCATTGAAGGACAGACGGTTGAGGCGTACGGAACCAAATGCTTACGACCGGATGGAGGTTGGAGCTATGGACCGGCACAGCCAGTACCCGGCAATTAAAACGGATCCCCCCCGGACATTCATTTGACCTTCGCGCGTGCAGGTGGATGCATTGGCCGTATTAAAATGCCGATCGGAAGATAGGTTTTTAGCAGCATGCCCATATTTTAGTGACCAGTGACCAGTTTATGAGGGAAATTTTACACCGGCAGCCTTTAAGATTGGAAATATGTCCTTTAGAAGTCATCCCTGCTTTAACGCAAGGGTCAGGGAGTTTATTTTCTGCCTCGCATCGTTGAAAACGCCCGACAGATTTAAAGAGTGATTGGCAAAAATACTTGCGGGAGACCCATTTGTAACGATAAGAGGCTCAAAGTTGCACCTTCTGAGGTCTTCCATAATTTTATCCGTCAGATTAAGCGAGTTCTTATCAACCAGCACGTTCATAAAATCCATGCGCATCGCTTTAAATGATTCGTAAAGGGCATACGATACCCCTTGAGCATAGTAGAAATTATCATCGATTTTGCGCCACGGGATATCGACATCGACAACGCGTCCTGCGCTTGTTCCGCCTTGGAGTTGTGCTTCAATGGAAATGGTTTTTCGAATATCACGGGGCGCATTGATAAGTCGGGTGTTAACGCCGCCCATCAATGAAACATATTGTTCCAGAAGCTGTATCAGATTGTCGGCCCGTGGATAAAAATGGGATTTTCCGGTGATGAGATTCTGGGCGAACAGATCCAGTTTTTCATAACCCAATTGCCACTTGCTTTCAGCAGAGGGAAACCACCACTTGTACGGATCATTGGAAAGCGAGGTAAATGCTTCTTCAGCATGGGGATCCAGCTTGTCCGTCGTCCGCATCCGTGAAAGGTTATCTCTCAAAACCCGGGCATTGTACCGGACGACTTCAAGTTGACCGATTTGAAAATTCGGCATATTATCAAGCAAGACCGTGGGCCAGAAAATGTCGTTTGGTATCCAGTTTTCGCGTATTTGTTTGATAAGCGCCTGATTTGTCTTTGTGAAATAGATCCCCTTGATCGTCTGAGCCATCTTTTGCAGCACAATCGGCTCCGGCTTTTTTGAATTTACTACCATCACAAAACCGGTCCAAAGTAACAAAATTGCAATGGCAATGGCGCCCAAAAGAACATACTTTCTGTGATGGTTGTCGTCAGTCACCGTTTCTAGGATGTCATCCTGCATATCCGGTTTGCCTCCTATAATTTTCGGTATTTTAAGCGCAGCTTAGCATACATTTGAAACAGCGGTCAAATGATAACATCAATACATGACGCTTGACACCGAGCCGCGTGATTGCAATAACGCACAGGCCGTCTCCAGGCCTTCGAACTTAAAGAGGATAGGTTGCGTTCTGGGCCCAAACGTGGTATAAATCTTCGAAAACTGGGACAGATCGATCTTGCTCGCGGTCTACTAAAAACCAAGGGCACCTCCATCTTTCGATGATCCCCTTTATCTTATCACGAGAACAACAATATTGTGAAAATACGACTAATGCAATCTTTTGGAAATATTTATTTCCCCAGCCTCAAGTGGTCATCAACTATTCTGGTGGTCACATTGTTGCCCTTCCTTTTTTCAGACCCGGCAAAGGCCAAATTTTCAAAATCCGAAAGCGTCACTTTTCAACAATCTATCATCGACAGACGCAGTTCTCTTAATCCTAAATTTAAAAAAATTCGTAGAAAGAAAACAAAATACATTATTGTACATACTTCCGAGGCTGGTCTCAAAAGCACATTAAATGTGATTTCTCGGGGGAAACTGATACGAAAGGCTTACCGAACAAAAGGCGGTCATTCACATTATGTGATCGCGAGGAATGGAAGAACTTATCGAATCTTGAGTAAACAATACATTGCCGACCACGCTGGAAGGAGTATGTGGAACGGAGAGACCGATATCAGCAAATTGTCTATCGGGATTGAATTGGTGGGATATCACTATACATCCATAACAAATCGGCAATACAGTTCTTTAAGAATCCTGATAGGTATTCTACAAAAAAGTAATAATCTGAATGATCGCGCAGTCCTTACACACAGCCAGATTGCATATGGAAAGCGAAATAGATGGATTAAAAGAACACACCGGGGGCGAAAAAAATGCGCCAAGAACTTTTTGCGGTCTAAGGCAGGTTTATCTACTGCTTGGAATTTTGACCCCGATGTAAAAGCGGGTCGCCTGGTGGCAGATCCAAAGCTTAAAGCGATATTTTATGATCACCGGGTTGATGTTGCGGGTCTTGTAGATTCAAATGCCATAACCGAAAAAAACACTGCATGGGCAATCGCCGGTGAAGATTATGATTCATCGGCAACTTTGTATAAGCTTCCAAACGGCAAAGTAATTCCCGGCGATCAAATTAAAAACCGAATTGGATGGATTCGGATTCCAAAAAATACACTGGTTTTACTTAATCAAAATAATAGTCTAAATTACAAAAAAAACCAAGGACCGATAAAGACGATATCCGAAGGTCTCAACGCGTGGATCTTTGCAGGATCGGCCTATAAAAAAAAAACGACTTTTTATTTTCTCCCAAATGGTCAAATGAAAAATGGCCGACAGATTTTAGACTGGGATGATTTGCCCCAAAACACAAAAATGGTAGTTGGATACCGTAGACCTGTGACTGTAATGCGCCGAAGGCCACCTATCAAAATCGCCGGTAAGAGATACAACAACAACAAAACATTGTATTATTTTCCTAAAAAGAAATTAATACCGGGCGACAAAATAAATGATTTTAGAAGGCTACCGACCGGAGTTCTCATTTTCCTTCCGATGAAAAGTTCCTAATGACCGATAACGAATAAGATCTAACCGGGTTTTGACTCGATGATTGTAACCGCGTACAGAAAATGGAGAACCGGTTTTGCTTTGAGATCCGACCGATCCCTAGGAGGAGCATTCTCAGGTAGGACCACAGCCGGCAGATTCTGGGTGATACAAAGGTGCGAGCTGATCATCGATCTGGGACTGATCAATATGCGCTACGGTCGGTTTGAAGTATTTTTGAATTGTGCTGAACAGCGACATTATTGACACGAAAACAATGATCAGTGTACAAATAAGACCGGCCCATTTCGGTATGATTTCAGATGCCTGACCGATCATTGCCTGGGGGGATAGACCAAAGGAACCATAAACTTGGTCCACCACCAATCCAAAAAAGACAGAAGACACTGCGATGGTGGTGAGATAAATGGCGGTTGCCCGCTTGCCCAGAACTCCGGTTAATACAGTCAGGGAGGCGATATTTGTCGCCGGACCGGCCAATAAAAACACCAGTGCTGCGCCGGGGCTGATACCTTTTAGAATCAGGGCGGCGGCGATCGGTGTGGAAGCCGTGGCACAGATATACAATGGAATTCCAACGGCCAGCATGAGAAGCATGGCCGGCAGACCGGATCCCAAATATTTACCGAACAGGTCATCTGGAATGAGTACGGTAATCAATCCTGCCAACAAAAGGCCGACCAAAAACCAACCGGCCAGATCACCCCATAGGTCGGAAAAGGCAAATCGAAATCCCCCTAAAAGTTTTTCAAAAAATGTATGATGGTGCTTATGTTCTCCAGGAGAGCAGTTGATGCCATCACAGCAGGCATCCACCGGACATGAAAGATCCGGACTGACTTTATTGTTCATCGCTTTGGGGTTGAAGAGATTTTCAACAATTCCGGCTGTTGTGGCGGTAACGAAAGCGATAAATGGGCGCGCCACCGTCATGATTGGGTCCAGCAAGGCATATGTTATGGATATGGAATCAACCCCTGATTCAGGAGTGGAAATGAGAAAAGCGGTTATAGACCCGTTGTTGGCACCCTGTTTCCGCAGCGACACGGCTGCAGGCAATACGCCGCAAGATCACAAGGGTATAGGAATGCCCAGAACGGCGGCTTTGAACACCGAGACGAATCGACCCCGGCCGAGGTGTTTGGACACCAGGCCCGGGCTGAGAAATACCCGTAACAATCCGGCCACGATCAAACCAAAAAGTATATATACCGAGGAATCAACAAAAAGTTCCCAAGATGCATGCAATACACTAGCAATAAAATCCAATTTTAACACCCCATTATCGCATTAGAAAAAAAGATGGGGAATTTATTCCCTTGCGTGTTCCAGACCAATGGTTAAAAGGCGTTTTACATGTTCATCATCCAAAGAATAATAAATAATCCGACCATCACGACGGCTTTTAACCAGCGCCAAATCCTTCAAACGACGCAGTTGGTGCGAAATGGCAGAGTCGGTCAAACCGGTAAAGGCAGCCAGATCGCAGACACACATTTCAACATTTTTAAGTGCCATTACAATTTTAAGACGGTTTGGGTCTCCCAATACCTTGTAGGTTAACGACAACCGATCGAGTTCATGGTCTGCGATAACTTCTCGACGGGCTTGCTCAACCCTGTCAAAATGAATCATTCGGATTTCACAACCGTCCTCTTCAATTAATCGGATTCTGGATAAATTCATCGCCGGCTCTTTGAATACTTGAACATTTGTGCATATATTAAAACAGCAAACTTCCACAGTCAATATAAATTTTTTAATCACTCAAAGATTTTTTTATTTATAGCGGCATCTTGCTTCCAATTTTATGTTTTTTTGAATTTCACCCCAACGCCCTAGGGGCCAACCTAGACAAGTGATAATTAGGGGACACAATATAAAATACCGTCCCCGCCACTATGGGTATCAACCACCATTTCACGACATCGGATAAGTTCATGTCCTGGTCTCCTTCCCATTTCTGACCGTCTCATCTAGATCATTGTTAACAATTTCATTCGGGGAAATGGTTTACCTCTAACTGTGCAATAGATCTTTACGTGTTTTCTTTATAACTTTGACCGCTATGGTTTCGTTGGTTTCCTTTAGGTGTTCTAATAGACAGACCATATCCTCTCTGACGATAGCGCAGACCTTTGGGTTGGCAATCTCTCCACAGATCTTGTGATTATTTAAGGGGCACTCTGGATATTGCGCTGACATTTTGATTTCACCATTCCTTTGATATTGACTTTAAATAACCTATTAAACATATCTGGTCAACTTTTCCATCGTTTCCCCGACCTTTGTTCCACCTGTTTCATCAATTGATACTGTACACAAGGGTGAGAAAATGCTACAAAAATTGTTACACAATCTTGCAAAAAGTGTCACTTTGTTCATTCAGTTCTTTAGCTGGTTTTCTAAGACTAATGCTAACTACTTGGTTTTTAAAGAATATTGAGATATAAATCGGAACGCAAATTTTGGCATAATTTTTAAATCGATAAAATCAATTTCAATCTTCTGGGACGGATTTAAGAAAATGAACCGGTTTGGAGTTTGGACAATCAAATTTTTCTGCACAGTGACGATGATCCGGTAACAAAAAGCCGTCTGATAAGGTTTACCATGACCAATGAGTCAGCTTTCATCAATTACAACAGGGTTCAGACCGAGTAATGATACGTTATCATGATTAAAAAAATCATTTCAGGGGGTCAAACCGGTGCAGACCAGGCTGCTTTGGATGCTGCCATTAGGCTGGGGATCCCCCATGGCGGCTCAATACCCAAAGGCCGAATAAACGAGGATGGAAGGCTTCCTGATAAATATCAGCTGAAAGAAATGCCCACTTCCAGTTACCCAAGGCGTACCGAACAAAATGTTATTGATTCAGATGGGACCCTGATCGTTTCCCATGGCAAGCTCACCGGCGGTTCTGCTTATACCAAAGAGATGGCCATAAAACGCAATAAACCATGGCATCATTCAGATCTTAATAAAACGAACATTTTTCAAGAAGTAATTTTTATTGTTAACTGGATCAAACTGAACCGAATTAAAACATTAAATGTTGCGGGCCCAAGTGCGTCTCAGAATCCCCATATTTATCAAGATGTTATCAATTTATTGGAAATGGCAATTCGAATTGAACCGAAACAGCGAGAGTATTCTACGTAGCTTGTGTCGAAGCACAACGTAGATTTATCCGCCTCTGGAGGGTCCCGACATTCAGAGCTGCTGGGTTCCTCAATAGGCACGGGTACGCATTCATACACCTGTCGATACTTTTCAAGGAGCCGTGCCGTCTTTTGCTGCGCCCCGTCGATACTGATCATCAGAAGCTCGGCTTTAATCACTGACCAATGACAGGCCTATTGTTCATCCCCAGCGACAATGCCACACCACATCATCCCGCCCACGGTTGCAACACCGTCCGGGTTTATTTACAGGGCCCGCCCGAGGCAATCGAATCCACGCGGCGATGCAGCTTCAGGCCAAAGGACCTTTTGGCGCCGACCTTCGGGTATCGGGAGTCCGCACCTCTCGAGCCAGGGCAGAAATCCTGTGCGAAATCCGATAAGATTCTGATCGAAATCTAAAATAAACGGGCCGGATCGATCTTCACCTTCTTTTTCAATGTCCACCAGTGTCAGCTCTGTTTTCGATTCACCTTCAGATCTCTGCAAACAGCCTTTAAGCCAAATCCGGATTTCTTGCTCCAGTCCCAATTACTTGATATTCGGTGAAGGAGCCTAGCCGCTATTGTAAACTCTGAGGTCATTTGCATTTCTAAAAACTTTCCCCACGCGCCACTCGAACCAAAACTCCCTGAATCTCGTGTGAAGAGCGATCACATTACCCAACAAAAAATGTATCGCCAATCCGATCCCGTTAAATTCTGATCCGGATCCCGACAATAGCGGAAAAACAATACAGCGGTGTGGATCTGTTTTCTTTTTCTCTTCTGACATTTTTTCCATCCCCTTCGAAACGGTTTTTTAAACACCCAAATCTGCACCCACACCCGGCTACGAGCTAACAATTTCAACGAAGCGAACATGAAGGGACAAAACAGAACCTATCAAATCCGATGACTATAACAATATATATATATAAAACGGTTCCAACCTTTCAAACTTGACATTTAAATAAACGAGGAAGTAGTTAATGGCAAAAGCCAATTTCAGCAATAATCGTCCAATCGAATTTTAAAAACCAAGTTTCATGCCAAAAGGGAGGGCATATGCATCCGTTAATCGCGTCTTTAATGAATGAAAACACCGTTGTGACCGATGGATCGTGAAGCACACAGCTTAACAAAAAGGGTATAAAAAGGGATGAGTGCTCTGATTTTTGGAATCTGAGCCATCCGGATTGGGTTGAAGACATTGCCTGGGAGTATGTCGATGCCGGCAGCCGGATCATATTAACCAATACATTTCAAAGCAATCGAATATCGCTCGGGCGATTTAACCTGGCCGATAAGACCGTTGAAATCAACAGAAGCGGCGTTCAAATTTCAAAAAAAGCTGCGAGGGATAATGCGTATGTCTTTGCATCAATCGGTCCTTGCGGTAAAATGCTTTTAACCCAGGAAACAACCGAAGAAGAACTGCAACGAACATTCCAAGAGCAGGTGAACGCCATCGCCGATGCCGGTGCAGACGGTATCATCGTTGAAACGATGATTGATATTGTTGAAGCCAAAATCGCCGCCACCGCCGCCAAACAGACCGGGCTGCCGGTGATCCTCAGTATGGTGTTTGATGCCGGTTTCAACAGTGATACCACCTTGATGGGCGTTACACCGGAACACGCTGTGAGGGAACTGAAAAAGGTGGGTGTGGACGGTGTCGGAGCCAACTGTGGGCAGGGGATCAAAGGTTATATCCCGATTTGTAAACGTTTACGGGAAACAACCGATTTGGCCGTTTGGATCAAGCCGAATGCGGGATTGCCGAAAGTGGAAGATGAAAAAACTATTTATTATACCACCGCCGGGGAATTTGTGAAATTCGTACCCGAGCTGGTCCAAGCCGGAGCAAATTTTATCGGTTCTTGCTGCGGTTCGGATCCCGAGTTTGTAAAGGAGATTAAAAAGATCATAGACAAATAAATCAGGAGCCAATCCCATTGACATGGTAAGGCCTATGTGTGGCAAATAATCGACAAGCTTAACCGCATCTTCAATATCATTGGAAAGAAACCGAGTCAAGAGAACCCAGCCTATGAATAATCCTGGAAGGGGTAATTTACGAACAGATTTTCACAAATTCGAATATCGAAATTCCCGAAAGGCTCTGTTCTGAATAAACCATCCTGAATCTCAAATGTCCGAATGCCCAATACAGCTTCAATGACAACAACCGGCGGGCTATAGAGGAATGAAATCACTGGGGTTCTGCCAGGTGAAAAAAAATAGACCGTTAATAGATATTAAAAACCACTTCAAAATCTTCTTTAAATCTTGGTGTCCTCCCGGATGACCTTATTTAGATATTCCAAGAACTCAGTGTCTTCACACATCCCTTTGTCTGCGCTATCGCTTACCTTTGCAACCGGGTTGTGGTTAAACTCAATCATTTTTATGACGATTTGCGGGGCGACAAATCCGCAATCATTGGTCAAGTAGGTACCGATACCAAATGATGTTTTGATTCGACTGTTGAACCGGTTAAACAGGTCAACAGCTTTTTCAAAGGTCAGACCGTCGCTGAAGATGGCTGTCTTAAATCTCGAGTCGATCCTCATCTTATCATAATGGGCAATCAGTTTTTCCGCCCACCGGATCGGATCGCCCGAGTCTTGACGACAACCGTCAAATAACAATGAAAAAAAACGGTCAAAATCTATGAGAAACTTATCAAAGCCCAACGTATCGGATAACGCTATACCGAGCTCGCCACGGTACTCAACTGCCCAGGACTGCAGTGCCACCTTTTGGCTGTCGACCAATCGGGGCCCCAGTTGTTGATGTGCTTGGAAAAATTCATGGGCCATGGTTCCGATCGGTCTGATGTTCAATTTTTTAGCAAAATGGGTATTGCTGGTTCCAACCAACTTATCCGGGCAGTGTGAGACAAAATATTTTAAAACCTCTTCCTGCCACGAATAAGTGGCTCTTCGTCGGGTTCCAAAATCCGCAAACTTGAACATTTGGCCAGGCTGAATGACCTCTTCTATGTAGTTTACTTTATCTTGTAAGCGCTTTCTTCCCTCCTTTGCCCAATTATCTTGATCAATACCGCTCAATTCGGTGTAAAGTTCACCGATGATGGCCAGTACCAACGTCTCAAACAAAATGGTATTTAACCAAGGCCCTTCGATGTTGATTTTCAACCCTCCATTTTCAATGTAGGTTCGAATATAGCTTCGGTTCAGTTGAAACAGCCTTAGATATTCGATGAAATCGGGTTTAAAAAATGGAATGCCGGCCAAATATTTTATTTCATCCTCCTGAAAGCGAAATTCACAGAGTTCGTCCATCTTTTCATCGATTAGGCTTCTGAAATCTTCCAAGGAACAGTTCAGATGCATCTCACCCCAGTTTCTCCACTTGAACGCATAGCGTACCCAGGCACTTGCGTACTGATGCAGCACAACCTGCATCATTGTAAGTTTATAAAAATCGGTATCACATAAACCATGTACCATCGCTTTGTCTCCGATCACCAGGCTGTCCAGCCGCCGTCGATATATATGGTCTGGCCGGTAATAAAATCAGAGGCCGGGGCCGCCAAAAAGATGACGATCCCTTCCAGTTCAACCGGATATCCCCAACGCCCTGCAGGAGTCCGTTCATTAATAAAATTATATCGTTCCGGGTCGTTGCGAAGTTGAGCTACCAGTTCGGTCTCAAAATAGGTTGGGCCGATGGCATTGACGCGTATCCCCTGTTTGGCCCATTCCAGTGCCATAACCTTTGTCATCTGGTCTACCCCTCCTTTGGAGGATGCGTAGGCAATCTGATTGGGCAGAGCGACCGTTCCCAGAACGGAGCTCAGATTAATCACCTTGCCGTAGCCGCGCTCGAGCATCTGGGGCCCCACGGCCTGGGTCACTAAAAATAGCCTTTAAGATTCGTGTTGATAACCAAATCCCAAGCCTCTTCAGAATAGTCCATCACCGGCTCCCGGTGATTAACGCCCGCATTGTTGACCAGGATATCGATTTTATCAAAGTGTTTAAGAATCTGTTTTACACCTTGATGGACACTTTCTTTTGAAGCAACGTCAAGGAAGAATCCATCAGAGTCCCTGTCTAAATCTTTAATAGTGGCGGATACCCGTTGCAGATCGGTCCTGTTGCGCCCGCACACCGCCACATTTGCCCCGGCCTTGGCCAAAGCGATGGCCGCCACTTCACCTAATCCTCGAGTGCTTCCGGTGACCATGGCCACTTTGTCTTTTAGGTTCAACAGCGATAATGACATGATTTCACCTCACCTCTTCATCCTCATCAATATCTTACATTTTGAATTGAGTGTCTAGAGATTTGTTGCATATATTGCTCAAATTGACAAGCATGGTATCCAAATACGCTCAAAAAAATAGCCATGTTCCCCGGTGGGATGCAACATTTATATGAGAAATTATCCTTGATAAGGTTTCATACTAAATTATTTTGTAAAACTTGCCTGAAAAAACAGCTGGTTTTCAGACAAATCGGAGGAATTTTCATGACCAGAAAACCAACCCGTGGGGAATTGAAGAAGCGGACCAGAAAGGTGCGGAAAGATTCTTTTAAAAGTGGATCGGCAGAGAAGGAGTTGAAGGAAAGCGAAACCAAATTCCGGTTACTGGCGGAATCCACCCTATCCTTCATCACCATTACGAGGGGGGATAAAGTTCTTTTTGCCAACCCGTCATGGGAGACAATATCGGGTTACAGCAGAGAGGAAATTTTAAAGGTGAAATACTCAGAGATGGTGCACCCGGATATGCTTGAAATGGTTAGAGAGCAAGGTTTGGCCAGTTTGCGGGGGGAAAAAGTTCCTTCCCGGTACGAACTTAAAATCCTGACAAAGAACCGACAAGTCAGATGGCTCGATTTGAGTGTGGTCAAATTCAGTTACATGGGAAAACCCGCTTTGCTCTCTTCCGCCTTTGATATTACCGACCGGAAGAGACTTGAGAATAAAATAAAGAAGGAAAAAGATGAAAGGGAGCAACGGGTGAGGCAAGCGCTGAGGGAGAGTGAAGAGAAGTATATGCAGCTGTTCAACACCGTACCGGCTGGAATCATGCTTTACGACGCAGAGACCAAAAAATTATTAGATGGCAACAAAGCCGCTCTAAATTTGTATGGTTACAGCAAGGAAGAGTTTTTAAATTTAACGTATTGGGATATTACGGCCGAACCCGAAAAATCAAAGGAGACCTTCCAACGGGTCCTTTCCGGTGAGGCTAAAAAAATCCCGCTTCGCTATCAAAAGAAAAAGGACGGGACCGTAATCCCTATCGAGGCATTGGTCGGTTCGTTTAGGTTGAACAATCGAAAGGTGATTTGCGGCGTATCAACGGACATCAGTGAGCACCGACAAGCCCAGGAGGAGCTTGAGAAGGCCAACCAGGAATTGCGGAATGAGATTAAGAACCGTGAGCAGGCCGAGATTCTGCTGCGGGCTCAAAATTACCTCGCGATGACCCTGAGCGCCATGTCCGATCTGAAAAAAAGATTAGAGATATGTCTGACCACCGCGCTGCAAATCTCCGGAATGGATAGCGGCGGGATTTATCTCGTTGATGCAATATCCCCGACGCTTGATCTCGCTGTTTATATGGGACTCTCACCCGCTTTTGTCAAGTCCGTCTCACACTATGGTTCCGCATCGCCGCTGACAAAGATGGTCCTGACCGGCAAAACGATCTACTCCCGATATGACGAACTGAATTTGCCAAAAAAACCACAAAACAGTCAGAGGGGTTGCGGGCATTTGCCGCCATTCCGATGCGTCATGAGAATCGGATCATCGGCTGTTTGAATCTCGCTTCACATGATAAAAACAACGTCCCTGTTTTCTCCCGCCATGCGCTGGAAGCGATAGTTGCCCAGCTAGGAATCTCAATCGCCCGCATCCGGGCAGAGGAGGCGATGCGAAAAAGCGAAGAGCGCTATCTAATATTGTTTGAGCAGGACCCTGACGCCATAATTCTAAGTGATATGGAAGACAGAATCATTGATGTAAATCCAAAGGCGTGCAAACTGACAGGCTACACCCGTGACGAGCTTGTGAATATGAAAGTCACCGACTTCCTGACACAGGAACTCCGCAGAAAGAAGGGAGAGGTGTTCAGTCATACAATCGAAAAATATCAGGGTTTACCTTTTGATGGGTCGAGCATCCATAAGGACGGTACACGCATGGCGGTGGAGATCAAAACGGTCTTTTTGGCCATAGAAGGTTTGATTTTAGCTATTGTTCGGGACATCACCGAACGTAAGAAAGGGGAGCAGGCCCTGCGGGAGAGTGAGGAAAAGCACCGGGTATTGATTGAGACAATGAATGAAGGGCTGCTGGTTCAGGATAAAAATGACGCCATAACCTATATAAACAATAAAATGGCTGAAATGCTCGGATATTCGAAAGATGAAATGACCGGTCGGAAGGCAACCGACTTTAACGAGGACACCGATC
>Ga0187833_10001800_pt1 | contig 23871 bp, 18 predicted proteins | sample ETNtaG_37_FD_167968 | JGI IMG/M metagenome (GOLD analysis project Ga0187833, IMG submission 167968) | Marine microbial and viral communities from oxygen minimum zone, Eastern Pacific Ocean - ETNP2014_SV_400_PacBio MetaG (Illumina Assembly) | ecosystem: Environmental > Aquatic > Marine > Hypoxic...
ATGATGTGATGGACGCGTTTTCCGTCACGGGCGGCGTGATGCTCTATCAGACCGGTGACAATGCCTATTTTCGAAGTTTGAATGAAAACGATCGTCTTTTCTTTGAGGCACGTTATTCTTTCTGATTAGCATAAATCAAGAACCTGCCAAATTTACACGTGAAGAAAATTTTAATCATTCCTCTTAACCTTTTACTCCTGTCCGGATGTTTGTCTATAGAACTTCCGGACTTGGAAAATTTTTCCTCTAAGACTCCTCTTTCTGTAGAAAAAATTTCGAATTTTATCAAAGTAGGCCCCCAAAAGAGAATTGCTCTACCGCCGACTTTAGTTCCCGAACGAGCCGTGCGCATGCCTCGTGTCGGGGAAACAAATCCCTATGGCATTAAAATCACAGCAGAACTGGAATTAGCTTATAACACTTATTTAGGCGGTGACGGTCAGGCAGGATTACGGGCATTGGAATCTGCGGAGAGGCAAACAAACGAAGCAGGAACTTTGTGGCAGATTTCATTTTTACGCACTCAGATTCTACTCATGCTGGGCAGATCTGAAAATGCTGAAAGTGAAATTGTTCATATGCTGAAGTATGAGCAAACTTTCAACGGTCATACACTGAACAGTCTTGCCCTTCGCTCAGAAGTTCAGCTTTGGATAGGAGACCATGCTCAAGCAATGCAAGATGCCGTGAGCGTTCTTCATGCAATAGGAGATTGGAAATTCCCTACATTTTATGCGACACCTCCAAATAATTTAACAGCCTTATATTCTGTAACTACCGCCCAATTACGGGCGATGACGGTTTTGGGGGGCGCACTCTATTTTGAGAAAAAATATGATTTAGCCCACCGTTGGCTGGAAGCGGCAGAGCAGCTATACAATGATGTCCATTATGTGAGTGATCATCCTGTTTACGGCATAGTAAGCACAACACATGCTGACAGTTATTACGGGCGGGCAGTCAATCTTGCTTTTTTGGCTTCAACTGAACTGATCCTGACAAAAAATATTGCCGCGGCAAATATTCATTATAAAAGAGGAAGACTATTTTTTCAAAAACTGGGTTATATTCAGGGTGAAGTTATAGTTGAGGCTTTCCGGGCAGAAGCTCTTTTCCGCAGTGGTCAAGTGATACAAGGCGATTTAGCTGCAAAAAAAGCTCTTGATCTGGCGCGCCACTATGGTTTTCCTGATTTTATATGGCGCATTCAGGGGCTGCGGGGAAAAATGCTATTCAGGCAAAAACGTTTTAAGGAAGCTGAATCCGCCTTCCGCAGTGCACAGGCAAGTCTGGATCATATTTCAGGTGCACTTCAGGGAGATCATGCTAAAACCCGTTTTGGAGTAGGTAAGGAAGATATTGTTCAATACCTGATAAAATTGGACCTGCGTAATAAAGATTATTTTAATTTGTTTGGGGATTTGGAACGTGGACGAGCCCGGACTTTTGTCAGTACTCTGGCAAACCGAAAAATTGAAGAAAGCCGTGAGCTGGGCACTGCACAGGCAATCCGCAAATTTGAAACTGATATCATTCAACTTCGACTGAGTCGTTTTGCACCGGATGCATTTAACCCTGAGCTCATCAAACATGAAGAATTATTGTTGAAACAGCGGGATCAACTGCTGATGAGGCTGCGGGAAACTGATCCTGACCTGGCGGACGTTTTTACTGTTTCAGTCTCTTCACTGATAGACATTCAAAAACGTCTTGGGGCAGAGGAAACACTGATCTATGCCCTTCCCGTGAAAAGAAACAGCTTACTGAAATTTTTGGTTATAAATCAAAAAATTACAAAACTGAAAACTTTAGGCATTACGATGAATGAACTGCAGGAAGGGTTGGATATTTTTGAAGACTCAATTGGTTTTGAAGATGAAGAAAATGAAGCCGTTCAAGCCTTAACTTCCGGATTGCAACCGCAATCCTGGGTAAAAGGACGTATAGTATATTTTGTGCCTGCAGATGTTCTACACTTTGTGCCATGGGGAGTTTTTGATTTACAAACTCCTCTGGTTGTACTTCCAACTGGAGGTTGGTTGTTACGCAGTCCGAAGCAAATAGTTTCGGAAACACCAATCATAATCGTTGGAGATCCGGAATTTGGTGGTGACCTTGTATCTTTACCGGGAGCCAGAAAAGAAGCAAAAAGCATTTCAGAATTATACAAAGTAAATCCATTGCTGGGAAAACAGGCTACTGAACTTGCTTTGCGGAAAAAGCTGGGGCGTGGAGTCAGGGTACTTCATTTGGCTACACATGCTCAATATTCAGCAAGAGATCCTTTGAAATCCGCAATCTATTTGAGCCAGGAAGGTCACTCCAAAGCCTTAAGCGCACAAATGATTTTTGAAAAACCGCTGCCTGCGCAGTTTGTAGTTTTGTCCGGTTGCGAAACCGGGATGGGTAAAACAGTCTCCGGAGAAGATTTGCTGGGATTGAACCGAAGTTTTTATCTTGGTGGAACCCTGGCTGTTTTAGCGAGTATGTGGACGATCGAAGATGAAGGCACACGAGATTTTATGGAAATATTTCATCAAGAATCCACCGATGGAAACTTGGCTAAAGCCTGGCTTGCCGCAAGAAATAGCCTTAAATCAAAAGGTTATGCACCTTCAGTCTATGGCGCATTCGTACTGGGTGGAACAGAACAACTGTGATAAACTAACTTTCTTTATATTCACCAAGCTTTTAACTAATAAATCGAGCACTGTGATTGTCTATCAGACCGGAGACAACGCCTGTTTTTAAGTGTTGTTTCAAGTGCGATGGTAACAGCTACTTATCTTCTGAAAGCTTAAAGTAAAGAATAGCAATCAATTTTTGTGCTCAATTTTTTGCAGTCGCTCAGTAGTTCGTAAATTTACGAATATTTTAATTTCCACAAAGCTATAGTCTGGTAGTAGTCTTTCAAAAAGCTCTTTAATAAATTTCCTGCGCAAAAGCTGCTGAAAAGTCAGTTTACTTCAATATGCAAAAATTTCGCATAGTCAAATCATTCTTCTTGCTGTTTTCCCCACTGATTCTATTTTTTTTGAACTCTCTTGTCTTTGGGCAGGAATTAAACTCTTCTTCAGGAACTGTGACGCAGACTTCCGCGAAGAATGTCAAAGACGAGGCTGTTGATGCAACAGTAGTTAATGAAGAAACTGATGCTGATGAGGAAGAACCTCCGGAAGTTGTTTTTGAGAAGCTATTGTCTTTTGAAAAATACGCACCGGCTTTTAAAGTGAAACTCCGCAAGGAGTCACAGCTTGAAAGCTATCCATGCATGGATTGCCATGAAGACGAGGAAACAAATCTTGAAATACGTGAACTGGAAGAGGAGCACGATGAGCTTACTCTTGAGCACGGCGGCGAGCGTTTTTGGTGCTTAACCTGTCATCAGCCGGACAATCGGGATTATTTGCGTTCCTTAAAAAATAATGCGATTGATTTTGATCAATCCTATCGGCTTTGCGGTCAATGTCATTTTCAACGTCAAAAAGACTGGTTTTTTGGCGCACACGGCAAGCGTGTGGGAAATTGGATGGGTGAGCGTAAACTTTATCTCTGCACTGAATGTCATGATCCTCACTCTCCGAGCATAAAACCCATAAAACCAAATCCTCCTCCGAAAGTCAGGAAAGGACTTGTTTTTGTGCCGAACGGAACTCACCTCAAAGCAAAGGTGTGGGAAAAGCACCTGCTTGATCAGACCGAAAACAAAAATGATTGAACCCGCAAAAGCAGAAAATAAAGGGCTAACGCGTCGGCGTTTATTGAAAAAAATAGGAATTGCCGGATTTTCCGGAGTTGCTGTTGCTTCCGGTACAACACTCGCCGAGCACGTTACGGAAGACGGAGTAGAGGAGTTTTCAGATTCGCTGGCTTCACTTTTTCAAACGCATTACCGCAGGATGAGTCCGGAAGAAGTTGAGGCTACCATCGCCCGCCTGCAACGCAAAACAAAACGCAAATACGGAAAAAACATCAGCATCGACACCACTCCCCCGCTGCCGAATGTGCTGTTTGGTTATGCGCTGAATATTTCCAAATGCAAGGGTTACAGAAAATGCGTCGATGCCTGTGTGGAAGAAAACAATCAGGGGCGCGATACTCAAATTCAATACATTCGTGTGCTGGAAATGGAACGCGGAAGTATGAATCTGGAAGAATCGAATCATTATTATGATCCTGAAACTGTTCCGCAAAAGGGTAAGTTTTACATGCCGGTGCAGTGCATGCAGTGCGAGAACCCGCCTTGCGTAAGAGCCTGTCCGGTAAAGGCAACCTGGAAGGAAACGGATGGAGTGGTGGTGATTGATTACGACTGGTGCATTGGCTGCCGTTACTGTATGACGGCGTGTCCATACTGGGCTCGGCATTTTAACTGGAACGAACCTGAACTGCCGCCGGAAGAATTGAATCCGGTTACACATTATTTGGGCAATCGCCCGCGTTCAAAAGGTGTGATGGAGAAATGCATGTTCTGTGTTCAACGCACCCGCAAGGGTCAACAACCGGCATGCATGGAAGCCTGTCCTACAGGCGCAAGGATCTTCGGAAACCTGCTTGACCCGGAAAGTGAAATTCGTTATATCCTTGAAAATAAAACGGTATTTCGCCTGAAAGAAGATTTAGGAACGGAACCAAAATTTTGGTATTTTACGGATTAAGATCATGAAAGCAACATTCTCATTTTGGTTGGATTTTATCCACGAGGCATTCCGGGGCGGTCGATTATTTTATGCATGGATGACGCTTCTGACCGCTTTAGTGGTTTTAGGAATTTACGCATACACTTATCAGATTCAAGAAGGACTGATAGTTTCGGGGATGAGTGATCAGGTTTCCTGGGGTGTGTACATTGCGAATTTTACTTTTTTGGTCGGAGTAGCTGCCGCAGCGGTGATGCTGGTCATTCCGTCATATATTTTCCGCGACAAAATGATTCAGGAAGTCGTGTTGCTGGCGGAAGGATTAGCGGTGGCAGCATGTATCATGTGCATCCTTTTTGTGACTGTAGATTTGGGACGACCGGAACGAATATGGCACATGATTCCGTTTCTGGGTGAGTTTAACTTCCCACAGTCCTTATTGGTGTGGGATGTTTTTGTGCTGACAGGTTATCTTTTTTTGAGTTTGTCGATTCCGTATTACATCCTCTTTGTACGCTATAAAGGGGGGCAGCCAAGGCACAATATTTATTTCCCTGGAGTACTGATTTCGATTTTCTGGGCTATTTCGATTCATACTGTAACGGCATTTTTACTTTCATCAAACGTTGCACGTCCGTTTTGGCATACCGCCATTTTAGGTCCTCGTTTTCTAGCCTCAGCTTTCTCTGCTGGTCCAGCGTTTTTCCTGCTGACGTTGAAATTCATTCGTAGTTATACTGATTTTCCTGTTCCGCCAAAAGTATTTCAGCGGATTGCGGTAATTGCTACCGTTGCCCTGCAAATCAACCTCTTTCTGCTTTTTGTGGAAATCTTCACCCAGTTTTATCATCAAACAGATCACACCGCTTCTGCGTTGTATCTGTTTTTTGGAATTGGTGAGAAAACCGCGCTGGTACCGTGGATTTGGAGTGCGATTGTAATGAATGTTACGGCAGTGCTGATTCTCACCATTGAATCTCTGCGTAACAATAACCGTCTGTTGACCATTGCCTGCTTGCTGATGGTGGTTGGAGTCTGGATTGAGAAAGGAATGGGACTTATTATTCCTGGATTTATCCCAACTCCACTGGGTGAGGTTTTTGAGTACACGCCAACATTGATAGAAGTCGCTGTTTCTGCAGGAATATGGGCAATCGGTTTAATGATATATACCCTGTTGGCCAAAGCCACAATTGCTATTGAACTTGGCAAAGTAAAATATAGAGCGTTTTCATAAACATAGTAATCCGGCATTAAGTAGTTTAACTATTCGTATTATTGCCAATAGACAAATAAACAGCTAGATATCAGACTTAAGTTTGTCACTAGTATCTTCAAGTTTAAGACTTCAGGGGACAGTTGCAAATCATCTATTTTTTAATCAATTAGTTGAATCCTGAAAGTTGTTTTCAATAACTCAGAGTGGATGAGTAAAAGAAGTGATGGACAGCTTTTTTATATTGCCTCTGAAGGTGCCGGTGAGGATGCGGAAATGGAAGGTTACGGACCATACAGTGATGAAGGTATGAGCGAGAAAAGAGTCTGGCAGATGATTGCTTATATCCGCCAACTGGCTCTATGAAGATTTGAATTTTCTTAAACTCGAAAAGAAGTTGGATGTGATTGACACGCTGTCATATGCGCTCACATTGCCAGGAACCAGTACTGGACATTAACCTGCATGAGCATTGCAAATGCTGAAAAAGGGGCGAATAAATTTCGCCCCTGCCAACTAAATAAGACCCTCCTTTTTAATTACTTTGCAGCAAGATCAAATCTATGTAGTTTAACTTACGTAGTTTTACGTACGTAAGTTTGCTTATGGACGGAGTGGTTGAAATTTATTGATAATACACGAATAGGAATGTTCGTGGTTCGCTCGAACTAAGTTTTCATGATCGTTTCTTGTTCGTTCTTTCCTTGATCGAACGAGTTCAATACAGAATGTATTGCACAACTGTTCCTGCACAACTGTTCCTGTTAACTTAATTAAGGAGACTCCATGCGCACTCTTTTTCTTTTGTTTGTGGTATGTGTTTTGGTTGGGATACCATCGATTTTATTTGCTGAAAGCGGTGCACGGCAAACACTACCGACCATGAAAATCAATGCTGCGAAGGCGGCACTGGGCAAGCGCCTATTTTTTGATGAACGCCTTTCAGGTGATGGTGCTTTAAGCTGCGCCAGTTGCCACATTCCGGAGAAAGGTTTTGCAGACGGCAAGGCACTTTCCGATGCTTATCCCGGAACTAAAGGATTCCGAAATACTCCTACCTTAATCAATGCTGCCCACAAGCAAAGCCTTGGAATTCCCTGGTTTCATGACGGCCGGATCGGAACCAATTTAAACGATGTAACCCGTGATCAAATCACGGAGACGATTTGGATGAACATGGATATGCGAATTATGCAGGAACGCATCAAACAGGATCCTGTTTACCGTAAAATGTTCAAAGATGTTGGTATGGGAGAGCCCTCCAATGGAAAAGTGAGGAAGCTGATTCCGGAGTACCTTAAAACACTGACCTCAAAAAATGTCCCTTACGATCTGGGAAATATGAGTGCGGATGCAAAAAAGGGGGAAGCCGTATTCATAGGAAAGGGCGGATGTGTTCAGTGTCACGAAGGGCCGCTGTTTGCTGATGGAAAGGCGTACAACCTTGGGGTTCCGGAGAACAAAGATATTTTCCGGGAACCTTTGAGGCATATTACTTTTATAGCCTTCAACATGTTCATGGGTAACGAAAATTTTATGAATCTTCGCCGTGATCCTGGGGCGCATGTGGTCAATCACTATTCCGATGGACGTGATATGGGCAAGTTTTTCACCCCAACTCTGCGGGAATTAAAACAAACCGCACCCTACATGCACAACGGGATGCTGGCCACTCTCAAAGATGTGGTAGCCTTTTACAACAAAGGCGGCGGCAATGATCCAAACAAAGATTCAAGGCTGAAACCTCTGGGCCTCTCGGCTCAGGAGCAGGCAAACCTGGTGGCCTTTCTGGAGTCACTTTCAGGAGATCCCTTGACTGGACCGGAACACGTCTATGGCGAAAGTATTTCGCAAAAATACTATCCAATTCCGAATTGGCTGACTGTAAAAAATTGAAGGAGAAGAGATGAAAAATTCAATTAAAAGGTATTTGGCCGTAGTGTTGGTAGGAATGTTTTTGCCAGCTTTGCTTTTGGCCGAAGGTGATCCTGACAAGGACGCACCGCTTGACGCATTGGGGCCGGTGCCGGTGCAGCTCGATAATAAGCAAACTCCGGAAAAAATCGAACTCGGGAAAATGCTTTTCTTTGATCCCCGCCTTGGCGGTGATGCATCCATCGCCTGTTCGGACTGTCACAGTCCAAAAGAAGGATGGTCATTCGCAGCTCCGATCAGTCGTGGATATCCGGCTACGGTGCATTGGCGCAGTAGTCAAACGATAGTTAACTCTGCATATTACAGTAAGTTGTTCTGGGCTGGTGCATCAAAGTCTCTCGAAGCCCAAGCTCCTTCCGCCGCAAAAGGCGGTGTTGCTGGAAACGGAGAAGATGATGTGATGGAAGCACGCCTGGCCTTTATTCCGGAATACCGCGAACGTTTCCAGGATGTCTTTGGTGACGAGTGGCCTTTGATCAACAATGCATGGAAAGCAATTGCGGCGTTTGAACGTACTTTGGTACAGCGAGACACTCCGTTTGACAAGTACATGAATGACGATGGAGATGCGCTGGGTGAAGCGGAAAAACGTGGGCTTGCGCTCTTTCAAGGCAAAGCCAACTGTGTTGAATGTCATAACGGGCCTCTGTTTTCAGATCAGAAATATTATAACCTCGGTGTGCCACGTCACGACGGCTGGCTGGAAGACGGGATGAAGCAAATTACTTTCCGTTTTGAATTGTACGCAAAAGGGGTTACTGAGGAAGATTACCGGAACTTGAAGGATGATCCGGGGCTCTACTTCCGCACCAAACAAAAGCGCGATAAAGGCAAGTTCCGCACACCGAGTTTGCGCTACACGCTTTACACTGCACCGTACATGCACAATGGAGCGTTTTTTGGTTTGGATGAAGTGATTGACTTCTATAACGAAGGGGGCGGAACCAACGATTTTGCTGCCAACAAAACAAGAATTCTCAAACCGCTGGGCTTGACGGATGATGAAAAAGAAGATTTGTTGATGTTTCTGGAAAGTTTAAGTGGAGAAGAAATTTTAATGGAAGCTCCAAAACTTCCAAAATATGAACCATTAGCGATGGACTAAGGAGAAACATGGAAAATTTACAAAGCGAAGGGAAAGCAACAGTCAAGCAAAGTGGTTGCACGCTCTCCCGCAGGAAGTTTTTATTTTACAGTGGAACGGCAATCACCACCGGCACAGTGATGTTGCAGATTCCCGGAGTCCTTCAGGCAAAGGAGGCTCGCATTGCCACATATCCGCAAAAACTGATTGCTAAAATGAGTGATTTAAAACTCGATCAACCGTTAGTTTTTAACTACCCGGATGACGGTCATAATTCCACCTGTATTCTGCTCAAGATGGGGCAGAAAGCCGGAGGAGGAGTTGGGAAACAGCGGGATGTGGTAGCCTTTAATACGATATGTACTCACCAGGGAGGTCCATTGATGGGAACTTACAACGCTGAGCATAAGACTCTGGGCCAATGTCCTTTTCATCTGACAACTTACGATCTGACCCGTTACGGTATTATCGTTTCGGGACAGGCTTATCAAAGTTTGCCGCAGGTGTTACTGGAAGTGAAAGGAGACAGTATTTACGCTGTGGGCGTAATGGGGCTGATCTTCGGCAGAAATAATAACTTGATTGGATAAAAGGAGAAAAAAATGTCTACACCATATTACACTCCAACTGACAAGGTGCCTCTTCCCCCACGTGACGCAGAGGTGCTGACTACTGCTTGCGATTATTGTATAGTCGCCTGTGGATACAAGGTTTATCGTTGGCCGATGGGCCAGGAAGGTGGCCCCAAGGCCAACCAAAATGCCTTTGGTAAAGATTTCCCTGTGTTGGTGTTGCAGGAATGGGTAGCTCCTAATCAGCATAATATCGTTATGCATAAGGGACGGCGGCATCATGTGGTAATTATGCCCGACAAACAAATCAAGTCAGTAAACCTCAATGGTGATTCATCAGTGCGTGGAGGAACGATTGCGCAAAAATGCTACAATCCGGGCACTCCGACAAAAGACCGCCTCAAGAGCCCTCTCTTGCGTATTTACGATACCTTGATGCCGGTTTCATGGGATATGGCTTTGGAAGTGGCGGCAGAAGTTGGCAAGCATGTGATTGCCAAACATGGCGCAAATTCCTACTCGGTCAAAACGTTTTCGTATCAATATATTGAAAACACCTATGCCATCACCAAGTACGCACGGCGTCATGTTAATACCGCAGCGTTTACCTTTCATGATACACCTTCCGATGTGAGTTCCACTCCAGGTTTCCGTGACGCAGGCTTTGATAACTTTGCCGCATCCTACAAAGACTGGTCATCTGCGGAAGTCTTAATGATTTGTGGAACTGATCCTTACGAAACGAAATCCATTCTTTTTACCCAGCACATCAAGCCCGCAATTGAAGCAGGTCAGAAAGTGATCATGCTCAATCCGCGTGAAACTGCTGGAGTCGCTTTTGCAAAAAAAATGGGCGGAATCCACCTTGATCTCTATCCGGGAACAGATAATCTGGTAGTCAATGCCATTGCGAGGATAATTGCTGAGAATGGTTGGGAAGATTCTGAGTGGATAAAAAAATGGGTCAACAACAAGTGGGAAACCGATTCCGGATTTGGTCAGGGAACCCGTAATACTCCATGGCAGTGGCGTACCACATGGGGTATGTTTGAAACTAAAGGTTATGAAGACTGGAAAAAATGGATTACATCACAACCTGAGTATGAGTTGGAAAACGCGTCTCGATTATCCGGAGTTGATGCAGCTAAAATCCGTAAAGCTGCAGAGTGGCTCTCGAAACCTGTTAACGGTATACGTCCAAAAACTTCGATTGGCATTGAAAAAGGGTTTTACTGGTCAAATAATACCGGCAACACCGAAGCAATTGGAGCATTGGCAATTATCACCGGAACCGGAGGGCGTCCCGGACAAATGGTTTCCCGTTTTGGCGGTCACCAAAGGGGCGGTACCGGAGGCGGTAAAACACCGCGCAATAAGTCACCGGAAAAACGACCTGGACGGCGAAGGCGCGCACTCGACACCGACCGTTGGCTTTATTCTGGACACACTCGTCTGGCGCATGTGATTGGTACGACCTGGCTACAGGCAATGTGTGGTTCTCAAGGTTTGCAGAAAAAATTTCATGAATTGGTTTCTGCCAATCCGCATCAGGTACGTTCTTTTGACATAGCGGAAATTATCGAGACATTGAAAAAACGTGCGGATTCCGGAGGTATGGTAGTCTTTAATCAGGATATTTATCTGGTTGATCCAATAGGAGCAAAATTTGCGGACATTGTCTTTCCTGCCGCCACTTGGGGTGAGGAAGATTTCGTGCGTGCGAACGGCGAGCGGCGCTTGCGGCTCTATTCGAAATTTTATGACGCTCCTGGAGAAGCAAAACCGGACTGGTGGATCATCAGTCGACTCGCACAACGCATGGGCTTTGACGGTTTTGACTGGGAAAATTCGAATGATGTATTTGAGGAATCATGTCGTTTTTCGCGGGGTAACCGCAAAGATTACAACATGATCAAAGTCGATGCCCGCGCCAAAGGAATAACCGCTCATGAACGGTTACGGCAATTCGGAACGGACGGGATTCAAGGTCCTGTCTTCCGAATCAATGGTGAACTGGTTGGTACAACACGACTGCATGATACGCAGAAAGAACTTCCGGAAACAGGGCCGATGGGTGCGAACATGTTCAACAAAAAGCTCACCCATTTTAATTCCCAAACTGGTAAGAATAATATCATGAAATCACCCTGGGGCCTCTTTTCAGATTTCTGGGAATGGTTGTCTCCGAAGGGTGATGAATTGTGGGTGACTAACGGACGTATCAATGAAATCTGGCAGTCTGGATTTGATGATGTTGAGCGCCGCCCGTATATCACACAGCGCTGGCCGGAAAACTACTGTGAAATACATCCGGATGATGCCAGGAGACGTGGGATCAAATCCGGAGATCGTATCATGGTTTACTCTGAACGTGTTGCTGCGCAAAAGGAAACTATTCTCGGAGTAAAGGGTGATGATTATCAGTTTTCCTCACTGATGGAAAGAGGGCAGATTGAGTTGAGTAAAGGTGCTGTCACTGCGATTGCGATGGTTACGCCTGCGATCAAAAAAGGAGTTTTGTTTATGAACTTCCTGGACAAACGTCAACCCTCAAATGCCATTCAGGCACGTGTGGTGGACCAAATCAGCGGAAACTATAATTTCAAGATGGGTGTTGGTAAGATCGTTCGACTTGGAGGCTCGGCATATCAGAAAGATCAGCATTCATTCTCTTTTGCTCCACGTAACATTACGTAATTATTTCACAGCCCATGGTATCCGGAAGTGAGATGCCATGGGTCTTTTTGTAACATATTTTTAGAAGGTAAAAATGAGAGTAGTTTTTTCACTGCTTCTGGCGGGGTTGCTGTTATATTTCTCTCCTGTTTTGGGGGCAGGCAAGTACAAAGTTATTGATGTTAAAAACGGCGGTTCTGTTTCCGGAACAGTTTTGCTGAAAGGCAAATTACCCAATCCGGAGCGGATTGCGGTTGCCAAAAATCCAGATACCTGCGGAACTGAGGACCGTTTAATCAAATGGGTAGAAGCCGGTGATAAAGGTGGATTGCAAAATATGGTGGTCTACCTCTACAAAGTGAAAAAAGGTAAAGGCTGGAAAGATGACACTGGAACCTACGAGATTGATCAAAAAGATTGTGATTTCACCCCCTGGTTAAAGATTGTACCGAAGGGCAGCAAACTGGTTGTTAAAAACTCTGACCCGGTTTTGCACAATATCCATATCCGTGAGTTGAAAGGAGTAAAACCCGGAAAACGTTATCGTCCTGTAAAAAAGACAATGTTTAACGAAGGTCAGCCTCCAGGAAGTGGTGACATCAATGCCGAAATTAAAACCCGCATGAAGGACAATTTTGTCCGTATCAACTGCGAAGCACATAATTTTATGTTCGCCTGGATGTTTGCGGCTGATCATCCTTACGTTGTGCAAACCAGTGCTGATGGAAGTTTCAGCATCGATGATATTCCCCCTGGAAAGTATAAATTGCGGGCGTGGCATCCAACATTGGGATTGCAGCAGCAGAAAATAAAGGTGGCATCCGGGGGCTCAATTACTCATGATTTTATCTTCAAAAGCAAAAAATAAATCATTTTCAGTTTCACGGTATTGTGGATAAAAACGAAATATTCTCCGTAACCATCCATGAAATTCTGTGGCAAACAACAAAACTAAGGATGACAAATGACAAAGTATAAATATTTATTAAGTCTCTGTTTTGTGTTCTTTTTGGGAACACTTCCAATTCAGGCAGCAAAATACAAAGCTCTTAAAAAAGTAAAAAATGGAGTCCAGTTGACAGGTCAGATTGTTTATGACGGAACCGCGCCTACTCCTCGAATGCTCAAAGTGGATGAGGATACAGGTACTTGCGGAAGTAACCGGCCATCCGAGGAATTAATTGTCAGTTCTTCCGGAGGGATCAAAAACGCTGTAGTCAGTATTGTCGGTATCAAGAAAGGGAAAAAGTGGGGAATTCCCAAAAAATTTAGTTATGACCAAAATCGCTGTCGCTTTATTCCACACGTACTATTGGTGCGCCCAAAGTCAAAAGGTGTGGTACTCAACAGTGATAATGTGGGACATAACTTCCACACTGTGAGCAAAGGAATTTACAATATTAATAAAAAAATCAAGCCCAACGCCAAAATGAAAGTTAAGAAAAAGAAGATTAAAAAACCTGGAATAATTCGGGTTAAGTGTGACCTTCATTCCTGGATGGGAGGCTGGTGGATTTCTGCGGAAACTCCATACACTGAACTCAGTGATGAGTCCGGAAAATTCAGCATCAGCGATATTCCACCCGGAAAATACAAATTGAGAATTTGGCAGGAAAAACTTGGAGAAATTGTACAGGATTTGGTGATTAAAGCTGGGGAATCTCAAAATTTAATTATCAAAATGAAATAATAATAGACATCTCCATTAAGGGATTGATCCGGATTGATACGAAATAATTATAGTATTAAGTTACTAAAATAGATCTTAAAATGCCTAAGTTGCGAAACAAATCATTTACATTTAGAGCTATTTCCGGAATTTGGATATTCGTCATACTCACCGGAATTGGAATTATCAGCGGCGCGTTTTCTGTCTTCGGGGCAGAAACCGCTGAAATCGTAGATTACCGTACCTTTTTCGGTTTTGATCCACGCACGACCGTTTGGATTATCGCGGAACTGCATTTAATGTTCGGAGCATTTGTTTTAGGCGTACCGATGTTTGCGGTGACTGTGGAATACGTAGGAGTACTCACTAAAGAGGAACGCTACGACCGGCTGGCCAAGGATTTCACCCGTTTGCTGTCCGCCTCTTTTGCATTGACAGCTGCTCTGGGAGGATTGTTGACTTTTGCACTCTTCACGCTTTATCCGAAAGTCATGAATTTCATGACCGGAATATTCAGTGAAAGTTTTTATATTTACGCCTTCTTTTTCTTTGGAGAAACTTTTGTCCTCTACTTTTATTATTATTCCTGGGATAGTCTAAAAAATCGCAAAGGCATTCACATAAGCGCCGGAGTTTTGCTGAATATCATCGGCCTGATCATCATGGGGATTTCCAATTCATGGGCAACATACATGATGAGTCCTTCCGGAATTGATCCGGAAACGATGAAGTTCACCGGAACGCTGATGGAAGCGATATGGAATCCGCTCTGGAATCCGCTCAACCTGCACAGGATATTAGGCAACGCAGTTTTTGGCGGCTATGTCGCCGGAGCTTACGCCGCCGTTAAATTTTTGACTGCGCAGACTGAGGAAGACCGCGCGCATTACGATTGGATGGGCTACGTTGGTAATTTTATCGCGATTGTCTCTCTGCTGTTTTTACCTTTCGCGGGTTATTATCTTGGACGTGAAGTTTACAGTTTCAGCCCAATCATGGGTAACAACATGATGGGCGGTGCATTTAGTTGGACCTTTATCATTCAGGCCATCGGCATCGGCAGTTTGCTCATACTTGGGAATTTTTACTTGTGGATGGGAATGGGACGCATTCCAGGAGCAGAGCGTTATCAGGGATTTATCAAGTTCATCCTCTTCATTTTGACACTCTCTTTTGCGATTTGGCTCACGCCGCACAACTTGCCTTTAAGTTCCGGAGAACAATTACAGATGGGCGGTCAGTATCATCCAACGCTTAAATATTTTGGTTTGATGCCTGCCAAAAACGCAGTCATTAATTTTATGATCCTCGGAACTTTCTTCAGTTTTTTGCTCTACCGCCGGGGCAATATTTCCAAAACCATTCCATTCTCAAAGCAGGGAGCAGGCGCTAAAATTTGGACTTTGATTTTCACCGGTCTCGCCTTTGCCGCAATTTTATGGTACGGCGAATTTCTCTGGAATCTTGATCCAAAAGAACTCGATCTTCCACCTCAAAAAGCAGAATTTTTTTCATTAGCCGCGTGGTGTTTAATTGGGCAGGCATTTTTTATTGCTGTGGCGGTTGTTTTTACTTTCAAAGATCAGGGAAAAATTGGTCAGGTGATTTTATTCACCTACACGGTAATCAACACAGTCTTTATTTTAGGTATTTACGGATTTGTGGTGATGGCTGAGGCCAGTCCTTTCCTGAGAAATATTGCAGTTGCACAATGGCTGTCTATGTTGAGTTGCATAATTGCGGTACTCACGATTGATATTTTTCTCTTCCGCAAAGCAGAACACATGGGAGCAATTCGCTGGGGCAAAATGTCAGCCGTTTCACAATATGTATTGTTGACTTTGTTCATCGTGGCCTTGTTGACAATGGGAATCATGGGTTTCATCCGGTCCGGACTACGTGAAAACTGGCATGTGTACGGTGTACTTCAAGATACTTCAGAGTGGGCCTTCACGCCGACCAATTTATATGCCGCCAAGGTGATTGCCTTCTGTGCGTTGACTTTTATCATAATGATGACCATTGCCTTTTGGCTCAGTGAACTTGGCGAAAAGAAAAAAGTTGTCACTGCATCAAATTCGTAATTTAGTTCGCAACTAAAATGAAACGTGTTTTACCAATAGTCATTTTCATATTTGCTGTTTTGGCTGCGTTTGTTTACGTAGGACAAGTGGTTACAGACATCGCAGGGGGCGGAGTTGCCTCCGCTGTAGCCGAAGGCGTGAGTCCGGAAGCAGGTGAAGCGATATTCTTTGGTAAAGGTAAATGCAGCACCTGTCACAGTGTCGGCGATGAGGGCAGTGCAATCCGTTGCCCGAATTTGGGAGAAAACAATATTGCCGCTTTGCTGAGTCTGCCCATCGGATTGAGAGCCACAGAGAGAGCGACATTGCGTAGTGAACAGACAGGCGAACATTATTCTACAACAGATTATTTAGTTGAAAGCCTGGCAGAACCGGGGGCTTTTGTGGTGGAAGGTTTCAAAAACGAAATGCCATACGTTTATAAGTCGCCGATTGGTCTCACTCCGGATGAGGTGAAAGCAGTTATTTTGTATCTACAAAGTCAGGGCGGAGAAGTTGATGTGGCGCAGATCAAACTTCCGGATGTGATCCTTGCGTCGCAAAAAGAAGAATCCGAACCGTGGCAACCCTACTTTGCGGGTGATCCTGAAAATGGAATGGAGCTTTTCTTTGACGAAGAAAGCAATGCCGGATGCGCACGCTGTCACACGGTGGCGGAAAAAGGTGGAAAAGTAGGGCCGGAATTGACTACTGTTTCCGGCACACGCTCACCTCAATACATTGTTGAATCGGTGCTTACTCCAAGCGCAGTGATTGCCAGCGGCTTTGAGTCAATTTTGATCATCACAAACGATGAAAGATATTTAACCGGAATCAAGAAAGGCGAGGATGAACTGTCTGTTTCTATGATGCTGGATTCCGGAGAAGTGCTTAAAGTTTTAAAAGAAGAGATTAAAGAGGTTGCACCGCAGGAAACGTCAGTGATGCCTTCCGGATTTGCTGAAGATCTAACCATGACTGAATTTCATGACGTATTGGCTTTTGTGCTGACCCTTGATGGTGAGCAAGCAATTGGCGGTGATGCTGATGATGAAGAAGACGATGAAGACGGCGACGAAGAGGGTGATGATGAGGAAGATGCTGAAGCTGACAAGGAAGACGAAGGTTCCGGAGATGATTCTGGAGATGAACAGGAGGATGCGGATGATAGCGATGAGAGTGACGCAGACACAGAGAAAGACGTAAGTGAAGGAGAAGAAACATGAACTTTTTTTGGAAAATAATATTGTTCTTTGTCGTTATTCGTTACGGTTTTTTCGGTTTGCTTTTTCCATGGATTTCACAATGGGCTGTAGGTGCGCCTAATTTGTTGCCTGCTCCGGCCGCTGCCTTGAGCATGTATACCTGGTTGATGATGGCGGCCATTGCAATTTATATTCTCTCAAGTGAGGAACGGAGTGTAGATTTTATGTCTCCAGTTCATCAGTTTCTAAAACCTCAAACGTCTTCGTTGAAAAAAGGAATTCAACTGGTTGTTATGGTCACCATACCATTATTTGGAGGTTGGAGTTATTTCGATTCTAATTCTCCTAAAATGGTCAGCCAGACTGCAGTGCGGATACAACACCCAACCATGCCAGGTTCTTTTGAGGGCATGGAAAATCCGATGCGTCACCCCACTGAAGAACAGTTGGAGAAATTCATTGCTGAACAAAAAGAATTAGCCGAAGAAGCTGCGGATGATGAAGAAATGGAACCTGTCACTGTACCCAATAATATGGAAGAAGGCCGTCTTGCTTTGATCGCCAAATGGACGGAAGAAGGTGCGGCGCTTTATGCAGTCAATTGCCGACCGTGTCATGGAATGCAAGCCGATGGTATTGGACCGATGGCAGTTGGCTGGCGTTTGCAGCCGGCTAATTTTCGTGACCCAGGAACTATTGCAACGATTGTAGAGGAATATGCTTTTTGGCGGGTCAGCAAGGGAGGACCGGGCTTGCCGTCGGCATCCACGCCTTGGGATTCTGCGATGCCGATTTGGGACTTGGACTTGACTGAGGATGAACGTTGGAAACTTTTGCTTGGTGAATATTTTCTCGCCGGAGTCGGTCCACGACAAACAGAAAAACTAGAATAGCTGCAGGTGACATGGTTCAAGATTCGTGTTGTAAATTGTAATTAGTGACGAAATTAATAATGTTTTTCGGATATTCAAACAAAATGATCAAACTGGCGAGTTGGCTCTCTTTAATGCTGTTGCTGTTAAGCAGCACGGTTTCCGGAATCGTAATTGCCCAAACCGCTGAAAAACTCCCGGCAACGGATGAAAACGTAGCGGCAGGTAAACAGATTTATCGAGATCGCTGCTGGTATTGTCACGGCAAAGTTGGGGATGGAAACGGTCCTGCGGCAGATTTCCTGGATCCTCGTCCAAGGGACTTCACGGCAGGAATGTATAAAATCCGCACAACCAAAACCGGAGAATTGCCTACCGATGAAGATCTCTTCCGGATTATCAGTAAAGGCATTCCTGGAACCGCCATGCCGCGCTGGGAACTGACCCTTTCCGAGGATGAACGTTGGAAGGTGCTGCAGTATATTAAAACCTTTGCTGTTGAATTTGCGGATCCGGAATATGATCCTTACTTAGCAGTGGTTGAAATTCCACCCAGAGTAGAATCATCTCCAGAAAGCATTCTCACAGGCCGGGAAATATTTGAAAAAAATAAATGCTTTGAATGTCACGGTTTGGAAGGCAAAGGTGACGGACGCGAAGGTTTGGAGGACGGCTGGGGTTTTCCGGTACGTGTCCGGAACCTGACAAGAGGATCAAATATCAAAGGCGGGAAAAATCCGGAGGATATTGTCTATCGTTTTACCACAGGAATCAACGGCACTCCGATGCCATCTTTTGCCAAAAATATTAGTGGAGAAGAGCGCTGGCATTTAGCGAACTATATTGCTTCCATTGCCAGTACCGAGTACAGCGAGGGGGTAATACTCAAGGCCGTTAAAATTGAACAGTCTGTACCGACGGATGCGGACGCTGAAATCTGGAACACACTTCCGGAATTGCGAATTCCTTTGGCCGGACAGGTAATTGCTAAACCACGCTGGCAAAATCATGCGATTGACATGGTGCAGGTTCGTGCTGTATTTAACGATGAAGAAATCAGTTTTCTACTGGAGTGGGACGATCCGTTTAAAGATACTACACACGATGCCGGTCAAGAAATTCACGAATTCGAAAATACATATGTGATGGCTGTAGATGAAATTCCACGTGAGCGAGAAGTTTTCAGGGATTCCGTCGCGCTGCAATTTCCGGTAAAACTCAAATCCGGCGCAAAAAAACCGCACTTTTTTCGCGGCGACAGCAGCAATCCTGTCAACTTGTGGGTTTGGAAATCTGACCTTGATGACGCCGGAGGCAATCCCGTCGAAGATTCAAACTCAAACGGTTTCAAGAAACCACTCAAAACACAGCCGGAAAAGGGACAACAAGTTAAAGGCAAAGGGGTATGGAAAAACGGGCGTTGGCGGGTTGTCATGAAACGTCCACTCCAAACCGAGGACCTTAACGACACTCAGTTTGAAAAAGGTAAAATGATCCCTATGGCCCTTAATGCCTGGGATGGATCAAACGGTGAGCATGGTATGATCATGTCTCTTTCGGCATGGAGTTTTCTTTATCTGGATGTGCCGGCACCCGACAGTCTTTACTGGTATGCGCTTTTGGTTATTGCAGTAATCGCGGGATTGCTGTTGCTTTTTATGCGCTATAGCAGATCCCGTTCCGAAAAGGATACAAGCAGTTGAACTTGCATTGGATACAAGGCGATTCATTCCAACATGAAAACACAAATTTGTAAAAAATCATTTCTCAAACTGTTATTTCCTTTGTTGATTCTGGTTTTCACTGGAGCAGCCTGGGGACAGGAACTGATTGAGCTTCCTGAATATCGTGCCTTTCCGTGGATTGGCAGCCGTGTGGCCGTTTGGATTGCCGCCGAAGTGCATTTGATGTTTGCCGCATTTGTACTGGGGGTACCGATGTTTGCAGTGATTGTCGAGTTGATCGGCGTGCTTAGTAGTCAGGAACGCTACGATAAAATGGCCAGGGAGTTCACAAAACTGCTCGCAATCGCCATGTCCACAACCGCCATTTGGGGCGGGGTTTTACTCTTCCTGCTTTTGACACTTTATCCACGTTTCATGAATTACCTTTCCGAGGTGTTCCTGCCAACTTTGTGGATCTATCCGATGTTGTTCTTCCTCGAAGCCTTTACTCTCTATATTTATTATTACGGATGGGAGCGTATGAGAAATGGTAAGAGCAAATGGTTTCATTTGTATCTTGGGCTTCAACTCAATATAGTTGGTACAATTTTGTTGCTCGTGGCCAATGCCTGGGTAACATTTATGATGACTCCAGGAGGAGTTGATATGAAAACCGGTGCCTTGATGAATATCTGGGAAGTCATTGACAATTTTTCCTGGTGGCCAATCAACATACACCGTTTGATTGCTAATGTTACTTTTGGCGGGGCAATTGTCGGGGCTTATTCTGCCTTTAAGTTTTTGCACTCCAAAACAGATGAGGACAAGGCGCATTACGATTGGATGGGTTATGTTGGGAACATGATTGCTATTTGGTCATTTTTAGTACTACCGTTTGCCGGATACTGGCTGATGCGCGAACTTTATCAGTACGACCAGACGATGGGCATTACGATGATGGGCGGTTTTCTTTCCTGGCTTTGGATCATTCAGGCAGTACTTATTTCATCCCTTTTTCTGGCCAGCAATTATTATTTGTGGCTTGGCATGGAACGTATTGACGGCGGGGAACGATATCAAAAATATATCAAATATATGCTTAGCGTTTTGCTGTTGTGTGTCTGGGTATGGGCAACGCCGCACAGTCTTGTGGTAACACCGGAAGAAGTTACGCTGATGGGCGGAGTGCATCATCCTGTGATCGGAGTATTCGGTGTGATGTCTGCTAAGATGACCGCGGTTAACTATATGATTTTAACTTCTGCGATTGGTTTCATGTTTTACCGCCGTGCTAACAAAGTCGCGACTGTGAGCTATGCGCTGCAGCTTAACTTGCTGCAGGCGGGAATTTATGCGGGGGTTGCTGCCTATGTTTTGTATTTGGGTATTGACGGCTATTTTGTGGAGCCAAGTATACGGGTGAATAAGTATTCGGTTTGGCAAGTGCTTGCGGTCTTGTTTGCAATCCTCTCAACAACAGTGATTGATCTTTTTCTCTTCAAGAATTCTGAATCTCTTGGAAAATTCCATTGGGGAAAAATGCCTCAACGTTCCCAATATATCCTGATATTTATTGCAGTTTCATTCACCTGGCTGATGGGACTGATGGGTTATGCCAGATCCGCAATCAGACAGCATTGGCACGTTTACAAAGTCATGGAAGATACTTCTGTGGACGCATTTGCACCGACACTTGGATTTGCCGCAAATGTGGTTTCGGTCTGTGTGCTGGTCTTTTTAGGTTTGGTAATGTTTATTTTTTGGCTAGGATCACTGGCTGACCACAAAAAGGAAGATGCTTCACAAACCCCGGAGCCGGCACAATGAACACCCTTAAAGTTATTCTTTTTACTTTTTTAGTAGTTGGGTTATATTCCTTTTATGCCAACAGCATACCGCAAACTGAATCCCATCCACCAAAAAAAATCAGCCTTAACGCTAAACTCAGCGAAGATGAAATGATCGAGGCCGGTGAACGGGTATATTCAACAAAGGGCACATGCGGAATTTGTCATGCGATAGGGCGTAAAGGCCCGCGTGGACCCGACCTCAACGGTGTCGGTTTACGTGCCGCATCCCGAAAACCTGATGTTAGCGCTAAAGCTTATTTACTGGAATCGCTGCTGAAACCTTCAGTATATTTGGTTGATGATTTCGCTCCGATGATGCCGCCTATGGCCAATATTTTAACTCCCGGAGAAGTGATGGTTACTGTAGCGTATCTCCAGAGTTTGGGTGGAAAAGTCGATATTACACCGGAAGATGTACGGGCTGTGATGCAGGTCAATGCAAGTCAAGTTTCCGTGGTCCCGGAAGCAGATTCATCTGCGCCTGTCACAGCAGAAACCGTTGTTGGCACAACAGCTTCAGAACCGCTGGTCGGAGATCCTGAAAAAGGAAAAGTTGTTTATGACACACTTTGCATCGCATGTCACAATCCTGACCCAGCCCTTGCGGGGCCGATTGGCCCTGAAATCAAAGGTGCTTCGCGGGATTTGCTGGAAGCAAGGGTTTTGCTCGGAGAATATCCTCAGGGATATAAACCAAAACGGGATACTAAAATTATGCCGCCAATGGCTCATTTGGCCAACGATATTGAGAATTTGACGGAATTTTTAAAATAACTGATACAGAATTACTTATTATTATTTTAAGGTAAAAAAATTAGCGAAATTAGGGAATGATTTGCTGCGTTATTTCATAAGAGCTTACATGCAGTAATCCTTTCGAAAAAGTCATTATTCATAAATACAATGATCAAAAAGATAATCACACATATTTTATTCATCAACGTCTTGATAGTGCTGGTAGTAGTGTTGTTTCTGCAATATGCGGTAAAGCCGGAAATACCTCAAAGCGTTTTTTCGTTTTATATAATTGCACTGGTGGTTGGTTTAATTTTGTTTGTAACTTCAACCACAAAAAATATGCGGGAGTTTTGGGCTCCTATCAAAACACTTTTAACCAATGAACGGCTGTTCATCTTGCGTTGGTTGGTAATGTTGTCGATTCCGGCTGTGATTGCGGTATTTGCGGGATTTTCCTTGTTGCCTTCCAATCAGGCTCCGCTGGTATTACGCGTTATACATCCTGCTCCTCCTGGAGAAATAAATTTTGGTGGAAAAACTATAAATTTACGGGCAGCTGTTAACCCCTACCGTGAATATGAAACAGCAGATCCGGAAAAGTTTGCGGAACATGTTGAATTGGGACGAAAAGTTTATTACGAGAATTGTCATTATTGTCACGGTGATTTTCTGGATGGCAAAGGTCCATTTGCTACTGCTCTTGATCCAAAACCCGCCAATTTTCAAGATGTAGGAACGATTGCTCAACTGCAGGAAACCTATGTTTTTTGGCGGGTTGCCAAAGGAGGTCCGGGTCTGCCGAATGAATCAATGCCGTGGCAAACAGCCATGCCGGCCTGGGAGGGCATACTTTCAGAAAATGATATTTGGGATGTCACCCTGTTTTTATATAAAGCGACTAATCATCCTCCCAGAACTTGGGAATGATGCAGTTTAAATTTTGGCCAAAAATACACAAAATCGAATAAAAACAAATCTATTTTTTGTGTGTTCTTGTGGGATTTAGCAAATTTATATTTTGAGTTTTGATTCTATGAAGTGGATATTTTGCGGATTATTGGGATTGATGGTGTCAGCTTTCACAGGCATTGCTTTGGGAGAGTCGCAGGATTTTGCTGCTGGTAAAACAGTTTATGATGAAAATTGCGCCCATTGTCACGGTTATGAGGGTGACGGACAGGGTTATGCTTTTGAATACGTATTTCCAAAACCACGTGATTTCACTTCCGGTATGTTTAAAATACGTACCACAGAGACCGGAGAAGAGCCTACACAAAAGGATCTTTTCCAAATCATCAGCAGGGGAATGCCCGGATCGACTATGCCGGAATGGGAATCTGTTCTGAATGAACAGCAGCTTCATGCTGTTGCCGCTTACGTAGAACAGTTTTACAAAACAGACGAAGACACAGAGGAAGAGGAAGAAACAGACGAAGACACAGAGGAAGAGGAAGAAACAGACGAAGACACAGAGGAAGAGGAAGAAACAGACGAAGACACAGAGGAAGAAGAAGAAACAGACGAAGACACAGAGGAAGAGGAATACACTGAGGAAGAAGCAGATGAAGAGGCAGACGAAGAGGATGAACCGGTTGTGCCACTCGTTATTCCGAAAGCTCCGGACTCATCACCGGAAAGCATTGCACGCGGCAAAGAACTGACCCTCAAGGTGGAGTGTGATAAATGT
>Ga0187833_10001804_pt1 | contig 23846 bp, 20 predicted proteins | sample ETNtaG_37_FD_167968 | JGI IMG/M metagenome (GOLD analysis project Ga0187833, IMG submission 167968) | Marine microbial and viral communities from oxygen minimum zone, Eastern Pacific Ocean - ETNP2014_SV_400_PacBio MetaG (Illumina Assembly) | ecosystem: Environmental > Aquatic > Marine > Hypoxic...
GTTATTCGAAACCCGTATGTTGAACTAGGAATCGTGGTGCCGAAGGTGGGAGTCGAACCCACACGGGTGTTACCCCAAAGGTTTTTGAGACCTTCGCGTCTGCCATTCCGCCACTTCGGCTTTTGGATGCCCGGATTACCGTTTCGTTTACATGTCCGTCGGGATATCCGAAATAACTATACTAGCGGCGCAATTGTTTTTTGGCTTTAGGTGCGCCATTCGTTAACGTTACTTGTGTGACGTTAACCGAATTAGTGCAGGTTGTACGATTTTTAAGGAAGGTGATAGATAATTGCCCGAACGATCATTAGAGCTTTCGCGTCCGCTGGCTGTACTGGATATCCAATCTACGGGGCTCAAACCAGATACAGCGCGCATTGTCCGGCTATCGGTTTTCAGAGTTGATCCTGATGGTAGTGAAAACGTGAAATCAGTGATTGTGAATCCAGGAATTTCTATCCCTGCTAGCGCTACACAGGTACACGGGATTTCAGACTCTACGGTTGTCGATAAACCGGTATTTCGAGCTTATGCACGCGGGTTAGCTGATCATCTTGGGGGCTGTGATCTAGCAGGGTTTGGTATAGAGCGGTTTGGTCTTCCGTTGTTGCAAGCGGAGTTCAAACGCAACGGAGTCGACTTTATTCTCACGGGCAGAGCCGTAGTGGACGCGATGACCGTATTCCACCGTTTGGAACCGAGGAATTTTAGTTCCGCCTACTCTAGATTTGTTGGCGGGATATATTCGGATTCAGACGATGGGGCCAAGCGCGCAAGAGATGTATTTGAGATTCTCAAAGGTGAATTGCGGGCTTCCTCAGATGTGCCTTTGAAGCCAAATGAAATCGTAAAATGGGCCAAAGGATTGGATGACTCCGTCATAGATTCTGAAGGTAAGTTCATCTGGAGTGAGGATGGAGATGCGCAGGTTAACTTCGGAAAGCATAGAGGGGAACGACTCGCGGACGTGGTGATTGGTGATCCGGACTACCTCAACTGGTTGTCAGGTTCAGAGGATTTTTCAGAGGAAGTTCGCAACATCGTTGGATCGGCGATCAGTGGCCGACTTCCAGAACGTTCCTAAGGAGTCGAAGCTATGCCGGTTTTTAAAACGGTCTGTCTTCTCGAGGCTCTGATAGTGGAGGCGGTCCACCATCGACACGTCTTACCGGTTCTCCGGTAAAGGTAATTTCCACGCACGGCATTCCATTAAAGATTTTTTTGGCGAGCATGAAAGGTCCCCACCAGGGAAGCTTGAGGGCCCTGTTTAGTTTGACGGCCCCAAGAAGTAACTTGAAGCGTGTCCGAGGGAATCCAGGACGCAGTGCCCAATGTTCTATGAACGAAATCACCCGAGGGAGCTTGTCATCGAGATTGCGTACTACCAGGGCTGTTGCGGGAATGTCGAACCACGGTTCAAGCTCGACCGAGTGGACGGTAACCTTTGAGTTTCTTGAAATACTGGCAACCCAATCGCGCTTACCGGGGTATCCAGAGAGTATGAGCTTATCTCCGCCATCCCAAACGAACGTTGTCTCGATGGTTCGCGGGGTACCGTTTTTCCGAATGAGCGTGGTTCGTATGTAGAAGCTGTTTGAAAGTATCTCTCTAAGCTCTGAGGGGATGCTGGGTGATGTCATGCCCGCGATATTAACTGTTTCCATCGAATACGGAGATGTAGTCAGGGTTTATATGAATCGCCCCAGGCCCATTTGTTATCACCAGGGTTGCCGTTTCATCTCCTGTTCCATAAGTGAAGGTTGCGGCATCACCGTTTTTGATGACTGATTTATCATCTCCATTGATAGTCACATCGCCGTTATAGGTATCGCCTGATACTGAAACGTTGGACCCATCTTCTAGTCGTATGGCTACGTCACCATTACTCGTGGAGATGGAGTTTGATCCCCCGTCAACCACACCTTCAAACCATACGTGTGCGTTGGTGGTAGATGCGTTTATTTCACCTGTCACAGATCGAACGGTTATTTCTGAGTTTGTTGTGCTCAGATTGAAATCGCCTGATGAATTCGCTATTTGGATCTCACCATTGGAAGTTGAGATATCTGCATAACTCAATATTGATGACTCTACGATAACGGGCTTGTTGGTAGTGCGTACGATGAGTTTGGTGCCCCTCGGAAGCCCTATTTCTATTAGTGAGTTGGCTGTGGTCGCTCCACCTGTGCTCGTAGTGGCAGAAACCATGTAATGACTTGCGGGGTTACCGGCCAGGATCTGAGTGTAGAAGTCAACGAACTCAGCGTTGTTCATCGTTACGTTCAGTTTTAGCGTATTGCTTTGGACTCCGTGAATATGAACAGCAGAATTTTCTCCAACTACTTCAATCAGCGCACCATTAGCGAGGTCAACGGTTTCAGATTTCGTTAGCGTATTGCCACCCGACAGAACACAAACCGGCGCAAGCGAAAACAGAGCCACGAGGAAAGTGGTTACCGTTTTCATTTTCGTTATTGATCTCATATCAACGGCTCGACCATCATTTGAAAACTCATATCGCCATGCGGATGCTGTTACTTGTTTGGTGCAATGCGCCTTTATTTGCACAAGATTTATTTGACGGTGAATACTATCGTCTGTTGTTGAGAGCTTATTTATAGAGGATCTAGCTGGTCAATTCTCGCTGTTGGGGTTGTGTTGAGGATCGGCTAGACGGGTGTGGCCCACATATCATCGTATAGGTCGCCTGGTTCGGGGAATGGGCTGTTGCGGGCGAATTCCACGGCTTCCTCGATTTCGACCTTAACCTTTGCTTCGATCTGGTCGCACTCCTCCGCAGTGGCGAATCCATGGCTGGTCATAGCGGCGCGATGTATGCGGAGCGGATCTCGTTTCATCGCCTCTCCGATTTCTTCCTGAGTGCGGTATTCAGCTTTTCGAATTCGATCTAGTCCAAGAGAGTGGTCTTCGTATCGATAAGTCATCGCTTCAATGAGTGTCGGACCCTCTCCAGCGCGTGCACGCAGTACGGCCTCGTTAGTTGCCTCCCACACTGCGATAGCGTCCTGACCGTCAACTAGTACGCCTGGCATGCCGTAGGCACTTGCGCGGTCACTGACATGGTCTACAGAGACGGAATTCTTATACGAGGTAGTGATAGCGTAACCATTGTTTTCGCACATGAATATCACCGGCAAATCCCAGAGAGCCGCCATGTTCATAGATTCATGGCAAGCACCCTGGTTTGAGGCGCCATCACCGAAGAATACTAGAGATATAAAGTCTTGTTTGCCCAATTTTGATGCCAACGCCGCTCCTGTCGCGATCGGCACTGATGAGGCTACGATTCCTGACTCTCCCAGAATACCGATTGAGAAGTCGGCTAGATGCATTGAGCCGCCTTTTCCTTTGCAGAACCCACCTGTTTTACCTAAGATTTCGGCCATCGCTTTCTTGACGTCGCCGCCCTTTGCAATCGGGTGTCCGTGTGAACGGTGGTTTCCTGCGATGCGATCGTCATCCCGTAGCGCAGCACAGGCGCCAACTGCGACAGCCTCTTCGCCTATGTAAGGGTGTGCCGGGCCTATGAGCTCGCCTGAGGAGTGTATTTCAATTACTGCTTCTTCAAAGTATCGGATGCGACACATCCGCAAGTACATTTCTTCAAGTTGCTTTTTGTCCAATGTCATAGAGTTTCTACCATTTTTTGACACGTTTAGTTTGATTAATGGTCAGGTTACATCTTTCGAAACCTGTTGAGTTGGTTTCAAAACGTCAATAGAAGCAGCGGTGACGTTTAACGGACCCTGAATGTGTTTATCATCTGTGGGTTGTTTACCAATGTTGAACGAGGTTTCTTTTTGGGTTGAAATTTGAAATAGTTTGTGTCTTCGCGATTGCATTGCAAATTAGGGGAGATTGATGGCAGTTCGAGAGTCTCAGGTGCATGGGATTGTTGTTTCGCAGGATGTCATGGTTCCGATGCGAGATGGAATTCGTTTGGCTACCGACATTTATCGCCCTGCAGATATGGAGGGGAACCCACTTCAGGGAGAGTATCCGGTTATTTTGGGTCGGACCTCGTATGACAAATCCAATCCTGTTATTTGGGTCGATCCGGTGGCTAATGCGTTTGTCCCTCGCGGCTACGTGGTGTTATTACAAGATCTGCGAGGTCGAGGCCGATCTGAAGGGACTGGGGATTATTTTCACACTGCTAATCAGAAGGAAGGCTTGGACGGGTATGACACGATCGAGTGGGCGGCAGCTCAGGACTGGTGTAGTGGGCGGGTAGGTATGGTTGGCGCCTCTCACGGTGGCATAGTTCAGAATATGGCATCACTTTATCGCCCTCCGCACCTTTCGGCTTTGTGGGTGGATGTTGCTCCTACTAACGCATTTCGCTGGGAGGTTAGACAGGGCGGGGCGATGGCACTTCACATGTATGGGGCCTTGTATCTTCATGGCTATGACTCTCAAGAAATTGCCGATGATCCTATTGCGATCGAGCGAATTGAACGAGGCGCTGAAAAACTGAGCGAAGAGATTTGGAAGCAGCCATTCAATCCGGGCGGGACACCTATTTCAGTAGTGCCTAACCTTGAGAAAGTGCTGATGCATTACTATCAGGATGGTTGTTATAACGATTGGTGGAAGCAGGAGTCTTTAGATCATGCTCAGTATTATGACCGGATGGCGGATATTCCTGCGGTTTACAGTTCTGGTTGGTATGACCCTTTTGCAGCGGAGACCTCAGAGCAATTTGCCCATATGGTCTCGAAAAATGAAGCACCGCAGCGCTTGATTCTTGGTCCTTGGAACCATGTTTCTATGCGTGGGAAGGGGTCTTCATTTGTTGGTGAAGTTGAATTCGGGGAGTCTGTTAGATGGGGAGACCATATCTTAAACCAAGAGCGTTTCCGTTGGTTCGATTATTGGCTTAAAGACGTTGAAACAGGTGTTATGAGCGATGATCCCGTGAGGATATTTGTTATGGGTGGGGGGACTGGTGGTATGGATACTGCAGGACGAATTCAGCACGGTGGACAGTGGCGTTATGAGAAAAACTGGCCACTGAAGCGATCTGTTCAAACGGCTTATTACCTTTTGGATGGAGGTGGATTGAGCACATCTTTACCAGAAAGCTCCCAACTACCTATGAGCTGGATCCATGACCCAGAGAATCCAGTGCCGTCCATAAGTGGCAACGTGACTGGTTTCTATGAATGGATCGTCGTACCAGAGGGTCTTGATAGTGCCTATGTCCCCCAGCGGGCACGTATGCGTTCGCTTATTCCCGATGGACCTTTGCATCAGAAGGAGAGGGAACACACCGTGGTTCCGGCGCAGCGTGACCCTGACACTCCCACTTTGTTGTGCGAAAGGGAAGATGTGGCTGTATTCCAGACTAAGCCGCTCGAAACGGACGTAGAAGTCACTGGGCCAATGATGGTAAACCTATGGATTTCATCCGATGCTCTTGATACCGATTTCACAGCGAAGTTACTTGATATATACCCGCCTAGCACCAAATATCCGGAAGGCTTCCACTTGCCACTTGGAGATTCTATCCGGCGGGTAAGATTTCGAGATGGATATCAGTCTGAGGAATTGATGGAACCCGGCAAAATCTACGCGGTTCAAATCGAACTACCTCCAGTGTCGAACTTATTCAAAAAGGGACATAGGATTCGTCTGGACATTTCTTCAAGCAACTTCCCAAGATTTGACGTGAATCCTAATACGGGCGAGCCGATAGGAAAACACACCCGTACAGAAATTGCTAATAACAGCTTGTATACCGATGCAGAGCATCCATCGCACGTGGTTCTGTCGGTTATTCCAAGTAAATAATCCAGTAAAAAAAGGTAATGCAATGGCGAGATTAACTGATTCAGAGATTACGGAGATGATCTCTCAACTCCCTGATTGGTCAGTTTTGGAAGAAGGTGGGATGAAGCGATTGAACCGTGAGTTTTCATTTGGAGATTTTGCGAGCGCTCTTGAGCTCACGAATCGTGTTGGAGATCTGGCTGAAGAGTCAAATCATCATCCTAGGCTTGTGACGGAGTGGGGCAGGGTTACGGTTACCTGGTGGAGCCATGATGAAGGGGGAATGGTGGCTGCCGATATCGATATGGCGAATAAAGTCAATGCCGTTTGTGGTTAGGCGGATTCCATTGGCTGGGCAATCATAATCTGGCTTGATCGTTTGAAAGTTTTTCGATTGCCTGAACGAGGGCTTGATGTCCTTGACTGGTGGCTTCCGGGCTGTCGGCTTGGATAGAGCGATATAGCTGTGCAATAAGCGTGCTCGTGGGCAAAGATGTTCCAGTGTCCTCAGCTAATTGGTTAGCCAGGCGTAAATCTTTTTGCATGTGCTTGACCATAAAGCCTGGCTCAAAATCACCGGCAAGGATTTTTGGTCCGAGGGTCTCGAGCGCCCATGACCTTCCAGCTCCGTTTTTTACAGCATCAAAGAATGTTTGCATGTCCAGGCCCGATTTTTTTGCAAGTACGAAAGCTTCTGCCATGCCTGCGAGGGTCGCCACTCCGATTAACTGGTTGGCGATTTTCGTAGTGTGACCTGAACCGACAGGTCCCATGTGTGAAACGTCACCACCCAGGACATTTAAAACGGGTAGTGCTCGTTCAAATACTTCGGTGTTGCCACCGACAAGGATAGAGAGAGTTCCAGCTTCAGCGCCACCAACACCACCAGTGACGGGTGCGTCAATAAAATTGACACCTTTGCTCTCAAGCAGATCTGCCATCTTTTTACCAGTTTCAGGGTCGATCGTGCTCATATCGATAACCACAGAGCCCTCTTTGATTCCCTCGATAATTCCTGCTGGACCTGTTATTACGGCTTCAACATGCGGAGAGTCGGGTACCATCGTGATGATGATGTCGGATTTAGAAGCGGTTTCAGTTGCTGAAACTGAGGGTGATGCGCCTGATCGTTCCACTTTGCCCATTGACTCTTCATCAAGGTCAAAAACGGTGACTTGGTAACCGCCTTCGATTAGATTACGGGCCATAGGTAAACCCATCATCCCAAGTCCGATAAATCCAATTCGTTCTTTACTCATGCACTCTGTCCTGTTGATCTCTAAATCTGCCGCGCAAGGGGTTGCATGCGTGCGCTGGTTAATTTACATGTCTGAACCTATTCATGCATCACTTTTCAATCATTTATTTGCATTTAGGGTCATGTCTGGCAGTTGCCTGAGGTTGGGTCGCAGACGGCGGGCATTATGGTCATTTTTTACATAAGTAACGTACGATTTTGATGCCGAGGATTGTCATTGCCATATACTGCAGCGTCATGACGACTAAGAAATTCCATTTTATGTTGATCTCGGCCGTGGTTTTTTGGGCAATCTTAATTATCGGTTGTGGATCTAGTGAAACCGAGACTCCCGGCGGCGCATCGTATTCCTCACAACTAGAAGAAGATCCATTTCAGGTAATTAACCCGAGTGGGGTATTCACTGTAGATGATGTAGTCACGGCTGGATGGAAAAAGTCGAAGCAGCTTTCACCCGAGACTCTTCCTGACGCAGTGAGCGCTTGGTACGGCTTTTACAAACAGCGAGATGTTGAAGTTCGAATTTATGAAACCCACGAAACTGCCGTAAATTCAGGAACAAGTCCGGCTGATGATGCTACCGGCCGTGGGAAGCCAGCTCCATTTGCTGTTGGTGGCATAAGCGCGACCCGTATGAGTTATACGACCTATGCCATTGTTGGAAATCTTATTTTGTTGTGCGAGGTTAAGATCGAAGATTGTCAAGGTTTGCTGGATACCATTAAATAGCAGTTGATGATCTTGTTAAGGTCTGAGGTGTACTTGATAGTTGACTTGAGGTGTAAGTAGTTTGAAACTGTCGCCAAACAAAATCGTGTGTACTTGAAAATTGAGTTGATCTGGAGTGAGCATGCCTTCCACTTATAAAATTCTGATACTCGGTGCGTCTTATGGGTCTCTACTGGGAGCTAAGGTAGCGCTTGCAGGTCATGATGTTAAATTGGTTTGTCTTCCTGAAGAGGTTGCGTTGATTAACTCTGAAGGCGCCAAGGTTCGCATGGCTGCTAGGGGTGTTGAAGGTCTTGTTGAACTAAACACCAAGGATATGCCGGGTAGTCTGTCTGCTGATGGCCCCCGAGACGTGAACCCGGAAGATTACGATCTGATCGGACTGGCAATGCAGGAGCCGCAATACGGTGTTTCAGAGTTAAAGGACCTTTTGAATCGCATTGCGAAATCAGGAGTGCCATGCATGTCAATAATGAATATGCCGCCTCTTGCTTACCTTCGGAGAATCCAGTCAATAGATTCTGGAAGAATACGCGATAGCTACACGGATCCAAGCGTTTGGGATAACTTCGATCCTTCCCTCATAACACTTTGCAGCCCTGATCCACAGGCATTTCGCCCGCCGGAAGAGAAAATTAACGTTCTTCAGGTAGGTCTGCCAACAAACTTTAAAGCTGCGAGGTTCGACTCGAAGGCTCATACAGACATTTTGAGTAACTTAGAGGCTGATATACAGGCAATTAGGTATATGGTGAACGGTCAGAAGGCCGAGTTGCCCGTCAAGCTACGTGTGCACGATTCAGTATTTACCCCTCTTGCTAAATGGAGCATGTTAATGGCAGGAAACTACCGTTGCGTCCAAGAGTCAGGTATGCGTCCAATCAAGGAGGCTGTACATTCAAATTTGTCCGCATCGGAGTCGGTTTATGAGTGGGTGATTGACCTTTGTGAAAAACTGGGCGGAGAGCGTGGAGATCTGGTTCCATTTGAAAAATATGCCAATGCGGCACTTTCATTGGTTAACCCCTCGTCGGCAGCCAGGGCATTGGCTAACGGTGCTCCAAATATTGAACGCGTGGACAAGTTGGTTCAGTCGTTGGCGGCTCAGCACGGCATGCAGTCTAATGTGGTAGACGAAACAGTCAGTGTTGTCGACGGTTGGTTGCGAAAGAATCGCAGTTAGTATCGAAGCAGTGCTAGGCGGAGATAGCAAAAGTTTCTTGGCGCGCTAGTTGATTGACTTCAAGCAGAACCCATACTCTAGGAGAAAAGTTGGCGAGCAAAAATCCTGACAGGCCTAATGTCCTATTTATTTTGAGTGATGATCAGGGTCCTTGGGCCATGAACTGCGCAGGCACCGAGGAGTTAAAGACACCTAACCTTGACAGGCTTGCGTCTACCGGGGTTCGTTTTGAGAATTTTTTCTGTGCGTCACCCGTATGCTCACCAGCTCGAGCATCCATACTCACCGGGCAAATGCCATCACAACACGGAGTTCAGGATTTTCTTAGAGGTGGTAATTCAGCACAACTCCCAGGGGATGGTGAACGAATCCGGTACCTCGAAGGACGTACAACGTACGTCCAGTTACTAAGGGATAGTGGTTATGACTGCGGTCTGAGTGGTAAGTGGCACCTCGGAGACTCAGTAACTCCGCAGGCTGGTTTTGAGTTTTGGGACGTGCATCAAACGGGGTCGGGAGATTACTTCAACGCTCCTATGTTCAAGGATGGTGAGTCGTATTATGCAGATGGATATGTCAGCGATGTGTTTACTGACAATGCCATCGAATATCTGAGTTCCCAGTTATCTTTGGAACGCCCGTTTTGCATGAATGTTCATTACACAGCACCGCATGCTCCCTGGGGACGAGAGCAGCATCCAGATGACCTTTATGAAGACTACTGGCGCAATTGCGAGTTTGAATCAGTTAGATGGGATCCTGTTCATCCGAATCATCTTTCAAAGGAAGGCTCTTCTGGCAGTATTGGGCGTGATTGGGAAGAGAGAAGAAATCTTTTAAGTGGATACTTTGCTGCTATAACGGCCATGGATTCAAATATTGGTCGGCTGACTGACTGGCTGGAGTCTAATGGCCTGCGGGAGAGCACGTTGATTATCTTTACTTCTGATAATGGTATGAACATGGGGCACCACGGCATATGGGGTAAGGGCAACGGAACCTATCCGCCCAACATGTTTGATACTTCGGTGAAAGTTCCTACGCTTCTGTCTATGCCTGGGCGTATTCCATCCGGTGAAATTTGTAGTGATCTGCTAAGCCACTATGACCTTATGCCGACGATTCTGGAATTTGCCGGTATCAGCCGTATAGAAGAACTGGAAAGCCGGCCAGGTATAAGTTTTCTGTCATCTATGGTTGATCAACCTGGTCAGATATCAAAACCGGTTGTAGTACATGATGAATATGGTCAGACACGAATGATCAGGACCGGCTCAAAAAAATATGTGCATCGATATCCTGCGGGACCGAACGAGTTCTGGGATCTTGATAGCGATCCTGAAGAGACTATAAACCAGATTGATAATCCTGTTTTTTCTGAAGAAATTTCCAAATTGCGGACTCAAATGGAAGAGTGGTTTGGACTGTACACAGAACCGCAACGAGATGGGTCTCGTCAGAATGTGAAAGGCAGGGGACAGCTAGGTCTCATTGATAATAATAAAGAGGCGTTCGCACAAGACGTAGAGTATTTGAGAGATGGGTAGGTTGAGTCCATTGATCAGGCAGGAAAAAGCATATTGATAAATACTTTGCTGATAGGTGGGAAGGGCACGATCGGTTCAGGTCTTAGAACATACCTACCTAAGCTCGACAGAGACTACCAGATCAGTTCTATAGATCTCCCGGGGGCTACTGATAAAGCAACAGATCCGATAGCACACCGTGACTTTATTGATTGTGATGTTTCTACGGACGATGAGACTTTGAGACAGGTGTTGATTGGGCGCGATCTTGTAATTTATCTGGCACGTAAAGATCCACTTTCAGATATGAATACCATGACGGATAAGGTGTTCAACGCAATCACTGACGTTTGCCCCCAAGCAATGATCATAGGTTCCAGCTCTGTTCACTCCACTGGAGGGGCATATTTTCCTTTTGATCACGAGCCATACTCCACTATTGCTGAAAGAAGATTTGACGATCTGGATCAATGGCCGGAGCCACTTTCGGTCATGACAGAGCCATGTCCCAGCGGAGACTACGGTCTGGAGAAAGCTTATGTAGAGGCCTGGTGTCATAGGCTTTGTGCCGCCGGGCAGGACGCTGTAGCAGCTAGGTGGGGAGGTATTAACGATGCGAATGGCAAAAAGGATGAAGTTGCATATTTCACGGTTTGGTGCCATCAAGAAGACTCTGCAAGATTCGTGGACTGTTGCTTCAAAACTTCCCGCGCCGGCATGCTAAGGGCCGGTGCCCACTACTACGTTATTTCTGATAATACCTACAACATCTTTGATATTGAAACCACAAAAAACGAAATTGGGTACGAGCCGATTTACGATGCTGAGAGCATGTATGGATAGCTTTATTAGTGCAGTTGATATTGCAAGAAAGGCTCTAAAATGACCAGGATAGGAACGAGAATTAGCGCAGATTGGTTGGATCGACCAGAAGATTTGAAGTTCATCAAGCAAATTGGTGTTGATTATGTAGATATCGTTCTGGACATGGTGCCGGGCTACGACGAAGCGGGTGGGCGTGCTAACCGTGAAGGCCTCCATCAAGTTATCGAGAAACTCGATGACGCAGGCCTGAAAATAGAGCGTGCAAACACCTCGGGGACTCATTATGTAAACGCTTTTTTGGGAAGGCCTGGAGGTGATAGGGAAATAGAGAATTTGCAAATAAATGCTGAGCTGTGTGGTGAAGCTGATCTCCCGATGTTCGGCATTCAAGCTTTTCAGGTATCCACCCTTCATCCCTTTAGAGAAAACTTCCACACTTGGGTCACAGGACGAGGGGGATACCAGCATCACCACATGCGTGTACGTGAGTTAGCAGATATGCCGCTCAGAGCAGATGCACCTTCAGCCCAGCAGATATGGGATGGCACTCTCAATATTTACAAGAGCGTGATGCCGGTCTTAGACCAGTACAATCTGAAGGTGGGAATGCATGGTAATGATCCGCCGGTCCCAAAGATTAACGGTGTTTCTCAGGTTCTTTATAACTTTGATGCTTTTGAAAAGCTTTTCACAGAGGTTCCTTCCAAGAACAACTGTATGACATTTTGTGTTGGTACAAGGTACGAATCTGGTGAAGATATTTTCGAAGGTATACGCCGATTTGGAGATAAAATAATTCACGTCCATTTCAGAAATGTTAAGGGGACGATCCCTGTAAATGGTGAGTATCAGGAAGTTATGCCGGACGAAGGTGACTTGAGTATGTACCGAGTCGCAAAAGCTTTGGATGATGTGGGTTATCAGGGTGTGATTGATTACGATCATTTGAATCGCATCTCTACTGACAGCCCTCAGGGACGTGAGTATATGGCGTATTGTGTTGGACACATGCGAGGAATCCTACAGTCCATTGAGGTTGGCGGTTAACGGGTTAACTTTATATATTGCATTCCGACTACTCATATTTAGTTCCTAGACCTGGTTCAATTGGAAAGCAGGCTTTCAATCAGGTCGGCTAATGACCTAGTCTCTGAAGATGCCCTTGATGACTGGCTGTACCGTTATGTGCGAACGAGTCACCATGCCTCAGGAACGTGCAAAATGGGTCCTATGTCAGATATCGAGGCGGTTGTCGATAATGAAGGGCGTGTCCATGGCCTTCAATCGCTCAGAGTTGCTGACGCATCTATCATGCCTGACTGCATCAGGGCTAACACTAACGTAACGACAATGGTTATCGGTGAACGTATTGCTGACGTAATCGGGGGCGTGTCTTAGCTTGGAATTTATTTTATGAAATGCCTCATTATTGAGGCTAGAGGACATGTTTAAAAATCCTGTGGATATCCCATTCTTTCGATCTTCATAAGGCCATGTTGACGTTGGAGCCAGGTTCTTATTATTGAAGATCTGTACAGGGTTCTGCGCAATACCAGAACTCCCAGGATTTCATATGAATTTTTCTCAAGCCGTAGCGGAGTTTCACCACGAATTTGTGTTGTAAGACTGTCGTCGATATTGAAAGTTCCTGGGTGGATATCAAGACCAGAGTACGGCCTGTCGAATTTGGCAATCACTCGATCCGAGGCCCTGGTATCCAGCTCGGCGTGCGGGACTAAATCCGTACTGAACGATAATAAGTCTGTGATATTCAGCAACGGCTCTGCGTAATAACGTTCTACAACCATTATTTTTTGGTTGTGTACGGATTCTATGGAGCCGTCATCACCAAGAATCGTGTATCCAGAAAATTTTGAAGAGTACTGGTAATCGATAGGTTCGCTGTGTGGATTTGAAAGTTGCCTTTGCAAATAGACCGGTAATTCAAGAGGGCTTTTTTGATTCAATTCTTGGATGATCGAGTTCAGTGAATGGGTATGCGGTGCTTCATGCCCTTCATTTGCATAGATGAGATCTGTAGCGCTTACACCCAAAATTGAAGCTATCTCTGTCAGATCGGAAACGTTGATACTGACCTTACCGGATTCAACCGTTGATACCCATGCCTGTGTGCGTGGCTTGTAGAAACGTTCCGCCAACTGAGATTGCGTGAGATGCAGTTGTTTTCTCAAGGTCTCGACATGTTGTCCCACTGTCATGCCGATGTTTTGGTTGTATCGGGTCATTGAAGCTGGATGTGGCTCCCATTTTATAATTATGAGTTATACGCATATATATACACGTTATTTGTTTTTAGTTCTATTAATTTAGACAGTAGATTTGTTAACTTACGTAACATTGCGATTTTTGTATTGTTTGTTGCTTACGCCCCGTCAAAATAAAAGAATCGGATCGTGTTTCTAATCACAAACTGATTAACAAAAAATCGTTGTTGTTTGATTAGGTATCTGGTTCGCTATAGAAAAATATTGCGAACACTTTTCTATCTATGGTCTAGGTGGGTAAAAAGGGGGATTATTTGATTTCATCAAATATGGCAGAGTATAAATCCAGCGTTGTGAAACCAGAAGACTTCGAGCAGTTTTGGAGAGAAACGCTTGAGGAAACTGAACGCGTGTCACTGAACCCCAGATTAGTCCTTGATCCCATGAGGTCTAATGATGACGTCGAGGTTTTCGAGGCGCGTTACGACAGCTATCAGTCCCTTGAAATTGCTGGGTGGTATGCGAGGCCCAGAAACTATACAAAGCTTTTGCCTGGATTACTGTTTGTTCCGGGTTACGTAAGTGAGCCAAAACTTCCAACTGATTTAGCTCGTGAGGGGTATGCCGTGTTTTCAGCGGCACCCAGAAACAAACTTCGCTCAAATACGGTTTTCAATCCTGGCTATCCAGGTCTTTTAACCCACAATATCGAAAGTCGGGTTACTTACGGTTATAGAGGGTTTTATATGGATGCTGTGAGGGCATTTGATTTCCTATACCAGATGCCTGAAGTCGATGAGCACCGTCTAGGGGTTCTCGGCGGGAGTCAAGGCGGTGCATTGACTTTGCTTGTGTCTTCTCTAAGAAATAATGCAGTGGCTGCCGCATCCGCTGGAGCTCCGTATCTATGTTCGATGATGGATTCGGCTTCTCTAACCCGAACTTATCCATACGAAGAAATTAATGACTACTTACGTTTGAATCCGGAATCTAAAGCATTAGTACGGGACACTCTTAATTTGTACGATATTCACAATTTTGTTGATCAGATCAGGTGTCCGATTATCGTTAATGTTGGTTTGAAAGATGACGTTTGTCCGCCTGAAACAGGCTTTGCGGTCTTTGAAGCGATTGCCAGTACAAACAAACGGCTTTACACCTATAAAGATTGCGGTCATGAATCTGGCGCAGGTCAGGGGCATGGAAAGGTTATAACCGAGTTCTTTGCCAGGCTGCTTTCACCTAACCCTGTTGGTTCTCTAACCAGTGGCTTTACGCCAGAAATTTGATGGAGTGTATTAGTCATGTTGATTGGTGACCGCCATTTCGTAGATTACTGGCAATCCACATTGGACGAAGTAGTTGCGCTTCAGACCACGCCTGTGCGCAGTGTTGAGATGCCGTTGCTATCGAATGAAATATCGACTGCGTGGGGGTTTAGTTTTACTGGAATCGGTGATTACCCGCTATTTGCATATTATTTGGTGCCCAAGGGTTCTGGTCCATTCACACCTTTATTCCAAGCCCCTGGATATGGTAGCGTTGTGGCAGTGCCTGCGTGGGAAAGGAGAGACCGGTTCGCTGTAATGGCCCTATGCCATCGGGGGCAACGTTTATCTGATGATAACTACAAAGCCGCGTATCCTGGACTCTTGACTGACGGGCTCCCCAAAAAAAAGACATATATATGGCGAGAAGTAGTTGCTGACTGCGTCCGGGCTATCGACGTATTGGTTGATCAGCCGGAGATAAATTCTGGTAACTTGGCGATATCTGGATCGGATCTGGCTTTCCAGTCAGCAGCTTTACGGGATGATGTCAAAGTGCTTTTGACTTCAGGCCAGGTATTGTTTGCTGATCGGGAACATTATTCCGCTAAGACAACGGATGCATACCCTCAACAGGAATTTAATGATTTCAGGCGTTTAAATCCGGAAGAATGGGAGGAATCGGAAAGTACATTGGCACTTTTCGATCTTGTGAAGTTCGCCCCGAATATTACTGCTAATACGCTTTTAGCTGCTAGCGGTTTGAGCGAATTCTCGATCGTCAGCATCACTGATGAGATGAATGCTGAAGTAAAGGTATTGCCATCTACTGAATACAGCGCTCTCGATCATATTGCACAGGAAAATTGGTTGGCTGAAGCTGCCGGAGAATCCAAGCACCCGGGTCCATTCTTGCCCAGGTGACTCGTTTTTACTAATCGGTAGGCAGCTATTTCAAAGAATGTATGGGATCAGGGCCTTACGCTCGGTAGGGTACTCGTCAAAACTTTTGCGGTACCACGAATGGTGGCTAAGTGCCCGAGGTGCGAGATTGGCTATGGAATATAAGGCAAAAGCCAACCCGGCCGTCGACCATGTTGCGATGGCCCAACCCACCCACATTAGAATCTCGCATCCGTAATTAGGAGCCGAAATCCACCGGTAGAGACCGCCTTTGGGGATCTTGTAAGAAGTATCACCAGATTGTCGGAGAGATCGGAGTTTGTTGTCTGAATCCAAGTTCCCAAGCCAGCCTGCTACGAACAGTGCTGAGCCAAGCAGGAAGCGAGGGTCATAAAGCCATTCTGGTCCGTAATCTCCGAAGTGAGTGAGCCAGCGCGCATTGATGTACGCATTAAGTGTGTTGAATGCAATTCCTAGAAGAGGAACTACCAGTGGAATCATACATGAGGAAAATCGCATCCGATATGGGAAAATAAATGCTCGATGTACGTAGTGGATCTGCCAGATTCCCAGAAATAATAATGGAATGAGTTCTAAGCGTTTCTCTCCGATGAAGAACAAAACGAAGAACAGAGCAACTGCTGGAAATTCCATCAAAATCCAGCCATTTTTTTTTTGAACACGCCACCCCCATCCTGCGCGTTCGTAACGTCCATATGGCGCAACTACAAAAATCACACTTACGAACGTTATAGCCGCAATGATTAATTGTGACCACACTGCCCATCTATGGAAGTCAATTTCCGTCAAGGGTTAAATCCATTATTGCGAAGCAGTGGCTTTTTCAATAATCGGAATTTCTCAAACCATTTGTAAGCATCATGGACCGAATCCCTGATAGGGCGTGATAGGTATCCTAGTTCTGTTTCAGCTTTTGCGGAAGAGATGTTGCGGGCGGCCCTAAGGGCAGACACTGTATCTGAATTTAATCGGTATTCGTTGCTGGTTATTTTTTCTAACAGGCTTCCTACAGGCGCTATACCTTGGGCTAACCACATCGGTAAGTCCAAGGTTGGTGGGGGCGTCCCTGTAATGTCTTCACCAAAGATTGCGAGTTGACGAATTGAATGCCATTGACCCGAAAGAATATAACTTTCTCCTATCCTTCCAAATTCCTCCGCAGCTAGCGCACCAGCACATACATCACGTACATCGACCCAGTCGAATCCTCCGGAAATTAGCGCAGGGAGTTTTTTGGAAGATAGGTCGAGTAGTGCCTGGCCCATGCGCGACGGTCGGTGGTCTCCTGGGCCGATCACTCCAGTTGGGTGAATAATTATTGCAGGGAGGCCCAATTTAATGAGATCCCTTACCGCTGTTTCTCCTGCAGATTTTGTTCGATCGTACACAGGAGAATCCGTAGTGACTCGGATCGTATTCTCATTGATTGTGTTGCCATGCTCTTTCAGGTCGAACACATGAATTGAGCTACAGTGTATAAATCTTTTAACACCGTTTCTAAGAGCAGCTTCTGCGACGTTTCTTGCACCATCGACATTGGTTTTCGCTACATTACCTGATCGGTCTCCCGATAAGGAGATCACGGATGCAAGGTGGAATACTGATTCCGCTCCCGTAAGTGCCCTGTTAAGCGAAGATGGATTTCTTATATCGGCAGTGACAATCTCTATGTCAAGTTCTTCAAGTGCTTTTTTGTTAGACCGCACGACAGCCCGGACTGAACGCCCTCTATTAATAAGCTCGCGTACCAGGACGCTGCCGATGAATCCTCCAGCTCCAGTCACGACGGTGGTCATACCTATGTCCGTTTCACCACGGGGAGTATTAAATGCGATGGGTACTTGCTTGAATGAAAGACTGCTTGCTTTGCAACGCGCATTTCCGAATCATAGCCGGCCCGTTCACCGGTGTTTAAGTTTCGATCAAACCGAGGGAAATTGGATGAAGAAACTTCGAGTCTTATTCGGTGCCCAGCTTTGAATACATTGGCCGTCACACCCACGTCTATGTCATATTCGTAAACCTGCCGAGGCTCCAACAGTTTCGGTTTCTCAAAGCCTTCTCTGTAACGCCCCCGGATTATGCTGTCACATAGGTTTTTCGCGTAACCGTCTGGCGAAACGTCTATTAATTTTGCAGTCCAATCCGTATCTACACCGTCTGTTGACGCGTATAGCTTGAGTTTGATTGGGCCGGTTACTTCGAAATCACTCGGCATCGGATTGGTGGTGAAGCACAACACGTCACTACGACTTTCGATGGGGCGCTGATCATACGGTCCCCAAGGTACGATATCGGGAGAGCAGCAATTGTTACCACCGATTGTTTGGACAGGATATTCAGGGTTGTATGAGAACCTATCGGGTTGTTCTTCACCTGCAGTCACTAACGAAAGAATGCCGTTGCCATGTGCGCTGTTTGCTTTACCGTCTGAGTGTAGATGCCAGCGTTGCCAGTCTGTCCGTGCCAGAGGCCATTCTTGTTCGTTACGCCATTCATTTGTACCCATTATGAACAGGCGTAAAGGTGCTTCGTTTTCGATTCCATTATCTTCATCCCGCAGCCAGCGATCTAACCAGCTGCGCTCAAGAGCATCAAGATCTATTTTGGATGGTGCGCCGAAGTCTATGTCTCCAGTTTTTGTTGACTGACTCAGCCTATGTGGCCACGGTCCCATTATGAGTCTGCTCTGGCGTGCTGATTTAGAACCTCCCTGTTTGTGCATTCCGTTGAAATTGTCAAAAGCATCAGGGGCGTAAAGGTCATACCAACCACCCATAATCAGGGCCGGGACTTCAATATCACCGAAGCGCCGTTCTGTGTTAACTTCGTCCCAATATTCATCGTCGTTCTCATGCTCGTGCCAGTCCTGCCAGAAAGGCATGTTGCGTCCTGTACTACCCCCCAGGTCGGCGAGGGGTAGAGAGTGAAATGCCTTGGTCCAGTTGTGATAATTGATTGTTTGTGCTGTGCGGCCACTGGTTCGCATGCCCCATGTCATCATGACATTCAGTTGGAAAGTACCGCCAGGGTGAACTAATCCTCTGTAGTAATCTGTGCACATAACACGCGGCACCATGGCCTTAAGATACTTATTTTTAAGGGGTGCACTCAGCCATTGCACTCCGCCGAGATACGATCCTCCTATCATTCCAATATTCCCGTTACACCACGGTTGTTCGCCAACCCATTCTTGGGTGTCATAACCATCTTTTGCTTCCTGATGGAATGGGTAATAGTCGCCATCAGAATCCCACCGGCCACGCACGTCTTGCATCACGCAGGCATAGCCACGGTTTGCATACCCAATCGCTGTTTTCACGATATCGTCACCGTTATTGCTATATGGCGTTCTCATCAGGATTACCGGAAATGGACCACCAGCTTTTGGTAGGTAGATGTCGGTCGAAAGATTGACACCGTCTCGCATGGGCGTCTTAATGTCCAATAACATTTCAACTTCAAAATTCTCTGACATTCACGATTCCCTTTTTTACATCCATCGTGGTGGCTTGAAGAGTTGCTTAGTCTCCAGGCCGAATATTAATCGTAAGAACCAATATGCCAGCCACAACACTTTCCATTGTCATCACCCGGGATTGGGCATTGAACATAATGGATGAACTGTATAACAATGATCTAAAGATATGAATAGATATTTCATTGCTGAGACAATTAATGGATCGATCCGGCTAACTGCTTTGTGTCTTTCAACACATTGATATGTGCGAACGGATATAACGGTCTAACTCCTGAATTTCTCTAGACTGCGGAAGCTTGTGCTTGGCGCACTGCTCAAGCTTGAGGATTTATTCGTTACGATGAGGGCCGATTACGTTCGTATCTACTCAGTGCAAATCCACTTTCACCTGTCAAAAGTAATCAGTCGTGTCATTGTTTTCTTTGCCAAAATTTTCTCGGTTTCGAGAACAGAAATATTCTTGCAGGTAATCTTTTTCGGAAGAATAAGAACAGCACTACACCGACTATCCAGACTGGGCTGAGTATGGCCAGCCAGAGCAGTATGTTTACAGAAATGACACCAACCGCCTGCAAGGCACGCCCTGCACTGCGTATAGTTGATGGAATATCGAGATCAGGAGACGATACTCCAACCGTTTCCTGAACATAGATATAAGTTGTCGCCTCACCCGTAATTTCGCCAATTTCACTTTTGCCGCTAACCGTCAGACGAACCTCGTAGGGATTCCATCTAAAATGAGGAAAAATATGTTCTGTGTTGACATTTCCTGCACTAAATGCGTTGACCAGTTCGTTTTCTTCTGGTGGAGAGCCATCTCCAAAATCCCATATGTACCTAACATCCGTAATCGATTCAGGTAGCGTGAACGAACCGGATAATTCAACAGTTTGGCTTGCTTCAACGGTCTGATCCGTACCTGCAAAAACTACTATGGGAGGAATCCGACTCACCGTTACGAGTTGAGTATCTTCTCCTTCAGCTAGTCCAGCGTCCCCAGATCCACGAACCTTAACGGTCACAATTAGAGGGGAATCGTCATCTCGGGAAAAGTAGTGGACGATGGAAGCTGAAATCAACTCGCCGTCCTCTGTAGCTGGAGCTACCCGATCGGTTGACTCTTCGGGAGAACCATCTCCGAAATTCCAGGTAATAATAAAGTCATCGATTCCCTCTGGAGGGGAGAACCGTGCTCTGAATATCGAACGGTTTTCCATGTCAGGTGAACCGTATGGGATACCCGTGTTCATTACCCCTACCGCTATGTCCGGGCCTGCATCAACAGACATCAACACAGGTGCAGCTTGCATCAACACATGTATTAGGGAGTAAGCTTCACTTTCTGAAATGAATTTGATCCGAGCTTCTAGAGCTTCAAGATCACTTTGCACTCGGGTGATTTCTTTTTGGATGCTGAGGGCTTCTTCAACATTCTTAGCCTGATCAAATAATCCAGTTAAGACGGCTTTTGTATCGCTAAGCGTTTGAGCTCGTGCGGAAACATCAGTAAATTCTTCGGTTAAGTCTTGGCTAGTGATCGTCGATGTTCTGACTTTAGTGGATAAGTTACGAATTTGTTCAAGAGCAGAATCCAGTTTTTCTGCGGGGATACGGATTGATATTGATCCTGCGAATGTACGTGTTTGGTCGGATGCGACCACCCACCCACCACTCGAGGTTGCAATTGTTCCGATAGAGTTCAGGGCATTGGGAATATCCTGCACTTCGATATCTATTTCTGCGGAACGAACGATTACTCTATCCACGTTCATAGGATTACCCGAAGTACTCCCTGACTGTGAAATAGAGTTGACTTTAGCTGTTTCAGCCTCAGATTTATATGACCGATCATTCAGTGTCGGTTCTTCAACCACCAGTTCAATTCTGGGTTCTGGGGCACCCATATCAGGTTCCATAGCAATCTCGTAATCACCATCGGACCTAGCGAATGCTTTTGGTTCCATAGCTGGAGCTGTCATCGACATCTGTGGTGCATTCTCATCATCATCGCCACATGCAGCCAGCGCCGCCAATGCCAAAGAAATGAGGAGAATTCGCACACACAGAAGGATCATCAATCGAATTTTCAAAATAATTTCTTTTGCTACTTGTACTAGAAGGGCTTAATCATATATTTATCATGTGATCGTAGGTGAAAAATACGGATATTAATTATATTTAGTTACGTATACTTTTCAGCCCACTGCAACGGAATATTGTAGATTTGAATTACGTCGCTCAGATTCTAAGTTCGAAATCCAAGTCGATATGAAAAAACAAATATCACTCATCAGTTTCGTGTTGGTATTACTTATCAGTTGTAGTTCTTCAGAAACGGTCGAAACTCCTAAAGCCGAAGAGGTTTCTACTTCCAAGGTTGAATCTAAAGCAAGTTCAACCGAAGGCGCATCTGCCACGTCAGAGTCAAGCCCAGTTACCGATTCCTCAACGTCGCCAAAAGCCGAGGTATCGATTGTTGCGGTGCCTACACCAACACCTAAACCCAGCCTATTAGAACGCGTCGTAGAAAAGGTGAAAGAGATCCTTCCGTCCGTTCAAGAAACGCCAACTACAACACCCACAGTTGCAGCTAAAGATTCTCAAAAACCTTCTTTATCTGACTTTAAACCGGAGTCAAAGCCGGATGGGTCCGCCTCGCTCAAGACTCCCGATCTTACCGTGGATTCCTCCGGAGCCGACTGGAATCATCTTTCTGCCGACGAAAATGACCGTGCCCTGTCGCCACCTGATACAGCAGCAATAACGGTCGATCACAATGCGGTTACCGGATATGCTCTTGTGTCCGCAGATGAGGGAGCGGTTCATGCCGGAACGGGTGTAATGGTTGCGAACCTGGAACTTGGGAATGTTGTGCTGGTGCAGGCAGATTCGAAAGGCGCATTCGAGGCCACTGTCGCGGCTCATGCGGGTACACACCTGCTGATAAAACAGGATACTTCGACACAGGGCTATTCGGCGATCAGGAGCGGAATTGAGGAGGTTCTTAACGCCGAGCAGATAGGATCTCCCGGCATTGTGCTGAGAGTGCCGACAGCGTCTTCTTCGTACAACACGGCCTCAGGCGCATATTCGGTCGCTGGCGGAGCCAGGGTTATTGATGAGGGACAGGCCTGGCTTTTCGAAGGGAACCTGTCTGACATCGCCTTCCAGCCGGGCGGCACGTTCGATGTAACCGGCCAGATAAAAGTGCTTACTGATTTTCAGCCACTGGGCGAAATGTCTTTTAGCCTTAAGGGTCAGATGCTGGGCGATGAGGATGGGTATCAGATCGGGCCGTCTGGTGATTTCCTGTCCACCGTACTGACGCCTACCGGGCTGCCAATCGAACGGCCTCGGCAGGAGGATCCGCTTGATATTTTCGAGGCAAATTGTGATACGGGAAACCTCGGATGGCGGGAGGAAAACGGTGCGAACGTTGCTGATGTTTCCTGCGAGATACAGGTGGATTCCGACGCCCCGACGGGAACCTACGTGACATGGCTTACGCTCAATACTCCTGACTGGATCAGGGAAGCTCTGCAGGCCTCGTTCTCGGGGGATCAGTTACAACTCGGGAATCCGCTGGGGCAGGGCAACAGCGTTGCCCTTGCCACGGTCACCGTGGGGCAGGCAGCGCCGCTGCGCCTCACCACCACTCTTTTGGCCGACCTGCTGCAGGAAGGAACGCGCGGCGGCGTATTAGCCCGGGAGGATACCGACCGGCTGGGTATAGGCTCAAGGATCATCACCCACCACAACCCGGTCGTTCCCCGCCTGGACCCGTATGGTGACCCGTGGCAGCACCATCTGGACCCTTACCTCCCGCTGATGGGGGTAACCGACCGTCGTCTTCCGGCGGTGCCGTTGATTGCATTTGATTTTTCAAACAGTGAGCTAAGGATCACGATAGAACGACCGGACGGTAAGACAGATGTGCTTGGGCCGGCACCATTCACGGCTTACGGTGTTAAAACACCAGCGACGCCCGACCAGGGAACCCAGATTGCCGGCGGCGGGAATCACATAGGCGAGATACCGCAGCTGCTGGCACAGGCAGATGTCTTCGAGTACCAGTTCCCGCTCGACGGAGACTACGTGGTGCACCTTGTGGGTCACATTGCCGACGTAAACGGGCAAATCCTTGAAGTGACTGGTGCGTACGATTTAACTGTCGCGAACAGCCTGGATGTCGAGACTTCACTTTTACCGGGCACCCCTTTCGAGGTCGGTGACAGCCTGCCGGTGGGACTGCAGGTCTATCCGGGTGTTCCCGCCGAGGTCAGATTCACGATTACTCATATCGGAGCAGATAATGCCGTGACCAAAGAGGAATTCACTGGCACCGCCACCGCCGGCGGGTGGTGGGACGGAGACGGGCAGTCCTTTTCATTCGGTGCCGCCGGTGAATACCTCGTAGAGGCAGAGGCGAGATATTCAGATACGGAAGAGCGCGAGTGGGCGGGGCGCATGAAGTATGGAGGCGTCGTTGCAACGCCGGACGGGCCGATCCTCGCGCACGGCCTCAGGGGGCACGATGGTATCGACTATGTTCCGCCCCCGTGGGGGTTCGGGGTTGATTTCTCAGCTGATGGTCACCTGCAGTTTCCGTACTTTACCGGTGATGTTCTCTGGGG
>Ga0187833_10001805_pt1 | contig 23842 bp, 7 predicted proteins | sample ETNtaG_37_FD_167968 | JGI IMG/M metagenome (GOLD analysis project Ga0187833, IMG submission 167968) | Marine microbial and viral communities from oxygen minimum zone, Eastern Pacific Ocean - ETNP2014_SV_400_PacBio MetaG (Illumina Assembly) | ecosystem: Environmental > Aquatic > Marine > Hypoxic...
TATATTCAACAGGTTGATCAGGCCAGTTATTCATTTGAACCATTAGCTGACCATCTGAGTTGAGATAAAGACCAATTGAATCACCAGATGCGTCAGTAAGACTGAAAGGATTAGATTCAGAATAAGTTGTTGTTTCAACAGTAGCAGTAGTATCTGTTGCAGCAGAGTCAGAAACAGCAGGAGCAACACCGCCACTATCAGGAACAGCAACAACAGGCTGTAAGTAATGGTCACCTTTATCATTCTCAAGGACACTATAGGTAACACCTGCAACAGTGATCTTGCCGTCAGTCATATCATAATAAGTGCCGCCAATCAAAGCTTGGCCGTCATCAGTAACACCCATAACGTTTTGTTCAAGGATAGGGAGAAGGGTTGCAGCAGAGTCAGGAACAACAGGAGCAATAGGTGGAGTCAGAAGTGGTTCAACAACAGTAGGTCCAGGTGTGAGTTTTGCAATTGCCTGTTCATAAGTAGTTCCTGCAGAACCAGTAAGCCTAGCTATCTCCGCTGTAGGGATTACAGTACTACCACCATCCCACCAACCATCATAAACATAATCACCATCAACAAGCTTAACAGGTTGGTCGAACCAACCACCCATTTGAACCATTAGCTGACCATCTGGATTTACATAAAGACCAATTGAATCACCATCTGCATCAGTAAGACTAAAAGGATTTGTCTTGGAATAAACAACAGGAGGCTTAATAGCACCTTCTTTCTCACCAGCACCAGCATCATCTTGTTCTTGTTGGTCAGATTCATCAGAGCCAGCACCAGAAGTTTTTTGCTGTATCCATTGATCAATAGTCCCTCCATCACTAATAAAAGAACTAAGATCAGGAGACCATTCAAGGTATGAATCAAGAAGTCCTGCTTCCTGAAGGCCATTCATGTCTTCCAGAGAAGATAAAGAAGATCTCAAAGATGAGACTTTTCCTCGACCATATTTTTGTTCACTTTGGATGATGGTTTGAGGATCTGTGATGCCCAATGTCATATATCCGGCAAGATCAATATCACGAACATTATTATCTACTAAAAGTTTAAAGTCATCAGGAGAGATTTCATTTTCAATCATCCAATTAAGGTTATCATCATTCAATGAAAAGAAAAAAGTACCTGTAGAATCCCTTCTTGCACGAACATATTGCATACGAAGAGCAGTATTATCTTCATCAGAGCCAGCATCATCTTGTTCTTGTTGGTCAGATTCATCAGAGCCAGCACCAGAAGTTCTTTGCTGAATCCATTGATCAACTGATCCTCCACCAAGAACAAAAGAATAAATATCAGAAGAGCTAGATATTGCTGAATCAAGTAATCCTGCCTGATCAAGTTTATCCATATCTTCAAGCGAAGAAAGAGAGTATCTCAAAGATGATACAGCACCTCTACCGTATTTTTCTTCATTGTCAATAATTGTTTGTGGATCTGTAACTCCTAAGACAATATATCCATCTAAATCAACATCACGCACATTATTATCCACTAAGAGCTGGAATTGGGCAGGAGATATTTCGTTTTCAATCATCCAATTAAGGTTCCGATCATTCAAATTGAAGTGGAAAGTTCCAGTAGAATCATCTTGTGCACGAATATATTGCATGCGAAGTGCGCTATTAACTTGATTTGAATCATCATCGGTTTCTTCTATATCTAAAGGTTCAGGAGGTAGAGCATCACCACCATTATCTCCAGAACCACTACTAATGACAGTTAATATAAAACCATCACCAGTATCAGTAACGAGATACGTAACACCTTCAGATTCAAAAGTACCATCAGTTAATTCAAAGTTGTTATCTCCAATAGTAGCAAAGGTTTTATCACCATCTTCATAAGTTCCTTCAACTTCAAGATCCATAAGATCAACTGTAGGTGCAGCTACTAACTTTGCTCTGATTCCAATTGGAACACTAGCTTCATTATCTATACTTCCTTCAATATTAGTTTCTGCTAAACCACCAGATTCAACAGAACTATCAAAGACAGCTCGATCATCAGGATTATTTCCAAAATAAGTTTGACCTGCACCAGTAATATAATCAAGAGTTCCATCCCTATATACTTGTGCAATCATTACTTCTTCTCCACCTATTACAGCATAGATTCCATTATCCCAAAAATCATCCCTAGTATACATTCCAGTTGTTCTCTCTCCGTCAACAAATCTTGCCCCTTCTACATCAGGATCATAGGTTAATAATAATTGTACATCTTCAGTAATTTGGTTAGTGGTTGCTTCAAGCACAGGTGGAGTGATCTCTTCAAGAGGATCTACATCAACATATACTTCTGGTTCAATAAATTCAGTGAAATCAATTTGAAGATCAACTATTGTATCTTGTTGAGTGCTTTCTAAAGTATCTGGATCTAAAAATAATCCAAGGAAAGTTGAAGTTGAGTCACCATCTGTCATTACAACTGTATTTCCTTCAACTGATATTGTTGTATCCGAATCAACACTAACTGTTTGGACACTACCATCAAGATTTATTCCAGTCAAAGTAGTTGGTTGAACTACTAGTGTATCTAAACCAGTAGAAACTAAAGTATTTGGATCTACAAGAATAGATGTTTCAGGAATTTCAGTCCGATCTGGAGGAGGTAATGCCGGCTGTAAACGCATCATTTCATCTAAGTCAATAACAAACGAATCCATCAATGCATATGCAGGTAATGAGACATCAGTGACAACACGGGTACTCTCAGTTGAAGTAATTTCTATCTGATCACCCTTAAGTGTGATAGTTGCACCTTTAGGAATAGTGATTTGTTCAATAGAACCATCTGCAAGTTCTACTTCTGCAGATGTTTCTTCAATTGTTGATATAGGTTCAGGACCAAGCAAATCAATATTATCTGGAGTTAGAATAATCTCATCAGTAGGTAAACCAAGAGAAATAACTAAATCAGGATTGTCAGTTGTGCTTCTATCTACAACTATAACTGGACTCCCTACAGCTAGGAGATCATGTTCATCAATAAAATCATTAAGATTATCACTCATCCTTGCGCACCCATGGGAGCGTGCTTCGCCTAGTCTCCTTTGACCACCTGAAGTAGTACAATGGAAAGCAGCACCAGATCCAGGAGAGATGTCGTATACTTCTTTGTCAGCTCCTCCAAAAGCAGTACCGCTACCTCCATTTTTTCTTTGGTAATCTTTGCTCCAAACAGCACCATTGCCTACTCTTTGTACATAATGTATACCTGATGGAGTACGCATAGCACCACGGTCACCAGGAAATAAATCAGGGTTTCCTGTAGATACAGAGTCTGCCCCTAGAACTGAGAATGTGTCAGTTACAGCATCATAATGTACAACAGCTGCATACTGTGAATTAACATGACGATTGATATATACCATATAACCATTTTCAGGGATATTTAGTTCCCCATTTGCCCTTGAAGTACTTAATTCATGAATAATGATTGCTTTTTCATCATCATCAAATACTACATCATCTCTTAAACGAGAGAATTCGCTCATCTCTTCTTCAAGACCTTCATCAACACCACTACCATAAACACTACTAGCTAACAAAACCATTACAACTATTAGCGCTAGTATCTTCTTCATATTTCAAACAACTCAAACTCAGCCTCTTCTGAGATTGATATATCTGCAACTAAATCATTAACAGTAACCTTGACAATATATTTACCAGGAGTTAGCCAGTCGCCTACTGGAAACTGGTTCTTAAGCCTGTAAAAGTTCTTGTCAGGTGCGACAAACTCTTCTTTTTCAATCAAATAAGGAACAGTTAGAAAACTAATCAAGCTACTATCAGGTCCTCTTACTTCAAGGTCCTGTGCAAAATGTATTCTGTTTTTGTCTTTTGAAAAACCTACAAGTTCAAAATATACCCAAACAGTATCACCATAAGCGTAAGCAGGCTTTGGCTTGGCAACATAATTATAAGTATCATCTATTGAAGATGCATACAGCATGCTACGGATGAATAATTTTTTAGTTAGTTTAACAGTATTCCTTTTAACATATTTTTCACCATCTATTAAATCATTAAGTATAAGTTCAATAATATACTCACCAGATGGTTTGTCACCTGGTATTTTCACATTATAATTTAACTGAGTAACTTTATTAATATCACTATCAGCTGAATCAACATTTTTCTTTGATAAGGTTGTATCTATCTTGCCGTCAGGGTCATAGATTATTGCATCCAGAGAAACTTTGTATTTACCATTATGCCTATATCTACTTACATCCAGATTGAAAGGTATATCTTCACCAAGAAAATATTCTCGCCTATTGCCTTCAAGGGATTCAAGGAATTGGATATCTTGGTCCTTAGTAATCTTTGTAGCATCAAGTATTATCTCATCTTTTGCATCAATCTTTTCAGCAAAATTGAGCTGGTCAAAGTCTAGCTGTACATCTTTAACAGGTTCAAAAAAGAAGAACATGGCAAAAGCTATCATAATCAATCCAATCACTATGAGTGCAAGTCCAAGATTAGCTAGTTTTTTCATTATATTATGCGCTTGGCCCTCTTCTATTCTGATCATCAATCTCTTTACATAGGTCTGCTGGCTCAACAAATTTATAATCTTCTTTGATTCTTCTATAATCATCCAATGCGCCATTGACTTGACCTAATACTTTATTGATTGATCCGATTGTACAACCAGCTGTTTGCCAATTACTGGTTACTGCAAAATGTTGACATGCATAACTTGCTCCGGTAAAAACTAAAGAGAGTGGATTTGAAAAGTAATCTTTTACTATATTAAGAGCATAATCTGCAAAAGCAGTCCATGGGATTGTCCAGAACACTTGTCCGTACCAATATCTGCATTTAAGAGATGCTCTTGTGCTTGAACAAGTAAACTTAGGCCAACCATTTCTCACATTGGTTTTTAAACAAGTCAAATATTGACAATCAATCTGTCTTAATTTCTCTAAATTATAAACTATCCCTGGTAAACAACCGGTAAGAACACTAATTAAGATACTATTCTTAGGTTTCATAAAACTTCGATCAAATACAACCTCTGTTGAACTTGGCACTTGATTTCCTGTAGCAGTATTTTCTCCAGCTTCAACTTCACCTCTGCCTTCACTTCGCCTAGCCATTCCAAATGTTTCAGCAACATTTTGAGAACTAAACACACCCATTTGGTCATCAATCCAGTCTCCAAACACAGGCCAAGTAGATACCTCACAAGATAAATAACTACAATATTTATTAAGTGCTTTAAACCACCCTTCTACTAGAACACCTGACATCTTTGCATCGAGAAATCTAATAGTTACTGCTACTGGTTTAGTTGGAGGGAATGCATCAAGTGTTGTTCCAACAGTCGCATCAATTACTGAAATTCCAGCAGCAATATTTGAAAATAACTTTAGTAACCTGCAAAAATATTCTGCTTTATCAAGAAACCTCTTCATGGAAGAAATCAGTCTTCCTTGTTTAATTATTCGGCTATTCTCCAAATCTTCAATCTCTTTTTCAAGTCGTGCATTAGGTGAATCTAAAGGATTATTATAGAAATATATGTCCATGTCTTCAATTAATTCATCTTCAGTATAGATATTATTATTACATTGTGTTTTGATTGTAATCGTGCAACTAAGAGGTAACTTCTTATCAACAGTACTGTCAAGACTTTCTTCATCGCGTTCTTCTGATAAGACTGCAATTGGAGCAGGATCAAGAGAACGCTCAATTGTTAATTTAATATGAAAAGGATTTGTCTGTTTATAGTTATTTCCAGAGAGAGAAAGATCATCATCAGTTGCATAAATTCCCCCTAGCCGTACATTCTGGGCAGAATCACCATCACATGGTTTTAATTCAACTTCAAGAATCTTAAATTCTTCATTACAGCTAAGACCATGTTCTTTCTCCTGTAATTGTATCTGGTAGAATACTGATTTTTCTTTAAACCCAAGCACTTGTAGATCCAATTTTTCAGGGATAGTCTTAAGCAAATCATGATTCCATATATCTTCTGAACTACCTGCACCAACTAATATCATTATACCTTCTTTATCAACACTAACTTCTCTGTTTACTTTATCAAAGAAAGTTAAAGTTAGTTTTGCATTTTCAGCAGGACCGTGTATGTCTGAAACTTTCCATACACAAGAATAACATTTTCCGTTTCTGCATGAGCCAGTGTCTGTCTGATATTCTTTGCATACATTAGTCCTTGCACCGATATCTTCAGTAAGCGGAACTAGTGTTGTAATCTCAATCTCATTGGTTTCTTCCTCAACTAGTTCATTGAAATCACCAACTGCTTTCCACAAACCTGAGTCACTTGAATGAGCATCAGAGAAGTTCATTGTTACAATAAGATTATCGCCATCTTCAAAGAACTCTTTATCTGCCTGTCCTTCAACAACTATTTGCGGTTCATCAATTAATGTAGGAGGAAAGTTATCTACTTGAAAAGTATCTGAATTTGTGAAAGACTGTTCGCTGCTGACACCTGTTGCTGTTACAGCAACATTAATCTGGCCACTGCAAGAACTACAGCTACGACTGTTCCAGTAACATGTATGAGTTGTACTTGAAGTAGGAGTAGTGCATTCATCTGGTTGAGCACTTCCACTTAATCCTCCCAAAGTGGCTGTGACTGTTTCTATACTAATTCCTGCACCAGGGTCGCTTATAGTAACAACAAGTGTGTTCTCGTTAGCTATGTTACTCACCCAACCAGATTCTTGTGTTTGCTCATTAATTATAGTTATTCCTGTGATCTCAGGAACTGAAGTATCTCTAATCCTTGCAGTTATTTCAGCTTCATTTCCTAAAGCATCAGAAAAAGTGAAACCAACATTTTGGTATGATTTTGAATCAGCAATACCAATTCCAGTCCATGTACATCTATAGACATGAGGTTCATCAGGTTTCTCAACACAGGTTCCCTGATGAGGAGAATTACCTCTTGTAAAGTTAATAAGATTAGCAAAAGCAGTAACAGGCTCTGATAAAGATTCTTCTACATCAACTTCGATAACAAGATTATCATTAACTACTAAAGCGGTTGCACCCAGGTCACTTTTGAAAGAGACCTGACGAGGAAGAGGTGAATTCTTATCAACATCAAAATTTACCACATGAGGTTCTGCAGTATTACCTGCGTCATCTGTTACTGAAACGGTTACTCTTTCAAGACCAAAACCTGAAGAGCATCTTGAACAGTCAATATCATCCCAATAGAATTCAGTACCAGCATCATTCTGCCTGTCAGCAGGAACGTCAACGCTTAACTCTCCTTCCTCTGTGAATTTTCTTAAACCTGTGAATGAAGCTTTGACATTATCTTTGTTAACTCCAGCAAAACCAGAATCTTCAATGACTAAAGTCAAATCATTACGGTTACTTGATAACCAACCAGTAACATATTGATCATCTTTATTCTTAGTCTTAACTGTTAAAGATGAGATTGTAGGAGCTGTATTATCTATCCTAATAGTGAATGGTGCTGACCCTTCTTGTGCATTACCGATATCATCGGTCGCTGCAACGCTTAATTGGGCTGATGTTTCAGGTGCGCTCAATGCAGTCTGGATATTAAAAGTGCAATCATAAGTTGAAGGGAGACCAGAAACAATATCACATGAATTAGGGAGAATATCTGTCAAAGATGGATTAAGTGCAGCTAAGTTTCCGTGAACATTTGTTCTACTGAATCCATTCTCGCTTGTGAACCTTGCTGTAACTAATAGATTTGTTGTTCCAGTTGAGAGTGTAATCTGATTATCTTCAGCTCCTTCGATAGTAATACCACCAAAGCCTGGCTGAGCAGTGTCAATGTTAATTGTTCTGCAGGTTTCTTCTGTCCAAAGATTAGGATGATTCATTCGGTCTCTTGCTTTGATGCATAACTGACCCAAACCGTCACCAAAACCAAGAGAAGTCAATTGTTCTGCAGTCAATTGTGCGCTTGAGTCAAGAACACAAAGTGTTGGATTCTCAGAAATTGTTGTCAAAGCAGGTTCTTCATTGCCCTGCATGTAGAGCATGAATTCTTTCACACCTGAACACTTTGTTATGTCTCCCTGAGTGAAAGCATTATCTTCAATTCTATATGAATAAGATAAAGGCGTTGCTGGTCCGATTACATTTGTATTAATATCAAATGTTTTAATCTCAGGAAGCAAATCATCAACAATAATTTTAACTGATTCAATTCTCTCAAGTTCTTCTGTACCTTCATAGAGATAGATTGTAAAATAAGTTTCATAAGGAGGTGTTGGTTGGTATGAACCAACTGTTCTGGTGCATTTTCTCCAACCATCTGAATCTGGTGCAGCGCAGCTTCCAAAAGGACTTGCGCCGATTATAATATCACTGGCTTCAACAACACCAGTATCTTTCTTTGCTTCGACTTCAACAGTTAGTTCATCACCGTACTGAATAAAACCAGGAACACCTTCGCTCCCGGATATCTTTTCATTTCTAAGATTACCTGCTGCAAGAACTTGTGCACTGTAAACAGGTAAAGAAAGAATAAGCACGATTAAAAACACTGCTACGCTCTTTTTTGTATGCAAGTTAACACCTTCTTTTAAAAAAAATACTATTCAATAGTTCAAACCCTAACCAAAATCCTCAAAATTAGTTAATTTTTAGCTTTACTCATATAAATAGTTTTTGGAATCTGCTATATAGAATTTATATTCGATAGAGATAGCAGAAAAATAGGAAAGAACTATTAGAAAGTGATAAAAGTTATTTGATAAATTTGTTAATTGTTTCTTCAGATACTTTTGCATCTCTCAGTTTTTTTTTGATTTCTTCAGTTGTAAGATTATGTTTCTTATTGAATTCGATGAATTTCTTTACTTTACTATCAACCATTGGGTCCTTAGTTATATTTATTCTACGTTTGTATAATATTAATCCTATCAAAACAAGAATTATAATTAAAGAAGCTAATATTGAATAAGGAATTGATTTAGTAATAGAAGATGAAGACTTTTTTTTGAGAACTTTCTTATCTAATTCTTTTCCAAAACAATCATCAACATCCAATAGTTTACAGTCGGGATCGCATATTCCGTCATTTATATTATCGCAGTAGTTATCCCTTGATCCAGACAGACAATCAGCTGGACAATATTTAAAGTTTTCATAACTTTCGCATACTTGATTATTATTGCATAAAGATTGTTTAATACTTTCTTCTGCCAAAGAGATACTGTTCTTCTCGATAACTACTGAATCAAATCGATCATCAAACAATACTTTTACACTAAATTTATTCCATAATTTATCAGCGGCAGAGGCATCATAAGTATCAAAATATACTGCAGCATGGTTTGGACTAGGCACATAGATTCTTTTTGGAACTGCCAAATAAGTCTGTTTACTTGAATCAAGGAATCGGATCATATATTCGCTTTCATAATTTTCAATAAAAATGTCTCCATCAATTATAGAGATATCATTTATAATAACATCATCATTTGTGGAGACAGAGAAATCAACTTTCAGTAAATCTTCACTAAAAACAATAGGTAGAACTAATAAAAATAAGATAATATTGATTAAAATTTTGTTTGTTAAGTTCTGCATTGGAACTCCGGTTGTTTTAACAAATGTTGCCAAGCAGGTTCGCTAAAACCTTGTGGAGCTTGTGCTCCTACTGAACCCATAATTGATCTTCCAATGTTATTAGGATCAAATCTGTTAAGATTAGCCATACAACAAGCAGCATAATCATTGCATCCACAGCGTCCACCTGGTTGCTCCCAGCAAGGATTTTCAGGATTATCTCCACATACATAATTTCCAGATAACATTTTGTCTCTTCTTTCTGCACATTGTGCTTGCCCTTCAGGAGTTGCACAGGGGCCAAGTGGACCACAACAACCTCCGCCTGGAGAAGGATCGCAGCCATATTCAGCACTTAACTCATTAGGACTTCCTGAAGTGAGACCCCATGGTGTTGAATCACTATTTGGAGCATAAATATATTCTTCTCTTAAGTTGAAGACATGACCAATTTCATGAGATAATATTGTTGGATCTCCATTTTGTACAAACACAGTTTTATAACCTGAAAAAAAACCACCCACGCAAGGGTAAGGTTCTTTATCTATCAACGCGATAACAACTTGGAAATTATTTGCACTTATAGTCAAGTCTAATTGACTTGAAAGTTCTGGACTAAGTATACCTGGAAAATTATTTTTCTCTTGGAATATACAGCCTAATAAAGAGATTGTTGCTAATTCACCACCACTACTTATAGAAGAACCAAAATTGATATTACAATTTAATTGATTAGGTGTAATCATGAATATTTGAGCTTGTTCACGGCAATCTTTTATTGGATAACTATCAATAAAAGCATCAAATTGTGATTGAACTTCGTTAATAAAATCTTGTTCTCCATCCTCCCAATTGGCTGCCACAAACAACATCTTATAAGGTTTGAATAATTGAAAGTCAGCGACATCTCGAGTATTCAATCTCACTTTATTATTTTCTAAATAGTTTGCACCTACCAATACATTATAAAACCCAGAACCAAGTTGATCTGTCAATAATTCACCTACCCATTTACTTCCATCATAAGTCATGTCAACCATGAAACGTTGGTTTGTCTGAATTGGTTTTATTCCAAGGTTCAATGCAGAAGGCTGTTCTCCGGTAATCTCAACAGATAAAGCTAAATTATCCTCAGAGATAGAGATAACATAATCAGATTCTGCAGCCACAATGTTATTATTAATCTTAATAACAATATTATTAAGAGATTCAGTACATGCTGCACTATATTTATATCGATCATCCTCAGAATTAAATATCAATAGATACCCTGGGCTGCAAAAGTTATTATCAGGACAATTAAACTCATTATAAAGTAATTCGCATTCTTCATTACAAGAGGCCTCATAAATCTCAGATGTACCAATACACCTATCAATAATCCAATTCTCTATCATTTCGTCTCCAAAAGGTCTCAAATAAGTAACAGTACCTCTTGTTAATAATGGATTAGATGAACCACCATCACTATCAAAACACCTATGCAAACAAGGATTATTTATTAGTTCATCAATATCATCAGAAGGTTCTCCTTGAATAGAAATTGTTTCAAATTTATGAGTTAATGTATCAACAACAACTCCTGATTTATCAGTCACCTGGAATCTAAAGATAAAATCAGCCTTATCATTTAACACATGCTTAAAATCAAGGGTTTTGCGTTTTTTAGTCTTGAATTTAGTTGTTTCCTGAGATATAACATTACCATCTTTTGATAGTTCCATCAGAACATTATATACGTTCTTTCTATCAGGCATAAAATCAACAGAAATTCTAAAAGTTTCTCCAACAACATACTGACTTTTGTATCCTCCTGATTGAATATACGCTGAAGCCATACTAATAACTAACAAAAACACAATTACAGTCATTATTGTTTTTTTTATTTTAACCTGTACCACTTGTACCAATCCTACTTCCAAAACTCCCAAGATCATGTTTTGACTCAGGGAAAAGTCCTGAAAGCCATTTAGCAACACTGTTATATGTCTCAGGGATAATTCCTGCCTTGTCCTTAATATAAGCCAACAGCTCAAAATTATGGCCTCTGTTAAAGCTTTCTTTAAACGCAGCAAAATTGTTTAAATTAAAGTTCAGTTGCCCTCTAATAACATCATCAGTCCATTTGTGAGCACTTTGAAAACTATATATGCCATCTTCACGATAAGTATTATGTCTTTGGGTGTTTCTGCCATCAATAAACCTAAAAGGTTTTTCATCTCTTAAGGTTGGAATGAAATAAAACGTGTTATCAGCACCGGGTATGTCAATAAAATAATAATTCATGTTCTCTGTTCGTTTAAGGATAAGATTTACTGCATAGTCTCCAAACTGAATAATTCCTTTTACCAGCCCAGGAGATTCTGATTCGTAAACTATTGCCTGTACTTCAGCACCACTAGCTATTTCCTGTAGATAATATTCAGAGGTTACAAGTATAGGGGTGATAGCAGGACCCGGGTCATTTAGGACGAGGGCAAAGTCTTCATCTTTTTGTTGTGCATGCTGTGCTTCGCTTGCATAAATTGTTCCTTCTTCTATATCAGTAATAGATTGAAGGTAACTTGTTTTAGGAGCTATATTTCCTAATGTCTCAATTGCCCTCAGCCGAAGTTCAAGTGTTTTTGATCTATCTATTGCAATTTCACCTAACTCTTGTTCTGCAACATCACTCTGTCTTAATGCATATGTTAAAGGAATAACTAAGTCAGGGTCTTCAAGATAACTAAGCAGCTTATTCATATGTTCATCAAGTAGCATATTTATTCCCGGTGTGATAAGGTCAACTGCCCTTAGTCTTTGTTCAAGGTTACCGTTCATAAGCATGTTATCAATTATAATCTCTAAAGATGGTCCGGTCAAGTCATAGTCAGATAAGTCAAGTTTTCTTTCAACTGTTTGTTCATCCTCATTATAATTTATAGTCGCTTGGCAGGTTATATCTTTAATCAGATCTTCTGATTGTAAGATTGACTCAAGCGAAGGACCTTGACAAGAATATTCGTCATACAATTGATCGTTTCCGACTGTGAAACAATCAGGATAAGTTACACTGTTTCTTTCTTCTCCATCAACCAATATATTGAAGGTAACATCAACAGGGTCTGAGCCTTCTAATCTGAAAGGTATTCCTGATTCTGCATAGCAGTATAAGTTAGTGATACCTGGCTGAAAATCACGATGATTTCTTGTTACCAAATCTTTGAAAAAAGTGTTGTCTGTTCTGCTTGCAAAATAAACGCTAAATATTGGTTTAGTGAGATCAATATCTTGATCAAACCTTGAGCCAAAACGTTGAAGGTATTGCTCAGCTAATATGATATCCATATTAAACCCTAAGTCATCAGTTATGCTATTGATTGTATCAATGCTCCATTTAAGCCTATTGTCCAATAAAGAAGATTTAATCTCAGATTCTTCCCAGAAATCATTAGCAATCAACTGCGCTGCTTCAGGTGGCTCAGCTACTAAGATTTCTGGAGTTATTGCATTGATTAAAATGCGATCGCCTTCGCTCACTGCAACAAGTCCAGAAGTTTCTGGGACTGATTCTGCCTGAACATTGAATTCAGCAATCAATTCAGATTCATACTGGAGCCAGTCAGGATTCTTCTTTGCAAGAGCAACAATCACTTTATTGAAATTGTTTTCTGTGATCTCAATCCTATCTCTCATCTCAAACAAAATCTTTCTGACTATTAATTCAACATTGTTTTCTGACGCTGCAATACATGTTAAAGGATTATGAGTTGAGTATCCGGTTATTGCAATCACGCTTGCTGAGATAGCTTGCAAACCTTCGTCAGGACCACATGAAGCTTTATCTGCAATAAGGTCAAATATATCTTCTTCTGATGCAGATGGTGGTGCCTCACCCATCAACCTAGGGACTTCTTCAGATAAAGCAAAACCGGTTGGATTATTTGCACAGCTCATTGAATCAAAGAGTGTTGGTTTTCCATATACAGGATCATTATCCATTAGATCAAAAAATTTGCTTTCGTCTTGTGATGCTGTCTTTCCCAAAACAAAGACAGTTGCACATTCTTTCAGATTTAGGAGATCCCTTCCTGTTTCCTGTAAGCAAGTATCTCCTTTAACTTCCTCTTCATCACGAAGAGCTATAAAAGAAGGATAACTAGTAGGTACTGACTGAATTGCATTCCATGTTTCTTTATAGGCATTCAGTTCAGTGTCATAACGTGATATGCCAGCAATAGTACTTAAACTACATTCTAAGTGGTCTTGATAATGACTGTTTTGATGTAATAATGATATAGCGAAAAATACATTATGAATCTCATCTTCAGGATTGTATGATGAAATAAATGAGTCCACACTAGTAAACATAGAAAAAGCGCTTCCGACATTATCTGATATATCATGAGATTCGATTATTGGAGTAACTGAATACTGTTTTATGTCTTGTAAAGTCTTTGTCACTTCATCTTCAGGTGTCCCTTGCGCTTCAAGTATATCTTGGATAATTGGTTCTATATGTAATCTTATGTAAACTTCCATCTCTACATTAAGAACTTTCTTGATAGCATTTTCAGCTTTCCGTTTTTGCTGCATAATATTAAGACAGTCATTTCTTTCACTACTATAACCAGCAAGTGTAGCAATCTCATTTGCACTCAACTGTGAATCAGCACTCATGGTTTCCAGTTCTTCATAAGCCTTAAAGATCTCACTGTCTCTTGCATCATCACCGTATGTTGCAAGATATGACTGACTTTCTTTATGCATCTGTTGATTGAACTCAGGAGGTAATTGGCTAGATGCACTTACAGGTATGCTGTATTTATTTAAATTAGATAACATTAAATCAAAACCAGCCACTGTACAATCTTCAATTTGTTCCCACAAACCAATCTTTTCTTGTAATTCCTCTGAACTTATTTTATCTCTTAAATCACCAATTCTGTTATTCACAAGTCCAGGCATATCTCTTACCATACTAAAAGAAGCTTGGAAAGCATCCTTTGTATGTCCACCTGCTGTTGAGAATGCGCCGACAACTGCATCACCCCAATCGCCTGGATGATTGACATATCTAACCAATTTTATGGCTGCAGCAGCCTTTCTTGGATCGGCCCGTTGCAGTGCATGACCTATCTTCTTTATATCTTGTTTGAAATTTATGTTACGGAAATCTTTAAGACCGTTTACAGAGTTATCATACGCAATCTCACCAATCACTTTACAAAGATGTCTACCATACAATGAATTAGAAGAGATACTAACTGATGAGCATGCTGCCTGGCCTGTGCTCTGTATCACATAATTCTTAAGAGTAAGTTGTGCACGACTCAAGAATTTTCTTCTAGTAGGGTTAGCACCTGTTATCATTGAACCTGTTTCCATTAGGACAAAATCAGAAGTGAGCCCACATAACTGACCACCAATACCTGATTTTAAAGGACATACTTTTCTCATAAGGTTCCCAGTCCTTTGTGTAGCTTCGTTTTGTATAAGTTTAGGAAAAAAATCTTCGGTGCTTGCTCCTGCACCTAACAATGATCCAAAAGTGGCAAATGATTGTACACAGCTTTGACTATTACCACATACCAAACGACCAACGTTCCCTCCAAGTATACCACCAGAAATTCCTGTAGCAACCGTGTTTGAAACAAAAAGGAATGTCTTAAGGAACCCTCCATCCATATTATTGATCATACCTCCTGTGAAAAAATGGTCTGCTACAATAACCGCGACAGCAATCCCTATTTTTACACTTCTCTCCCAACCAGAGCATCCCTCTGCTATGTTTGCCTGCTCATCATCAAAGATATTATATCTTCTTGCAAGGTCATAAGCGAGGAATTGTTTTGTAACAGATAATTTATCAAGTTCTTCTTCTGTCCAACTATCTGACATAGATTTGTCTGCATCAGAATAACTAACGGTTAGCATTCGAGAACTTATTATCTCATCAACAACTTTAATCTGATCATTGTCAAGATAAGGAGAATTAATATGAGAATAGTTGATATACATATAATCACTAAATCCCCAATAAGATAAAGGAAACCCGTCATCATTAACCGCTCTAACCCGGTATACATATATACCTTCAGGTAGACAATTATTATAGGTATTACCGTTTAGAACACACTCTTCATAACCAAGATGCATTATCCTTGTTTTTTCAAGAGGTACTTTATCACGATGATATTTCACATCTCCTAAATTAGCAAAACGATAAAGATCTTCTGAATCAGTAGGAGACTGACCATCTTCCCAATCATGCGGTCTGAAAACTTTTTCGGTGATTTTAAAATCATCATTTTCTGAATCAATAAGATCGCCACCAGGTAGGTCAAACCAGAACTGCATATCATTTGTATATTGTATTTGATAGAAGAAAGGAGAATTTACCTGTGTGTCTTTAAAACGCCACTTAATATCGTTTGAAAGTCCTAGATTTTCCTCCTCAATAATAATCGGATCTATGTCAGGATTTGTCCATCGGAAATCATTACATGAATAAACATCCTGTTCAACCTGTCTAAGTGTTTCAATAAAAGGAGGTATTTTGTCAATATGATAAGATACTAATGATGTTTCTGACCAAGTGGTTAGAGGTCTTCCCTGATGATCAAGTATCCTTGCCCTTGCCTTATATTGTATATCATTAGCTAAACATCCTTCAATAACGGTCTTTTGTTCTGCATCATAACATATAGCCCTATCAGAGAATTCGTATTTTAAGTCTACAGTTGATCTTTGAGATGCAGAGGGGATTGTTATTATATTTTGGGAATCAGAAGAAAGTACCTGAATAACAGCATCATTGATGTCATAAAAATCTCCATTTATATCAGTTACTTGTATCTGAACATTATCAGGAGGATCGTTATTAATATTTGCAGTTACTTCAACGACACCTATAACCTTCCCATCCTTTCTTGAAGGATAAGTGTTTATCCTTGGACGTGTCTCTTTTGAAAAGAAATTTTGTATCTTAAAATAAGTATCTTCAATATCGTCAGCGTCAGTAGAACCACTATCACCTGTATCAATTACTCCTGTCTGTGACTGAAGAGGGTCACCTAATATTACATTACCAATTATTGGACTAGGAGGTAATCTTCGAGTCAATCCTCCTGGGCCGCTACCCAAGAACATATTAGAAAGGTCAGTCAAATCAGAGCTACCATAAGTAGGTACTTTAATGAAGCCTTCTTGACCTAAATCATCTCTAAAGATGTTTCTTGGGGGAACATATTTTGGACCTATTTTCCATTTCCCAATTATATCTGGATTTGACTGGCTACATGTATTGACAATTGTTGGCTCACCGTTACAAAGGAATTCAGGAGGAGTCCATACACCAAAACATTTGCCGACATAATCAGCTTTATTGGAACTAGAAAGGTCAATAATTAATTCAACATTATTATCACTGGTTGTGCTAAAAGGATTAGGAATATCTTGAGCTAGTTGGTATATTGTCTGCCACTGTTCATCGCTCATTGCATCAGGGATAAATGTAACTCCTGGTGAGATCTCAACTGGTTGAGGATCTCCAGGGATTACAATGCCAGTGTTCTCGATTGCAAGTCCAAGATGGTTTCTATGAGGGTCACAAATACCTCCGCTGCCTTCAATAACATTTCTCTGTTCTCTGACTATAGTCTGGACAAGATTACCTCTGTGTATCTCTGCAATCACATCTCTAATCTGAATATCTTCTTTATCGCAGTAAAGCTCAATCGTGCACCTTTGTTCTTCAATAAAACTATAGTAAGGTAATCCATTGATGCATGTTGCAACCATAGAGTTTTGATTAGTCGTATAGGAATTGCCTACGTCAATACATTTCTTTTGTTCACTTGAATAACAATTAGGATAAGGGCAATAATCTGACTGGATATTATCCATAAACCTAAAACTTCCTCTCAGATCAAGTTCACCAACTAATTCAAGAGAGCATAATGTTGATTGGTCATTTTTAAGATTGAACCATGCATCAATATCAACTTCCAACAGACCAGCAGCTTCACAAAGTTGAAGATATTCATTATCCCTTTCTTTACATTTGTCAAGAAGTTCAAGATCAGAATCATTAATCATATAATCAAAGTTCAAGTCAAGACAAGGCTCGTCTTCAAGTACTTGTTCTATAATCCCAGTTGCAGAAGGAGCTGCTGCACATTCCTTGCCAAATAGCTGTGCAAAACCAATGAAGTCATTGAAGTTAATAATGTTATTATTATCAAGGTCAAATATCTGATTATCTTCATCAACATCTTTATTGAAGTTTTCGGCAAAACCAATATAGTCTATGAATGCAACAATATTATCACCATTAGTGTCAGGACATGCACTGACTGAAATGCTGAGTAATATAAAGAGAATAATCCATGTAATGTATTTCATATATAACCCCTACAGGTTATCTCATCAGGGTTCTGAAGGCAGCAGACCTTATAATTACTTTCTATACAGTTTACAATATCATCCTGATTTGCTTGATATGCTACAATATGTTCATTTATCATACCCAAAAAGTCACATTCGAAATCAACTGTTTGTTCAACACAAGAATCATCAAATCTTTGACTGCAGCATGAATCTAACCTATTTTCATAACAGTTGATTAATTCCAGATTGCTATCATCAATCGCATTTTCATAATCGTCCCTTATATCTCCAAAATTACATTCATCGTCAAGGATTCCTTCCACGTCAACTCCGTCTAAAGTAGAAGTTGGTTGTGTTTCAACAGGAAAATTTGGTTCAGAGGTAGTTTCGTCTGGTTCAAGAACTTCTTCAGGAACTGTAGTTGAAGGTGAATAAGATTCTGTAAAGATTTCATCGAGAGGTGTGATTTCACAATCAGTTCTTCCAAAATTATCTGCAAATATAAAGAAATCATCGAAATCAACTATAAAATCACCAGTGAGATCATAAGTAGGATCCCAGTTAAACGAGTCAGAGTTTGTGTTAAAATTATTCCTAAATAAGAATAAATCGCTAAAACTTACTCTACCGTCATTATCAAAATCAGGACAAGTAAGCAATAACTCTAAATAATCAATTGCTTCATCGACATCAAAGCATTGTCCTAATGCCATTCCGTCTAAACAGCCAGATGGACATGCGTATGTTTTGTAATAAATACTGCTTTCAGATCCACAAGTGCACTGTTCTAATAATATGTTTGATGTGCATCTATCGTTATCAATTGTGGTATAGCCGTAGTTACCAGTGATAGTGCATATTCCTTTTATTGATTGGGTGTCTTCAACGTCAGAGTCTGTGCATGTTTCTGTTGCAAAGATGATTGGTAGAGATATAACTAGTAAAATTGTAAATGTTAGTATTTTGTTTTGTTTCATTCTTTATGTTTTACTACAACTCATATAATTAAGCGAAGTACAATCACCACATTGTCCTGCATAAAATTCTTCTAAAGAACAATCAGGGTTTTCATAACCAAGCGCTTTTACAATTGAGTCAGCACATAATACCCATATTTCAGGATATCGTTGAGTATCCCTAACTAGGGCAGAAAAAGTTTGATCTTCATTTAGTTCTAGAACTCTATCTCCCGCCATAACGCAAGTATATTCCTGTGGAAAATTAAGAGGATTAGGATCAGGTACTCCTTCAGGATATTTTATTTTTCTACCTTCATATAAATCACTTAGACGGAAAAGATCATGACCTAATTCATGTACAGTAGTTCTAAAACCTCTATTATCTGTTAAACTACCAATAGGATATGAAATATACGCACCTGTAGGTTCACGAAAACCTCTAAATGCATAATTATCTGAATAATATATATAAGCTACAAAATCATAATCATCAGTATTAATATTATTTCCATCAACAATTTCATTAAAAAACTTTTCAACTTTTGATTCATCATTAAAAGTAAAATCAGGTTCATTTGCAAAAGGTCCAAGTAGCTCAGTTTTAAATGATGGATTCTTCTTTAATCTAGTAATATCTCTTATATTATGTTTATCAAGAAGATTCAACCAAAAATTTCCTACCTGAGATAAGGAATAGACATCCCAATAACCTTCTATACTATTGTATAATTCATTAGAATTAAGAATATCTATCATTCCTATATCTTCAAGATCGACATTGGGTTGACCTAACCATTTTGAATCTACACAAGTTCCTCTTGTAAAATACGGGACAACACCTGTGCGTTCTGATCTTAAGCTATCATGATGCAAACAATAATTCTTTGATTCTAAATCGTAATCTGGAGCAACAGCTTGTATAATTCCAATTTTATATTCGGAGTTATCGGTATATGGTGTGAATTTAACAAGATGATTACCTCTGTAGATAACCTCACCAATCTCTTTATGAAGCTCACTGCTAGAATCTCTATCATTTATAATCAACCTAATTTCAATTTCAACATTACCATCAGGATATATTTCAGAGATATGGCTTTCTTTCTCATTGTCAAGCCCCATAAAACCATATAGATTACAGTCATCTCCTCCTGTTCCTTCAAGACTACTAAAAGGACTTATACTAGCAGATGAATAAGGTGTTCCTACAATACTTATACTTGTACGCTTAAATTTATCTTCAAGCAATATACTTCTATCTCCTGTAAAACGTAAACAAGGACCAACAATTCTATTATTAAATTTATCAAAAACTGGTTTTATTGATTCTTCAAAATCCCATTCATTTTCTAAAACTTCTACAATACTAATATCATCAACAACAACACTATCTCCAATAACATTAAAACTAATGCTACTGTCATCATTCTTCAACAATCGTGGCTCGTTAAAATCAATATTAACTTCTCCAGATGTTAAAGTATTAAATGTTAAGACAGCGATCTTACCAGAACCACTAATAGCGGCATTGTCAGTTCTTGTTGTTGTCACTATTGATCCAAGTTGATTAAACTCAAAAGTATCTTCAATTTCATCAGATGACATGAATGTTCCACTTGAAGCTGAAAGCAATTCAATATTTTCATCAAAAGTTATTTCAAATTCAGCCGCATAAAGATTATCAACATTTTCTACATAAATTTCAACATCAAACTCGCCTTCAGCAATCTCTGGTGCATTAATAACTAACTTTGTCTTCTGGATAGGTTCCTTTGTGATAATGATATTATCACCAATTGTTGCAAATTCTATCAAGTCATCAAAAGAATCAATGAGTATTTCATTATTCAAGTCAAAGAGAGTGAATTCACTTTCTGATTCAATCTCTTTTGCTCTTAATCTGACAATTGCAAGGTTGCCGGACCCGATAATACCATCTGGCCTGGTTATTGAAATAGAAATAGTATCGCCATCATATGATTGTGTGAAAGTAGTTTCGGTTCCGTCATTGCCCAAAAAAGGGCCTTCTGTCACACCTAATAGATCAAACAGTTCATGATTATAATTGAAGTCAAGGCTAATTTCTTTAAGTTCAAGCACGTCGTCTATCTTTAAGAGAATGTCTACTTCTTCACCAGAAGTCACAAAGTTAGGAGTATCAATTGAGAGTGTAGTAAATATAAACTTGTCATCTTTGCTATAAACTTTCATCTGATCACTTGTAACTGTTGATTCTGATGCGGTCGCAATAAATATGTATTCAGAGGCTGTTATGAATATAGTCTCACGATCAGGAATATATATCACGTTCCAGTCAAGAACTAATTGGTTGTCTATGATTGTTCCAGGTAAGGTTGTAACATAATCATCATTAGATAAGATATCACTTTCAAATATAACTATATTTACGTCTTCACGAATACAGTTATTACCTTCAATAATAAGACTAACCTGCTCATCTTCAAAAGCGTCTCCTCTTGACCATCGTGCGTTTGTAAGAGTGCATGGTTCTACAATAGGAAGATCCTCTAGTTCAGGTGGTTCAAGTACATTGACTGTTACTGTTTGTTCATTGTTCTGTTCGTTAGATTCCTGCACACTATTAAATGTATCAGCAATTGCTTCAATGTTATGTTCGCCTAGCGTTGTAAAATCATAAATTATACCATAACTATAGAATTCACCTGATTTGATAGGAGGGACAGTTGTGGAACCAGCATTTTCTCCGTCAATCAACAAATTCAACATTGATTCTTCTTGTGAGTCTACATTACCAGTATTCTGGACAACTACGTTTATAGTTGCAGGAAATCCAAATACTATATTCTTGTTAATATTTATTGTCTTTATTGTTAAATCAATTTCTGATTCTGTTGTATCAACAGAAGCAATCCTTATATTATTATTCTCTCTTGATTCAAAGATAGTATCTTGTTCATCAACTTTTACTGTGAAAGTATAAGTACCAGTATTCTGTAAGACATATTCAAAAGTGTAAGTGTATTGGTCTCTGACATAAATAGATGGTATTGTTACTGAATCAATTAATTCTTGACCTTTGTATAATGAGATAGGTATGTTGGTTGCGTCAGCATCACCTATGTTTCTGATAACAGCAGATATCTCAATTGGGCTGTCTATAAATGCTTTTGAAGGGACACTAAATTGGCTAACATCAAGATCAGGAAATGTAGGAATAATATCTTCAGGAATACAATCAACAGGACAGCACTTGTCAGAATCAGATGTTTTGATCCATTGATTACCAGGACAAATGAATTCTTCTTCGCAAACATTACCGTTCTTTCCCTCACATGTAGTACGAGAGGCGCATTCTTGTTCGCATTGCTCATCTGTCAAAGCAGCAAAGAAATGTTCCAGTTCATTTTGATAAAGAGCATCACAACTTCCCCTAGTATAATCAATATAATGGAAACGTCCTTCATTCACGTTAAGGTCGCAGCAGCATCCAACATCGCACTCAGGGATCTCGCTACAGTCATTATTGAACTTAGCATTATCTCCGCCTTCATACAGACATAATTGTTTAGGGTTCTGGTAACATGAACCAACTACATTTGGATTAAAACAACAACCTACCTGGCATCTTTCACCAAGATCTTCAAATTTATCTTTAAAGAAACCACCTTCGCATTCTTCCTGAGTAAAAGGATAGATTGAATCAGTACCGTACGGTGTTTCTTCAGGACAGCATTCTTCTACTGATATTGTTTCTAACTGGTTACAATACTGACCTAATGAAATTACATAAGGATTTGCGCAGTAACCATCAGTGCTTTCAGTGCTTTCAGCGCTTACAGTTTTGACTAAGAAAACTAAGATTACTAAGTATAATACAAATTTGAATTTCATAATTACCTATAATTAGGTAAGGTATAGATAATTGCATTATTTATTATAATTTGACGCAATTATTTAATACTCAGATTTTGTCGTGAAAATCTGAGATATTATCCCCCAACACCTATCCTTAATTTACCTGTTAATCTAGTCCATAAAAGGTTAACGTCATTTGTGCTTGTGAGCCTTACTGCGTATCTGTTTGGTTCTTCTGGAGTTGGTCTCCTGCATAAAAAGTCTAAATTATCAACAGTGCCAGTCAATTTTGGTGGTTGAGCTGATCTAAGATCATCCATAATATTACATATGTCTTCACCTGGACTAAATATGAAATTTTCAAAAGTGATTGTTGCTTTGCTAGAAAGTGCTTTACCAATAATCTGTCTATCAAGTTTTTTGTTTATGTATATGCGTTTGTATTCTGGTGATTCTTTTAATACTTGTAAAGGATCTCGAGAGTCCGCATCTTCACTTTCAAACAGATTAATGATTGCATTGAGTACGCCACTGAAGAAGTCTGCAATTGCATTTGTCTGAGTTAAAGTATCCAGACTGTTAGTATTATTTGTATAAATCATAGCATCAAGATCTTCATTCCAGAGAACATCATTGTTATTGCATAATCTGAACCCAGGTAGTACCTCTCTGCCAAGGGAGGTGCATCCTTGTTTACTTATTGCAGTAAGGAAATCGTTCATTGTACTCATAGGGTCTTCACCATTAAATGAGGTTGCAAAGGCCATCTTTAGGTTATCATCTGGTTTGAACCTTAATACACAAAAGTTATTGACGCTCTTTAGTGATGCTGTAAAGTCGCTTATAAGACTTGCATCAACTAAAGTCTTACTAGGAGAATCACAGAATAATGTGAATTCGTTATTGGATGTCTCTTTTGCAAGATTATAAAGTGTTTCTGCAATATCTCTAGTCCTGGTAACCCATTGATTGCCCAGACAATAGGAGTCTTCATTAGTATGTGTTTCTTCATCAAGTGAATTTAGACATTCATTATTACCTGAATAACCAGTAGCTGTAATCCCCATTTTATAACAATCAGTATAGCCATCGCAATAGCCAGTACCTGCACCTGTTTGAGAAGTTCTT